>OKVK01000398.1_pt1 | contig 30297 bp, 28 predicted proteins | sample 1604771 | NCBI WGS metagenome assembly OKVK01 (sample SAMN01760906, study PRJEB22395) | human gut metagenome | reverse complement strand
AGCCGAAGTCCGATCGCCCGGTTTACTGCAGCGATTGCTTCGCCCGCATGAAGGCTCAGGGCTAAGTTCTATCTGCCAACCAAAGATCCGCACCTGGACCGGGTGCGGATCTTTTTTGCGCAGACGCGCTTATGACGGCCATTCGCGCTTTCTATGGCTGTTTCGCTTGCAGGCACGGGAACTGGTGTGATATAGTATAATACGAATGCCCTATGGAAAGGATGAATTTTTTCATGCAGTACGATGTGATCATAATCGGCGCAGGCCCCGGCGGAATTTTCTCGGCATATGAGTTGTCAAAACTCTCTCCGGAGAAGAAAATCGCTGTGTTTGAAGAGGGACAGCCGCTCGAAAAACGCAAATGTCCCATTGACGGCAAAACGGTCAAGCACTGCGTCGGCTGTCCGACGTGTGCAATCATGAACGGCTTCGGCGGCGCGGGGGCGTTTTCTGACGGAAAATACAACCTGACGAACGATTTCGGCGGCACGCTTTATGAATATATCGGCAAAAAGCAGGCTATGGAACTGATGCACTACGTCGATGCGATCAACGTCAGCCACGGCGGGGAGAACACACGGCTGTATTCCACTGCCAACAGCGCGTTCAAGACTCGCTGCCTGCAATGCAATCTGCATCTGCTCGATGCGTCTGTCCGGCACCTTGGAACGGACATCAATTTTGTAGTGCTGAAAAATCTCTTTGCCGAGTTGGAACCAAAGGTCGATTTCTACTTCCGCACGCCCGTACGGCAGGTGTTGGTGGCGGACGGCGGCTATGAGATCGTCACGGACAGCGGAAGCTATTTCTGCAAGCAGTGCATTGTCTCCGTCGGCCGCAGCGGCAGCAAGTGGATGGAGAGCGTGTGCCGCGAACTGAACATCGAGACAAAATCCAACCGCGTCGATATCGGTGTGCGTGTGGAATTGCCCGCTGAGATTTTTAAGCACCTGACTGACGAACTCTATGAGAGCAAGATCGTCTACAAGACTGAAAAATATCAGGATTTGGTCCGTACGTTCTGCATGAACCCGAAGGGCGCGGTCGTGACGGAGAACACAAACGGCATCGTGACCGTCAACGGCCACAGCTATGAGGATCCGGCCAAGCAGACCGAAAACACAAACTTTGCCCTGCTTGTCTCCAAGCACTTTACAGAGCCTTTCAAGGACTCCAACGGCTACGGCGAGTCCATCGCACGGCTTTCCAACATGCTTGGCGGCGGCGTGATGGTGCAGCGCTTCGGCGATTTGATCCGCGGCCAACGGTCAACGCAGAAGCGCATCGACAAATCTTTCGTTACCCCGACCCTGACGGCCACGCCGGGCGATTTGTCGCTGGTCATTCCGAAGCGCATTCTCGACGGCATCATCGAGATGATCTACGCGCTTGACAAGATCGCTCCGGGTACAGCAAACGACGATACGCTGCTTTATGGCGTCGAGGTCAAGTTCTATAACATGGAAGTTTCTGTCGATGAGAATCTGGAAACAGCGCACAAGGGCCTGTTCATCATCGGCGACGGCAGCGGCATCACACATTCCCTGTCCCACGCCTCCGCCAGCGGCGTCTATGTTGCGCGGTATCTTGCAGCACACGAAGCATAATATATTATGGCAGCCTCTCCCGGCCTTTGGCCGGGAGACTTTTTCTTGCGCTTTTTTTATGACTGTTGTATACTGAAAAGGGAAAAAACAGGCGGAAGGGGAGAAGGAGGATGAGAAGAGTGGGCGCGCTTCTAATTGCTGCTGTACTGCTCCTGACCCTCTGCGCCTGTAAGCGCGAAACACGGCCTGCCGCGGGGATCGGAAGATTTACCGGCGAGCAGGTCAGCGTCTACGGCGGCGACTGGCAGCCAATCGGCGAGGTTTACAGCGGTCTGACCTATCTTGAACTGAACGCAGACGGCGAGGGCGTTTTCTGCGTGGACGGCGAAGCCGCCGCAGTCGAATGGGCAGCGGCAGACGGACGGCTTACGCTGACGATGGGCGGCGCGCGCTGCGAAGGAACGATCAGCGCGGATACGATCGATATCGACTTTTTTGATGCCGATATCCGCATGAAGTTTTTCCGCCCGGCCTCTGCCGCGCTTCCGCTGCCAGAACAGGCGCAGGAAGCAGAAGTGGATACAGAGCCGGATGCGGAGACAAATACTGACGCAGCATCGGATTATGCGGCCTATTGGGCCGGAGACTGGTACGGCTGGCATGTTGTGATCGATGCAAGCGAGGAACTGCAATATCTGAAGGACACCGCGTGGGACGCCTGCGCGCGGATTCGTGTCCGCGAAGACACTGGAACCCTCACCGTTTGGGATACGGAAACTGACCCCGGCGAACTTCTGCTCCGGGCAAGCGTCGAGTTTTCCCCCGGTACGACCGACGCCGGGTGCATGACGGCGGACGCCGGCGCTTATTTGGGCTGCGATCTGACGGATGGCCTTCTGTGCGATCCCGGCGCGTCCGAGGTGCAGGCGTTTGCACATATGATCTTGATTTCGGGTCGCGCGGAGGATGAAAACGGCGGCTGGGTGCGCTTCCGACTCTATCTGCGCCCATGGGGCATGGACTGGGAAGACGTGCGCACTGGCAATACAAGCGGCTGCCTGTACCGCAATATGCTCCCGCCAGATTATGACAGCTGGTATGCGCCGCTGCTGGCGCAGGGCGTCACCGATATGCCGGACTCGTTCGAGACGGCGAAATAAGAAAGGAGAACTGGTCATGGCGTTTTGCCCCTATTGCGGAAGCGAAATCGCGGAATCAGCGAAATTTTGTACACAGTGCGGCGCGAGACTTACGCAGTCCGTCCCCGTGCAGGAGGAACCGGCGGAGTTTGTGTATACGGAAAGTATTCCGCCTTTGCCGGAGCAGTCTGCCGCGCAGAGCGAGGCTCCGCATGCGGAAAAGCGAAAGAAAAAGTCCAAAGCGCCGCTGGTCATCGGAATTATCGCGGGAGTTCTGGTGCTGGCCGCCGTGCTTTGGGGGCTGATCGGAAGAACGCTGTTTGCTCCCTACCGGCAGTCGGAGTCTGTCGATCCCTCCCCGAATATCACTGCACAGACCTCGTTCTGGAACGGCGGCTGGTATGGCTGGTGGATAATCGAATCCGGAACCGGCGCCTACAAAGACCATGCGAACAGCTGGTGGGACGCCTGCGCGCGAATCGACCTCGGCTCGGACGGAAGCGGAACGCTTACCCTGTGGGACGATTCCTGCGCGGCAGGTCAGACTATCGCGGACGCACAGGTTCAGGCAGATTCTGACCTCACGACGAGTGGGCGGCTCGTTTCGACGGACGGCAGCTTCTTTGACTGCGCGCTGAGCGGGGCAGACGCATGGTATATTGACGCGGCTGCGCCTGAGGCGATGCCGTACCCCTATATGATCTGCATCTCCGGCGTCTATACGGATCCGGAGGATAGCGGAAATTCCTTCGTCTATACGATCTATCTGCGTCCATGGGGCATGGATTGGGAGGATGTGCGTGCGGATAACGAGTCACTTCTGCCGTATTTCTACGACGACTGGTATCTGCCGCTGATCGAGTCCGGCGCGTCTGTTCCAAACGCCATCGGCGGAAGTCCGGCATAAGCATATACACAAATTACACTGAAAAATGGAGGTTTACAGATATGGAACTGGCAGAAAAACGATACGAGCAGTGGCTTGCGCAGCAAGGACTGGAGCCGGAACTGCGTACGGAACTGGATGCGATGCAGTCTGATGCAGAGAAGATCACCGACGCGTTCTACCGCGATCTGGAGTTTGGTACGGCAGGCCTGCGCGGTGTGCTCGGCGCGGGCACGAACCGGATGAATGTCTATGTGATCCGCCGCGCAACGCAGGCAGTTGCACAGTATCTCAATGAGACGGATCTGCCGAAGACCGTTGCCATCGGCCATGACAGCCGCATCAAGAGCGATGTTTTTGCCCGTGAAGCGGCAGCAGTTTTTGCGGCCAACGGCATCACAGCCTATCTCTACCCCCGCCTTGAGCCGGTTCCGGCGCTGAGTTTTGCCGTGCGCCATCTGCACTGCGGCCTCGGCGTCTGCGTTACGGCCAGCCACAACCCGGCGGAATACAACGGCTATAAGGTCTACGGCGCCGACGGCTGCCAAATGACGCCGGAGGCGGCAAAGCGCGTGGTTGCGCTGCTGGAGCACATGGACTATTTTTCCAGCGCAAAAACCATGGACTTTGATGCGGCGCTGGCCGCCGGGAGTATCCGGTACATCCCAGACGGGGTACTGGATGCGTTTGTAGATGCCGTTTACGCGCAGCGTGTCGGCAGCGGAGAAGGAATTGCGAATCTGAAGCTTGTCTACACGCCGCTCAACGGCGCGGGACTTGAATGCGTCAAAAAGCTGACGCAGAAGCTGGGAATCCGGAACATGACCATCGTAAAAGAGCAGGAGCAGCCGGACGGTCATTTTCCGACCTGCCCGTATCCGAACCCGGAGATCCGTCAGGCCATGGAACTGGGACTGCAATACTGCGACCGTGTCCGCCCCGACATTTTGATCGGCACCGACCCCGACTGTGACCGCTGCGGCACGGCCGTGCCGGACGGCAAGGGCGGCTACCGGCTTATTTCCGGCAATGAAATGGGCGTTATTCTGTTGGACTTCATCTGCCGCAGCCGCATCGCAAACGGTACGATGCCCGAAAATCCTGTCGCCGTTACGACCATCGTTTCGACGGATATGGTCACAGCTGTCGCAAAAAAATACGGTGTCGAACTGCGGCGCGTGCTCACCGGCTTTAAGTATATCGGCGAACAGATCGCGCTGCTGGAGCAGGGCGGCCATCCGGAACGCTATATCTTCGGCTTTGAGGAAAGCTACGGGTATCTCTCCGGCACGCATGCGCGCGATAAGGACGCGGTTAACGCCGTGCTTCTCATCTGCGAGGCTGCTGCGTGGTATGCGAAAAAGGGTATGACACTCGGCGATGCCATCGACGCGCTGTACACGGAGTTCGGCTGCTACTGCAACATGCAGAAAAGCTTTGCATTCACAGGCGAGACGGGCATGGAAAAAATGGCTGGGCTGATGCAGGGCCTGCGGAAGCAGCCGCTGCGCGAAATTGCCGGCCTTCCGGTTGAGGGCTATACGGATTACGAAGCCGAGGGAACGGGACTGCCGAAGGCAAACGTACTGGAGTACCGCCTGCCCGGCGGCGATAAGGTTATCATCCGCCCGTCCGGCACAGAGCCGAAGATCAAGGCGTACCTGTCCGCTGTCAAGCCGACCGTGGAAGAGTCAAACGCGCAGCTTTCCCTCTTGGCAGAAGCTGCAGCAAAGCTTCTTGCATAAAAAATAAAAAAACCTCTTGCAAAAACCAACCGGATATGCTATGATACATAAGCTAATTCAATAGCTATCCGGGTGTGGCGAAGTTTGGTATCGCGCTTGAATGGGGTTCAAGAGGCCGCTGGTTCGAATCCAGTCACTCGGACCACAAAGGTGCAGTAGCAATGATACAATTTGCTACTGCACCTTTTAATTTTTCCTATTGAAAAGTTCTTGATATAAATGTAAAAGCGAGGTTAGTGGGTTCAAGTCAGAACCTGCCAACCTCGCTTTTTTTGTTTATAGGGTTTCCGAGCAACTGCCGCCTCCAGAAAAAGTGAACCCATTCATCCTAACTTTTTAATTTTTCATAGAATAATTAAAAGGTTCGAGGAAAAATTAAAAGGTTATAGAGATAGTATCCTACACACATAATCCATGTGGAGACGGTAGTATTGATGACGAGAACCGACGCCGGAAAGGGCTGAAATGTACTGAAATAAAGGGATTCCGAGGGTCGCCCCCAAAAACCGGCGGCAGACCGTGATCCCTTTTAGACTTTTTCATCATCTATCCTGCACACCGAAAAAGCCGAAATACGAGGCTACGGGTTAGATATTTGCGTGGCGAGGCTATAGGTTAGATGTGATTAAGAATAGCAACAAATTACATAAAACAACATATAACAATAAAATTTCACAAGAAACTCATTGAAAATTGCATCAAACTGTGCTATAATAAAGTGGTTATTTGGGTTAGATTGCGATTAAGGAGGTTGCCCCCCATGGCCGAACTAACAAACGATAAGTGGATTAATATTGAAGAAGCTGCCGAATACCTTGGAGTTAAACCTGCCACCATCCGTGACTGGATTCGCAAAGGAAAAGGTATTCCCGCTCAAAAGATAGGAAAACAGTGGAAATTCAAATGTTCTGAGCTTGATGCCTGGGTGAAAAGCGGTAAAAGCGCAATCGAATAACAAGCAGAGGTGTAAGTGAAATGAATGCTATTGATTTATTCGCAGGATGTGGCGGACTGTCAAAGGGATTTATGGATGCTGGATTTAGCATCCTCGTTGGTGTGGACAATGACCAGGCAGCACTGAACACTTTTGCGCGAAACCACAATGGTGCTGTTGCCTTGAATGCAGATTTATCTCAACAGGAGACGTTTGACAGGATAAAAGAAATCGCCGGAGACCGACCAATAGATGTTATTATTGCGGGTCCCCCTTGTCAGGGATTTTCCTTGACCGGACCAAGAAATTTTGACGACAAAAGAAACAAATTATATCTCGCGGTTTTTGAAGTTGTAAAACAGTTCAATCCCAAGGGCTTTATTATAGAAAACGTTCCTGGAATGGCTACTCTGTATGAGGGGCAGATAAAAGATGAGATTCTTAAGCGTTTTCGTGCCCTCGGCTATAATGTTGAGAGCAAGATTCTGTGTGCTGCGGATTATGGCGTTCCGCAGTTAAGGAAAAGGCTTGTTTTTATGGGTGTGCGGAAAGATATCGGCAAGCCTTGTTTTCCTGTGCCTTCTTTCACTCCCGAAACATATCGAACTTGCCGTGATGCAATCAGTGACCTTCCTTCTCGCATTGATGATCTCGGCTCTGAAACCGATGTCTACACATGCGAACCGAAAACCGAATATCAACGGATGATGAGAGGAAGTTGTCAAGTTCTTTCCAATCATGTCGCCACTGCACATAAGCAGTTTGTTATTGATACAATCGCACTTGTTCCTGAAGGCGGAAATTATAAGGATCTGCCACCAGGGTGGGGTGAAAGTCGAAAATTCCATATGGCATGGACAAGACTGAACGGAAATGCTCCGTCAAGAACGGTGGATACGGGTCATCGTAATATTTTCCATTACGAGTTAAATAGAATTCCTACCGTCAGAGAAGACGCGCGAATTCAGTCGTTTCCAGATGACTTTGTATTTACGGGAACTAAAACACAGCAAAGTCGCCAGGTAGGCAATGCTGTGCCCCCGTTGCTTGGATATGCTTTAGGCAAGGCTCTTGCTGAGATTATTGAAAGCTCAAAAGGCGGAAATGGCGTAACCAAACTGAAATCCATTGATTTATTTGCAGGATGCGGCGGATTGATGGATGGCTTTGAGCAGACAGGTTTATTTGACACTCTTGCAGCTGTAGAGTGGGAAAAGATGCCGTGTTTGAATTTAGAAAAGCGCCTGTCAGATAAATGGGGTTATGCTGATGCAAAGAGTCGTGTCCTTCGATTCGATATTCAAAGAACCAATGAGCTGTTTGAGGGTTGGAATGATCCGGAATACGGTAGTTCTGATGGACTTGATTCACTTGTCTTGCCTGCAGGCGGAATTGATGTGATTATCGGTGGCCCCCCCTGTCAGGCATATTCCATAGCGGGGAGGGTTCGCGATGAAAACGGAATGCGTGATGACTATCGCAACTACCTCTTTGAGAGCTATTTAAAAGTTGTAAGCCGTTACAAACCTAAAGCCTTCGTGTTTGAAAACGTTCCGGGGATACTTAGCGCAAAGCCCGGAGACAGACCTATCATCGAAATTATTCAGGAAAGTTTTTTGAAGTGCGGCTATTATGTGTTGCCAAATCTCAAAGACGCGATTATAGACTTTACTGAATACGGAGTTCCTCAAAATCGAAGCCGAATTATCATTTTTGGACTCAGAATAGATACATTCGGTGAAGATGTGTGCAAGGAGGCTGTTGATCGCTTTTATAAGTTTGTACTTCCGAAGCATAAGGTAAAAAGGAAGATGACTGTCCGAGAGGCAATTGGCGATTTGCCCAAACTCCGTCCTCTGGAAGAAGATCAAAAGTATGAGGGCAAAAGGATATCGCACAGTTTGCCTGAGCCGTTTGTTCAGAACCATATTTCACGGTGGCAAAGCAAGCGAGACATGGATATCTTCCGCCTTTTGATTGATGATATTGATTCTGGACGCAACGAGTATGTCTCCACAGAAGCTCTTAAAAGGCTATATACGGAGCGGACCGGGAAAACATCGAATGTTCATAAGTACCATGTCATTCGGTGGGATGAACCGAGCAATCTGATACCGGCTCATTTATTCAAAGACGGATTGAGGCATATTCATCCCGACATACAGCAGTTGAGAACCATTACAGTCCGTGAGGCTGCGCGGCTGCAGACATTCGATGATGATTATGTTTTTTACGGGAGCAATGTTGACACTTACAAGATGATTGGGAACGCTGTTCCTCCCAAGTTTTCAAGGTGCCTTGCGTTGGCCGTTTATGAAATGCTTTCGGATTTAATGAATATAGGAGGCGATAGATAATGCCGTATACTACAAGAGATGCAACAAGAACCCTATTCGGTTATCTGGGGCTAAACGAAACGGAAGTGGAGTTTATTCCTGAAACAAGCAACAGAGCTTTTATTTTCAATCTTCCTAACGAAGATAGATGCGTTATCTTCATTTACCCGATCAGTCGTAAAGTAGATAATACTAAAAACTTCTTTGATACGCGTGATAGCGGTGCCCGTGAAAGAGGTGTGGCTTGGAATTACGCGTTAGAAAACGGATTGAAATACTTCTGCATCGCTGTGCATGACCAGTTTGAAAGGTACACCGATTATGCGTTTAGCCTGGAATGCAATGAACAACGGATTGCCCAGGTAGCAGGAACGGTAGATGGCAGAAGAAATGGTAGCGGTACACAAGTAGTAATACCAAGCGATTTTATACCAAGTAAGCCATTTGAACGCATACGGACTCGCTTCGGTTTCTATATCGGCGTTGCTCATAAAGACTTCCTTGTGAATTATCTGGAGTCATATGATAATCGTCCTTATATGGAACAAGACACACCTATTGATATTCCCGATGACGAAGAGAATATCCCTACAGATGGTGCAGACAACATTCTTCTCTACGGCGTTCCCGGCTGCGGCAAGAGCTATACCATAAAAACCGAGTATTGCGATGACGATGACCACATGGAAAGAGCCGTGTTCCATCCGGATTATACATACTCTGATTTCGTAGGTCAGATTCTGCCCAGAGTTGATGAAGGTCACATCGAATACCGTTTTGAACCGGGTCCCTTTACCCGTATTCTCAAAAAGGCTGTCGAAACACCGGATGAAAGTTTTTATCTCGTAGTGGAAGAAATCAACCGCGGCAATGCTCCCGCTATTTTCGGCGACATATTCCAGCTTCTTGACAGAGATGAAAGCGGCTGCAGTGAGTACGGTGTCAGCAATGAGAACATCTCAAATTATGTTTATGGCGATGCTACCACAAAGATAAAGATACCCGGAAACCTCTTTGTGCTTGCTACCATGAACACATCTGACCAGAATGTCTTCACCCTCGATACTGCTTTCAAGCGTCGCTGGACGATGAGAATGATTGAAAACAACATTGATGCGTGCGAGTATGCCGGACATCAGATCTGTGCCTGGGGTATCACATGGGGAACGTTCGCCAGGACGATTAATCAGAAGATTACTGAACTTGGCGAGAATAATCTCAGCAATGAGGATAACCGTCTCGGCGCATATTTTGTCCGTGAAGCGGATCTGAATGACGCGGAACGTTTCGGCGAAAAAATACTCATGTATCTGTGGAACGATGCTTTCAAGTTTGACCATGACAAGGTGTTCAAGGCTGAATACCGGACCCTCGATGAACTGATTGCCGGCTTTGTCCGCGTCGGCTTTGCCGTCTTCAGTGATGATATCGTTTTTGAAACCATAGCAGAAGAAACCGATGATATCGTTGAGACGGACAACCCCACAGCGGAACAGTACCTGGAAGGAAAGAATCCCGAACTGGTGGCTGCATACCGTACACTGTTCGAGGCTGTCACCGCAAGAATCCCGAATGCATATGACGCAAGCGTCGGTTCGCTGACCTACGCCGCATGGAAGGCGAACGATATCAGAAAAGCAAGTTTTGCCGATATTGTCATTCAGCGGAACAGAATCGTTATTTCATGTGAGGTTCCTGCAAGCGAAGCCACCAGGGCTGTCGGTGAGCAGATCCCGGTGGACAACCATCACAATCACTACTTCCGCATCATTTTTGATGCCGTACAGACAGAACAGATTGTGGAAGCAATCGTGGATTCCTATAACCAACTTAAAGTACAGTAAGGATTGAGCCTATGTTAAGAGATTGCTGCTCGGTCTGTAACTTTGCGGATGACGGGTTCATAGGTATTCAGTTCCAGGACGGCCTGCCTCATGTATCATTTCCGAGAGGCTATACCATCTCCGATGATGATGACGCTGTCAGAAAAGACATCCTGGGGCTTATTACCGTTCTGCAAAGGTTCAGTAACCAGCGTGAAGGTCAAAACAGAATAGGTGACGGTGAGGATCAGACGGCTTTCCCGATCCTCTCGTATCAGTATGTCATAAAGGACTTCATTGCTCATGGCTACTATACGGAACACGAGGTCGAGCATCGTCTGAATGACCGTGGAAAAATCAACTGGAAGCGCACGATTCAGCAGGTTCAGCCTCAAGTGGATAATGGGAATGTTGTCTATCTGAATTTCATAACCAAGCGGAGTATCAACAAAGCGAATATCCTGACAAGGATACACGAGTTCTGTGTATACGAGAGCTTTTCAAAACTCGGCTGGCTTTATCTCTCCACAGCGTATCTGCCGAAGAAGCCCTCTCTGCGCTTTAATAAGAGAATGTTTCTTGCAACGCTCAACGATGCACTCAAGAACACCTTCAACAGCGACAAGAAGCTCCTGTTCTCAAGCATGATTGAAATAGTCAATTGTGTGGAGGAACAGGCGGATCTGAAAGACTTCCAGTTCGGCGTATCCCGGTTTGAGTATGTGTGGGAGAACCTCATTGACTATGTTTTCGGAGAGAGCAATAAGGACATCTACTTCCCTCATGCAAAATGGCACATCATTGCCGGCGACCGGACCGAAAGTAGCGCCTTGGAGCCGGATACGGTTATGAAGCACGACGGAAAGTTTTATATCCTGGACGCCAAATACTACAAATTCGGCATTACGGGGCTTTCCGCGCATCTGCCCGCGACATCTTCTATTCAGAAACAGATTACATACGGTGACTATATCGCAGCGAAGCATTTTGCAGAGAGCGATGAGATTTACAATGCATTCGTTATGCCATACGCCGCCCGCGAAGGCGATGAGCCGCTGAAGTTCGTCAGCGTAGGTACTGCGGACTGGATTGAATACTCACCCGAAACTGAAAACTATAAATATGTCCTCGGTATCCTGCTTGATACGAAACATATCATGCAGACCTACACCCGGCACAACGGAAGAGAGATTATGAGCATGTCTCAGCTGATACTGGATTCTATCCAGGCTTATCGTGCCGAGGCTGATACCGCACAGTAGTGGTGGCGATATGGCAGATCGTTTAACGGCGGAAAAAAGGAGCTGGAATATGTCCCGTATCCGGGGCAAGGACACCTCTATTGAAGTCAAGGTCAGAAAATATCTGTTCTCAAAGGGGTTCAGATTCAGAAAGAATGACAAACGGCTTCCGGGAAAGCCTGACGTGGTTCTGCCCAAGTATCATACCGTAATATTCGTACACGGCTGTTTCTGGCACAGACACCCCGGCTGCAGGGATGCAACGACGCCGAAAACCAGGACGGGATTCTGGCTTGACAAGTTTGAGAAGAATGTGGCTAACGATCGCATTCACCGCGAGGCGCTTGAAGCCGCCGGGTGGAAGGTAATCACCTTGTGGGAGTGCGATATCAAGAAAAGGTTCGACGAAACCATGGACACGGTGGTTCGGGAACTGCAGGAAAACAGCAGTCAATCATAAACGATTCACCATGCGAGTTAGATGTTCGCACTATCCTTGTTCTGGAGACAAGACGATAATTAAACATAAAAAAGAGAAATCGACCTCAACGGATTATGATCTCAAGAGGTCGATTTTTGTTGGCAATAATTGCAACCGCTACGAAATATGATATAATCGCTACGATATACGGAGAATCGCTCCGATATATCTTGACAACGCTCCGATAATGTGGTATACTTATCGGGTAAGAAAGGAGGAGGCACCTATGTTTTATACTGAGATCACAAAAATCATAGAAGCTGGTATGCGTAAAGACCCGACGAAGGTCGCCAGCTATGCCCGTCTTCTGGCAAATAAACTAAGTGCTGATGGAGAAGAGCGCGCAAGCAGCCGCGTTTTATCTGTAATAGAAAAAATGGGAGGCAGTCAAGCAGTCGTTGATACTCTGACGGTATTGCCTGTTGATCAGGAAAGCAGGCTTGATATCGCCGAAATCGATTATGCCCCCAGGATTGACAATATCATTTTGAATAAGTCTGTGCAGGACTTGCTCGATGATTTCAGAGACACGATACAAAACAAAGAAAAGATGATGTCTGTCGGTCTCGATTTCCGCATGACACTTCTTCTTTACGGACCTCCCGGATGCGGCAAAACAAGTGCTGCTAAATATCTGGCATCCGAATTGAATCTTCCGCTTGTAACAGCGAGGTTCGATACGCTGATATCATCCCTTCTTGGCAATACGGCAAAAAACATTCACCGCATATTTGAATTTGCGAAGAAACAGCCATGTATCCTATTCCTCGATGAATTCGATGCCATCGCCAAGGCACGTGATGATGCCCACGAGCTAGGTGAACTGAAAAGGGTCGTAAACAGCCTTCTGCAGAATATTGATGACTTCTCGCAGGAAGGAATTCTCATTGCTGCAACAAACCATGCAGATATGCTCGACTCTGCGGTCTGGCGGAGATTCCAGACGATTATCGAACTGCCGACTCCCGGCAGTGATGAGATCCGCAGGTTTATCAACCAGTTCCCCAAGGTTGCGAATGAGGGAAGTATCACAGAGTCGCAGTGGAAAACGATCATCAATGCGATGTCTGGTCTTTCCTATTCTGACATCAAGGATATTGTACAAAATATGCTGAAGAAGGCTGTCCTAAAAAACAAAACAGACATTGAATGCGCTGATTATCTCGTAGAGATATTCATTTTCAACAACCACGGTAATTACGGACAGGATGAAATCATTCAGTATCTGTATGAAAACGGTGTAGCACAAAAGCAGATAGGAAGATACTTCTCCATATCCGAGCGACAGGTCAGAAATCATCTCGGGAAGGGAGCGAATAGCTGATGGAAAAACTTCTTCCAATCAAGTTCTTTGAAAAAAGAAAAATAGATGAGCAGCTGACAGAGGCCGGCGGAAGCAAGGATCTGCCCAAATGGGTTATGCAGGGAGACGACCTCACGCAGCGTTCACAGCATCTCGCAGGCAACATGACTCAGGTTGCCTCCAGTTTTGAGGCGCATAAAAAGGCGGCACATGAGCTTCCCATGGTAATGGCTACCACGATTACAGAGAAGGCTCTTGCGAAAACCCATCGCAGCACGGTTGTTGATCTGCTAAACAGCGACAGTCAGCTGAATGTTATCGGTATTGAGTCTATTTTCCCTGTGGCACCGCAGACAGAAGAAACGGAAACCGCCCAGGCTAAAAAAGATGAGGAGCCTAAAGAGACACGTCGCCTTTTGTCGATTGTTACCACGGATGAGCTTATCGCCAACATCAACCGGGCGTTGCAGGACACTCAGAACAATGCCAGACTGATTTCCTCAATCGAAAACATGGAGCCTTTTGAGGCGAGAAGCGGCGCATATAACCCGGATAACAGAGCTTACCGTGTAAGGCTGATCGATTATCAGGACCGTCATAGGAATCAGCTTGCGCAGACACTGTTTAGGAATCAGTGCACCTCAAATGGAATAACCATCGACAGAGAAACCCGTTATTCCCCGGATATGCGTATTTACAGGATTACTCTCGACAGCGTAGCCGACATGGAAACTGTACGAGGGTTTGAAGGTGTGTTCTCTATCGAGGAGGCGATACCGATTCATGCGGATATGGACGCTTTTGACGATATGTCTGTCCCGGCGGTCAAACAGCCGAAATACGGGGTCGTTTATCCTGTTGTCGGCGTGCTTGACAGCGGAATAAAAAAGAATGCTTATCTCTCTCCCTGGCTTCTGAATGAAAGTGAGACCTACTACGGAGAGGAATTGCAGGATAAAAGCCACGGGTCAATGGTTGCGTCTGTACTGGAATATAGCGACGAAATCAACGGAACGGATTATGCCTCTACTGAAGGCGTGATGATGCTTGAGGCGGTTATTGCACCGGATCTTCACAAAGAGGCAATATACCCGGAGGACCTTCTTGATAATGTCCGTGATGCAATTGAGCGGCACAGAAGTATAAAAATATGGACAATGTCGGCAGGAACATCTGAAGAAAGCGCTCCCGATTCCTTTTCCGAATACGGTATGGCGCTCGATAATATTGCGGATGAAAACGGCGTGCTGATAATCAAATCCGCCGGAAACAGTAGTGCTTTCATGAGAAACGCTCAGCCCGAGCGTATCGCCAAGATGGCGGATTCAGTGAGGTCTCTGGTCGTCGGCTCTATTGCTGGAGAGAAATCTACATACGATCTTGCGGAGATCGATATGCCCTCTCCCTTTACCCGTAGAGGGCCTGGTCCCGTTTACATTATTAAACCTGATCTTGTCGCATATGGAGGCAATGCCGGGATAAGGCCGGACGGGAAACTGACAACAACAGGAGTCAAGGTGTTTGACGGAGATGGCAGACCTACCAGGGCGCCCGGAACGAGTTTTTCCACGCCGTGGATAGCAAGAATTGCAGCCGAACTGGATTTTCTTCTTGATGGTGATTTTGATCCGCTCCTTATAAAGGCGCTTATGGTCCATAATGCGAGCTATCCTGCTGGGGAGCGCATGAAGATGGATGACAAGAAGAAGTTCATGGGATTCGGAATGCCGTCCGGGACGAGAGAGATCCTTTACAACTCTGAAAACGAGATAACACTTATTCTGCGCGACAAATTGCCGAAAGGCAGTTTTATAGACATTCTTGATTTCCCCTTCTCACAGAGTATGATTGGGGACGACGGTATGTACCACGGGCAGATTATTCTCACGATGGTAAGTTCTCCGATTTTGAGACCGTCCGAGGGCCCGGAATACTGTCAGTCTGATATAAAAGTGGCGTTTGGTACTATGGAGGGAATTAAGGAACGTGATACCTCAAAGAGAACAATCCGTAATCCGTATGGCGCGGAGGACGCTGCCAACGTGATGCGGGATGACCTTTATAAGAAGCAGTTCTTTGACGTGCTTGAAGAAGAGACATTCGGAAGAGAACGTACTTTGCTGCGTCTCGGTCAGAAATTTCATCCCATCAAAAAATACGCCATCGATCTCGATGAAATGACCGATGCAAATAAGAAAAAATACCTTACGGGAAACCGTCAGTGGTATATGAAGGTTGAGGCTCTTTTCCGTGACGCAGTCGAACGGGAAGCCAGGGCAACCGGCGAAGTCCTCGAACAGGATTTCTGTATACTTCTTACTATTCGGGACCCGTCCGGGAAGGCACCCGTCTATACCGAAATAACGCAGCAACTGCAGGAAAAGAACTTTGTGTATTCCAATGTAAGACTTAAGAACGAGGTTAGAGAACACGTTCGTGTTGAAGGAGAAAGCAACGGTTAATGAATGACGATAGCAGATTGTTTGCCACCGGCGTGAATCAATTCCGGCAAAATGGCGAAATCAGATATGAGCTTTCAGACAGCGAGGTTCTGGAATTGTACTATACAGAACCTCGGCTTGCTGCCCTCATTGAGATGGATGTAATCAGGCTGATTGATCGTCATCTTGTTGTAAATCTGAGAGAGTTCATCACGCCCAAAACGCACCATCTTTCCGCTCATGCAAAGCGTAATAAACCTGCCTGCTGTGTCGGCATTCAGTATGTGCCGGATGGACTATACACTGGGAACGGCGAAAACGCCATCACCTGTACTCTCGACATTCTATTGCAGGCGGCTGGTTTTGTTGAAAACGGTGAAGCGGACACGGGGACACAATCCGATGCCGAACAGAAAAAAGAAGCCTCAAAAATTGATGCTGAAATCGCAAGGCTGAACGGTATTCTGAGTACGCTGCCTGGCGGCTTTTCTGAATCGCTTAAGTGTCATATGAAACGCAAGGGTTATACAGAGGAACTGCTGGCGCAGGAATCGTGGGTTAGCGTCAGTACTATCAAACAATACCGGCAGAAGGAAGAAAAAGAGAAAACGCTGAAAACTGTGACGGCGTTATGCATAGGGATGCACCTGCATCCGTGGCTAACGGAGGATCTGTTAAGGAAAGCAGGCATTGTTCCGAAAGCGACAAAGCTGGATGGCGCATACCGGTTTCTGTATACCGCACACTACAAAGACAAAATAGAGGATTGCAATGTATATCTTAAATCACAGGGACTTCCCGTGTTCACGATGCGGGAGAAGGCATAAGAAAAAACCGAATAAAAGTTGGCTTAGGTCAGGGAATTTAAATCCCTGGCCTATTTTTTTTGCCCGAAGGGACATTTTTATTGTCCACTCATAAAGGCAGTAATCATCAGAGAAAACGGGGTTTTGTGAGCAATTAGCAAATTGCAAAAGTCCAGTATTTACAAGGGTTTTCACGGTTTGAAAGGACATTCTTAATGTCTGTTGATATAGCTGTTTCCCGAGTATCATTTCAACAGAATCAATTATTTCGGAGGTGCGATATGACAATTTTGGACTGGGAAATCAATATTCAGAATACGGCCGCCAGCGTTGCGGCGAAGTACGGCAACGAGGTGGCGACGTCGGTGTTCAGACGATACGACGCGACCTGCTTCGAGGAACTCAGCCCCTCACATTACTGGGACGTTTTCGGAAATCTTCAGCAGATGGATGAGGATTTCGATGATGACGGAGATGGGTAACCGCAGACAAAGACTCTCCTCAGACTAACCTTATATATGATTAAACGTCGAGCTGACGGCACGGATGCCGCGCTGTCACCTGGGCGCTTAAGCCCAAACAACCGCCGTCAGCTGGACGGAGTCATGAACCGTTGCTCAACGGCTCACGGCGGACAAGTTAATAATGACGGCTGCCTATTGAGCGGGTTGCCGCAGACCGAAACGGAGAACATCTCTGTCGGGCTGTGGTTAGTTTTCTGCACCCTTTTTGCAGCCGTACCAAGAGTCCTCCGTTTCGAGAAATCGAAAATCGGAGGACTTTTTTATGGCAAAGAAAGACAAGCAGTACACCATCTACATCCGCTCCACGAAAGAGAGCATCCCCGTCAGCAAAGAAGAATTTGATGCCTACTACCACGACATCAACATTTACCGCATCCGTCAGCAGCGGCACGGTCGCTGCGTGTGTCCCGCAAGCAAGCGGCTCACCTGCGATATGGACTGTCTGACCTGCCCCTTCCACCGCATGGGCGATATGCGTTCCCTCGATTACACCGAAACCGATGACGAAGGAAACGAAACTGCCTGGGTCGATGAAATCCCGGACGATTCGCCTTTACTCGAAGACATCATCATCGAGGCTTCCGAAATGAAAGCTCTGTACGCTCGGCTTACGGAACTGATGCCGGAGGCGGTCAAAATCGGCGAGATGCGGCTTGAGGGTTTATCAGAGGATGCCATTGGCGAATGCATTGGAATCGGCAGAAAGACCTATGCCTACAGATTAAAAAAGGTTAAAGCCGTCCTCGAAAAAGAATTCCCGGACATTTTTTGAAAAAAGTTTCCCGGATTTTTTCCGAAATGCCCTCCTCATGTTCATGGGAGAGTGTAAGGAGCAAAACGATACCGCTCCTTCGGGAGGTGAAAACGAATGAACGAAGCAAAGAGAGATGCTCTGAAGCCGGAGGAAGAACTCGTGGATGTTCTGCTCGACTTCATCATCGTGTCGGCAACACTGGCAAAGAAGGTCACCCAGGCGGTGAGAGAAAGACAAATCAAGGAAGGAGCGTACAAAGATGTCAAAAATGAGCGAACTGGATGCCGTGATCAGAGACCTGCGAACTGCGGCTGCCGCCATTAACGATGCAGCTGACACCCTCACGGAGATGTTCAGTGGCGAGACCGCCGAAGCTCCGGCAAAACCGACCGAGCCGGTTACTACCAAAGAAGACGTCCGTGCGATTCTCGCAGAGATGTCCAGCCGTGGCTTCACCGCCCAAGTAAAGGAACTGCTCCGTCAGCACGGCGCGGCAACGCTCTCCGGCATTGACCCTTCGGAGTACGCCGCCCTCATCAAGGATGCGGAGGGACTCGAAAATGGGTAATCACGCTCTGCTTTCCGCTTCCTCTTCCCACAGGTGGCTGAACTGCCCTCCGTCCGCAAGGCTCGGTGAGAACTATGAGGACAAGGGCAGCGACTTCGCCGCCGAGGGAACGGATGCCCACAGCCTGTGCGAACACAAGCTCAAGACGGCTCTGGGCATTCCGTCCGAAGACCCCACCGAAAACCTCACCTGGTACAACGAGGGGATGGAGGAATGTGCCAGCGGCTATGCCGCCTATGTGCTTGAACTCCTCGCCGAAGCGAAGAAGGTCACGACCGACCCCATCGTGCTGATCGAGCAGCGGCTCGACTATTCCAAATATGTCGAGAGCGGATTCGGCACCGGGGACTGCGTCCTCATCGCTGACGGCACCCTCAACATCGTGGACTACAAACACGGCAAAGGCGTGGAGGTCTCCGCAGACCACAATCCGCAGATGATGCTGTATGCCCTCGGCGCTTTGGAAACCTTCGATGCCCTCTACGACATTGACACGGTCACAATGACCATCTACCAACCACGCCGCTCCAACGTCAGCACCTATACCGTTTCGACCGCCGAGCTTCTCGAATGGGCAGAGACCGTTCTGAAGCCGACCGCCGCTCTCGCTTTCAGCGGTGAGGGTGAGTTCCATTGCGGCGAGTGGTGTCAGTTCTGCAAGGCGAAAGCGGACTGCCGGGAACGTGCAAAAGCGAACCTCGCGCTTGCCGCCTACGATTTCGCCGAGCCTCCGCTCCTCACCGATGAGGAGGTCGAAGAGGTTCTTGCCAAAGTCGATGACCTCGTCTCCTGGGCAAACGACATCAAGGAATACGCTCTGCAAGCCGCCATCAGCGGTAAGGCATGGAACGGTTGGAAGGTTGTCGAGGGACGCTCCAACCGCAAGTACACCGATGAAAGGCTCGTAGCCGCAGCGGTCATCGCCGCCGGTCACGACCCCTACGAACAGAAACTGCTCGGCATTACCGAGATGCAGAAAACGCTTGGCAAAGCCAAGTTTGACGAAATCCTCGGCCGCTTCATCACGAAGCCCCAGGGAAAGCCCACGCTCGTTCCGATGTCCGACAAGCGTCCGGCTATGAACACAGCGGCATCAGATTTTGAAAATTAAAGGAGTAAACGATTATGTCTAACAACACTACCAAAGTCAACAACCCCATGAAGGTCATCACCGGCAAAGACACCCGCTGGTCTTACGCAAACGTCTGGGAAGCCAAGTCAATCAACGGCGGCGCTCCCAAGTTCTCCGTCAGCCTCATCATCCCCAAGAGCGATACCGTCACCGTCCAGAAAATCAAGGCTGCCATTGAAGCCGCCTACCACGAGGGCGAAGCGAAACTCAAGGGCAACGGCAAGTCCGTCCCGGCTCTCTCCGTCATCAAGAACCCTCTGCGTGACGGCGATACCGAACGCCCCGATGATCCCGCCTACGCAGGATGCTACTTCGTGAACGCCAACTCCACGACCGCTCCCGGCATCGTGGACGCTGACCGCAATCCCATCCTTGTTCGCAGCGAGGTCTACTCCGGCGTGTACGGCAGAGCCTCCATCAACTTCTACGCTTTCAACAGCAACGGCAACCGCGGTATTGCCTGCGGTCTGAACAACCTTCAGAAGATTCGTGACGGTGAACCCCTCGGAGGTAAGGCTTCGGCTGAATCCGATTTCGACACCGATGACGATGACGATTTTCTGGCATAAGGAGGGCTGAACAATGGACGCAACGACTGTAAGTTTCGCAACCGAACTCCTTCTCGACATCCTGCTCGGTTCCTTCGCTTTGATGAGCATTACCGGGTTGGTATGCACCATCCAGTCTGCCATCTACGACCACAGGCGCGAAAAGCGTGACCTCGAATATCATGAGAAGCGCATGAAGGACTTTAAGTAATCAACTGCCGTGGGCGGTGGGAGCAATCCTGCCGCCCTTTACGGCTATGCGAGGTGACAACTCTTGAAAACCATAAGTATTGATATCGAAACATACAGCGGCACCGACCTCGGCAAGTGCGGTGTCTACAAATACACGGAAGACCCTGACTTCGAGGTTTTGCTCTTCGGTTATGCCGTTGACGGCGGCGGAGTCCATGTGGTCGATCTGGCACTCGGCGAAAAAATACCGGCAGACATTGCCGCCTCGCTTACCGATGAGAACGTGCTGAAGTTTGCCTTCAACGCCAACTTTGAGAGGGTCTGTCTTTCCCGGCATCTCGGAATGCCTACGGGCGAATACCTCGACCCGTCTTCCTGGCGATGCACGATGGTGTGGGCGGCGTACATGGGATTGCCGCTTTCGCTGCAAGGTGTCGGCACGGTTCTGAACCTCGACAAGCAGAAGCTGACCGAGGGTAAGGAACTCATCAAGTATTTCTGCTCTCCGTGCGCTCCGACCAAGAGCAACGGCGGCAGAACTCGAAACCGCCCGGAGGATGCCCCGGAGAAATGGTCGCTCTTCAAATCCTACAACCTTCGTGATGTTGAGACGGAGATGGGCATACAGCAGAAGCTCACGAAGTTCCCCGTGCCGGAGTTCGTGTGGGATGAATACCACATTGATCAGGAAATTAATGATCGCGGAGTCCGGCTGGATATCCCCCTCGTAGATACAGCCATCCGCATGGACGCCGCTTCAAGACAGGAGCTGATGGACGATATGCGCCGCATCACCGAATTGGAAAATCCCAACTCGGTAGCACAGATGCGGTCGTGGCTTGCCGACAACGGACTGGAAACGGATACCCTCGGCAAAAAGGCGGTCAATGAAATGCTGAAGACCGCGCCGCCGGAACTCGCCGATGCCCTCGTTCTCCGTCAGCAGCTTGCCAAGTCCTCGGTGAAAAAGTATCAGGCGATGCAGAACGCTGTGTGTTCGGACGGCAGAGCCAGAGGGATGTTTCAGTTTTACGGTGCCAACCGTACCGGGCGATGGGCAGGCAGGCTCATTCAAATGCAGAACCTGCCACAGAACCATCTGTCCGACCTTGCCGAAGCGAGAGGGCTTGTCCGCAGCGGCAATTATGAAGCCGTGAAAATGCTGTATGAGGATGTGCCGGACACGCTGTCGCAGCTCATCCGCACCGCTTTCATTCCCCGTGAGGGCGCGACGTTCTATGTGGCTGACTTCTCTGCAATCGAAGCGAGGGTCATCGCATGGTTCGCCGGAGAGTCGTGGCGGCATGAGGTCTTCGCCGAAGGCAAGGACATCTACTGCGCTTCAGCATCGCAGATGTTTCGAGTGCCGGTCGAAAAGCACGGTATCAACGGACACCTCCGTCAGAAAGGCAAAATTGCTGAACTGGCTCTCGGCTACGGCGGTTCCGTGGGTGCTTTGAGGGCAATGGGAGCATTAGAGATGGGCTTGACCGAAGAGGAGCTTCAGCCGCTCGTTCAGGCATGGAGGGCAGCAAACCCCAACATCGTCAAGTTCTGGTGGGACGTTGACCGTGCCGTGCTGACTGCCGTCCGGGATAAGACCACCGCCGAAACACACGGCATTCGCTTTCTCTGCCGCAGCGGAATGCTATCCATACTTCTTCCGTCCGGCAGAATGCTGAACTACGTCAAACCGAAAATCGGTGAAAACAGGTTCGGAGGTTCATGCATTACCTATGAAGGTGTCGGCGGCACAAAAAAATGGGAACGGCTCGAAAGCTACGGTCCCAAGTTCGTGGAGAACATCGTTCAGGCAACGGCGAGGGACATCCTTTGCTACGCCATGAAGACCCTTCGCTGCTGTTCGGTCACGATGCATATTCACGATGAACTGGTGATTGAAGCCGATCCCCGTGTATCCCTTGATGCCATCTGTGAGCAGATGGGCAGAACGCCGCCGTGGGCGAAGGGACTGCTCCTCCGGGCAGACGGTTATATCACGGAATTCTATAAGAAAGATTGAGGTAAATCCTATGGGAATAAACAAGTTCAATGCGGAGGGCTATTACGACCCCACCGCATATGAGGCAATGACAAACGTTGCAAAAGAGGAAAAAGCGTTCTTCGCATTCAGACCCGTGGTATATATCTGCTCACCCTATGCCGGAGATATTGAGACGAACGTCAAGGCGGCACAGAGATACAGCAGATTCGCCGTGGACAGCGGCTACCTTCCCATCGCTCCGCATCTGCTGTTTCCGCAGTTTATGGATGACGGCAATCCGAAAGAGCGGGAACTCGCCATGTTCTTCGGCAATGTGCTGATGAGCAAATGTGCCGAATTATGGGTCTTCGGAGATCTGATTTCAAACGGTATGGCTGCCGAAATAGAAAGAGCCAAGCGTAAGAATTACGCCATCCGATATTTTAATTCCGACCTTAAGGAGGTAACCGAAAATGCGTGACCTGCCAATCGCGTACGGCAATAGCTGTTATGCCAAAACCTGGGCGAACAAAACCACCACATGGAAAGACCTGTGCGAAAGACTGAAAACCACTATCCACACGACCGAAACCGTAGAGGAATATCCGAAGCTCAAAAAGGATGACCGGGACCGTGCCAAGGACAAAGGCGGCTTTGTGGGCGGTTATCTGAAAGGCAACCGCCGCAAGCGTGAGACCGTGGTATGCCGCTCCATGCTCACGATGGACTCAGACCATGCCGAGATTGGTTTTATCGACCGTTTCGCCTCGGAGTGCCGGTACGCATCCTGTCTCTATACCACCCACGGACATACACCCGAACAGCCTCGCTGCCGCATCATCGTCCCGCTCACAAGGGACATAACCCCGGACGAGTATGTGGCTCTCGCCAGATACTTCGCTTCCGATTGGGGCATCGATCAGTTTGATGAATGCTCCTACAAGCCGAGCCAGCTCATGTATTGGCCGACAACTCCGGCAAACGGTGAATTCATCAGCAGAACCACCGAGGGCGAATGGCTCAATCCCGATGTATATCTCTCGGCGCATCCGAACTGGAAGGACTGCTCTCTGCTTCCGACCTCCTCCCGTGAAAGCGCCGTCCGTGAGGCAAGTGGCAAAAAGCAGGAAGACCCTCTCGCCAAGCCCGGTGTGGTAGGCGCGTTCTGCCGTGCTTACGGGATCTCCGCCGTGATTGAAACATACCTCGCAGATGTATATGAACCGTCCGCAATGGAGGGTCGTTACGACTATATTCCCGCCGACTCGTCTGCCGGTGTCGTGGTCTATGACGATAAGTTTGCATACAGCCACCATGCCACGGATCCCGCCTGCGGTAAGCTGCTGAATGCTTTCGACCTCGTCCGTATCCACCGCTTCGGCGATGATGACGAAAAGAAGTCCTTTAAGCAGATGACCGAACTCGCCCTTGCGGACGATACGGTCAAGGGGAATCTTGCCGCCGAGCGTATCGCTCAAGCCGGAGAGGACTTCTCCGATGATGCCGACTGGCACAAGCGGCTTCATTTCGTTCCCCGTTCCGGGGCATTGGAAAACAGCGTGTGGAACTTGAACCTCATCCTCGAAAACGACCCGGATTTGCAGGGCTTCGCATTCAACGATATGGCGAACCGCATCCAAGTCACGGGCGAACTGCCGTGGGAACGCCCGGAAGGTAATGCTTTCTGGCGGGATGCCGACACCGCACAGCTTAAATCGCTCGTGGATATCCGTTACGGCGAATTCACCACCCGTAACTACGACGTCTCCTTTACCAAGGTGGCAGATGACCGTCATTTCCATCCTGTGAGGGATTACCTCAACGGACTCCCCAAGTGGGACGGCTTGAAGCGTGTCGAGGAACTGTTCATCAAATATCTGCAGGCTGACGATACGGAGTATGTCCGTACCGTCACGAGAAAAACCTTCGCCGCCGCTGTTGCGAGAGTCATGTGTCCCGGCATAAAGTTCGACTGCGTTCCCGTCCTTGACGGCGAACAGGGCATCGGCAAAAGCTCCATCGTAAAAGACCTCGTCACGCCCGAATACTACTCCGAATCCCTCTCGCTGACCGATATGGACGATAAAGCCGGAGCAGAAAAACTGCAAGGCTTCTGGGTGGTCGAGATAGGAGAGCTTGCCGGAATGAAAAAAGCCGATATTGAAAAGGTGAAATCCTTCATCTCCACCTCTGATGACAAATACCGTCCGAGCTACGGCAGAGTGGTCGAAAGCCACCCCCGCCAGTGCATCATCATCGGCACGGTCAACGGTGAACGCGGCTACCTCCGTGACATCACGGGCAACCGCCGCTTCTGGATCATCAAGGTTCATCAGAAAACACAGAAGCAGAGCTGGCACTTCACCCAGGCAGACCGCGATCAGTTCTGGGCAGAGGCGAAGGCTATCTGGGAGTCCGGCGAAAAGCTGTATCTCGAAGGCGATATCCTCGCCGAGTCCGAGAAGGCACAGCGAAACGCTATGGAGGTGGACGAGCGTGTCGGCATGGTCGAGGAGTATCTGAACACCCTCCTTCCCGAAGGATGGGACGATATGGATGTGTATGCCCGTCGCAGTTTCCTCTCCGGCGATCCGACCGCTGTCAAAGGCACCACGGAACGCACGACCGTATCCAATGCGGAAATATGGTGCGAGTGCTTCGGCAAAAACCTCTCCGAACTGAAGTCTGCCGACAGCTATGCCATCGCTGCCCTTATGACGCAGATTCCTGGTTGGAAACGCGGTGCCGCAGCCAAACGACTGCCCCTTTACGGTAAGCAGCGAATTTACGAAAAAGGCTAACTGCGGAACAAGATACGGAACAGGAACAACTTTTTTCCTTATATTTGTTCGGCGATAAAGAGATAAAGACCCGCATATACGCACGTATAGGAATATAAGGAAATGGTTGTTCCACTCGTTCCGTTGTTCCAGAAAGGACAAATATGAAAAGCGAAAAACAAATAGAACAGGGTCTCGTCAAAGCCGTGAAAAATATGGGAGGTATCGCGCCCAAGTTCGTCAGCCCAGGTTTTGACGGAATGCCCGACCGCATCGTGCTTCTTCCTTATGGGAAGTTTGCATTTGTGGAAGTTAAGGCTCCGGGCAAAAAGCCCCGTCCTTTGCAGGTGTCAAGGCATGGCTTGCTTCAGCGTCTCGGCTTCAAGGTGTATGTCCTTGACGATATGAATCAGATCGGAGGGATTCTCGATGATATACGAACCGCATGACTATCAAAAATATGCCATCAACTTCATCAAGGAAAATCCCATCGCCGCCGTCCTGCTTGATATGGGCTTGGGCAAAACGAGCATCACGCTGACGGCGATAAACGACCTTCTTTTCGACAGCTTCGATGTACGGAAGGTTCTCGTCATCGCACCGCTGCGAGTGGCACGGGATACATGGATTGCCGAGGTCGATAAGTGGGATCATCTCCGGCACCTCATCTGCTCCGTGGCTGTCGGCACCGAGGCTGAACGCAAAGCGGCTCTCCGAAAGAAAGCCCACATCTACATAATCAACCGTGAGAATGTCTCATGGCTCATCGAGGAAAGCGGCATCCCGTTCGACTTCGATATGGTGGTGATTGATGAGCTTTCCTCCTTCAAGAACGGCAAGGCAAAGCGGTTCAAGAGCCTGCTGAAAGTCAGACCTCTTGTAAAACGCATCGTGGGTCTGACCGGCACTCCCGCCGGAAACGGTCTGATGGACTTGTGGGCAGAGTTCTGGGTGCTTGATATGGGCAAACGCCTCGGACGGTTCATCTCAAACTACCGTCTCAACTACTTCACACCGGACAAGCACAACGGTCAGATCGTGTATTCCTATAAGCCGCTGCCGTATGCGGAGCAGGCAATATATGATGCCATCTCCGACATCACCATTTCGATGAAGTCCACCGACCACCTAAAAATGCCGGAGTTGGTCAGTACAGCATACCCCGCCGTCATGAGTGATGCGGAAATGCAGACCTACGAGGACTTCAAATCCGAGTATGTAATGAAACTCGGAAAGGACAAGGAGATTACCGCCGCCAATGCCGCCGTCCTCTGCGGAAAGCTGATGCAGATGGCAAACGGAGCGATTTATGACGATTCCGGCGAATGCCATCTTATCCACGACCGAAAACTGGACGCTTTGGAGGACATCATCGAAGCCGCCAACGGAAAACCGCTTCTGGTGGCGTACTGGTATCAGTCCGACCGTGACCGCATCGAAAAAAGACTGCACGAACTGCATATCCCGTTTTCACGGATGGACAGTTCCGAGAGCATCCGCAGATGGAACAACGGCGAGCTTCCCGTTGCCCTTATCCATCCGGCATCCGCAGGACACGGGCTGAACCTTCAAAGCGGCGGCAGCACCATAGTGTGGTTTGGCATGACCTGGAGCCTTGAGCTTTACAGTCAGACGAACGCAAGGCTGTGGCGGCAAGGTCAGATCTCCGACACCGTGGTGGTCATGCATATCATCACCGCCGGCACCATTGACGAGGACATTATGAAAGCCCTTCAGCGAAAAGAGAAAACGCAGTCCGCATTGATAGCGGCAGTTAAGGCCAATCTGTGACAATCTATGAAAATCCGTGCCAATCCGAGAAATATAAAAAATTCGGAGGTACAGAATATGACCCCTTTTGAAGAACTGGCAAATGCCATCGTGATCCAAGCGGCGAAGGACTATATGAAAGCCCTGAAAAAGCTGAAAAAATATCCGAGGGATGCAGAAGCAAAGCAGACGAGGAATGATTGTGAGAGTTTCTTCCGTTCCTCGTGGTACAGCACATTGACTTCGGTTGACGGAGAGCTTCTGATGCGAAAACTGCAAATGGAGGTGGCGGCATGACGGCAAAAGAATACTTGAGTCAGGCTTACCGCCTCGATCAGCGTATAAACTCCAATATCGAAGAAGTCACCATGCTTCGTGAAATGGCAAGCAGCATATCCTCTCCGTCCTGGGGCGAAAAGGTGCAGACTTCCCGCAGTACGGAAGCCCCCTTTGTACGGAGCCTTGAAAAGATTATGGATTTGGAGGACACCATCAACAAGGAAATCGACACCCTTGTCTGTCTGAAAAAGCAGATACGGACGGTCATTGAAGCCGTACAGAATACGGATGAGCGGCTCGTTCTCCGTTACCGCTACATTCACAACTGTACATGGGAGCAGATCGGAAACGAACTGAATGCCGATGCGAGAACCATTCGCCGCTGGCACGGCGAGGCTCTCCTCAAGGTAAAAGTCCCAGAAAATCCCATCGTAATATAAATGCGCCCGAAATGTCCTGCTTTGTCCGTAGATGTCCACCGCCACATTATGGTATGATATAATCAGCAAAGAGTATAAAGACGAGCCTTCGAGGGAGCAATCCTTCGAGGGCTTTTTTCATACCCCCAAGGAGGTGAAGAGATGCCAAGAAAACCACTGCGCCCGTGTTCTCATCCCGGCTGTCCCAACCTTTGTGAGGGACAGTTTTGTGAACAGCACCGTGTGGAGGAACGCCGCAAATATGATAAATACGAGCGCAGTTCCGATGTCAACCGCAAGTACGGCAGAGCGTGGAAGCGCATCCGTGACCGTTATGCCACAGAGCATCCGCTGTGTGAACAGTGTCTCAAGGAAGGTCGGCTGACTCCGGTGCAGGAAGTTCACCACATCTTGCCCGTTTCCAAAGGCGGCACTCACGCAAGGGACAACCTGATGAGCCTTTGCCAATCCTGCCACACCAAGATCCACCATGACCTTGGCGACCGGTAGGGGGATAGAAATCTCCGGGACCTTTAAGGTCGGGCAACGGCCTGGGGTCACGTGCGCGAAAAAGGCGAAATCAAAAGGGTAATAAAGGGAGGTGAACTCGGATGCCCACAAAATCGAATAACACAGGCGGGCGCGGCGGTGCAAGACCCGGTGCGGGAAGGAAGAAATCCGCAGTCAAGGACAAGGCCGAAAACGGGAATCCCGGCGGCAGAAAACTTGAAGTGCTGGACATTCCCGAAGTCGAGGGTGTTGAAATGCCAAAGCCCCATGATTTTCTTTCTGCCGAGCAGCGTGACGGAAGTACGCTTCAGGCGCAGGAAATCTACAAAGAAACATGGGAATGGCTCAAAGGCGTCGGATGCGCCGCGAAGGTGTCTCCGCAGCTTTTGGAGCGATACGCCATGTGTTCCGCCCGGTGGGTACAGTGTGAGGAAATGACCAATCGCATGGGCTTTCTTTCCAAGCACCCAACTACAGGAAAGCCGATCCCATCTCCGTTCATCAACATCGGTATCAACTATATGAACCAGGCGGTGCGGCTCTGGAATGAGATATTCCAAATCGTGAAAGAAAACTGCAGCACGGAATACGGCGAGGCAACGCCACAGGATGACCTTATGGAACGCCTGCTCCGTGCGAGGAAGGGGTAACACCATGTTTGAGAAAGTAAATCCGTGCCACCCGGACAAGGTGGCGGACAGGATCGCCGGGGCACTTGTGGATCTTGCCTATCAAAAAGAAGCGGATCCCCGCATTGCCGTTGAGGTACTCATCGGCCACGGTGTGTGCCATATCATTGCGGAGACTTCTGTAGAACTGAATAAGGCAGATGTTACTGCCGCCGTTCATCGCATTGCCGGAAATCTCACTGTGGACTATGTGGAAGTGCCGCAGGACGGCCATCTCGCAAATAACCAGGCAGACGGTGTCCGCTGCGGCGATAACGGCATCTTCAAGGGTGTGTCCGTGACCGAGGAGCAGAAAAAGTTGTCGCAGATCGCAAGGGACATCTTCAAGGTGTATCCCCATGACGGCAAATACATTCTGGACGGCGAACGGCTCATTATCTGTCAGAGCAACGCCAAGGCACAGCATCTGCGCGAGATTTACCGTACTGCTGAGGTCAACCCCCTAGGAGACTGGACGGGCGGCACCGATGTGGATACAGGCGCGACCAACCGCAAGCTCGGCTCGGATATGGCAGACTCCGTCACGGGCGGCGGTCTGCACGGTAAGGATCTATCCAAGGCAGATGTGTCTGTCAACATCTATGCTTTTCTCAAAGCCCAGGAAACCGGCAAGCCCGTAACGCTCTGCTGTGCCATTGGTGATGACACCGTAGACGGCAGACCGTATGAGAAAATCGTGGAGATTGCTCGAAACTATATCCGCTCGGTCGGCGGCTTTGAAAAGTTTGCGGAATGGGGGCTTGTGTGATGAAGACAACTACCGAAATGCAGCTTGTCCCCATTGCGAAACTTGTTCCCTATGTCAACAACGCCAGAACGCATTCGCCGGAGCAGATCAACAAGCTGCGCTCCTCGCTGCGTGAGTTTGGCTTTATCAATCCCGTTATTATCGACCGTGACTTCGGTGTTATCGCCGGTCACGGTCGTATTCTTGCCGCAAAGGAGGAAGGCATCACCGAGGTGCCGTGCGTCTTTGCCGACCACCTCACCGAAGCGCAGAAGAAAGCCTACATCATTGCGGACAACCGCATGGCGATGGACGCAGGCTGGGATGAAGAACTTCTGCGTGTGGAGATTGAGTCTCTGCAGGCGGCGGACTTTGACCCGCTCCTCACCGGCTTTGACGAAAAGGAGCTGTCGAAGCTCTTTGACGATGGCATTGAAGCCGAAGAGGATAATTTTGATGTGGATGCTGAGCTGCAAAAGCCGACCTTCACGAAATTCGGTGACATCTGGACGCTGGGGCGGCACAGGCTCATCTGCGGTGACAGCACAAAAGAGGAAACCTACGCCGCTCTCATGGACGGCCGCAAGACGAACCTCGTCATCACCGACCCGCCCTACAATGTGAATTATGAGGGCAGTGCCGGAAAAATCAAAAATGACAATATGGCATCTGAGAAGTTTTTTAACTTCCTCTTCGATGCCTTTTCCAATATGGAGAAGGTCATGGCGGACGATGCGTC
>OKVK01000387.1_pt1 | contig 30737 bp, 36 predicted proteins | sample 1604771 | NCBI WGS metagenome assembly OKVK01 (sample SAMN01760906, study PRJEB22395) | human gut metagenome | reverse complement strand
AGTTCTCTGGTTATCAGAATGCTAGCAGAATATTGATTTCATATAATGCAGATGAGGCAAATAAGACTACTATTGAAAGATTAGATTCTGATGATTTTGATGAGAAATATCAATCATTATCTGAGAGAACCAGAGATCAAATATTCTGTGCCTTCAGAGCTAATTCTAACTTATTTGGAATTAACTCAGATTCAACTGGTTTTAATGAGCAAGAATTTGAATCTTCATTCAAGCTTTATAATAGAACTATGATTAGACCTATTCAGAAAGAGATTTGTGATTCATTTGATAAGATCTTTGGAATGCAGAATTCAATCACAATTTCACCATTTAGCCTTAATGAAGCTGATACTAAACAAGTTGAATAATGGAAAATAATTATAGAAATGTACTATTAATATCTGAAGATTATATAAAATCAGAATCCAATTTAGACAATAATGTTTCTGGTAAATATCTTCAGTCAGCAATTAAACTTGCACAAGATATTGAGCTTCAGTCATTAATTGGAACTAAGCTCTTAGAAAAGATTCAGAAATTAGTAATTGATTGGAAAGATCCAAATAAACCAGTTCATCCAATAGAACCTCCTATTTATGATCCTACTTCAATAGATGACCCAGAAAATCATAGATATAAAGAATTGCTAGATTACTATATTCAGCCTTATTTACTTTATCAAGTATTAAGTGAGATTACTATACCCATCTCATTTAAGCTGAGTAATTTTGGGGTTATGAGGACTGATGATGAGAAAGATTTAACTTCTGATATTAGCCAAGTTAATCTTATTAAGAAATATTATAGAGATAAAGCAGATTTCTTTAAAACTAGATTGCAAAATTGGGTAATTACATATTATAATGATTTTCCTGAATTGTATTCTTATAAACCTCTTAAAGATATGTATCCAAATATGTATTCAAGTTCATCTTGCACTATTTGGTTAGGTGGAGCTAGAGGTAAAGGTTGGAGATATAATTCTTGTGAAGGTCCTCTGCAAAGAGCTTATGATTTCCCTTCAAGTGATAACAATAAAAAGAGTAAGTAAAATGACGTATTTTGAATTAATAAACAATTTAAAAGCTTGTGCTCTTGAAGAACCCAATATTAATTTTGTAGGAAGTAAGGATATATATGAACTTAATAGTATCCCAACTATTGAATATAATGTATTTTATATAACTCCAAATACATTTAATATGGATGAGGATACTATTACTTACTCTTTAAATCTCTATTTTATAGCAAGATGGGATGAGACTGATAATAATCAGCTTGAAGAGCAATCAGCTGGAATATTAGCATTAACTAATATAATTAACCGATTTAATAACCAATATCCAGAAGTTGATATTTCTTATCCTTTAATTTTTACTCCATTTTATCAGAAGTTCAAAGATATTTGCACTGGAGTATTTGTTAGAGTTGATTTAGCTGTAGACAACACTCTGGGTACTTGTTCTGATAATATGTAATGGAAAATAAATTAAACTGGTTTGGAAAGGTATTAGAATGAGTAGATAAATATGGACTGTGGAAAATAATTAAAGGTGGATTTGGATTTATATTTATTTCTTATGTAATAATTATAAGTACTAATCCAGGAATAATATATGATAAAGTTGTAAGTTATATAGAAACAGTTCATAATACTAATCAAGTAATACGACAAGAAGCGGATCTTAAGGTTAGATATATCCTTAAAGATCTTTTAAATGATACGAATGCAGATAGAGCTTGAGTTATTGAGTATCATAATGGCACTTCAGGATTAGGAGGATTACCATTCACTTATGGAATTATGAATAGTGAAGAAACAGAACCTGGAGTTGCTCCAGTTTCAAGTCACTATAAAGACTTCCTATTATCTGATTATTTATTTATATTGGAAACATCTAAAAAAGGAGGATGATTTGGAGATGTTGAAGATATAAAGGAATTAGATAGAAGAATGTATTATGCATTTAAATCTAATGAGGTTAATAAGATAGCAATATTCTATCTAAAGTCAGAAGATAGAGATATTGGAATTTTAGGATTATCTTATTGTGATAATGAGATGCCAGTTGATACTTGAGTAAAACTAAGAGCTGCAGGAATTAAAGTAAGTATAATTTTAAATAAATAAGTTATGAAATATTGGATGAAATATTTAATAGCAATAGTAATTATAATCTTAGTATTTTTAATGGTAAAAGTAATTCCATTTTGGATTACATTAGTACTCATAGCACTTGGTGCAGGATGTCATTTATTTTACCGTTATACTATGCTTAAAGATATTATTAAATAATGAAATATTTTACTATTAGTGAATTAACAAGATCTGATACAGCTTCTATTAAGAAGATAGATAATACTCCAAATAAAGAGATTACTGAACACCTTATAGAGTTAGTCGAGAAACTTTTAGACCCATTAAGAAGTGCTTGGGCAGAGTATTGTGATGTTAATCGGTTGGGAAATCCAGCAATAAGTGTGAATTCAGGTTATAGATGTAATGAGCTTAATAAAGCTGTAGGAGGATCTTTGACATCTGCCCATCTAACAGGATATGCAGCAGATATAATTCCAAGTAACGGCCAAATGAAAGAATTTCAGGTTTGGATTACTGAAGCTATTGAAAAGTATGATTTTGATCAACTTATTTATGAGAAACCTAGAAATGGAATAGCTAGTTGAATTCATTTAGGACTGAAGAATAAAGAGGGTTTGCAGAGAAGACAGAAATTTACAATTATATAATTATGGACTCCAAATCAAGTAAACTGCTTCATAAGACAAAGAAGAAAGTAAGAAGTGAAGAATATTTAAAGTACCAAAGATATATAAGATCAAAGGATTTTAAGGCCATTAGAGAGCAAATATTATTGCGGGATAACTACCACTGCCAAACTTGTAACTGATGTGTTCAGGAAGGCGGAAATAGGTCTTTATCGGTACATCATAAGACGTATGAGAATTTATATAATGAGCAGGAACATTTGGAAGATTTAATAACATTATGTTCAGTTTGTCATAAAGCTATTCATTCATCGGTTAGTAATTATCAAAGATTTAAACAGAAATAGGAGGGTTTATGCCCTCCTATTTTCATTTATTCCATCATTTCAAATAATTTATCATCTTCTTTAGGTATTAAATCTCCTGTTTGTAAGTCTACTAAAAACTTACTATTTTCTGGTATTACATATACATAATACACTCCATTTATACATACTTTATAGGTTTGGTATTTCATATTAATCAGTATATGTTGCATTAGTAATTTCTGGTTTTGGCATTTCTTCTACTTCTTCCCAAACTAAACCTCTATTCTGGTTTTCTAGTTGAACTATTCTGTATTCTAGTTCTTCAAGCTTTTTAAATAAATAATCATCCATAATTAATCAAATTTAGAAATAAACATATAATCTTTATCTTTTAATACTTTATCTATAATATCACCAAATCTTTTAGTAGCCTCTTTACATTCGAGCATTCATTTATCCAATTCTTTAATATACTCTTCTGTTTGTTTAATTGTTTCTTTAATATCACTTTCCATATCACAAATATAATATTTTTATTTATTAAATACAAATTTTTTATTAATAATTACATAACCTTCAGTTTGTTTACCATTTACTCTTTTCTGGCATTTTTTAACTTCATAATATTTATCAATTTCTGTTGCTTTTGGAGTAATAGTAATATCACTAATTTCATAAGCTTCTTTAACAAACTTTTTAATATCAGCGTTAGAATACCACATTCCAAGAGTAATTGATTGATTTAACTTCTTAGCTGCTTTATTATCTGCACTTTTATTTGATTTCTTTAATAGAGCATCTTTAATATCCGAAATGCAATATTTCAAGCTTGCCATCTTTTCGAATCCTAATTTACTAATAGCTTCTGGTAACCAAGGATATTTAATAATAGCATCATTTAAGAGTGGAGTATTCAGTTTAAATTTATTTTCCCATTCTGTTCTAACTTCTTTAATTAGTTCTTTAAATGGTTTATTATCAGATTCAAAATCAATCTTAATAGAGTTGTCTTCACATTCTATTACTTTTTTAAATCCATTCTTTATATATTCTTTATTAAGATTCGTTCTAATAGAATATAAACCTCTTGTCACTTTAAAGTTAAAAATATCTACCTTAGCCATATTTGGATCAAATGTAAATGTAAAATCATCATTTACTTGGATATAAGTATCAGATGTAAATTCTTTAAGTTTCTTTCTTGCAACTTCAGGCATTGCATTGTAAGCATCTACAGCAATCTTAGTTTCCTCAATATTCTGGATATTCTTCTTTTTAAAGTCTTCATAACTAATATCTGCATATCTTGTTGCTGAGTAAAGATGAGTTATCCAGTTTAAATATTTACTATTTCTAATTCTGCCAGCAATCTGTTGGATTGAAGTTGAGATGTCAAGAAGAGTTTGTGCTTTTTGAGCATCACTTACTACTACAATTCTTCCATTTTCATCATAAATATCAGAACCTTCAAATACTGTAGAAGTTAATAAATTTATTTTCTTAGGTTCATCTAATACTGTAGAATTATGAATTGATAATTTGGTTTTATTGTTTTTGGAATATATAACTCTGGTATTCTCTTCTGTAAGTTTAGCTTTCTGAATAAGATTCTTTATAAAGTCTACAGAATTTACAAATATATAAACATTACCTTCGACTTGATTATTAAGAACAGCATTAATTAATTTAATAGTTGAAGCTTCAACATTCTTACATTTAACGGCTTGTACCTTGGTTTCAATAACATCATCCCATTCTTGCTTTACTAATTCTAAATCTTTTAATTCATCTAATACGAATTCTTCTTCAAGAGGAGTTGCAGTCATAAATGTAAAATCTTTAAATAATTCATAGTTCTCTAAAACAGGTTTAATAGCATCCTTTCTAAAGCTATACTGATTAAATAGTATATGATATTCATCTACTAATAAACTATATTCTTTAGTATTAACTGCAGAAATAACTTTTGGAAGTGAGTTATATGTAACAATAATTTTAGGACATTTAACACTCTCTACGTAATCTTTAATCTCTTTAATAGTAACTCCAGCATAAACTCCAAATATCTTCTCAGTACGTCTTTCATTTGGATATTGTTGAAGTTTATTTTCAACTAAGCTAGTAAATGGAACACAAATAACATAAGGCTTATTACATTCAATTGCCATTGAAGTTCCTCCACATCCAACTTTTCCTTTATCAAATAAACAGTTAGTTGGCAACTCATTAATCAAATTGTTTAAATATGTTTTCATAATTTTAATAATTTAAATAGTTAAAGTTTTTGTCAATATTTTTATTTTCTTACTACTAAATTTGAGTAAAAAACTTGACAGTAAGATTCAAAAAGTGGCAGGATTTTCACCTGCCTAGAAGTAATAGAATTACTTATTTTTACTAAAATAAGCTGCAATTGTAGGAGAGTTAGCTAATAAGTTAGCAAATTGTTCATCAGAACAAGGAATTGAATTCTCCATAGTGCTCTTAATTGTATTATCTTCAATAATAATTGTTCCATTGTTTTTAATCGAATTTTTCATAGTCTTTAAAATTTTAATTATAATAATCTATTTTGATAGTACAAATATACAACATTTTTATTTAAAATCCAAATAATTTAGCAATTATTTTTAATAAATTTTCATTTTTCTTATTTTGATAATACAAAGATATAACATTATTTTTAAATTTCCAAATAATTTTAATAAAAAATTATGAGAAAAAGTTGCCAAAAAATTTGGAGATTTGATTTTTTTGTTGTATATTTGTAATATCAATAAAACAGGTTTAACTAAAATTTTTAATTATGAATTATATAAAAAGACTTAATGATTTAATTGAATCAATAAACTTAACTCCAGAAATTGAAAAGGAAATAGCTAGTTTAATTGAAAAAGAAGGATTGGAAACTGCTGTATTATTTATGGAAAAGTTAGCTGGAGTTTCATATAAGAATGAAGATAAGACCTTTTATGGAGTAGGTGTAATTATTTAATAATATAGAATATGAAAAATATATTTAAATATGCAGTTATTATACTTTTAGTTTTAATGTGTATAGCTGGAATTAGAGGATATAAAGCTTATAACGAGTATCAAACTAAAACATTTGAATTAAGATTAGAAAGAGCAGAATTAAAACATAAATTAGATTCAGTAATGTGGATTAATCCAGCAAGTGAAGAAGTATCTAATTTATATGAAGAATATTGTGATTTAACACTTAAAATTAATAATATAAAATAATGAAAACAGATATAAGAAGCTTAGTCTTTACAAAGAATCTATTTAAAGAGAAATTTAATATAGACATAGAATGATGTAAAGACGATTACTCCAGATATGATGGAACATTTAATTGGAATGGAATTGATTATATAATTGAAGTTAAAAGAAGAAGATTCAATTCTAATAAATATCCAACCACTATTATTAATAGGGATAAATTTGATATGCTATCAAGAAATAATTCTATATTAGTAATAATATTTGATGATGGAGTATATATATTTAAAGATATAAAACAAGCCTTTATAAAGGATTCTATGAAATATGGTTGTTCTACAACAGATTTTGGAGGAACTTATGGCTATTCATTAAAAACAGAGTTGTCTTTAAAGAAAGCCATTAAGATAGATGTAAATACAGAATTTAGTAACTATATAGCAAATGATAGCCTATAAAAGAATACTTAATTTTGAAAACTACCAAATTGGAACTGATGGCTCAATATGAAGTTTAAGAGCATCAGTTCCAAAGAGGTTAAAACCTCAAGTAAAAACTAATGGGTACTTTACAGTAACATTATATAATAAAAATTTGAAAAAGAAGTGTTATATACATAGATTAGTAGCTGAAACTTTTATATCTAATCCGAATAACTATCCTTGTATAAATCATAAGGATGAAAATAAATCAAATAATAATGTAAGTAATTTAGAATGGTGTACTTATAATTATAATAATAATTATGGAACTCATAATCTGCGAGCTGGATATAGTCATAAGAAACCAATACTGCAATTACTAAATGGAATAGTTATTAAAAGATGGGATTCAGCAATAGATGCTGAGAGAGAACTAAATATACAATCTAGAAATATTGTAAAGGTTCTTAAAGGGCAGCGAAAAACAGCAGGAGGATATATGTGAACATATGAGTAATAACGAAATTGTAGAAAAGTACTATCCATTTATTATGGAACTTAAGCAAAAATTTGGTGCAGATGATGACTGTGTTCAAATGATTTTTGTAGAAATACTAGAGTATTCAAATCCAAAATTAAATCAGCTGGATAGCAAAAATGAATTGAAATTTTGGATTACAAGATTATTTAAGAATTATTGGTTTAGTAAAACAAGTAGGTATTACTATACTTATAAGAAATATTATGAGATTGTTAAAGAACCACTTGAACAACAAAATGACGAATTGGAGGATTGATTAAATGAAACGGAAGATTAATATTGACGATTTACTTACTGAGTATGAAATAGACTATAGTATGTTTACAAATATGGATGATAGACTATTAAGTATATATCCAAAATGGCTTGAGCTTAATAAGGCAGATAAGACAGTAATCATATTATATGCTGAATATCGCAGTTATAGAGAAGTGGGAAGAATATTGGGAATTAGTCATACTACAATTCAAAGATTTATTAAACAAATAAGAGAGAGATTATGTTAGAATTATTTATAATAGCAGTAATAATAGTCTTTATAATTGATTTATCTGGGGCTTTGGATAGTTTTAAACACAGTATTTGAAAAAGACTATTTAAAGGTATACCTTATAAAGAAGATTGAAGACTAAAACCTTTAGATTGCAGTTTATGTATGACTTGGTGAATTGGATTAATATATATTCTTATTACAAGTCAATTTTCAATTTTAATGGTTGGATATATTGCACTATTAGCATTTATGACTCCAATTATTAAAGATATTATGATATTATTAAAAGATGCATCTACTAAGCTGATAGATGTTATATACAAACTTATTGATTAAAAATTATATTTTATGGAAACAGAAGTTATTTATCACTACAAGAATGGAAAGTTAATTTCTATATTTACTTATACTAAAAAGTGCTAATTATGAAACAATTAACAGAAGAGCAGTTTAAATATTTAAGAGGATTTGAAGATAGATTTGTAACTGCAACTAAGTCTAATTATTGCAGAAATGTACAAAAGCAGGATGTAATTAAGCTTAAAGAGATTTATGAATATTTAATTGAACAAGAATATAGAATGAGCGTAGCTTGTACTACTTGTATACTTAATCTTATAAAGAGGATTGCTCCAATCTATTTTGAATATCAAGAAAAACTAAAGGAAAATGAAAGTAAAGAATCAGGAACTGCCGAAGAAAATAGGGAGACCGAAAAAGGAAGAAGTAAAAGAGGATCAAATAGACGAACAAAAAACTAAATATCTTTATGCAGCAAGATTATTTAATAAAGGGTGGTCCAGAAATAAAGTAAGTGAGGAACTTCAAACTAAATATGGAGTTGGGCAAACTACTGCTGCTAAATATATTAGAGAAGCTTATAAGATTATTGCAGATAAAAACGATAATCTTATAAAGAATTTAAGACATATACAATTAACAAGATTGGAAACATTGTTGGATATTGCTATTAGTAAAAATGATGTAAGATCTGCTACTGAGGTTATTAAAACAATAAATTCTATGTTTGGATTAAATCAACCAGAAATTCAAGTTAATATTCAAAATAATGAATGCCAATTTAAATTTGGAGATCCTATTATAAATGACAAGGATATATAAAGGATATAGGCCATTTATGTACCAATATAAGGTTCATATAGCTATGGCAGATGCTTATAGATCTGGAAGGATATTTACAATTAAAGCTAAACGACAAGTAGGTAAATCTTTCTTAGCTGAAAATGAATTATTACGATTTGCAATTAACTATCCAAAAACAGTCAATTGTATAGTAGAACCTACTCTTGGGCAATCAAGAAAAGTGTTTAAAGAAATAGTTAATGCTATAGCTGAAGCAGATATTCTTAAACGTAAGAATGAAACTTTGCTTGAATTAGAGTTTAATAATGGCAGTTCTATATTATTTAGATCTGGAGAACAAATGGATTCGTTACGAGGATTCTCTGTAAGTGGATTACTTGTATTAGATGAGGCTGCTTACTTAAAAGATGAAGTATTTGAAATTATTAAACCTACTACTGATGTGTGGTCTGCTCCAATATTAATTATTAGTACTCCAAGGTTCCGAGAGGGTTTCTTTTATGACTGCTTTACTAAAGGGTTAGATCCGAAATATGACAAGTTCTATAAATCATTTGATTGAGCTTTAGAAGATACATCTATGCTTTTAGATAAAGAGAAGTTAGAGATGTATCGACTTACAACCTCAAAAAATAAATTTAGAACCGAATACTTAGGGGAATTTGCAGACGATGATGGATGTTTATTTAATAATATAGCTAATTGCATAATTGAGAAAAAACCAGATTATCAGAGTCTTTATATAGGAATAGACTGGGCTACTGGGAGTGGTAAAGACTATACTTGTGTTACTGCTTTAAATGAATCTGGGCAAATGGTCTTTATAAAGTATTTTAACGATAAAACTCCAACAGAGCAAGTTGATTTATTAACAAATATACTAACTGAGTATCAAGGATTTATAAAGATTGTGCAAGTTGAACAAAACTCAATTGGTAGTGTCTTCTATGATATGTTAGTTCGGAAGAATCTGAAAATCAGGATTATACGATTCTTAACTACTAATAAGAGTAAGGCAGATATAGTTAATAAGCTTCAAGCTGCTTTGGAGAATGAAAAGATAGGATTATTAAAAGATGATAAACTTTTAAATGAGTTAAGACTATATGAAGCTTCATATAATCCAAAAACTGGAAATGTTAGTTATAATGCTCCATCTGGATTTAATGATGATACAGTAATTTCATTAATGCTAGCCTATGACTCATTAAATACAACTAAAGGACATTATAATATTAAATTTAAATAGTATGATAAAATCTTGGAATGAAATGAATTTAGCTCATTATAGAAAACTATTGGATGTAATTAGAAAAGAATGAGAAAATGAATTAGATATGAATTTAGCTATGGTATCTGTACTTAGTGATATTTCTTTAGAAGAAATTCAAAATATGGAGCTGAATAAATTACAAGAATTAATTAACAATCTTAAATTTGTAGAGAGTACATATAAACCTAAAACTCCAGAAACTAAATATATTATTGGAGACAGGGAATATAAAGTCTTTTTTAATGTTAATAAGATGACTGCAAGTCAATACATAGACTTCCAGAATTTTTATAAGAAGTATGATGATTATATGCCAAATCTAGCTGCTTGCTTTTTATTACCAGAAGGTAAGAAGTATGGAGAAGATTATGATCCTTTGGATGAAGCAGAGTTTTTGAATAATCATTTAACAATTGATGTATTTTCAGATATAATGTTTTTTTTTGTAAACTTATTGCGACTATCAACTCTGAGTACCCTTCACTCTTCGGAAAGAGAGATGAAGAAGAAATTGAAGAAAACAAAGAACAAATTAGAAAGGAGAAAGATTCTAAGGAGTCTGATACAGATGAGACGGTTACTCCTTTTACTCAAAAATGAAGCTGAATTATCTGAATAGATAAAGTAAGTGAGGTTACTAAATTTAATTGGCATCAAGTTTATGATATGCAAATTAAAGAGTTCTTAAATACAATTTGTTATGTTATAGATAAAGCTAATGAAGAAAATAGACAAATTGAAGAATGAAAACGAAAACATTAAAATGTCAGTTTTTATTTATTTTAACTACTAAATTTGAGTAAAAAACTTGACACTTAATAGGGAGTAAGTCTCCCTATTTGTGTTTAGATACCAACCTATAAATTAATATATTTTAACAAAAATGAATATTCAAGAACTAAATTTCCCAAATTTAAATGAGTTATTAAGACGTTGAGGAGAACTCATAATTTCTTTATATAGACAGGAATTGGTTCAAACAAGGACTGATGATACTGGATTATTAGGTAATAGTTTAAATTACATTGTTGAGACCCAAAATGGGGATTATGAAGTTAATGTTAGTTTATTAGATTATTGGAAATACGTTGAAGAAGGCAGACATTCTGGTAAGTTCCCTCCACTTAATGATATAAAGAGTTGGATTAAAACTAAGCCAATTATTCCCAGACCTTATAATGGTAAGTTACCAACAATAGATCAGCTTACATATTTAATTGGGAGGAAGATACATCTTCAAGGAATTCAAGGTAAACATCCATTATCAAATACTATAGAATATATAGAAAATAACTATATGGAGCTTCTTGATGATGCTATAACTAAAGATCTTCAAGGACAAGTAGATTATTATGTATTTAAAAACTTTTAAAAATGGCATTTATACCAAGTAAATTAGGAATACCAAGAAGTACAGGAACATATCCTGTTAAATGGGAAAATCCAGGATGAGGTCTTACAGGAGTATATGATTATTGGCTATGAGGAGATGACTATTCAGAAGAGGGTCCATTAGATGTTACTATTTCTAATGCAAGTACAAGTGGTTGTACTATTAACTTTACAAATCCCTCAACTATTACAACAGACTCTTCTACAATATTTAGATTATACCCAAAAGGACTGACTACTGCTCAATTAGAAGATACTATGCCAGTTTATCTTCATAGTCAAGCTCCTGGATATTATCCTGCAAATAGCAGTATAACAGTACCCAATACTGGAGGTACTTATACTGTTGAATATATATTAAGTAGAGCAGATATTATTAAATGAACTTGTGATGTAGTAAATGCTACTGCTTTAGTGAGTGTTGAGGTATTAGAATGGGATTCCTGCTCTATTAAGTTTAAGATTACAGTAAGAGCTAATACTCAATGGAATACAGATTTAACTGGAACTATCCAATTAGGAGCTTATTATGATACTAATAAATTTATTAGTTATAGTTACGGATTTAAAATTGAAAAAAGCAATACTCCAGAAGATTTAAAGTTAGTAGTAACTCCTTCATCTGGAACTTATGGAGCATCTGCTTTTGTTACTGAAGAATTCCATTTAAGTACAACTAAAGCAGAAGAAACAATTACCTCATTTAATGTCACCTGCCCTCAAGCTAGTAATATTAAAAAGGATATTGTTGATAACTATTTTGTATTAACTGTTCCAGAGAATAAAACTACTAATAATTTGGAGTTTAGTGCAATGGTTACTGCAACAACTTCTGGGGGTTATACCCTTGAAGCTACAGTTCCAATTAAACAAGCTGCAACGTCTTTAGTGATTCCTAATACTAATTATGAAGTAAGTTGAACTGCATCTACATTAAATATAATTGGTACAGGCTCAAATAACTTAGATGATGTTGTATTTAGTATTCCTGTAGGTTGGATTAGTGGTCAGAAGTTCTCTGTGAATCCTCAAGGTGTAGCAACTATTAGTTTGAACATTGCAGAAAATTCAGGTTTATCTTCTAGACAAGCAACTATTGGAGTATCTGTTATAAAGAATAGTTCAAGTATTATTAATTTATCTATTAATATTACACAATCTGTTAAATCTGATATATCTCCTATTTGGAAAGATTATGTTTGGGAAGAGGTGATTAGTTCAGATTTTATTGAATATCATCTAGATTATGCAGGAGATATGGTTTATGCTGGCAAAGCTTATAAATATCCTGAAACTGATAGAGTAGAGTTTTTATTAAATAATGTTGCTGAAAATTATCTATCTAATGGGATTATATTTAATACTTCTAAAACAATAGTATCTCCAGAATATCTAAAACCATTTACTTTGATAACATCTAGTGGAAATGAAAAACCAATTACTTTCTTCAATGACTGGAGTTATAAAGATAGAGATCTAACTAAAGGCACTATGTTAAGTGATCCTATTACTGGTTTAGTTGATCCAAGGCAGTATTTAGTATCAAGTTGAATTCTACCAACTGGAACTGGAGTTATTAATAGATTCTTTTATATAGATGGAGTACAATCTGCTATGGATATTAGTTTAAATTCTGGAATTAATGGATATACATATACAGAAGATTTAAGTAATAAATTATGGTCTTGTGGAAGCTATTTAATAGTAGGATTTGTAGAAGGTGGAAATATTAGTGATAGACAGATTAGATATGATATAGATACTACAGGTAAAGATTATGTGTTGTATTATACTAATTCAGCAGGTGGATGAGATTCATTACTTGTTGAGGGTAATGTTAAAAAGAATGATGAGATTAAATCTGAAACATATACTCGTAAGGTATTAAATACATCACAAGAGTTTGCAAGAAATAAGTATTTGAATACTATAACTTCAAGCTGGGTTCTTTATACTGGTTATTTAAATGATATTCAAGCTTCTAAGATGTTTAATCTAATTGAGAGTACCAAAGTATATTTGCATAATCTTAAAGATAATACTATCACTCCAGTATTGATTACAGATACAAATTGTGAATATAAAACTTATACTAATCAAGGTAAAAACAAGTTCTATTATACAATTAATGTAGAAGCTTCTCAAGATACTTATCGTAAATAATTATGAGAAAGAATATAAAACTATTTATTGCAAATAAAGAGGTTGACTGTAGTGAGGGAATTAGTCTTCCTATGACATATACTGTTGAGGATTTCCAAAACCCCACTATAGTCAAGAACTCGTTTAGTAAAACGATTTCTATACCTGGCACAAAGAATAATAATAAGATTTTTGGAGAGATTTATAAGTTAGATAGATTTCTCCATATAAAAGAAGGTAATTTCTCTGGAGTATATTTTGATCCTTCAAAACGAGTTGATTTTGGAATCTATAATAATGACTATTTAGTTGAATCTGGATATATGCAATTAAATAGTATATCTATAAAACAAGCTGTTATTACTTATAATATTACTTTATATGGAGGATTAGGAGATTTCTTCTATGGACTTAAATATAAAGAAGATGGTACTATTAGGACTCTTGCTGATTTACAATACTTTGTAACTGATGAAGATGGGAATACACTTCCTGCTGATACTGAACTTAATTTTTATATTAACAAAGATTTTGTAAATACTTGTTTTGACTGAAGTAAAACGAATGAAGGAAGTCAAATATATGATTATTTGACATTTATTCCAGCATATAATGGTTTATATGAAGATTTTGATAATGAAACTTGTTTAATAAATACTAATGAAAATAGTATATTTCCTACTAGTAAGACAGATTCAGGAGTTACATATACACCTTATAATGGGTATGGATTAGCTAAATTAAATAGAGCATATACAGAATGGGAGATGAGAGATCTTAGAAGTTATATGCAAAGGCCAGCTTTAAAATTGAGTAAGTTAATTGAAACTATCTGTAGAAAAGAGAATTCTGGATATGATGTAGTATTTGATCCTTCATTTTTTAATTGAAATAATCCGTATTGAAGTAAATCCTTTGTAGCTTTACCTTTATTATCTAATCTAGTAAGTGACGAAGAAGATGTAACAGAATCTGGCTTTTTAGTAGAAGATAGTAAATATAATTATCAGGTAGGTATAAATAAAGGAGAATCTACATCAAGTCCTTTAAAATTATCCATTGCATCACCTGATATTGTTTACGATTCTGGAATAATTGATTTAAGTGAGGCTGGATTTAGAAAAAGCCTTTCTACAACTTTTTATTTTAAGTTAAAGTTTAATCGAACTGCAGGAAATGTTGGGGATAGATATTTTTTTGGATTTAGAAGGTATTTTAGCTCCTCTGCTCCTCCTTTTTATTCAGCATATAGAGGATACGCTGATGTTTGGCTAACAATTACTAATGAAGTAGATGATACTATTTATACTTCTGAAATACATAGATTTACAAATTCAGGAACCTACTCACATCCTATAGCTAATGGGGTTAATCATTTTGGGTATTTTCAAAATAATGTATTTTATGATACTTCTTCATTAACTAATGATTTTGTTATTAATATTACAAATTTTAAAATTCCAATTAATAAAATTAAAATTAAACTTAATGTTGTATGATCTACTGGAAATAGTGTTCGCCCTACTGGATTATTAAGTGAAGTAATAGAAAGAGGAGAGGATTACCAAGCTATTCCAAAAGGAGATCTTATAGTAGATCTTACTTCTCCCATTGAAATTACTACTTCTACAGAGGTACTTCAAAGTAATGCATTATTAACTAAAAAATTATTATTAAAAACAGAACAATCTCCTGCTGATTACTTATTGAGTTATGCAAAACTATTTGGGTTATATTTTACAAAAGATATTGATAGTAAAACAATTAGAATATATACTAGAAATAATTTCTTTAAGAATATAATCTCTGATTGGAGCAAGAGAATAGATTATTCTAAAGATTTCAATGTAAATCCAATATTATTTGATAAGAAGTGATATAGAATGAGTTCTGAAGGTCCAGAAACTTATTTTTATAAAAAATACAATAAGGAATATTCTATATTATATGGTCAACAAAGATTAAATACTGGTTATAATTTTAATTCTGAAACAACTGAACTGTATAGTGATAATATATATGAAAATATAGTTTCTGCAAGATGGAGAAATAAATATTTTAGAAATTTTTACAATTCTTCTTCCCTTGTAGTTCCTGCATTTATGAATGATAATATTACCTATACATTATTTAATAATAGCACTACTGAACTTAAGACTATAGATCAAGAGTTATACGGAGCTAATTTTATAGATCCCTCTAAAACCACAGAATGATATAAAATCGCAGGTAATGATATATTTGCCAAAAATGTATTTTTCTCAATTGATGGTAATGAGGAATCTTTAGAGGATATCTCTCAATCCCTAGTATTCTTTAACGGTAATGTTCCTTTAACTGATGTAAAAGGAAATGAAGTAACATATTGAATTACAGATGATCTTACAGAAATGAACATATTAAATGATCAGGAAATGTGTTATATATCTACTAAAAGTGAGAAAGATATTAGGGGGAATAAAATTGCTATAAAGAGAACTGTATTACCTCAATTTACAAGGTATACCGTTTCGTCCTCTAATGTTACTGCTTCTTGAGATTTTGGATTACCACAAGAGATTTATATTGATGATATAACTTATAATATCGGAAGTACTATTTATAGTAGATTCTGAAGTGAATTTTATAATGATCAATTTGATGTAAATACTAAAAAAGTTACCTGCTTTGTAAGATTGGATGATTTAGATGTTAAGTATGATTTACTTAGACAGTTCTATTATTTTGAAGATTCTTACTGGGTACTTAATAAGATTGATGCTTATGATATTAATTCAGATTCTACAGTTAGATGTGAATTTATTAAAGTTCAAGATATTAATAGTTATTTAGCTGGAGTTCAAAATCTAGGTGAATATATATCATTTGATGATTCAGATCCAGTTGTAGATTATAAAGCTGGGACTAAAAAGATTACAGTTACTTCTAATATTCCTTGAGAATTAGGATGGTATAGTCCAAATGAAATTGTAAGCATTACACCTGAATCTGGGCAACCTGGAGAAACAGAATTAACAGTTACATATAATGAGAATACTACATATAATCAAAGGAGTTTCTATTTTAGTCTTTATAAACAAGGAAGTATAAATGGCCCTCAATGTATGTTTACTCAAACTCCAGACCCAAATAAAGCTATTCTTATTACAGGAAAGCTTCAAACTTCTACTGGAGGTATTCCTTCTGGTGTTAATCAGATTCTAACTGAAAATGATAATTTCTTAAATGTCACTTATATGAGAGATGATGAAAGTTATAGAATATATGCACAAAATGGAGTTCAGTTTAAATTTGAGGTGGCTGATGGACCGACAGGAACAATTAAATATACAGAGAATTTAACACTAACAGAAGATACTGTTAAAAATATTACAATCTAATGGCACAAACAGAAATTAAAAAGGTTATTAGTATTGATACTAAATCAAGTAATAAATCAATAAATTCTTTAAAGAAAGATATTGATGCATTAACTAATTCGCTGAATGATTTAGAGATTGGTACTAAGGAATATAATGAAACTCTTTCATTACTTGGTAAGAGACAATCAGAATTCAATAAAATTAATGAGCAGATAGCAAGATCTTCAAGAACTACTGCACAGAGATTTGAAAGTGTAGCTAAAATATCCACTGGCTTAGCTAGTGGATATGGTGCTGCAACTGCTGCTATTACTTTATTTGGCAAAGAATCAGAAGATTTAAATAAAGTAATGGTTAAGTTACAATCTACTATTGCTTTAGTTCAAGGTGTGGGAGGTATAAAAGATTTGATTGAAGAGCTACCTGCTTTAGGGAATTGATTTAAGAAGTTGGTAGATTATATTACTCCTTTTAATACTGGATTAGACAATGCTGCTAAAAATCTTAATAATATTGATGCCGCTAAACTAAATAATATTGGCACTTCTGTTGGAAATGTTGGTACTGAATTGGGAAATATTTCTAAAGTTGTAAAAGATTTAGAGGGAGCCAATATTAATTTTAAAGGAGGTATGATTCAAGGAGTAATGGGCACTCCTGGGGAAATAAATTCTACTAATAAAAGTGTCTCTAATACCATTCCCATAGTTGGCAAATTTAATGATACTGTTAAGAATTCTGCTAACAGTATGAAAGTCACCAGTGAAGAGTTAGAGAGATTAAAAAGGAATTCTCCAGCAATTGCAGCAGTATTGAATAAACAAGCAGATGCTGCGAAAGGGCTGGCAGATGGGACTTCACAAGCTGCTAAGGCAACTACAGCATTTTCAAAAGCAACTACAGCTCTTAAAACTATTGGTAATGTAACAGTATGGATAGCTTTAGCTACAGCTATTGGATTAGCTATTAATAAGGTAATAGATTATGTATCTTCTATAAGAACAGCTGCTAAAGAGCAAGAAGAATTTAGAAAATCTATCACTGATGCTACTAATCAAATTTCTTCTAAGTCTATTGCTATATTTAAAGAGCTTCAGATAGCATATGAGAGGGTTGGAGATTCAGCAGATGATAAACGTAAATTCATTGAGCAATATTCAGATAAGATTAAAGAGACTGGATTAAATATTACTGATGTAAAGACTGCTGAAGATGCCTTTGTAAATAATACAGGCAATTATGTAGAAGCCTTAGAAGCAAGAGCTAAAGCACAAGCTATTGAACAGGCAGCTATCAAACTTTATGAAGAATATCTAAATAAACGCACCGAATTAGAGAATAAGATTGAAGATACTAATTTTGGGGAAGCTTCAGCTTGACAGGCTTTTAAAGCTACAGCAATGTTCTGAAAAGATTATTCTAATACTATTTATGAGTACACTAAGAAAAATAAGGAAAATACATATAAAGAATTAGATAGCTTAAATAAGGATATTGAGATAAGACTTAGAAAATTATTTGAAGATGTAGCTGACACTAATAAGAAGTATGGAGGATTCTTTAATATTCCAATTATTAAAAAGAATACAGATGATGCTAAAAAGCAGATTAATGAATTTGATGAGTGGTTACAAAAGAGATTAGCTGATAAAGATCCTGTAGATGCATTAGAAGATGAGTATTTAAGATTATTAGCATTAGCTATTAAATATAATAGAAGCATAGAGGAGGTTGAAGCCTGGCATCAAGAAGAACTAAAGAAAATTAGAGATAAAGCTAGACAGGATGAGGAAGCTAAGCGTAAGGCAGATGCAGATAAAGCTTGGAATGATCTACAGTCTGAATTAAAAAGGATTAGAGATTTATCTTCTACAAGTAATTTGAGAGAGCCAAGAGAGCAGACCTTTCAGACTACTTATACTCAAGGTATATCGAAAGCATTTGGATTGGCTGGAGATTATGAAGGTACTGGTTATAAATTTACATATCAGAGTAGAGAGGACTTAGAGAATCAATACAATGCTCAAATTGAATACAATAACAACTTACTCTCATTAACTCAAGGTAGAATAGAGCAAGAGAATGCCTTATTAAATCAGCAATTAATGAATGAACAATTAACTGCTGAACAAAAAGAGGAAATTCAAAGAACTCTTACTGAGAATAATATGGCCTTATCAGATGCTCAATTAGCTAATGAACAGGCTAATACGCAAGCATACCAAAATCTTCAAAAAGCAAGGCAGCAAGCTTTACAGGGAACTTTATCTGTAGCTTCAAGCATTGCAGGAAGTATGGCAAGTATTTGGGGAGAAGAGAGTAAAGTTGGAAAAGGATTTGCTACTGCACAAGCTTTAATTGACACTTATTCTGCGGCTAACTCAGCATATTCAGCTATGGCTGGCATTCCTATAGTGGGCCCAGCATTAGGTATTGCTGCAGCAGCAGCAGCAGTTGTTGCTGGTATTGCTAATGTTAAAAAGATTTGAGAGGTAGATGAAACTAGTGGAGCATCTGCATCTTCTGCTTCTGCATCTGTTGCAGCACCTGCTGCTTTAAACACTACTCCTGTAGAATACACTCGAAACTTACTTGGTGATAAAGAGACTGATTTATTAAATGAACCTGTTAAATGCTATGTAGTTGAGAGTGATATTACTAATGCTCAAACTAAAGTTGCAGTTACAGAATCAAATGCAAGTTTCTAAAGTGAGTAAAATTTCTGACACACTACTATGTAAGTTGCTGATTATCAGTGCTTATATAGTAGTGCTATGTCAAAATTTATTTATCTTAGATACAAATTTGAGTAAAAAACTTGACATTTGATAGTATATAAATATATAAAAATAAAAGATTGTAACAATATTACATTTTTAAAATAGCTTATATATTAATAAAAAATGGAAAAAATGTATAATGATCTTCCATTATATCAAGCAATTATTGCCGATGATTGTGATGGAATAGAGTTCGTAGCATTGACCAGTAAACCTGCAACCCAAGTTAATTGGCTTGCTTTTGGGGAATCTCAGAAGTTCTCGATGGATGAAGAAAAACATATAGTTACTTCTTGTTTAATGGTATGTGATATACCTATATTTAGACGGGATAGTAAAAACGGAGAATATTATATTCAATATGATAAAGAAACTCTTCGTTTAATGGCTGAAAAAATGATGTATGATAAGAGAACTACTGATGTAAATATTGAACATTTGGAAGATTCAGTAATTCCTGGAATAATTCTTCAAGAACTATATGTTAAAGATATAGATAGAGGAATTAATCCAGTTGAATTTGCTGATTGTCCAGATGGTTCATTATTTGCTACTTATAAAGTAAATAATCCTGTTATATGGGATGCAATTAAAGCTGGAAAGTTTAAAGGGTTCTCTATTGAGGGATTGTTTACTTTAGAAAGACAATCTGATGAATATGAGGAACTTAAAGAGATTCAAAAAATGTTGAGAAAAATAAAAAGAGTTAAACATTAATTAATTATGAGTAAATTCACAAAAATTAAACTTGAGTTAGCTAAGATGCTTGCAAAGTTCAGTGATGTTAAAACTGACAAAGCTGTGCTTACTTGGGATTCAGATGAGGATCTGAGAGAAGGTATGGATGTTTATGTAGCTGATGAAAATGGCGAATATGCACCTGCTGCTGATGGTGAGTATGTTACCGAAGATGGCAAAACGATTGTTGTTAAAGACGGTAAAGTAGAGTCCATTACTGATCCTAAAGCTGTAGTAGATCCTGAAGAAGACAGGACTGTTGAGGTTGATGCTGCTTGTGGAACTAAGAGAGTAAAAGCTGAGGAAGTTGCTGATCCTGCTGTTGAAACAGACGGTGTTAAAGAAACTGAGACTGATGCAATCGACGCTATTCATCGCGAAATTAATGAGCTCTATGATATTGTAGATAAGCTTGTTAAGAAAGTAGCAGAACTTGAAGGAAAGTCAGAAGCTACTGAAAAGACTGTAGAAAAAATGAGTAAGATGAGTGCTGCTTTTTCAGCAGAGGAAACACTCGAAAATAAAACAACTGCTCCTATAAGTGGAATAGCAGAAATAGATAGAAAGCTTAAAAACTTTATTGGTTAATTTATAAAATTTTAAATAATTATGGCAAATAGTCCTGTAATGACAACTCTTCCTGCTTATGTGGAGCAAAGACGTCTCCCTCTTATTAAGGAAGCGGTTTTAAAAGCTAAGAGTGCAAGTTTATTTAATCTTCAGACAGATATTAAAACTGATGCTGCTCTTAACCTGTTATCTACCGATGTTCAGTTCGGTGATGGTCTTACTTGTGGTTGGGATGAGGCTGGAACTCAGACTCTTTCTCAGAGAATTCTTAAGACTGGTAATATTAAGATTAATATGGCATATTGCGATAAGGCTATGCTGAAATACTGGACTCAGTATGCAGTTAAGGTAGCCGCTGGTCAGAAGACACTTCCTTTTGAAGAGGATTTCGTAAATGCTGTTGTAGAGAATGTAAAAGAAGCTATTGAGGTAGCTATCTGGCAGGGTGATACGGCTTCAGAAACTAATAACTTGAAGTATTTTGATGGTCTGCTTAAGATTCTTGCTGCTGATAATGGTACTGTAGATGTAAAAATTGCTGGAGTATCTGCTTATACTGATATTATGGCAGTTTATAATGCAATTCCTGAGAAGGTTCTTGATGGTGCTTCTATTCTTGTTGGCGCCGATATGTTCCGTAAGTTCGTAAATGAACTTGTTGAGAAGAACTATTTCCACTATAGCGGAGAGAGCCTTAATGGTGAGATTTATCTTCCTGGTTCACAGGTTAAGGTTATTGCTGTTAATGGTCTTAATGGAACTGATAAGATTGTTGCTGGTCAGTTAGACAAGAACTTCTTCTATGGTGTAGATATGATGAACGATGAAGAGAAATTCGAATTGTGGTATTCACAGGATTTCCGCGAGTTCAGATTAGCTATTGAATTTAACGCTGGTGTACAAGTTGCTTTCCCTGACGAAGTAGTATTAGGCGCCAAGGCTTAATTTCAATAGATTTTATTAACTTCTAAATGATATTGAAATTATGGCTTGTTTAATAACTATCGCAGGAATCACACTTGATTGCCAACCTTCATTGGGTGGAATCAAACAGGTATGGATTACCCAGTATGCAGATGTTAAAAGTGTAACGGTTGATCCTGAGAGCAATATGATTTCAGCTATTACTCTTGAGTCTTCAGCTAAATGGTATAACTACCAATTTAGAAAGGCTACTGGTTCTCTAACCTCAACTTTAAATGTAGATGAAAGTGCTGGTGTTAATTATGTAAGTAATGAGCTTGCTCTTGTATTTACAAAGATGGAAACAGCAAAACGAGTAGAGATTGCAGCTTTATCAATTGGTCAGCTTGCAGTTGTTGTTGAAGATAGCAATGGTAAGTATTGGTTCTTAGGTAAAGATGATTATGTAAGCGCTTCCGCTGGTACGGGTGTTACTGGTACTGCTAAAGGTGATCAGAATGCTTATACTCTGACACTTTCAACAGATTCAGATTCTTATCCTTATGAGTTATCTGCAGAAGCTATCCAAAGCGTTGTAGGTGCTTAATAACAGAAAGAGGGGCGAGTATTAATTTACTTGCCCCTTATTTTGTTTATATACCACATAATGAATAATTTATATTTTATAGAAAAATAATCTGGCAAAATTATCAGATGAACAGAAAGCAATAGCTACTAATAAAAACTGGGTATTAGCATAATGGAACATTTACATATTGAAACTAGCATATTTATAAAGTTATACTCTGATGAAGGATATTTTATCACCTCATATAAAGAAGGTGATGATATTAAAGAGTATAGTGCATCAACTATTTTATATTGCCCTTTAACCTTTGATATATCTATTTATAGGGTTATTGATGCAGAAACAAATGAAAGATATTTAAAAGAACAAGAGGAATCTTATAAAAATAAATAATATGGCAAACGAAACTGAAAAGACAATTCTTCCTTATCTTAATGTCCTTGAAGTCGAAACAATAGATAAGTCAAATGTGACTAAAGTTATTGTTATTGACAAGGATGATGAAGTTAAGGTTATGGATGGTTCTCAGTTAGCTACTAATAGCTATTTTGATCTTCAGGATAAACCTGAGATCAATGGTATTGAGTTAAATGGTAATATGACTTCAGAAGAGTTGGGATTAGCGTCATCTGAAGATATTGTTACTATTAATTCTGAGTTAGAGCAAATAAAGAGTACTATTCCAAGTGCTGAAAATATTGATAATCAGATAACTGAACGATTAGCTGATTATCCAACTAAAGAAGAGGTTACAACTGAAATTTCAGATGCAGTTGCCAATAAAGCCGATAAATCTGAGATACCAACAAAAACTTCACAATTAACTAATGATAGTGGGTTTATTAGTAGCTTAGATGGATATGCTACTGAAAAATGAGTTGAAGATAATTATCTTACAAAAGAAGCTACTGAAAGTGCATTAAATTCTAAACAGAATAAATTAAACCAAGGTGATGGTATAGTAATTGAAGAGAATACTATTTCTGCAGATTATAATACTATTCGTAACAAACCATCTTTAAATGGAACTGAATTATCTGGAGCAGCTTCAATCGTACCTGCCATTAATATTCAATCAGTCCCATCTAAAGTTACTTTAGCTCCTGTATTTGGTAATCAAACTGGAGAAGCAGTTGAACTTCCAATATATAATACAGAGACTAACCAAGCTGGTATTGTTAATGGTCCTCTATATGCACAATTAGCAGATAAATATACCAAAGCTGAAATTGATGCTTTAAATACAGCTATTAATAAAGAGATAGCTTCAAAACAGGAAACGCTTACAGCAGGAAATAATATATCTATTATAGATAATGTAATCTCTGCTTTTGAGAATCATTTCTTACTTAATTTAGATGAGAATGATCCTGTAAGACAGAAACATATCTATGACTTTATTAGAACTAATCTGGACTTCTATTTATTCTGCCAGATTACATATAAAGGTGATATTATAGTTATTCCTGTTGCAACTATTGAACATACTGAAACTATTGATTTATATGGTTATTATTTCCAAGATAATGGTGTATTAGTAGTTATTAATGCAATCTTAGTAAATAATGGTAATATGACTGTTAAAGTTACTGAGGTTGATCTTACTAATAAAGGCTATACTAAAGATGAAGTAGATGAGAAACTTGCAGCTAAGCAAGGTGTATTTACTCCACAAGCTCCATTAGCTTTTAATGAAGATAAATCCCAATTATCTGTAGATTTATCTGGATACCAACCAGTTGGTGATTATGCTTTAAAGAGTGATATTCCAACTAAAGTTAGTGAGCTTACTAATGATTCTAACTTTGTAACTGAAGCAGAGGTTTCTGGAGATTTAGCAGGTAAAGCAGATAAGACTTATGTTGATGAGCAGCTTGCTACTAAACAGCCTGTAGGAGATTATGCAACAAAAACAGAACTTGCTGGTAAAGCTGATTCTTCTGTGGTAGAATCTTTATCTACTCAAGTAGCAACTAATACTTCAGATATATCAATTATTAAAACAAAACAAGAAGAAGATGGAGATAAGATTGATTCTCTTGATAAAGAGATGGCTACTAAGCAAGATTTACTTGTAAGTGGAACTAATATCAAAACAATCAATAGTCAGTCTTTGCTTGGAGAAGGTAATATAGAAATTGAAAGTGGTTCTAATATTCCATTTCTATTTATAAATTCCATTACTCATCTTTCTGGAAATTTCGCTGCTGTTAAGAATGCTATAGCTAATAAAACACCATTTGAGCTTTATTATGTAAATATTCTAGGTTATGGTGATATAGCAGCTCCAGAAGTATGTTTTGTTTCAGGAGAAAATATTCAAGCTACTTTCCATTTTGAAAGTACTACAGCTAATCATACTGTAGTTCAAACTACTATTACTCCAACTGGAGTATCAGCAGATACTAGTTATCATAGTTATCAAGAGCAACTAGTTTCTGGTACTAATATAAAGACTATTAATGGTGAAAGTATTTTAGGAGAAGGTAATCTTGAAATATCTGGAGGTGGAGGGACTACTGACTATACTCAGTTAACAAATAAACCTCAGATTAATTCTGTTGAGTTATCTGGCAATAAGAGTTTATCAGATTTAGGTATTCAGCCTGCTGGAAACTATATTGAAGCTGGAACTGGAACCCAACCTCAAATAAATACTATTACTGTTCTAACTCAATCAGAGTATGATGGTTTATCAACTAAAGATCCTAATACACAATATTTAATTGTAGAATAATATGAATATTAGAGATGATTTAAAAACATTTTATGTAGGTGACAGACAAGGTACTGCTATTTATGTCGGCAGTACCAAAGTCTGGCCTATCAATCCTTGTAATCCACAGATGGTTACAGTTGCTAATCCAGTTCCTCAAGGCACTACAATAGTTGATCCTTGCAGTTATGTATTTAGCAGTTATGATGGAACTGCAGATGATATACAAAGGGATTGAATGGGTAGAGGATCTGGTTCTAATTCTACAGTAATTAGCTTCACTGCTGATTTAAGTGAATTAGCCCTTAATATAGATGGTGTACCTCTTTGTAGTATTATAGGTTCTGCTCAAACATATGCAGATGTAAAGTTAAATAGTGGAGATTTAAGTAAAAAAGGAGGGTTTTTTAAAACATCTCATTTTGATCTAAATAACCAGGAGATTACTAATCTTAATGAAGCATATGGAAGATGGGCTAATGAATATCAATTTTGGGGTCAAACAATACATAGTGCTACTTTATCTAATGTTAAAATACCTACAACTACTAAAGAAGTAAGTGCAAATTATTTATTTATTGGAGTAAAAATAGATAATAATGATTTCTCTGTAATGAATAATTTTCAAAATCTTGTATTAGTAGATCCAAAATGGGCATTTGCAGAAACTACTGATGGAGCTACTAATATAGATAATATAACGATTAATATTCCATTTAAAGGAGATTGTAATCATATGTTTCATAGAGCATTATATCTAACAACTATTCCAAGTAATTTTACCTTTACTGGAATTACAGATATAAGCTATATGTTTAGTACTTGTAGTAGATTAACAGCTACACCAGAAATAGATTGTCATCTTGTTACAGATTATACTAGTTTTGCTGCAAATTGTCCAGAATTAGTTACTGTAGGAGCTTTAAATGGATTAGGAGAGAGTTTAACTAAAGGAGAAATTCTTTATTTTGCACAATCTCCAAATCTATCTACGGATTCATTACAAACTATAGCAGAATCTATTGGCACAGCAGTAGCTTCTTATACAAGTATATCATTCAAATCTACTGCATATGATAAGTTAACAAGTGAACAGAAATCATTAATAGCTTCAAAGAATTGAAGTATAAATCGAGTTGCATAATTATGAAAATTGAAATTAAAGAAAAATATAAAGTAGTTAGTCCAGAAGAAGGTTATGTACTTACTAACTATAAAGAAGGAATGGATATTAAAACATATAGTTCATTTACCGAATGTATCTGTCCTTTAAGTTGCGATTTAGAGCATCTATCAGAAGTCTCTTTAGATAAAGATGCTGAATATAAAGAATTAGCTATTAAAGCTTCTAAAGAGTATGAGGAATCAATAAAAGTTAGATAATTATGATTATACTTAAGAATACTAAAAATACACAAACTTTCTATGTAAGTAAGAAATGTGGTATTGAATCTGGACAACTTCCTGTTGGTTCTTATACTAAGATTGAAGCAGATGAAAGATTCCAACCTAAAGGTAATTACATTTCTGAGGAGAAAGCAGAAGAGTTAATTAATACTAAAGTAACAGAAAGTATTGAAGATCAAGTTCCTCCTTTAGTAGATCAATCTATAGATGCCAAGCTTGTTCCAATTAATACTGAGATTACTAATCTTAAAGGGGAAGTTGAGGAGTTAGAAACTTCTAAGATGGAAGTAACCCAAGCTAATCCACCTCTATCTTTACATAGAAATGAAGAAGGTTTGCAACTATCTGTAGATTTAAGTAATTATGCAACTAAAGCAGAAATTCCTGATACTAGTGATTTTGCTACTAAAGAAGAGCTTACAGCTGTAGAGAATAAGATTCCTGATGTATCTGGATTAGCTACTAAAGATGAAGTTGCACTTAAAGCAGATAAAAGTGAGTTATCAAACTATGTAACTACAGATGCATATAATACAAAGATGACAGAGTTAGATGGAGAAATCTCAGCAATTCAAGCTCAGATTGGTAATATTTCAACTACTCTTGATACAATTAATGGTGAAATTCCAAATGAATAGAGTATTAACAAATTATCCTAACTATAGTGTATCTTCTACAGGAGATGTATATAGTAACCCATTGACTTTTAAAGATTCTATTGGAAGAACCAGAAAACAAATACATAAAAAGCTAAAACAGCATATAGATAAATATGGCTATAATTATGTAATTCTAGTATCTGGCTTAGATAAACCTAAAGCTATTAAAGTTCACAGACTAGTAGCAGAAGCATTTATTCCAAATCCTGACAATCTACCATATGTTAACCATATAAATGAAAATAAGACAGATAATAGGGTAGAAAATTTAGAATGATGTGATGCAAAGTATAATAATACATATGGAACTAGAATAAATAGATGTATTGATAAAATTAGTAAACCTGTAGGGCTATTTATTAATGATTTACTAGTTAAAACATATAAAAATGCAATTGAAACATCAATAGATGGGTATACTCATAGTAGAGTTATAGATTGTCTTAAAGGAAGAACAGACACTTATAAAGGGGTAAAATTTAAATATATCTAATATGGCAAATACAATTTCTGATAAATTAACGTATCTTGAAGGTACTAAGAGTGCCATTAAAGATGCTATTGTAGCTAAAGGTGTTGCTGTATCAGATTCCGATACCTTTAGAAGCTATGCAGATAAGATAGGACAGATTTCTGGAGGTGGTGGAGGAAAGATTAATTTAAATGATTATGGATTAACATTTGCACATTCTAGTATGACACAAGAGCAATATAATAATATAGAATATTCTCTTCCAGATAATATAAATTATTGATTTGATGGGACTAATTTCATATCTACAATAGATATATCAAGTCATATTGATCTGTCTAAAGTATATAACGCATCATATGCCTTCCAAAACACATATAATATACATATCGATAATATAAGAACTGGTGTTGGGGATTCGTATGCATTTTCTGGATTTCAAGGCACACTAAATAATTTAGAATTAATTAATACCTTATCCTCTAGTTGAAATTATGCAACAAGAACATTCTTTAATGCTTCTAATTTACCAACTACTTTAAAAGTGATAAATGAAGCTGATACTGGCGTATCAGCTTTACAATTTTTCTTTTATTCTGTTAGCAATAATGTTCCTGAAATTGAAGTTATTAATGGACAACTATCTTTATATTATTACTTTAGTTCATATAATGAGAGTGTTACAACAGTAGGAAAAATTAAATTAAATAATTGCATATTAACAGGAGATCTAAATAAAACTTCAATATGTGCATCTGCTAATACTATTGTTACTTATTTTGGAGGTATTGAGGGAGCTGATAAAAGTATGAATTTAGCAAATTTTAGAGCACTAAATAGTCAATCAGTAACTGATATTATTACAAATGTTAGTGATTTAACTGGAAAGGATACCAAAACTTTAACTTTTTATACTAACATTTATAATGCACTTACTGAAGAACAGAAATCATTAGCTACATCTAAAAACTGAACTTTAGCAAGTTCAAACTAATTGTCAGTTTTTATTTTTCTTAATACTTTGGGTGAGTAAAAAACTTGACATTAAAGGAGGCTTAGGTCTCCTTTAATTATTTTAATACATTAGTAAATTGGTTTATATTTTAAGAAAAAGATATGTAAAACTAATGTAAATTGCTGTAAAATATGAATTATACTTTATTAATGCAAAATACAACTACTAAAGAAGTTTATACATTTGATCTTGAAAATCAGAATTATTCTGAGAATATCTACTATAAGTTTGATATTACACTTCAAGAAGGAATGAGAGACGGTGAATATCAATATATTTTATTTACTAATCCAAATAAATTTCAAGTTATAGTTGATGTAAACAATCCATTTAGATCAGAGTTATATGGCAATCCAGTTATTATGGTTACATATAATAATACTCTTACTAATGGTACTCAGATATTAGTTGCTGGTAAACCAATACCTATATTGGGAACAGGATTAATAAGAATTGGAGATTATGAGAATAATAATTATCAATACGACAAACCTAATACATACGTAAGTTATGAGCGAAAATAAAACTGGAGAAATATATTTGGTCCGCTCTAAGGTAACAGGAAAAATGTATATTGGACAAACTTGTAGGTCATTTGATATAAGATGGAAACAACATTGTGCTGATAGTTTTAATTCAAATTCAAGAAGTTATAATGATCACTTTCATAAAGCAATCAGATTATATGGTATAGATAATTGAGATTATAAAATACTTAAAATATTTTCCTGTTCTTCAAAAGAGTTGTTAAAGAAACAGTTAGATGCATCTGAAATTAAATATATAGCTTTATATGATACATTTAAAAATGGATATAATTCAACTCTAGGAGGCGGAGGTACAATTGGGAAAGATCCCTGAAATAAGGATAAAAAAGGAGTGCAAAAATGTAGTGAGGATACTCGGAAGAAAATGAGTGAATCTAGATCTGGAGAGAAGAATGGTAGACATAGAACTGAAGAGGAGAAAGAAAATCTACGTAAAAAGTGAAGCAAACCAGTAAATCAATTAGATTTAGACGGCAATTTTATTAAAAGATGAGATTCTTGTAAAGAAGCACAAAAAAGTGGTTATAAAAATATTAACAGAGTACTTTATGGAAAAAATAAACAATGTAAAGGCTACAAATGAGAATGGGCACAAAAGTAAAATAATGATGTCAGCCCTAGATCCTTTTATTCAATCTAACATCGTTCTTCCAACGGAAACAAGGAAAAGAGGTTCTGATATGATAATGTGAGGAGAAGATAATAAATATCCATTATATCTATGGGATTTATATTTAAATGTTGCCACTCTCCAATCCATTATTAATGGTTCTGCTGACTTTATTGTTGGTAACGATGTTAAATGTAATGCTCCAGGATTTGAGGTAGTTGTAAACAAGAAAGGTGAAACAATAGTTGATATAATGAGAAAAATCACTATTGATAAGATGATATTTGGAGGTTATGCTATCCAAGTAATTAGAGATATGCTCGGAAGAGTTGCAGAGATCTATCATATTGATTTTATGAATGTAAGGTCGAGTGAAAAGAATGATATATTATATTATGCAACTGATTGGACAGCTTGGTCTGTAAAAGCTATAAAATATCCAAAATTTAGAGCTGGGGATGAAAATCCAGCTAGTATATTTTATAATAAAGGTTATATAACAAGAGGAGTATATCCTATTCCTGTTTATGGAGCTGCTATTTTATCTTGCGAAACTGAGAAAAATATTAATGAATTCCATTTAAATAACATCAATAATGGATTTATGGGTAATCTTATTATTAACTTTAATAATGGGGAACCTACAGATGAAATTAGAGAGGAGATTGAGAGGAATATTAATGAGAAGTTCTCTGGTTATCAGAATGCTAGCAGAATATTGATTTCATATAATGCAGATGA
>OKVK01000379.1_pt1 | contig 31239 bp, 24 predicted proteins | sample 1604771 | NCBI WGS metagenome assembly OKVK01 (sample SAMN01760906, study PRJEB22395) | human gut metagenome | reverse complement strand
CACCGCGGAGCCGTAGACGCCAGCGTGGACAACATGCTCAAGATAACGTCGGACGGAAGAAAGCTGGGGATGGATCAGCGGCTCATTAACCCCTTATTGCCGGATGATCCTCAAAGCAAGGTAAATCTGTGCGTGGAGAACATTGCGCAGATCTGGCGGGACGGGGTGGAAGACAAGCTCACTCAGCTCGCCTTCTGCGATATTTCCACGCCCAGAGGGGATGGAAGTTTCAATGTATATGAAGATATTCGGCAGAAGCTCATGGCGAAAGGCGTTCCGGAAACCGAAATTGCCTTTATTCACAGTGCCGATACGGAGGTCAAAAAGAAAGAGCTGTTTGCCAAAGTTCGCTCCGGGCAGGTGCGGGTCCTTCTGGGCAGCACCAGCAAGATGGGGGCGGGGACCAACGTGCAGGACCGGCTGATCGCCCTGCATGATCTGGACTGTCCCTGGCGTCCCGGCGATCTGGAACAGCGGAAAGGCCGGATCGTTCGGCAGGGCAACCGGAATCCGCAGGTGCATCTCTACCGGTACGCCACGGAAGGAACCTTCGACAGTTATCTCTGGCAGACCGTGGAGAATAAGCAGAAGTTTATCAGCCAGATCATGACCAGCAAAAGTCCGGTCCGCTCCTGTGACGATGTGGATGAAACGGCGCTCAGCTATGCGGAGATCAAGGCGCTGTGCGCGGGAAACCCGCTGATTAGGGAAAAGATGGATCTGGACATAGAGGTGGCCAGATTGCGGCTGCTGAAAGCCTCTCACCAGAGCCAGAAATACCAGATGGAAGATCGGCTGCTGAAATACTTTCCCGAACAGTTGGAACGAATTAGAGGAAATATAGCGGGTTTGCAGGCGGATCTTGCGCTTGCGAAACGGACTGCGCCGCCCAAAGGCGAGTTTGCGGGAATGGAAGTGCTGGGCCACAGCTATGCCGAAAAGGAAACGGCTGGAGCGGCGATTCTCAGCGCCTGCCAGAACCTGAAGGACATGCAGACGATTTCATTGGGGCAATATCGCGGTTTTGCAATGTCTCTGACGCTGGAAAACTTCGGGAAGGACTACGTCCTGACTCTCAAAGGAGAAAGGAGCCACCGGGTCCTGCTGGGAACCGATTCCCGGGGAAATCTTCTGCGGATTGACCATGCACTGGAACAGATTGCCGAGCGGTTGTCGCAGGAACAATCCGAGCTGGAAAACCTGGAACGTCAGCGAGAAGCCGCAAAGATGGAAGCTGAGAAGCCCTTTCCGCAGGAAGCGGAACTTCAGGAAAAAAGCGCCCGGCTGATGGAGCTGGATGCGGTGCTGAACATGGAGGCAGGCCCCGCGGCAGAGACGATCTGCGAGGAAGAACCTGCGGAACCAGCCGAAAAGCCATTTATTCAGGCGCGGCTGTCCAAAACGGAAGAAGAACGGGAGACTGCGCCAAGCAGTCCAAAGCAGCACAGAAATGAAGAAATACGCTAAACAGGAGAAAGCACATGAATCAGATTCCTCTTTATCCGCACACCGCCGCCTATGCCCGCGAGCATGGGGAGCTGGAACAGTACCGTGCCTCTCTGCAGGCCAATATTGCCTGCAAAAACGCCATTGAGGCCGCCATCCGCCAGCATTTTGACGGGATGCACCTTGACAAACCAGCCGTAACGGAGGTGATTGCCGCTTACGGCAAAGAACGCACCTGCTATGTGGCGGCCAACACGCTCCGGCAAAAAAGCTGGGACGGACGATTTTCCCCCTCCAACAAAGCGTGGGCGGAGCAGTTTGAAATCGCCGCTGCGGTCCGTCCCGACTATGACAGCCGCGGCGCGTTTGTGGTGGACAGCCATCCCGCTGTTCTGGATGGTTTTACCGGTCTTCTGCGGCGGGAATGCGAGAAACCTTCTCTTTATGAAAAGCTGGAAAAGGCACGTTCCAACGTCAGACCCAGGGAATCCAAGCGGACTCCCCCCAACAAGCAGAAGGAGCCGGAGCGATGAGCCTTGCCCGAGAGATACAGGTCAAGTTCCGGATGACCCGACCGGAACGGGAACTGCTGGAAGAAAAAATGGCATTAGCAGGAACCGTCAACATGGGCGCTTACCTGCGCAAAATGGCTATTGACGGCTATGTGCTGCGGCTGGATCTGCCGGAGCTTCGGGAGATGATTTCCCTGCTCCGGCGCTGCAGCGGCAACCTGAACCAGATCGCCAAACGGGCCAACGAATCGGGGCGTATTTACGAAACGGATTTAGCGGAAATTCAGGAACAGTTGGACGGGCTTTGGAACACGGCCAGAGAGATTCTGCTTGCGCTGAGCGAAAAGAGATGAGTGAGGATACTTTGATCGCAAAAAGAGACTTATCACTCATTCTTCTAAATCGATCCATAAGAACCATCAAAAGGAATGATCTTGTTTTTCTAATGCCAGTCCAATCAGCCGGTCTGCCTGATCAGCCATAAAAAGTGGAATATTCAACACATCATCATCCAACTTTAGATTGTCCAGAGAGAAGCGTATGCGAAGTTTTGTCTCGTCAGGGAACAAGTCTTTGAACTTTTTCAAACTTCTGCTGGAGGTATTCGCTTCGGATTTAACCTCAATCGGGAAGATATCATTCTCTCGTTGAATCAGGAAATCCACCTCATACGGAGGATTGGTTTGCGTCCAGTAGCGAGGGGCAACTTCAAACTGGGTAATCAGCGTTTGAAGGACAAAATTTTCTGTCAGCGCTCCTTTGAATTCGGTGAATAGACGATTTCCCTCTCCAAAGGCTGTGGGCGCCAGCTGCGCCAGACGGCGAAGCAGGCCTACGTCTACCAGATAAATCTTAAACGCGGACAAATCATCGTAAGCAGACATCGGCAGCCCCGGCGCGGTGCTTCGATACACCTTATGAACAAGCCGTGCATCCACCAGCCATTGCAGAGCATCCTCGTATTCTCGAGCGCGTGCGCCCTCCTTGACGACTTTATAGAGAAATTTTTTGTTCTCTCTGGCAAGCTGGGAGGGGATAGATTTCCAGATCATAGAGATTTTTGGAAACTCGTTGACGTTGGGGTGCTTGGCAAAGTCACGCTCGTATGCGCCGATGATGTTGGACAACGCCTCCTGCATTGCCTCTACATCGCGCGCTTGCGTCCACATCAGAACAGCTTCCGGCATCCCACCAGTGACATAGTACATTTTCAGTTTTTCATAAAGAGGGTTGAAGAAAGCAGCGGGAATCGGTTCCAGTTTGTCTACGGCTTCCAGATACCTTGTCAGATTCTCATCGCCGTTAGCTAACAAAAATTCCGTAAAAGTCATCGGATCGATTTGCATGAAGTTGACCTTGCCCACGGGAAAGGAGGACGGCTTGGCCAGCGCAATCCCTAGCAGCGAACCAGCGCAGGCAATATGATACTGCGGAGCGTTTTCACAAAAGTACTTCATGGAATTGATGACCTTCGGGCAATCCTGCACTTCATCAAAGATAATAAGCGTTTTTTCAGGCAGGATCTTTTGACCGCTGGCCAGCATCAGGTTTTGCAGGATGCGGTCAACGTCCTTGGTTGTTTCAAAAAATTGCTTGTACTCCTCGTTTTCGTCAAAGTTGAAATACGCAGTGTTTTCATAGCAGCGTTTGCCAAACTCCTTCAGGATCCATGTCTTGCCAACCTGTCGAACACCCTTCAAAATCAAGGGCTTTCGATAGGGCGAGTTCTTCCAATTTAATAGCTTTTTCAAAATCAGTCGTTCCATTATATCACCCGATCACATTTTTATTGCAATTTATGTGATGTCAAATCACATTTTTATTATACGCAGAAGTCCCCCGCAATACAACCCATTGTTTCACAAAATGATTGCCATTTTAAAGATACTTCATCACACTTTTGGATGAAGCTGTGTGTAAAAACAACTACACCAGGCGTCTTTTTTTGCTTTTCAGATAAAGAAGGGAGTGATCCCCATGGCAACCACGCGCATTATCCCCATGCATCGCAACAAGGAGAAATCCATTGCGCAGTGTCTGCGCGCCCGCACGGATTATGTGAAAAATCCGGAAAAAACCAACGGCGGCGAGCTGATTTCCGCATTTGCCTGCGACCCAAGAACGGTGGATGCTGAATTTTTGCTGTCCAAAAAAGAATATCAGGCCCGTACAGGCCGCGCCCAAAAGCGGGATGTGATTGCCTATCAGGTACGCCAGTCCTTTCGTCCGGGAGAGGTATCGCCGGAGGAAGCCAACAAAATTGGGTATGAGTTTGCGTCTCGCTTCTTGAAAGGCAATCATGCTTTTATCGTCGCTACTCATGTGGACAAAGCCCATATCCATAATCACATCGTTTGGAACTCTACCGACCTGGACTGCACACACAAATTCCGCAACTTCTGGGGCAGCACCAGAGCTGTACAACGGCTCAGTGACACATTGTGTGTCGAGCATGGGCTGTCGATTATCGAGCAGCCCAAAGGAAAAGGGATGCACTATGGCGAGTGGCTGGGAACGAAAAAGCAGCCTTCTCATCGGGGGCTGCTACGGGAAACAATTGACCAGGCGCTGGCACAAAAACCGAAGGATTTTGATGCTCTGCTCCATCTGCTGCACGATGCTGGCTATGAAGCAAAGGCCGGGAAACAATGGGCTTTTCGCAGGGCCGGTCAGAAGCGTTTTATCCGTTGTGACACGCTGGGCGACGGTTACTCTTATGAAAAACTATGCACGGTGCTGGAGGGAAAAACCGCACACCAGCCTCGTGCCAAAGGCAAAGTAATTTCCGTTTCGGGCGAAAAGAAGATCAGCCTGCTGGTGGATATTCAGGCCAAATTACAGGCGGGTAAAGGTGCGGGCTATGCTTATTGGGCTAAAAAGTTCAACTTAAAACAGATGGCGCAGACGATGAACTATCTGACGGAACATGGCTTAAAGGATTATGAGGAACTTGCCCAAAGGGTTGCGTTCGCTTCCAGACGTTACCGGGCGCTTTCCAGTCAGATCAAAGCCGCGGAAAAGCGGATGGCGGAAATCGCTGTGCTGCGCACTCACATTTTTAATTACCGAAAGACCAGAGACATATATGTGGGCTACCGGCAAAGTGGATATTCCGCAAAATACTATGCGGCGCATGAGGCCGAAATCCTGCTTCACAAGGCGGCGAAAAAAGCATTTGATGAGCTGGGGGTAAAGCAACTGCCGGCCAAAACAGAGCTGGACGGCGAATATGCAAAGCTCTTTTCGGAAAAGAAAGCGGCATATGCGGAGTATCATAGGGTGCGAAACGAAATGAAAGAACTTTTAACAGTCAAGGCCAATGTCGATCTGATTCTGGGCGTTAAACCGGAAAAAACCAAAAGGGAAACATCGCAGGAACGGTGAGTGCTAATAACTGGTTCGGGGACAAAGGCAGCAGGTTGCCTAGGTTTATTATTTCATACTAATCCATCTTGTGTTTGTTTTACCTCCTTCTCTGGACCGGACCTAATACGAAATAATGCAGTGTCGCTTGACAAAACGAGCTAAATATGTAAAAATAGAAAAGAATTATATGATTGGAGGGTAAAACCATTTGATTATCAGCTTTGATTCCGTCGAACTCGTCGTCAGCCGCATCGTTCGCGCGATCGACAAAACCATTGCCGAGGATATCCCTCAGGAAAAATGCGAGAAGAATCTTGAAACCAAGAATTATATCGCACATATCCGTGGAGACTATCTAAATACCAATCTGCGTTGTTTGGCTGCAATTGATGGCATCGAACTTCATCCTTTCAAGCGTTATGGATGGGAAGGACGGCTATTAATCGACCGGAAAAACAAGATAACAATTGGCGTAACCACACAGGCCAACCTGCAGACAATTCCGCAAAAGAAGGATCGGAACTGTCCGAATTACATGCAGACGCTGCTGAAGATCATGAATGGGGATCTGGAGAGTACAGTGACACAATTGTCCTTCCTTCCCCCTGCTTCACAATTCGATGACGAAGTCTACAAGGCTGACTTTGATAGCATCATGGCTGGTGTTCTCGATCCAGAGGCTGGATTCCGACACTGCGTGGTTGCTTATACTGCTAATCACGACGAAATCTGTGACATCACATTTTACGTTCTGAATGCCGATTTTGCAATCATCGAAAAGCAAGATTTGCGCGACTATATCAATCCCGATTTTTCCCGTCTTACGGTTGCGGACAATCATTCCGAATCTGCTGCAGCTTCCGCACAAAATGCACACTCGTTGGTTAAGCTCAAGCAGAAGCCGGGAATTAAACCATCGCTTAAAGAAAATGAGCAAGAAAACGAAAGTAAATAACTTTAAGGAGTTGTCATCATGGAAAAAAGAGAATTCCGAGGCGAACGCCTGAAATACGCTCGGATATTCCGTGGAAAGAGTCTGACCGAATTGGCGAATGAGTCAGGGATCAGCAAACAGCTTATTTCGCAATATGAAAATGGAGATAGTCGTCCATCCCACGAACGACTGTTCAACCTTTCTGAAATTCTGCATTTTCCTTATGATTTCTTTATGCAGAGTGATTTGTATGCTGCGCATACGGATGTAACATACTTTCGTTCATTGATGAGTGCGAAACGAATGGAACGTGCTGCGCAGTCATATAAGCTTGAAATCGCGGTAGAGATCTATAAAGCACTCCAGGATGAGTATGTCGACTTTCAACCGCTTAATATTCCCAATGTCGAGTTTAGCGGCGTAGATAGCGAAACAGACGAACAGGCCATGACTAACGTTGCTAATGAGATTGAACAAATTGCAAAAAAAATAAGAACGTATTGGCATCTCGGTAATGGTCCGATTGAGAACCTACAATTTGTTTTGGAAAGTAATGGCATCATCGTTACTGGATTCCCAACCGCAGTTGACAGTATTGATGCATTTAGTCAGCGCACATATGTATCCGGCCACGATGTGTATGCTATTGCCGTTGACCAAGGAAATAAACCCGAGGGGCGTATCCGTTTTGATCTTGCACACGAGCTAGGTCATATTCTTCTGCATCCATGGAGCGAAAGTCTTGAAATGATTACGAGGGAAGAGTTCAAAATGCGTGAGAAGCAGGCGAACATGTTTGCTGGCGCATTCTTATTGCCAGCGGATGCTTTCCGAAAGGACGTTCAAACATATCCGACCGACTTAAAGTATTATCTCTGGCTTAAGAAAAAGTGGCATGTATCAGTAGCTGCTATGCTGTATAGAGCCAATCAGCTAAAAATAATAACCAATAACCAATTCAGCTATCTTATGCGTCAGTATTCCAAAAATGGTTGGCGCAAAGGAGAACCTGACGATTGTCCCTTTATGCTCAATGAAAACATATTTCAGGGGGCAATAGATTTGCTTTTTGATGCACACATTTTGACTCCAGCATCATTTATGCGTTTCTTGAAGTCTAAGAGCATTGATCTTTATTCTGATGAAGTAGAACAGATTCTTCATTTAAGGGCAGGAACATTGGATGTTGCAGAAACGGCACCAAAAATAGTCAAACTAAAACTGATATAATATACATGCTTGGACATACTGATTAGCATATGCAGAATATTATCGGGCGCGGAACGAAATGAAAAAACTTTTGACGGTTAAGGCCAATGTCGATCTGATTCTGGGCGTTGAGCCGAAAAAACAAAGGGAAAATTCACAGGAATGATAATCACAAAATGAAAGCGTCCGCAGGATGCGCAGCCGCACCAACGGTGCGTTATGGGGGATTTGGGGTTCTCCCCAACAAGCAGAAACCAGGCGGTTTTCTCTCTGGAGAAAATCGCCCGGTTTGCCGAAAGGGTACCATACGGCATTGCTTGCAGATTTGTTTTTAAACGAGGCTATACTAAATAACTTCAAACAATTCCTCTCTAGGATCAACTAAGTGTTGGTGCAATAGACAAAGTTTCTTCTTCTGGATAGCCGGTGCTACCCCGTCCAACCAACTGCGGCGTAGCCTCAAGGCAAAGCGAAGCGCATGTCCCAGTATTTAATTCCTCAAGCATTGTACTTACTGCAAATTGAGCAATTTTTTTGTATGGATAATTAATGCTGCTGAGTCGCGGAGCGGTTGCCGACGTGATAGGAAGATTATCACAACCAATAATTCCAACATCTTTAGGAACGCTAAATCCAAGAAAAGCACAGAGCTTCATTAATTCAACGGCAATTAGGTCATGGTAACAAAAAATACCAAGCGGTTTGTTAAGAGCGGAAATTTTGCTGCTTAAGGAAAAAATGCTATTATGAATATCCTCTGTATCTATCTGGAACAAATTTTCTGCAGGTTGCCTCATTCCGAACAATTCTAACATATCCTGAAAGCCATTTAGTCGAAAGTCCGTTATAGAATGATTTTGCTTTGGGCCAATAAAGGCAAAACTTTTATAATTTTGGCTAATTAAATGCTGCGCAGCAATCTTTCCAACCAGATGGTTATTGACAATAACTGTGCTACGTGAAAAATTAGGCAATTTTCTTCCAAGCGTAACGATGGGTAATGGGCAGTTTTCATAAATCATTTTATTATTAAACTTAGAATGTGGAAAGAAAAAAACACCAGAAATTCCAGCTTCTATCATCATCTGTAATTGTTTGCGTTCGAGTAACATATCAGATGAATTGGTCATTATCATTAGTGCATATCCATGTTCATTTAGGGCATTATTCAGATGCTCTGTAATCATAGTAAAGCAATGATTATCTATGTTGTTTAAAATCAAACCAAAGCAACGTCGTCTAAAAGCAGATAAGCGTTTTTCCAAGGCGGTATCTATTGCACATCGACCTAAAGTAATATAATGTTCATTGCCGAATAGACCAACGAGACACTGTTCGCGTAGCCACTGCATAGTATTTACCGCTGTTACATAGGAGCACCCCACTTCTGACGCGAGCTGGCGAACACTTAAAAATCGTTCACCGGACGCTCCGAATTCGCCGGTTAACAAACGCTTCTTCAAGATAAGGCCTGCCTCTAAAACGTTCATAATATAATTCCTTTCAAAAAATCTCCTCAAATTCAAAGTTTGTCAATTTATTATACCATCATTTCTCTTTTTTGAAAATAGCAAGCGAATATTTTTGCATATCACCAAGCGAATGATATACCAAAAAATCTACAGTTACATTGACAAGCAAAATTAATTTTTTTATTATTTCATCTGTTTTTTACCCCGAAACAGGAGGTGGATCATATTACCCCATGTGATATATATAATCCGATATTTGAGAAAAAGAGCATTGTGGTTAGTCATCTTTAATTAGCGTATGGTAATCTGAAATTTAAGGAGGAACACTCATGAACGCTTTGCTTTTATCATTGGCTTTAATTTCGAATCTAATTTCAAGCAGTCTTGCACGCCCAGCATATTGCAAAAAATATGCCGCCAAGAATTCTGATCTCTATATTTTTAATACGTTCTCAAGCTTTGTATCGCTACTTACCCTCCTTCTAATTGCAGGAATCGGTGGAAAGCTAACGTTTCCATCCACGTATACAGTTACTTTTGCTTTTTTATTTGGCCTTGTAACAGCCCTAGGTGCATTATTTTCCATAAAAGCTATCGAAATTGGCTCGCTTTCATATACCACTGTAATCGTATGCTGCTCACTAATTATTCCTTCTCTTTCCGGAGTATTTTTATATCATGAATCAATTACTATTTGGCAGGGAATAGGAGTTATTCTTATGCTTGTATCCATTATTTGCTCAGTTGAACGATCAAATTCAAAGGGTGGGTCATCACTTCGATGGTTGCTTTTCTGTATGGCAGCTTTTATAGCTGTTGGAGCAGTTGGTGTGTTGCAGAAAGTATATCAAAAGTCCATCTATGCGGGTGAAATGGACCTCTTTCTAATTATTGCGTTCGCTGTCTCAACTCTTTTTTCTCTTATGCTTGCTTTATGCTACAGTCATAAGGAACACGTGCGTCCTTTTCAAGTTGCAAATAAAAAATCTTTAGCATTGCTTAGCTTTGTCAACGGCGTGGGGTTGGCTTTTGAAAATCTGCTTTGTCTCTATCTGGCCGGAGCAATGGACGCGATCATTTTTTTCCCGATCGTCAACGGGGGAACAATGCTTCTGGCTGCATTCGCAGGGTATATCGTTTGGAAAGAAAGATTTTCTCTGTTGCAGTGGATCGGAATGCTCTGCGGTGGAGGAGCCATTTTACTCTTATGCAGCTGCTAATTCCTTTTGGCACAACGCATTTTATTTCAGAATGCTCTTGCTCATACTGCACTTTTAAAGGAAACGACGTGCGTGGTTTTTGGCTATATCGTTTTGCCAAATGATATAGTCAAAATAGCGTTCTACATTTGACAGGATGAGGCGCAGACCAATACAATAAATCTATCATTTTTGGCAAAGGAGAGAGAACACGATGGATAAAACGTATGGCTATCTTCCAACAGCAATTGAGCTCATGACCAAAGTAGAAACGGAACAATATGATAACATGGAGTCTGCAGCGCGTCTGATGTGCCAGGCTATTTTGGATGATAAATTGATTCATGTTTTTGGCGGCGGCGGCCACACAACACTTCCTGTTGGAGAAATGTTTTTTCGCGCAGGAGGCCTCTGTAATATCAATCCTATTATGGAAACGGCTCTATCAGTTTTTAATCAGGCATTGAAATATCTCCAGCTTGAAAGATGCGAAAATTTTGGTCGAGCAATTGTTCGTTATTATGATATTCAGCCTGGTGATGTATTCCTTATTTTTCATAATATTGGCATTAATGCGGCAACAATCGATGCAGCCTTAGAAGCGAAAGAACATGGTGCAAAAATCATTGGCATCTCCAGTTCATATTGGCAGGAGGGCATTTCTAAGGATTTTGTTTTGCGCCATTCTTCGAGAAAAAATCTTTTTGATCTCTGTGATGTCTGCATTGATGATTACAATCCTATCGGGGATACAATTGTTAATTTGCCTGGCTTTGACACCCCTATTGCTCCCATATCAAATATCGTTGACTTTTATATTGCGCATAGGCTTGAAATTGAAACCGCACGTCTTTGCTTAGAAGCTGGTGTAAAACCCCCGATGTGGAAATCGGCAAATGTTCCTGGCGGGGATGAATTCAACACCGAATACATTAACAAATATAAAGCAAGAATTAAAATGCTTTAACCGTTTTATTTTACTAGGAGTGTGAAACATTTATGAGTATCCAGCATACGTCAATCAGCTACTACGGCATGAATTATAAAGAGCATGCCGAAAAAGATTTCCAGGAAATGAAAGAGCATGGTTGTGATACGGTAATTATTGCCCTTACCGAATTTGATATTGACTTTTGGACCCCCAACATTCCGGATATCGTTGCAACCGCTCATGATTGCGGTTTACGTGTTTTGCTGGATACTTGGGGCGTTGGAAAATACTTCGGAGGCGAAAATGTAAGTCTCTTTTTGCAAAATAATATTCACAATCGCCAGGTATCAGCATACACTGGCGAGGTACTGAATGCTGCGTGTTTTAATACCAATTCGTTTAGAGATTATTTCAAGCGAATTCATGTAAAACTGGCAGAATCTTCTGGAGCAGACGGTTTCTTTTTTGACGAGCCTCACTATGCCTATCCGAAGGCTTATGCTTCAATTACAGGCGGTGCAGGTGATGATTGGGCATGCCGCTGCCCCGTGTGTATGAAACGGTTTGCGGAATACTATGGCTATGAAATGCCTAAATTTATGAATGATGATGTAAAGCAATTCCGTTGGCATGAGGCCATGGAGATTATCAAGCAAACCGCGAGAGCCATAAAGGAAGTAAATTCCGGACTGGAAATTACCATGTGTGTTCACGCTACTTTGAATACATATTATGTAACGGAGCTTCGGGGCTATGATAATTGGGAGTTGGTTGCAAGTTGTCCTGATATCGATGTCTTTTCCTCTACGATCATTAACTGGACCCTTCCGGAATCGTTCTTTAGGGATGTGACAGAACGCACAGTGCGTGTTGCTCATAAATATGGCAAACAAGCAGAGCGCTGGCTGATGGGATACTTAAATGCTCCTGCTGACTATGCACAAATTGATCGCGTGGTCGATCTTTATTGCAAGCTGGGAGTGGATCGGCTTGGCACCTGGACCTATCGTGGTGGGTATGGAACGGTTGTCGCCGCACCGGAACCTATCCGCTTGTGGGATGCTATCGGTGCAAATTACAGGAGAGTGCTAAAAAAGTGAACGATAAGTTTTCTTCCATCCAGAATGAACTTTTAAGCGCAGTATCCTTTGAGTTTCAGCCTGATGCACTGTTGGGAGTTATCCCACAAGACAGCGTAAGAATGGCTGAGGTTTGCGAGCCTGGTCATAATTCCAGTTGGGATTATTCCATTAGTCCTGACGGCCATCACTATTTCAGTGTCTGTGCGGAAGCATTGAATACAGGTTACTTTCGACTTTACGAATACTGCCACAAGACAAACACATGTAAGCGACTTGTAGCAATGGAGGATAGCGCGGTGGTTTATCAGCGCGCTATCCGTGCATCAAAAATACATTCCTCCCTAAGTTTTTTGCCGGATGGACGTGTTCTTTTTGCCTCCCATACTACCGCAGCCGCGCCGGGGCATGCACGTTGGATGCCATTTGCCTACTACTCTCATCCATGGGAAGGATATCCCGGTTCCAATTTGTTTTTGTTTGATCCCAAAAGTCAAAAGGTGGAGGATTTGGGAATACCTGTACAGCGTGAATCCATTTATGGCGGCATTTATGAAACGCTTACAAATTCTTTCTACTTCGTAGGTTACCTTCGGGGACACTTCTATCGTTTTGACCTTGATACTCGAAAGGTGACAGATTTTGGGCAAGCAACTGAATTTGGGACGTGGCGAATCATTCCTGGAACAGATGGTAATTTATATGGAACGACTGCTTCAGGACGCCTCTGGAAATTCAACATTGAAAAACAGTTTCTTGAGGATGTCCCCCAAAATTTACCCTTTGATCAAAATCTAATTCGTAGTGGAACAAATAATAAAGTAATGCACTACGCCAACCATCCGAACGGTTGCCTCTATTTTACAACGCTTTCCTCCACGCATTTGTTCCGCTTCGATTATAAAACCCAGCAGATTATGGTGCTTGACTCATTCGTTCCATATGAGTTGTTGGAAACTAAAGATAATGTCCGTTGCATGGGCATGGCTGTTGACACATACGGTGTGCTTTGGTATTTGTGCGAGCGTGTTGGATTCGGTACATATCTGGTTCGGTGGAATCCAGATGGGGCAACGCCGCCAGAGAATATGGGATTGATTGGGACAAAAGAACATATTGTTCATGCAACATTCGGCTGCTTTATCCATGAAGATCGTCTATACTGGAACGATACAAATCGTGCTGAAACTTCTGGTGTAGCAGTCTTTCAGGCAGAGTTATCTTCTATACGGAAGTATGCCAATTTTCCAAAAGAAGTGACTTTGGATCCGTTGGTTTATATGGTCATGCAAAACGGCGCAGAAGTTTATAACCAGCGTACCGGAAAGAGATTATTGGATGAACTAGAACCTGAATTATGCGTATTACAGGAGTTGAAGCATCAGAGTGAAAACGAAGTTTATCAACGTACCATGCCGCTGGAGTATGACGAAGAAAAGCGAAAGAACTTTTATGGAGACGATGCGGTAAACGCAACGCATTTCCCAACTAAAACACGCTGGGTTGCTAAAATTTGGCAGATGCCAGGTTATTATAATGCGCGCATACGAGATGTATCATTTGATGAAAAAAATATTGTATGTGCAATTGTTGAAAAGAACGGTAACTTCGAAAAACTTCAAATTAAAGATGGGAAAGTAGTCCATAAGGAGCCCACATCCTTTAATGCTGTTACTGCGGAACAACTTAAAGCACGTTTTTCCAATATAGAGCTTCCATGGCAGGCCGAACGAAGGCATTTGGCTTACCCTTCTGCCACAGCTGCCATGGCAAATGGGAACACCTTGATAGGCACACAAGACGGTATGATCGCACTACTAAAGCCAGACGGTACTGTTTTCTCTTTAGGCGCGGTTGGAAGCTGTGGGCCAATACATAGCTTTGCTGTTTCTCCTGATGGTCGTGCTGTTTTTGGAACTGCAGGAGATAAAAACGATCTGGGTACTATTTTCCGTTTTGACTTAAATAGAGGCCTAATCATTTACGGAAGACTGTTTTTCCACGATCCCAATAGTGAGGGGCTAATAGGTGCTTCTAATGAGCCGACCAGTATAGCTTGGTCAGGAGATGGTAAACAGATTGCTATTGGTGTAGAGGATAAATTAGGCTGTGTATACTGTTTTGAACTTCTTGAATAGTGAAGAAAGGATGTAGACTGTATGAAAGGCGCTGCACAAGTAAGTACAAATGGAACATACTCAAAAAGATTTTCAGTAAACCTTCGAAAATATGGACCGATCTGGCTTTTTCTGCTACCTACGCTGATTTATTTCTTGGTTTTTGTCTATTTTCCCATGTATGGAGCTCAAATTGCGTTTAAGGATTTCATTCCTGTAAAAGGTATTCAGGGGAGCCCATGGGTTGGTTTTAAGCATTTTACCAGGTTTTTTAACAGCCCCTACTTCTCTGAAATTTTAGGAAATACACTTATTCTGAGCATCTATTCGCTGGTAGTTGGCTTTCCATTGCCGATTGCTTTTGCCCTTATGTTAAATTATCAAAAGAATCTGAAGTTCAAAAAAATTGTTCAAACAGCCTCATACGCGCCTCATTTTATTTCTGTTGTTGTAGTGTGCGGTATGATCTTACTATTTACTTCGCCGTCCAGTGGTATTATTAATACTCTAATTAAAGCCCTGGGCGGAGAACCCATCCATTTTATGGGAAAGGCAAAATACTTCCGACATATCTATGTTTGGACGGGCATTTGGCAGGATCTGGGTTGGAGTGCCATTATCTATATTGGAGCTTTGGCCGGCGTAAGTCCAGAACTACATGAAGCTGCTATGGTAGATGGCGCAACCATCTGGCAAAGAATATGGCATATTGACATTCCTGGAATTTTGCCGACAATTATTATTCTTTTGATTATGAATGCCGGCAGTATTCTTGGCGTGGGTTTTGAAAAAACCTATCTGTTGCAGAATGACATGAATACGAAATACTCTGAAGTAATTTCCACATATGTCTATAAAACCGGCCTATCAAAAGCTCAGTATTCTTATGGTTCTGCAATAGGGCTTTTCAATTCTACAGTCAACTTCTTGATCTTGACCGTTGTCAACTCCATTGCAAATAGAGTTGGCTCGACATCGCTGTTCTAAGGAGGGTATGAACTTATGGTATTAGCTTCGAAAGGACATTGCATACATGATACTCGTTCGGACAGAGTATTCAATATCATTAGCACAACTCTACTGGTGCTGGTACTTCTTGTTTCTGTTTATCCCCTCTATTTTGTTCTTATTGCCTCAGTAAGCGATGTGAATGCAGTTAATGCAGGAAAAGTAGTTTTGTGGCCAGAAGGTTTTCATCTGGATAGCTACATTCGTGTTTTTCAAAACCAACGTGTATTATTAGGCTATAGGAATACTGTAATATATACAGTTCTAGGCACACTATTAAATCTGGCGCTTACTCTTACGGCCGGTTATGCTCTAAGCCTGGAGTTTCCGGGGCGTCGCGTAGCTATGTTCTTTATTACCTTTACTATGTATTTTAGTGGAGGATTAATTCCTACGTATTTCCTCTATAAAGATTTGCATCTACTAAATACAGTTTGGGTAATGATAATTCCTGGTGCAGTCAGCGCTTATAATTTGATTATAGCCAGGACCTTTTTTCACACGAATATTCCCAAAGAGCTTTACGAAGTGGCAGAGCTGGACGGCTGTTCAAGAACGAGATTCTTCTTTTCCGTGGTCCTGCCTCTTTCTCAAGTGCTCACAGCTATTCTTGGTCTATTCTATGCCGTTGGTCATTGGAATAGCTATTTTGATGCCTTGATGTTTTTAAACGAACGAAAGCTTCATCCTTTGCAGTTAGTACTACGTGAAATCCTTATTCAGAACTCTGTGCCGGTGGACGATAAAATGATTGATCCAGATGTCGCAGAGCAACTGCGACAAATCAAAGAACTGATGAAGTATTCTTTGATTGTGGTATCTAGTCTTCCGGTATTGATCGCCTATCCCTTTTTGCAAAAATATTTTGTAAAAGGAATTATGATTGGTTCTATAAAGGGCTAAAAAATATTGATGATAGGAGAAAAGGCAATGAAGCAATTTCCGCTTGGTTTTTGGAACTACGCGCCTATGGGGCAATATGGAACAGAGGCAGTCAAGGACTGGGATGATGCAGGAATGAACCTGTGTCTTTCTCCTCATTTTGATTGCCTCCGGGACGATCCGAAAGACCTTGTTGCTATTCTAGATGAGTGCGAGAAGCGAGGCATTCAACTAATTATTGATGATACCAGAGCTACTTGGACGGGTGTAGGCGGTCAGGCCGACGGATGCTACGCCCAAGCCCATCCTGAAGAAAAAAGTGTAGGTGCAGCCTCCGACCCTGATGGATACCGAAAACAATTTATGGAGGCTGTCCATGATTTTGGAAATCATCCGGCAACCTACGGTTTCTTTGTGGGCGATGAACCGGTACTGGATCAAATGGAAGATGCTAAAATGGCTATCCGTATTCAGCGTGAATGCGCGCCACATCTTCATCCATTTATCAATTTCAACCCATATTACGATGGAAACGAAAAACATCTAAACGGTATGGAATTTGACGAATGGATTGATAATTTTGTTCATGATACTGGTATTGAACAATTGAGTTATGATTTTTATGCACAACTAAATCCAAAAGATGAGGCTGAAACAGGCATCAACGGTTATTATAAAACTCTTCGGCGATTTATGGAGGCGGCCAAGCGCAATAATCTTCCGTTGTGGGTTACAAACCTCTCTGTAGCACACTTTCGCTATCGCTGTCCAAAGGAAGATGATTTCAGATGGCAGCTTAATACAAGTGTTGCCTCTGGGGCCAGTTGTGTATGGTGGTTCTTCTTCTATATGCGACTTTGCCGTATAAATTACCGAATTGCCCCCATTGATGAACTGGGTGAACGAACTGAAACTTATGAATGGCTTTCTCGTGTTCAGCGTTCCTTTCAGCATCAGTATGGCAAATTGTTTCTCCAACTGACCCATGACGAAACCTATCATGTAGACAAAGCCTATGGAGGCTATCCGCTTTTGGAATATAAGCGGCACCCTTTGCTGAAAAACGTAACCTGTGAGCATCAACTGCCAGGACTAGTTTCGTTTTTCCATATGCCGGATGGTACAAAGTATATGGTGCTGGTCAATAACTCCCAAAAAGAAAGCGGTTATTTCCGCTGCACTTTTACAGCTGCTGTAAAGGAATTGTATCGGGTTGCCTTCGCTCCATTATACTGCTGTTCTCAAAATGGCAAAAAGGCCGAGGCACTTGAGATGACTACAATTGGCCCTTGGGGCGGCTCAGAAGTGAATTGCCGCGAAAATGACGTTTGTAACGATTATCGTCATGATGAAGAAGGCATTAAGAACGGCGCGTGGTTGGCTCCGGGCCAAATGGAAGTTTATCGTCTTATTGTTTAAATTAGAACCATGCCAGGTTTCATACCAGTTTTTCGGCAGGAACTCGGTAAACGAAACTTGGTTGGAAATATTGAAAAACTGAAAGGAGCTTTTCATTCTATGAAAAAATGGTTTGCAGTCCTGTTGGCAATCGTGTGCTTGTTTGGAGTGCTCAGCATTGGCAACGCTGAAGAACGGGTAAAAGTAAAGGCTGCTGACGGTACCGAATTCTACGAAACAGGTCTTCCTATTGTCGATCCCGATCAGGATGTAGAACTAACAATCTGGGGTGTAACTTCGGCTTCCGATCCCAATACTTTTGAAATGTGCAAAAAGTATGAAGAAGAAACCGGAATCCATATTAACTGGATTGGCGTTTCCCAAGATGGTTTGGAGGAACGTAAAAATCTGATGTGGGCCTCCGGCGATTACCCGGACATTTTGGGGCCTAGTATTCCCAATGATTCCGACATCAACATGTATGGTCCTATGGGAATCATTATTCCTCTGAATGAATACATCGACAAATACCTGAACACCTTCCGCGCCAATTGCGGTGGTGAAGAAGTGTGGAACAACGTTTGGGGTAAGCTTACTTATCCGGATGGCAACATCTATGCTTTCCCTACCGTCATGGACTATTTTAACTGCGACAATACCGTTCCCTCCATCAACATCGACTGGCTGGAAAAGCTGGGGATGAAGATGCCCGAAACTCCCGACGAGTTTGTGGAATATCTGCGCGCCGTGAAAACGCAGGACCCCAACGGAAACGGAAAAGCGGATGAAATTCCTTTTGTTACTCAGAATTGGCGTGGAATTTTTGAGTCCTATGCAGTAGCAGGCTGGACTGGCGAGCTTGCTGGAATCAAATATATTGAGGATGGCAAGGTTGTTTATCCCGTTTCTTCGGACGCAGTTAAAGAAGCCGCTCGTTGGCTGCATCAAATCTATGAAGAAGGTTTGATGGATCCTGAAATTTACACTCAGGATGAAAACATGATGAAGGGCAAGGCGCAGGGCGACGAACTGATTTACGGTTTTTCCACTGTGTGGCGCGAGGGCAATGTCTTTGGCGAGAAGAATTCTCTTAGCTATTTCCCCATGAAACCGCTGCAGGGGAAGGATGGCAAGCGGCTGTGGTATGGAACCAAAGATCGCAGCCTGGTATCCTCCCAGTGGTGTGTAACCTCCGCCTGCAAATATCCTGAAATTGCTGCCCGCTTTGTCGATTATCTGTATGATCCGTTGATGTCTCTTCAGAGCGATTATGGCCCTGTAGGCATTGCGTTGGAAGAACAGGCAGATGGAACTTACAAGCAGATTACGCCTGCTGGTTACTCCACCATTGCCGAGTGGTTTATTGATAACCACTTCCAGCAAATGCCCCGCTTGGAAATTGGCACTTTCCTTACCTGTAACGATGGAAAAGGCATCCTATATACCGATCCCGAACAGCTTACTTGGACTCAAATGACTGAACGCTATACGGCCGAAATTGGCGGGTATCAGAAGAATGTGCAGGATATGATCGTCGGCGAGTATGTTACCACGGCTTTCCCGGGTGTTAAACCGACTCAGGAAGAAACCGACGAGTTGCAGTTGCTGGAAGGAGATTTTACTAAGTATGTAGAAGAATCTCTGACTCGTTTTGTCACCGGTGAAATGAGCATTGACAACGATTGGGATGCTTATGTACAGCGCGTAAATGAACTGGGCTATGAGCGGCTGATGGCTATTTACCAGCAGCAATATGATCGCTATGTGAGTGGACTGAACTAATCATCTGGCCAACGCATATAGCTAAAGCCTAAACTAGGGAATACCGTATTCTGCCGAGACGGTATTCCCACAGTTATGTTTTATACACGATATAGAAGTTCAAGGTTGTATTGACCAAGAAAAATTTTAGTCTTATGCCAGATCAGAACTACTTTTATTACGTTTCAACCAAGAGAAAGCACAATGACACGAATGTCGGGATTACTGTCTCCCGAAGCAGGACAGCATACTAAGGAATATGATTATTGCAAGGAGATTTTAGCCAAGAAGATTGCTTTTTCTGGAAGTGCAAAGAAGTTTCCAGTTTCGACTGTTTCGCTTTCCGGAAGGAGTAGAATTATTTAACATTGTGTATAACGAGTCAAGATATGCAAATATTTCTTGACTCGAAAAATACAGCAGATACTGATTCAAAAAAGGAGAAAGCATCCGATGACCATGATCAAACGAAGTGAACACCCTCGCCCGGACAGGCTGCGTAAATCTTGGCAAACGTTAAATGGGCAATGGGATTTTGCATTTGATCCGGAGAAAGTAGGTAGCCAGGAAAAATGGTATCGACATTTTCCAGCGCAGCATAAGATCGAAGTGCCTTTTGCTTACCAAAGTGAACTGTCAGGAATTAACATCCAAAAGCATTGCGATGTAGTATGGTATTCTCGATGCTTCTGGATCCCGCCGGAAATGAAAACGCTTAGGAGACTGCTTCACTTTGGCGCGGTAGATTATCAGGCGCAAGTTTGGTTAGATGGTCAGTTCCTTGGAAGCCATGAAGGCGGCTATACCCCCTTTTCCTTTGATATTACCGATATAACGTCAGGAGAAGGCTCTCATATTCTAACGGTCCGCTGTGAGGATCGTCTGGATTTTGATCAGCCTCGAGGAAAACAAAGTTTTCGACCGGAAGCCTTTGAATGCTGGTATACACCTGTCACAGGCATTTGGCAGAGTGTCTGGCTGGAAGGAGTGGGAGAATACTATGCTGCGGATTTTCGTTTGACGCCCTGCTTAGAGCATGGAAGTGTCAAAGTGGAGATTACGCTGAATGAACTGCCTCAAAATGGAACAATTCGACTGACAGCAAGTTATAATGACACTTTGATGGCACAGCAGGAGGTGCATATTACAACAGATCGCTTTGTGCAGACAGAGCTATATTTGAAGCACAATGAACGACTAGAAGGTTTTCATATGTGGACCCCTGACAATCCGGCACTTTATGATCTAAACATCGAAACGCTGGAGCAGGGAGAGGTAGTAGACTGCGTTAAAACCTATTTTGGGATGCGCAAAATCGAGGTGGTAAACGGAAAGGTGGTGCTAAATTACCGCGTTCTTGAACAGCGCCTTGTGTTAGATCAAGGCTATTGGTCAGATGGACTTTTAACAGCCCCCAGCGACAACGATTTACGCCGCGATGTAGAATTGACCCTAGCGATGGGTTACAATGGGGCTAGAAAGCATCAGAAATTGGAAGATCCACGCTACCTTTACTGGGCGGACAAGTTAGGACTGCTTGTTTGGGGAGAACTTCCCAGCGCGTATTGGCTTCGCAATTCGCAGAAACGCCGGCTGATGCGTGATCTTTCAGAAGCGATTGATCGAGATTACAACCACCCTTGTATTATTACCTGGGTTCCCCTAAATGAAAGTTGGGGAGTCCCGTTTATCGAAACGCAAAAAGAAGCACAGGAACTAGCAAATATGCTCTATCATATAGCACACTGTATGGATGGTACGCGATTAGTTTCTGGCAACGACGGTTGGGAACAGGTGGAAACTGATTTGCTAACTGTTCATGACTATACGGCATGGCCAGAGCAGCTTTCTCGTGAGTATTCCAGCGAGGACGCCATCTTGAAAGGAAGCCCTGGCTCTGAGCGTCATCTTGTGACCGCTCAAGGTTATAAGCCTCAGGGTAAACCTATGCTTGTCACAGAATATGGTGGCATTTTTCTGGAAAAGGATTCTGAGAAGAAAAATGCTATTCGGAACGAAAAGGCATTCTTGGAGCGTTTCGAAGCGATTACAAAAGCGTTTAAGCATATGCCGGGAATGACAGGCTATTGCTACACGCAGATAACAGACGTTTTTCAGGAAGATAACGGTCTGCTTAATATGAAACGGGAGCCTAAAATTCCTTTAGAGGAAATTCGGCGCGTTAACCTTCAAGGGTAAATCACCTTCTAACTGGTTTCCCGTACAAATTTAGATAAAAGAACTTTCAAAAAGGAGGGTAATAATATGTTTGATAGTAAGCCAGTGCAGAGCCGCGAAGAAGGTATTCATCGTTTGCTGGAAGCAAATGGCATTGTTGTAGGGTCTTGGAATCTTAGGGAGAATTCTTTAATCCTTTCCAATGGGAAAGATGTGCCGTTAATGCCCTGGCGTGTGCATTTTCATAATTTAGCCATGAAAGATCTAATTGCGGATAAGGGACTCCAAAATCTTTCTTGCCTTAGGATTCTTGTTTCTGAAGAGAAAAAAGCAAGTCTCAAGCAACTTGTGTTAAAAGAAATGGACATGGCGGAATGGCTGATGCAATCCAACATTATTTCCGTTTTTGCTATGGGTAACGACTCCGTTCTGCATGTAACAATGCGGTTAAAAAACGGTGTCTTATGCACGATGGAGTTAAATGTCGTTTTGCCAGCTGGAACAAAACCAGTTTATAAGCATGAGCTTATTGCAGGAACCGGTTATGTTACAGATAGGGCGGTAGACACAATTATAACGCCGCAAAAGGTTTATTGCTGTGGAGACAATGAGACCAGCACCTGGAACGATGTTGATGTGCTAACCTATGGATTGACCGAGAAAGAATCTTCTGATGCCAGAGCAGCATTTGAAATTTTAGCTGGGCATGTGGATGTTGAGGAGCAAATTAGCAGTTGGAAACGATTAGAGCGGCTTTATGCAATGGTACAAAAGTCGAAAGAAACAAATGAGTGTATTTTCATTAAGGAGGACGAAAAGGCATGAGCTTAATTAAAATCGCTATGCTGGGCATGACGCATGGACATACTCGAAAATACTTTCAAGTCTTAAAAGAGAATCCAAACTTAGATTGGGTTGGTGTGGCAACGGATGATGCTTTTGCTCGTGAAAATTTTTACCATAATGTTTCTGGCGTTCCTTGTTATGATACGGCAAACGAATTGTTTGAGGCCCACCCGGATCTGCAAGCCGTGGTGATTGCTTCAGAAAACAGCAAACATTTTGAGGATTTGTCACTTTGTGCAAATCGTGGACTTGATGTTTTGATGATGAAAATACCGACATTTGATATGGACGAGTATAATCAAATGATCGATCTCGTAAAGAAAACCAAGATTGTGTGTCAAGTGGAATTGGAACTGCATTACAATCCTGTTGTAAACAGATTGAAGGAAATTGTGGCTTCTGATAAACTTGGAAAACTTCAGGCAATTCAGGCAACAAACGTCACGCTTTGCCCGGCATGGGCTTTTCCATGGCAAGGTAGCCCTGAAAAAAGTTATGGCAAACGTGTTCGCCTAAGTGAAGCAAACCATCGTTTTCGCGGTGGTGCGCTCTGCGATCATCCTCATATTTTTGATCTTGTTCGAGAAATGACAGGGAGCGAATTTGAGGCTATTTATGCTGAATGCGCTCCGAATCTCCGGCGAGATTTGGAAGTAGAAGATATGTTAGCCATCAACGCTCGTATGAAAAATGGAGTATATGTTTCATTGGACCCCTCCTGGTCTAAACAAGAAACAAAAATTCCCTATCCTGGCCCTGGTTGGGAAGTAGCCCCTAAACGCATGGAGGTAAACGTTACACTTTGCGGCGAAAAGGGAGAAGTCTTTGCAGACTGCTTTGGGCCTAATGTGTATCATGATGGCGGCTCTAACAATCGTTATACAGTCCAATATACTTATTTTGATGAATGGGTTGGACTAATGGATGAATTTATTGATTGCATTAGAACCCGCAAAACTCCGCATACCAATCTTGAATCACACAAAGGAACCATTGAAGCAATGCTTGCCTGCTATGAAAGCATTGCTACGGGAAAAGTTATTCGTTTATAGAAAACAAAGGAGAGCTAATATGAAAATCCAAAAGGAAATACATTCTCCCAAAGAAGGACTTGAAAAGCTGCTGAAAAAGTATGCCGTAAATGCAGGATCGTATTCCTTGGAAAAAAGAGCTATTGTGCTGAACAATCAGCGTATTCCATTACTTCCTTGGCGAAGTGAACGTCGCTTTATTGAAATGAAAAAAATGCTGAACGATGGAACTTTAGGTTCTTTAAGTTCCGTGCGGGCCATGCGAACTGGCTGGCGTTCAGAAACGTTGGAGGAAATTTTATATCGAGAAATCGATCTCTGTTTATGGATAACCGAAAAGAGACCAGTCACTATTAATGGAGTCGTAAATGGTAGCTGTGCAAATGTATTAATGCAGCTTGAGGATGGTTCCTATTGCCAGATTGAGGCAGCCGCTCAGCTTAATGATGAAGAACTGAGATTTGAAAGGCATGAAGTGATTACCGATCATGGCATGGCAACGGATCAGGCTATTGATACACAGATTCGGCAGCAATCTATTTATGTTTTTACTGAAGAAGATCAAACAACCTATACAGATGTCGATTTTGAGCTTTATGGGTTAAACGATGAAGAAATAGCTTTGGTTCGTTCAGCTTTTGCCGTATTAACCGATTCAAAAACAGGGCCGCAGTTCCTTAAAACAGATAGAAAAGTTCGTGCGCTATTAAAAAAGGTTTATCAAACAACGGAAGCAGAACATCCAGCGGTGGTAGAGGAGGAAGAATAATGAGACCTGTTAAATTAGCAATGATGTCTATAAATCATGGTCATGCACGTGGCTACTATGATGCTTTTTGCTCTAACCCAAATTTTGAACCCGTTGCTTACTCTGTCATGCCCGGCTATGAAGATCGTGTTTTTTTGGAACGTTTGCCAAACGTACCGATGTATCATTCAGATTTGGAAATGCTAAATAATCATCCAGAAATCGAGGCCTGCATCATTTCCAGTCAAAACAATTTGCACTTTGAGCAAATGAAACTTTGTGTAGAACGGGGAATTCAAATTTACAGTATGAAGGTTCCGACCTTTGACGTGAATGAATATCGTGAAATGATTCAAATGTGTGAAAAAAACGATGTTATTTGTCAGGTGGAACTGGAACTCCAATATACCCCTTGTGTCCGTAGGGCAAAAGAACTTATTAAGGAGGGCAAAATTGGAAAAGTCTTGTCCTTTAATGCACTTAATACTTCTCATGATCCCGTTAGCTGGCTTCCGTGGCATGGAATTCCGGAACAAAGTTACGGAAAACTATTGCAATTAAAGCCAGGCGATCATCGGTATCGTGGTGGTGCGCTGTCCGACCATCCTCATATTTTTGATCTCGTTCGTTATATTACGGAAAGCGACTTTGATTATGTTTATGCTAATGCAGGAGGAAATGTTGGTCGAGACGTTGTAACGGAAGATACCGTAGGCATTATTGGAAAAATGAAAAATGGAATGATTTTTTCCTTGGATCCTTCTTTTTCACGTACTGAAACTCCCATGAAATTGATCGGAGCTGGATATGAAATTTATCCGAAGCGTGTAGAAGTTTATATGGCTATTCATGGGACAAAAGGATCCATTTTCATTGATTATGACGGTCCATGTGTTCATTATGCAAATCTTCCTGCAGAACGTTTTACCACTAGAATTGAATCTCTTTATGCTGATGCATGCCAAATAAATGAGTTTGCCGACTGCGTGAGGGAGCATAGAAACCCGAATATTAATCTCCGCTCTCATTTTCAGACTATTCAAGCAATGAACGCTTGTTATGAGAGCATTTCCACTGGCGATGCAGTCAAAGTCCTCTGTCATCCTTGACCTGAATACTTTAATCTATCAGGAGTGTTTAAAATGATTATTGCCCAAAACAAAGAAACACAGTTTAAAATTATCCGCGCAAGTGACGCTTCTGCGGCGGAAATTCATGCGGTGGAAGAACTTCAAAATTTCTTGCACAAAATTACGGGTGCTTATTTTCAGATTTATTTAGAAGGCGAGCCTATTTATTTACAAGCTGCTGATCCCCAAAATGGATATGAAAGCGTTCTTCTCTATACTGAATGTACACCCAAAATTTTTGTTGGTGACATCGACTTTGGTAAACGCAACAACTGGGAAAAAAAACAGGACTTGGGGAACGAAGGTTTTTCCCTTCAGACTAAAGGTGACAATCTGTATTTAATTGGTGGTCGCCCGCGTGGTGTTATTTATGCAGTTTACTCATTTTTGGAAAAATACTGTGGGTGTCGTTGGTTTAACGATGAAGTGAGCCTTATCCCTACAAGAGTTACTTTGGAAATTCCTTTTATTAACGATACCCAGGTTCCTATGCTGGAGTACCGCGAACCATATTATGCAGCATATCCAACCGCCGATTGGCACGTCAGAAATAAATGCAATGGAGATGCAACATTATTAAGTCAAGAGCATGGTGGAAAAGTAAAGTATTTTCCCTTCGTTCATTCTTTTAATGAAATTTTGGATCCAAAAGAGTATTTTTCTGTTCATCCCGAGTATTTTTCCGAAATCAATGGTGTTCGCGCTTGTCCAGAGGGACGAACTCAATTATGCTTGACAAATCCTGAAGTTTTGGCTATTGCAAAAGCAAAAGTACGAGAGTGGATTCACAAGAACCCAGATGTAAGTATTATTTCGATTTCCCAAAACGATTGGTTCAATTTTTGTACTTGCGAAAAATGCCGTGCCATAGATGAAAGCGAAGGAAGTCATATGGGTACTATGCTAAACTTCGTAAATGCTATTGCGGATGATATAGCTGAAGAATACCCAAATATTTCCATCGATACTCTTGCATACCAATATACACGCACGCCTCCCAAAACGCTACGGCCTCGTAAAAATGTGATCATTCGTTTGTGTAGCATTGAATGTTGCTTTGCCCATCCCTTTACCGAATGTGATGGTTCATTTGCTTCGGAAAATGGCTCCAGTAAAAACAGCTTTGTGAATGATGTCCTTGAATGGGCAAAAATATGCGATAGGTTATATGTCTGGGATTACGTTGTCAATTTTAATCATAACATACTCCCACATCCCAACTTTGGTGTACTTCAAAAAAATATTCAATTTCTGGCTAAAAATCATGTAAAAGGTATCTTTGAACAAGGAAACAGTTTTGTAGGGAAATATGGAGAATTTGACCTGTTGAAACGATATGTCCTTGCAAAGTTGCTCTGGAATCCCTATTGTGATATGGATACCGTTGTTAATGAATATTTAGTTGGAGTGTATGGAGGGGCAGCGGCAGAAGTTCGAAAATATTATGATATGCTTCAAAATCTAGTAAAGTCTGATACACATATTAACATTTTTGAAAACCCAGATGCTCCATATATTACTGATGAATTTCTTCAAGATGCAGATGCGTGTTTGGCGCGGGCAGAACGAGCGGCAGACAATGAAGAAAGACTTGGTTATGTCAAGGCATTGCGCCTTTCCATCCAATATTCACAGTTATCGCGTATGCCCGTTTCAAATCCAGAGAGAAAAAAATTATTAGACACATTTGCCCATGAAATAAAAGCAGCAGGAATTGAAACTTTTTATTGTCGTCAGCCAATGGATAAAGCGCTTCAAATTCTAAGCGATGGGAAAAACATAATAAAATAATCTCACATTCAGGCCATGGCTGTAATTAAAAGATATGCAGTCAATGTTGCAAAGGAGCAATTGAAATGGGCGTTTTTGATCTATCTGTACCAGAGCTGAAACAGTATCAAGGTATCAATCCCAAACCCGTTGATTTTGAAGAATACTGGGAGCGTGGTTTACGCGAAATTGAAACCATCGATCCTCAGGTGGCACTATTCAGTGATTTTCTGTACCTATAGCAAGGAGTGTGAATATAATGTCGTTGATGAGTTCTGAATACAAGGCACGTCTTGACCATTGGCAACGTGTTCTTATCCAAGATTTCTATCAGCCCCTGGGTAATATCTCCTTTGATGGTTTTTGTACTATGAAACATTTGTCTCCCGCCGAAGCTGAAAAAGGCGATTTTGTTTCTATGCCTGAAGGAACCGAGTGGGGTCATTCGTGGGAATACCTTTGGCTTCGCAGCAGCGTTACTGTCCCTGAGGAAGCTGACGGAAAACCGCTGGTGCTTTCACTTAATTTGGGCGGTGAGGCAACTCTGTTTGTGAATGGCGAAGCCTTTGGCACTCGACGTGCAGAATGGGTCTCCATACCCCATCACAGCATTTCCGATAACTATCTCACAGAAAGCGCCGTCCCAGGTATGACATATAACCTACTATTCGAGGTCTATGCAGGACATTACTATCCCGACATGGGCGGCTGCGCCACAGGTCCAGTACTGCCTGGAACATGGAGTGATCCAAAACAGGAGGGGCACCGTACCCAGGTAGGACACAGTACCTTCGGGCTGTGGAACGAGGAAGCATATCAGCTATGGCTAGATGTAAGTATCTTGCAAATGCTCATGAACGAACTGCCCGAAGACTCTCTACGTGCTTCCAAGATCGCGGATGGCTTGGAATTGTACACTCGCATCGTGGACTTTGAACAGTCAGCGGAGTCTCGAAATGAAAGCTATCGTAAGGCTCGTGAAGCATTAAAACCACTGATGGAGGCACATAATGGCTCAACAGTAGGAGAAATGTGGGCGATTGGCAATGCACACCTTGACTTAGCATGGCTATGGCCTCAGCATGAAACGCACCGCAAGACTGCACGCACCTTTGCGGCGCAACTTCGTTTGCTGAAGCGCTATCCGGAATATCGTTATCTCCAAAGCCAGCCTGCCGCATATGAAATGTGTGAAAAAAATTATCCCCAACTGTTCGCTCGTATTAAAGAGGCCGCCAAGGAGGGGCGCTGGATCGCCGAGGGTGCCATGTATGTGGAGCCAGACACCAATATGCCTTCTGGTGAGGCATTGGTGCGCCAGCTGATTTATGGCAAAAAATATTACAAAGAACAATTCGGTATAGAAAGTCGTATTTTATGGCTGCCAGACTCCTTTGGTTATTCCGCTGTACTCCCTCAATTACTCCGCGGTTGTGGCGTGGAGTATTTGGTAACGCAAAAAATTTTCTGGAGCTATAACGAAGGTGATTCATTCCCCTATCATTATTTCACCTGGAAGGGTATGGATGGAAGCTGCGTCACTTCCTTTTTACCAACTAGCTATACCTATCGCACCGACCCTAAACAACTCTGCGGCGTGTGGCGCGATCGTGTACAAAAACGGCATCTGGATGATTTCCTCATACCATTCGGATATGGCGATGGAGGCGGCGGCCCTAGTCGGGATTTCATTGAGTATGTCATGCGTGAGGAAGATCTGGAAGGTATGCCCAAGGTTAAAATGGTTTCTCCTATCGATTTCTTTGAGAATTTGGAACGCAAGGGGGGCCCGGTGAACACTTGGGATGGCGAATTATATTTTAATGCTCATCGCGGCACTTACACCACGCAGGCAGGGATGAAAAAGAATAACCGCCTCAGTGAGTTTGCCCTGCACGATTTGGAAGTCTGGGGCGCTTTGGCAAAGCGTGAGGGCGTAACCTATCCCACAAAAGATGTGGAGCGCCTGTGGAAGGTGTTGCTGTTACATCAATTCCATGACATTTTACCTGGTTCTTCTATCGCGAAAGTATATGTGGAGGCAAATGCGGCTCATCAATCCTTACAGCAGGAAGCCAATGCTCTGACACGGCATGCACAACATGCTCTAGTGAAAACTAATGACGGCGTGACACTGTTCAACTCCCTTGGATTTGACCGACTGGCGGTAGTAGAGCTGCCGGAGAGTATGCACGGCGGTGCAGAGACACTGGATGGGATAGCAGTTCCTGTAGCAGATGGCAAAGCGCTTGTGAAAGTTCCAGCGCTAGGTATGGTTTCCCTGCATGCTGGCGCAAAGAAACAGCTTACACAGCTGGCTACGGCGGAAGCTACAGAAAACGGTGTTGTGTTGACCGCAGGAAACATCCGTGTGGAACTGGATAAGTTGGGACAGATTACCTCTTATTGTTTGAATGGTCGTGAACTAACAAATGGTATGTCCATGAATGTTTTATGCATGTATAAGGATGTGCCGCGCCTCTTTGATGCTTGGGACATTGATAGCAATTACCGGGAACAGGAAAAATTCACTCCCGTGGTAGACAGTCTGACAATTAATTGTGCAGAGGGCTTGCAGGCCTCCGTTACCTGGCAAGGCACCATCGGCCATTCTGTCATTGAGCAGACCATTACAATAGAGCTGGGCAGCCCTGTTGTAACCTTTGATACAGTGATAGACTGGCATGAGTTGCATCGATTGTTGAAGGTGGCGTTCCCCGTAGATGTACGTGCTGAAAACGCTCAACATGAAATGCAATTTGGCTTTGTGGAACGGCCCACTCACCGTAGCCGCGGTTACGACCAACAACGCTTTGAGGTGTGTAACCATCGCTATACAGCCTTGTGTGACAACAGCCACGGTTGTGCTGTTTTGAACGATTGTAAATATGGCGTTGGAGTGGAACAGAACAGTATTGAATTGACGTTACTGCGTGCAGCAGCTTCTCCTGAAATGAGGAGTGATCAAGGTAAACAGCACTTTCGTTATGGCTTTACAGCCTGGGAAGGTACTTTCGCAGAGTCTGCTGTAGTACAGCAAGGTTTGGCCTTCAACGATCCCGTAGTAGTTACGCCTGGGCAAGCAGAATATTTTAGTGCCTTCCATGTTGATGCCTCTAATATTATAATTGACACGTTAAAGCCTGCTGAGGATGGCAGTAGTGATATGATTCTGCGCCTGTATGAAAGCAAGAAGGCCGATACATTCTTCCATCTACTTTCTGATTTGTCTGTCAAGGCGTACCAGCTATGCGATCTACTCGAAAACCCAAAGGGAGAAATGTTTGCACCCACTGAACAATTGCATATGCGTCCCTTTGAAGTGCTGACTGTACGAGTGAAACAATAAAAAAACTGCAAATACATCAATGAAGCGAAAGGGGGTCTGAAATCTTTCTCAAAATGGATTCCTAAATATAGAACAAATCTAAAGAATGCATTTAAAACTTCATTTTCCTGCCGCACGACGGCAGAAGAAAAAAACGTCGTCGTGCGGTAGTGGATACTTACGGCTTAGATTTCTATCCGCACGATGACGCCGGGAGGCTGATCGTGCGGATGTTGTTTACAAAAGAAGCGACTAGCTCGAAAGATGAGCGCCATTTTGCCAAAGTAGGTGAAAGTTAGGCGCTCGTTTTTTCATTCTGATTCGTGCGCCGCCAGTTTCTGCTTTCTCACATTTCCTAATTTAGAAAAAAGAAAGCAGGGAAAATATGGCAAGGATCAATATGCGGGATTATTATCCCTTTTACCAACACGACGAATATGTGGAGGTTTCGGATGAGCTGGCGGCAGAAATGGCGCAATGGGAACGCACCGAAAGATCGCAAAAAAGGAAGAAGTATCGTTATCGTGCAAATTATTCTCTGGATTGGGGAAATGGAATCGGACAATATGTTGTTTTTCGGTCTGCTGCACCGGATGAATACTATGAGAAAGTCATTACCCACGAGCAACTCCAAATCGCTTTGGCTACACTCCCCGAAAAGCAACGGCAACGCATTTATGCTCATTTTGTTTTGGGATTCTCTAAGACACAAATTGCCCACGCTGAAGGTGTAGATCATCGAGCAATCAGCCTTTCGATTCAAAGAGGGCTTTGTAAGCTGGAACGCTATCTAAAAAATATTTTCTAATCAGGCTCCCATAACCCCTAAAAAATGTCATGAGTAGTGAGAAGACAATTTTGTTCTCTCACGCAACTTGACAATCGCATATACGG
>OKVK01000376.1_pt1 | contig 31648 bp, 45 predicted proteins | sample 1604771 | NCBI WGS metagenome assembly OKVK01 (sample SAMN01760906, study PRJEB22395) | human gut metagenome | reverse complement strand
GTTCCTTTGCCTAAATAGTATAACATGTTTTCGCCCTCCTCTGCTACTTTTTGAGATATTTGCTCGACGCAAATCCCACCACGTTTTTATATGCTACATACAACCACTTCACTCCGGACACATCCGTGTAATATCCATAACACTGACACGTCTCTCCGCTCTGCATTGTCGTCAAGACTTTCTTGTCTTTTCCTGTTCCTGCTCCCGACCGTAGATTCAACGCTCCTGCTCCCGTTACCTTGTACGTTCCTGCAAGGCTCTTGTTGAACCCTTTTGCGGTCTCCAGTTTCACGTTGCTATTGATTGGAACTGTCTGCGATGCACCTCCTCCGGATGCCTTTGCTCCATTGGTGAGGTTCGTCGCCACATGAGCACCATCGTTCAACAGAATGTCGCCCTCAAGCAAATACGCATCTGATGTCAGATATTTTTTATCTGTCAGCACCTCGAATCCTGCTGCCTTGAGTGCTGCCCGCAGGTTTCCGGTATAACATGCAGTGCTCACATTTTTCAGTTTCTCATTTTTCAGTCTATATCCTGCACCTTTTACGATTGCAGCAACACCGGACGAACAGTCAGCCTCGCACGGAACTGTGATTTGAGCAGGGTCGAAATTTGAATCCGCAAGGTTCGTCCAAAATGTTCCCCTGTGTGACTGACAATATCCGACCATATTGTTGACTGCTGCTGCCTTTGCCATCTGTGCAATGAGTTTTCTCGTTGCTGCATCCGGATGACGGAGAACGCATTTCCACGGTCTGTTATACCAGTTTATAACCTGCCACTCTGTTCCCGTCTGATCTCCGGCTTTTCCTCCGGAATATTTTCCTCTCTCGTCGTGTCCGCAATTTGAAATCATTTCTTTTCCTCCTTTTGTTTCTTATCTCCGGAATCATCTATCACTGACATAATGAATATAAAAGCCAGTATGAACGGAACTCCTATCCATATCACCGCCACCAATACCGACAAAATGAAAAATGTCAGTTTGACCATGATTCTGTCCTGTTTCGTTTCCTGTTCCTCGTAGTATTCCGGAAACAACTCTTTTTCCCGCTCCTCTTTTTCGGACTGCCTTTGAAGCATCCAAAAAATAACAAACGTCAAAACGAATGTAACTGCTGCCCCGATGATGTACACCGTCACCATCGTGCTCCAGTGCTGTGACATGAAAATCTCAATTTCACTCACTGCCCTCACCTGCCTCGTTCGCAATGATTTTCTGCACCGCCTCATGTTTGAGTTTTCCTGTTCCTGCTCCCAGTTCCTTTTCTGCTTTTGTCACCGCATACAAGAGCCACTCTCTGACCTTGTTCAACTGCTTATCAGATGGCATTTTCACAAAAGAATAAATTGCGTACCCGATAGAGCCTCCCACTGCTGCTATTGCCACGATAACAAACCAATTTTCAACGATGAATTTCATCCCTGCACCTCCTCATTATTGTCTGCATTGATGTCATCCGGTTCGTTCTCGTGCTGTTTTCCTGTATCTTTCTTTGTAACCGTCTTTACTGACTTAATGAGTGCCATCGCACCGCCCTCCACTGACAGGAATCGAAATACATTCTCTGTCAATGTTGATGGTTCAGCACCCACTCTCACAAACACTATAATCGCCACAACTGTGTAGATAAATGCTGCAAGAATCATACAGATAACAACACGATTCATGAACTGACCGGAGACTTTGTTTTTCCGCTTTGCTGCCCGCTGTTCTATCCGGTACAATTTTCTTTTATGCCGGAAATACATGCGACGCTCTGCGTTCGTCATCCTGCTTTTGTTCACTTGTTGCCTCCTTTATGTGGTTGATTCTTGCCTGTTCCCGCCCTCCTGTTATTGGTCGGTCTTAATATTCAAATTCATCCCGTCCAGTCTCTTGTGATACGATTTCAATGACTGCTCAACTATGAGAACCCTGTCGTGTAAATCCTGCACCTCTGCCCGTGTCTCTTTGTAGTCACGTTTGATGTCTTTGACATCGTTGGCAATGTTCTCCAGTTTTGTCATCATGAGTGTGTTCGCTGTCGCACGTTCCTCCGTCTCCTGCTCTGCATCCTTTTTGTCATTCCGCTTTTTATTGGAAATCCCGAAAAAGATTGCAAATGCGACGGAAATCCCGCTCAACAACAATGAGAGTTCAATCATCACTCGGCTGCTCCTTTCCGAACGCTCCCACGTCGTCGGTGTCGCAGTATCGTCTCATGTGGTACTCAAGGACATCCAGTTTCCCGTCTGCCTCATTGACCATGTTCCGGAGTTCCTCTTTGACCCCCTCCTCCACTTTTGAGCGTTCAATCATTTCTTGCTGCTTTTTCACGATTCCGGACAACTCCTCCGTTATCTCGCACAACCGTGATATTATTTCAAGCGGTGTCATTTTGCCTCACCACCGGAATATTTTTCTCCCGTGATGTATTCATATTCCTCCGCTGAAATACTTCCTTTTGTGACACGCTCTGCGATCTGTTCCTCGGTGAGAGTGCCTTTCTTGTACATTCTTTTCAGACTTTCGACAAGCATTTTCATATTAAATCAACCCCTCCTCAATCAACTGTTGTGTGTATTCGTCGATGACTGCATCTTTCTGAAACTGTGTCACGGATTCAACGATTCCTGTTGTGTTGGATGCAACAACCTCCTGCATGAGCGTCAATCTGTCATATTCCTCCCGTGACATTTCACGCTCCTCTCGCTGCCATCCGGTGATTTTCTTTCCGTCTGCATCCTCTTTCGTTGCTTTCTTGATATTGCGTCTCTGATATACCGTTGTCGGTGACGCTGTTGTGTCGAACTCCTCCGGCTGTTCTGCCTCCGTTCCGAACACTTCTCTCCATTCTTTCATGTTTTTCTCGCTCCTTTCGCTTTGAATGTTTGCTAACTATTTTCTTTAATTTCTTAACATTCACATAAGGCTTGACCCTTTGCAGGTACATGTCGTATGTGTCTGTATTGCTCAAGTAACCCATGTATGACAGAATTGCGGTTGCATCGTACCATGTGATTTTCTCTTTCTTTGCGACACGGTTGACTTTCCGTGTGCAACTCAACATGATGCTTTCCCGCAGAATCGTCTTGTCGTGATAGAACTGGAATCCCATGAAATCGAGTGGTCTCCCTTTTCTCTTTCCGGTCTTTTTCTCTGTGTAATCGAACCGGAACACCTGCCAGTTTCCTTTCATCTGCAAGTTGAACTTTTCTCTCAAGAATCTCTCAATCTCCTGCTGCATCCTGTGGAGTTCCTTTTTGTTCTTTCCGAACACCACCATATCATCCATATACCGGATATAATGCACCGCTTTCAACTGTTCTTTGATGAAATGGTCGAGAGGCTGCAACATGAAATTTGACAACCACTGCGATGTGTAAAACCCTAAAGGCAACCCGACCTCGCTCCCGTCAATTATCAGTTCGAGGATGTACAACATTCTCTCGTCTCTGATTTTCTTCTTGAGCCACGCTTTCAAGACATCATGGTCAACACTCTCGAAAAAGTGTCGAATATCCATCTTGAGAACATATTTGCAGTTCTTTTTGTCTCGCTGAATCCACCTCTCGATGTACTTTTTCCCATAATGAGCACCCCTGTTCGGTACGCTCCCACATGAGAACTCATACATCCCTTTCATGAAAATGTCATAACACGCAGAGACGACAATGTGGTGAATCACCTGCTCATAATTGTATCGAGGTTTCTCAATCATTCTCACTTTTCTGCTCGTTCCCTCGTTGATGCAGACTTTCCCGTGTCTTGATGGTTTCCATGCCTTTTCCGGATGCGGTACGTCGTACCCCTCCGGTGCAGTGTTCTCAAGTTGCTCGACGACGTTCTTGACATGTCTCTGAATGTTGGTCGGCTCTAATATCACCGCAACGTCCGGACGCTCTGTCTTGCCCTTTGCTGCTTTATGAAATTTTTGCTCAACATTGCTATGTTCTAACATAGGCTTGTACAGGTTATTGACGGATTTATTTCCCATCTTTCTTATCACCTCAAGGTCTTTCTGATATTCTTACTCGACCCTGCCTGCATCGGTATTATTTCCACTGGTTAGGTGTATTTCAACACCCTGCGGTGTAGGAAAAAGGTGTGCTTTTGGTTAAATGCTCCATAATTTGATAAGATTGGCTCGCCACGATGTTCGTGTTCACGTTCGTCGCAGGGTTGTTCACATTCCAGTACGACAAACCGCACTTCGACCCGTTGCCACGGTTGCCACCGAACAGGGCAAGGACGCACACCGATTCCCCTGTCATGTCAAGGTCATCTTTTTTGTCATGTCGGAGATTCTATCACAATTTTTTCTGTTTGTGTCGGATGTGCCTCCCGTTTCCATCATCGTGGAAAATCCTTGTCATGCCGGACACCTCGGAGGGTAAACCCTCCGAACCTCCCTTTTTATTGCGGGGGAGTATCTCCCCCGTTCCCCCTCGCTGCTTACGCAGCAGCAACAGGCGGTTTACAAGAAAGGCTCGCCACGATGCCCGTGGACACGTGCGCCGCAGGGTTGTACACATGCCAGCACGACAAACCGCACTCCGACCCGTTGCCACGGTCGCCACCGAACAGGGCAACTGCAACGATCGTATTGTTGAACCATAACCCATCACATTCGTATGTGGTCTCACTTCCGGATGCAACGGTCGGGATTCTTCCGATGTCGGATGCCATTTCCATTCTTGAACAGTAGCCTCCGGATGTTCCGGACGGTGTCAGTCCTGTGTTTGTGTACCCCGCACCTGTTGAGTTGTACGGAGGAACTGCTTTCACATGATACACTCCGTTGATAAGCAACAGACCTCTCAAACGTTTCCAGTAGTTCGCAAAGAAGTTCTCGCAGTAAAATACTTTGACTGCCTGTGTGGTCGATGTATAACCGAAAAACTGTCCTTTTCCGTTGAGTGTTCCGGTCTGCAAGAAATTGTCGGACTGACTGTTTCCGTTTCCAAACTTGCCTTGTGAGTTGGTGCTGCATGTAATCATCGTACACATTTCATACATGAGGTTGATTTCAGAAAATGACTGTTTATCCCATCTGTCACCGTTCTGCTTTGCTGCGGTCGTCTCCTGCTCGTCTGTCATGGACGCTGTCGGTGTGAGACCGGAGAGTGAACGCATCCTGTTGTTGACAACCGAACCCTCGTACATCGGGAAATATGTCACAGGCAGGACATTTCCGTCTGCGTCGGTGTGTGCGTATGCTTTGTATGTGTCATCGTACTGCTCCTCACAGAACACAACAAAATGATAATTGTTCTGTGTCCATCTCTTGACCCAAATCAGAGGAATCTCGGACATTGCATTTCCACCGTATGATGTTTTTGTGATGTCCGATGCTCCTCCGTTCAGCTTGAGAGCATGGTTTTCATGATTCAGTTCATAGTCAACCGTTCCGTCAGTTCTTACCATGACCGGACGGTTTTTCTTTACGAACCAAATATCTCCCCAGTCTCCATAATCGAACCCGCCTCCTGCGAAATTCATTCCTGCGGGTGTCATTCCAACCGCATCATAAAGATATTTGACACGGGTTGCCGGATTGCTGTCGAGGAGGTTGATTCTCATTCCGTATCTTTTCGGTTTTGCTTTTGCGTCCTCGATAATTTTCTTTGTGTTGGAAAGAATCTCCTGCGACGTGGATTCTTTCGCCATGAATATTCTGTCACCTGCTGCCATTATTCACTTGCCTCCTTTGTGATTTCCTCAAAATACAACGTACCGTTTGAGATACCCATTCGATACTTGATTTGTGTCGCATCGTCCTCCAGTTCGACAGTCGTTGCCAGTGCTTTCATTTCTGCAAGCAACTCCGTTCCCTTTTTGACCATGTCGTCATAGTACGTTTTTGCATCTTTGTCCATTCCGGTCTTGATTTCTCTGACCTCCTCGATGTCAAATGCGACAGGGAGGCTCATGAACTCGGTCGAACCGTTACCGATTCGGATGATTCTGTGACCGCTTGTCGTGGTTTCGAGACCCAGTTCTCCATCATCGAGAACCCTCTTGCTCTCCGTCCACTCTGCGGTCGTTCCCTTTTTCAGAGTGATTGTTGCTGTTGCCATTCTTTTTCACCTCTTTCTCAAATTGTGTGTGACGTTCCTGCGATGTACTTGTCATAATCGGTCGTGAACGGTGTTCCTCCCTTGACAAGCAGGATGTCGGTTGATTTTGGTGTTCCTCCATCCACATTGATGTTGATGTCCGTCTCAAGTTCTCTGATGCGTTCATAATAGTCTTTGACTGCTGCCAGTATCGCATCAAGACCGGACTGACTGATGATGATTTTGTTTGCCTCCTCGGTCGCTGTCAGACATTTCTTTGTCTGCTCGATTGCTGTCTCCATCGCCTCGACACATTTTGCAATCGCCTTTGCGGTGTCATCCTCTCTCCGGCTCTCTTTGATTTCTCTTGCCTTTTCAGCAGCCTCTCTCAACCGCTCCTGTGCCTGTCTGACCGCCTCTGCTGCATCAATGGTGTTCTGTGTGTCCTGTGCGATTTGCAGAGCCTCTCTCGCTGCTGCAATGGTGTTCTCCAGTCTTGTATATTCTCCGGAGTGAATGATTTCCGATTCATCCCGCTGTGACGGAAAAATCTCCATCTCAAACGTCGCACTCGTCAGCAATGCACCATTTTGATACAACTGCACCTCACACAATGCTGTTCCGTGAACCTGCAACATGCCTCTTGTGAGAGGAATGAGAGCCTCATTTCCGGACTTTTCTCCATCGTTGTGAACGTGTGTCTTGTCCGGTTTGGTCATGTTGATAATGACCTCCACATTGTCCGGTATCTCATACACGACACCGTCCTCCATGAGCGTCACTCCGATGTACCGTGTTCCCATATCCATCTGTTTCGCTGCAACTGCAAAATGCTGTGTGTCTCCATACAAATCCACTTTGATGTGTCTAATGATTTCCAATTTTCTCACCTCCTCATGACAATTCTTGCTCGGTTCTCTGAACCTCCTCGAATGACAGTCTTGTGTTTGCCAGTTCGACCTTGTTCTTTTCTTTCGTCAACGGGTATTCATAGAATTTCACAATCCTGTGGCTCTCACGGATTCCCGTTGACTTGGAGATCAGCAGCACCGTGTCTCCCAGTGCTATACTGAACACCTCTTTGTACTGTTCTTTTTTCTCCTCGTCCTGCACTGCCTCAACAAGATTGATGATTTCTGCTGTGTACGACCTGTATGGTTTTGAAAGTTCGTCCAGTTTCGCCTCCGCATCCTCTTTCAGTGATTCCGCATCCGTGTATCTTTCATCTTTCCACGTCATCGTTTTCACTTTCTTTGAATACTGGTGATTCTCAACATAATTTTTCCCGTCGATATTCAGCATCAATCCATCTTTCCCTATCGGAATGAGCCTTGTTGCAAAGTCGTATGAGTTTGACTGCACCTGCAACCGCTTGAGATTCAGACGTTCAATGAAATATGCTCCTCTGTCCTCTCCGCATTTCTCATATACCGAAATTCCCTTGTTCAGAGAATCGAACACCATCTCGCATCTATACGTTGTGATTGCCTGTTGAGCGACATCCCATGCAGAACAGTTCTGCTCTATCCGGATTGTTCTCTTTTTGGAAACATCGCACCGGATGACTTTCCATCCAGTTCCGTCGATTGCCTCTGTCAGACATTCATCGACCGTCTTTTCCACAGTCTCAAATCCCTGCGGATATTGTTTGCCCTCCAGTTCCTCGACGTTCAATGTTCCGGTGCATTTGTACCATTCCCCGCTCGGCTCGACCTGCTTGATAACAAATTCGTCCGTGTCGGTTCTGATATATCCCTCCTCTTTGATGTCCGCTGCATACCTGTTTGTCTTTCGGAACTCGAATGTGATTTCCTTATCTCCGGTCTTGAGAGTGCTTGTGATGCACGTTTCTTTTATTCCGGATAAAATACACACCTTTTCGTGTGAATCATTGTACAAATCCATCTGACCGCCTCCTATAACCACATAGGTTTATACTGCAATGTGACAAGTGCGTTATTGTCAGAGAAAATGAGATGATGTTCCTTTTCCTGCCCTGTTGTGAGATACGGAAATTCCATCAATGACACATCCTTGAACTTGTTCTCTCCGTCCATCGTTGCGAATCCTGTTTCTCCGTCAATGATGACGGTTGCTCCTCTCGGAATCGTGTCGATAATAATTTCACCGCAGGAAAGACCGTTGATTCTTAACTGCTCAATGTACTCCGTTGCTGTGATTGTCAGTCTGCACGGTGTCGCCCTGTTTCCCTGTGCCTCAAATATTGCCTCATACGCTCCCTGCCAGTTCAAACTCACTTCGTCGCTGAACCAATACCCCGTGAATTTGAACTCTGCTGTGTACCGTGTTTTCGTTATTGTCTTGCTCAACGAGTTCCCCGTCATATATGCCTTAAAATGGCGACTGTACCCGTCCAGTGTAAGGACAACACCTTTCTGCAACTCTGCATTGAAATCACTGACATGTTTTTGAACCTCGTCTCTGTCTTTTCCTCTGAACAGGACTGTCACTGTCAGTCCGGACAATGGTGTGTATGTTTCGGATTCCGACGGTATCAATGCCCCGTCGAACATCTCCACCGTCACCCCCGTCTGTGGAGGCTCGAAATCAACTGTCAACTGCTTTGCATCGAATGACCGAATGTCTATGCTGTCAATTTTCATGTCCTCACCTCCGTTTTTTTGTTGCTATTGCAAGATTATCACTGACCTTTTCGGTCGTTCTGCTTGCCACTTCGTCTCCGTCAATATAGTTGTGAACCTCGATAAAAGCGTTCACATTCTGATTGATCGCTTTCAGCTTTCGGTCAAGCATTGAGTTCAATTCTGTGTAGAACTCTGCAAGTGGCAAGATTGCCTCTGCTCCTGCCTCTCCTCCGACCATGAGCCTCGTTCCATTCATTCCGAACACTGTCGGACTTGTCATGATTCCTCCTGTTTTGTACCATTCAACACCGAATGACGGTACAGATGGAGGGTTCAGACTGAACGAACCGGATATACTAAAATGTGGCATTTTCAAATGTGGCAATGACCACTCAAAATTAAAAAATCCCTTGATTCTGTCGATAGCATTTGAGACCGCTGTCTTTGCGGATTCCATCTTTTCGCTGAATTTTGCTCGTATGCTCTCCATGACTGAACCGACCGTTGAAAGAGCACCGTTCAATTTTGTCGAGAAAGATGACTTAATGCTGTCGAGTTTTCCACCTGTCAACGTGTTCGCTGTGGACATGAGTGAGTTCATCGTGTCCTTGATGCCCGTGAATGTAGCCGACACAATTCCTTTCATGCCCCCGCCTTTTTCGTTATAGGCAGATTTCATATTTTCCAGTTTTGTGGAAACATTGGTCTTTGCGGTCTCCATGAGATTCGTCGCTGTGTCCTTGATGTTTGTAAACCTCGTTGACCATCCCTGTTTTACGCTCTCGACCTTGTTTGTAAAATCGTTCTTGAGTGACAGGAGTTTGTTGCTCGCATCTGTGTTCCACTGCTGCATCGTCGTTGAAATCGTCGATTTCATGTGAGACCATCCGGTTGACACATAGGACTGTATTCCGGAAATCTTCGTCGTGAAATCGGTTCTGATTTCCGTCAGTTTATTTGATGCGTTTGTTTTCCACTCGGTCATCTTGGATGTGACCGTCGTTTTCATATTCTCCCAACCCTCGGAGACTTTCGTCTTGATTTCCGATGTCTTTTCAGAGAATTTTGTCTTGATTTCTGTCAGTTTTCCTCCCGACAGATTATCAACGAACGTGAATCCGGCTGTGTAATAGCCTTTGATTCCCTCCCATCCTGCTGCAACTACTCCTTTAATACCGCCCCCGTTTTCCTCATAGGCGGTTTTCATGTTCCCCAGTTTCTCCTTTGCGGTGTCAACTGCTGCCCCCATGAACTTTGTGACAGTATTTTCCACCGCTGAAAACGTCTTTGTCGCTGCTTGTCCGACTGCACTATTCGCAACCGAATCTTTTATCTCGTTCACCTTATTCGTGACCGCCTCTTTTGCTTTCGAGAACGCTCCCGTTATGGTTTCCTTGATTGCGTTGAATTTCTCCTTGACGTTACTCCACAACTCGGATAATTTTTCTTTGACCTTATCCCAGTTTTTATATAAAGCGATTCCTGCTGCGATCAGTACTGCAATCTGTGTCACAATTAAAATAATCGGACACAGATTCATGACTGCATTGAGGGCGGTCTGTGCCACCGTCATTCCTCCAGTCACTCCGGTCGCTGTCGCTGTTGCTGCGGTATGTGCTGCCTCCGCTGCTGCCCCTGCTGTGTCTGCTGCTGTTCCTGCTGCGGTTGCTGCTGTCTTGGCTGTTATCTTTGCGATGATTCCTCCGACAAACGATGCAAACTGTTGACCTGTTTTCACCGTCGTCGATATTCCCTGTGCTACTTTTCCGAATCCGATTGCTAAAGGACCCACCGCAGCCACCACAAGACCGACCTTGATGATTGTCTGCTGTTGCCCCTCGTCAAGAGAGGTGAACCACTTTGTCAGTTCTTGAATCTTTGTCGTCACCTTTTCGATGACTGGTGCTGCTGCGGTCTGTGCTGTTGTCGCCAGTGTTGACAATGCCAGTTTTGCATTGTTCATCGCTATTGTTGCATTATCAATCGGGTCGAGTGTTCCGTTGTATGTGTCCTCGACCGTCGTTCCATATTCTGACATTGAGGATGACAGGCTTGTGAGGTCAATTCTGTTCTCTCGGATTGCTGTCGCCATTTCCGCAGCACCCTTTTTCCCGAACAGTTCTGTCGCAATCTGTAAAGCCTCTGTGTCCGTCTTTGCGTTCTTAATGCTGCCGATTGTCTCCTCCAGTGCGACATCCATTGACTTTCCCTCGGCTGTTGCGTTCTGCAATGCCTTTTTCAGTCCTGCCAGTGCTGTCGTAGAATCAACACCGTTCGCATCGAATTGAGCCATCAAATTGATTGCTTGTGGTAATGACAACCCCATCTCTTTGAACGCTGAATTGTTATCCAGTACATAACTTTCGAGTTTGTCAACGGAAATTCCTGTCTCCTGTGCTTTTGATGTCAGCAATCCCAACAGATTCCCCGTCTGTGATGTGTCTATGTTCCACGCTTTCATGATTTTGTCCACTTGGTCAACAGACTGTGTCACATTCGTTCCGTTTATACTCGAAAACTGAATGAATTGCGTTGACAGGCTCTCCAGTTCCTCTCCTGTCGAATGAAATCTCGTGTTTACTTCACCGATAGCCTCTCCGACCGTTGACATGTCCTCCGGCATACTTCCGAAAACATTGTCCGCAGATGCGGTCAATCCCTCCAGTGCCTCTCCGGTTGCTCCGGTCTTTGTCACTATCGTGTCATATCCCTCGTCGAGTTCCTTGAACGCTGCGATTGATGCTGCTCCTATTGCAGCAATTCCCGCAGAAACGACGGACATTTTCTTTCCGAAACTCTCCATCTTTTGTCCTGCTTTGTCACAACCGCTTGCAAATTCATTCAGTTTATGATTTTTCAGTTCCTTGTTTACTTTTTCGAGTTCAGATTCCATCTCGACGAGTGATGCTTTTGATGCGTTCGTCTTTGTGGTCTGATTTGCAAGAGCAGTCTCCGTCTTTCCGATTGCTGTCTCGTTTGCCTTAAATTCCTGCTCCAGTTTGTCGAGTTCCTCTTTCAGTGCCTTTGACTGTTCTGAATTTGCTCCGGTCGCCTTTGTTGAATCCTCATAGGCTTTCTTTGCTGCCTCGACCTTTGTTTTCAATTCCTCCTGCTTTGTCTTTTGGTCTGAAAGTTTCTGTGTGAGTTTTGCTTGTTGCTCACTGTTTAATTGAACGATATTCTTTTGCAGAGTGATTTTTTGAGTGAGGCTCTCGGCTTTCGCCTTGAGTTGGTCTGCTGCCGAACCGAACGCTTTTGCTTGCGTCTGTGCCAGTTTGAACTCACTGGATAACACTTTCATCTGTGACGCAGCGGATTTCATTTGTGACTGATAATCAGACGAATTTGCTGAAATCTTCACGCTTGTATGTGCCATCGGTTCTCCTCCTCTCTGTGTTATGTGTTCTCGTTCACCGTTTCAAGTTCAAATTTCAGATATTTCAGCAGTTCAATGATATTTTCTTTCATGCACTGCCCGTATGATTCCCGCATGAGCCGAATCGCAATTTTTGTCACACGGTCAACGATTTCTCCGCATATCTTCCATGTGTTCTGTTCTTCCTGCTCCTCGTCCTCATACCCATTCTCACGGTCATATTCGTCGAACGCAGATGTCTCTCTTTCGATTGGCTCTGTCTCGACAATGTTCAGCAACGCATCGGAAACAATATCCTGCATGATGAAATGAATCCCCTTTGATGCTGTCAGAAATTCAATGACATCCACCTCACCCAGTTCATCGAGAGACATCCTGTTTCCAAATATCTCTTGAATAATTCTTTTGTTGAAAAACAGTGCATCCGTTATTTTGTCCGAACCGTTTTTCTCCATGAGTGCAGCATATTTCTTGTACTGCTCAACCGTTATGTTATTGATGAATACTTTTCCTGTGCTGCAAGTGATTGTTATTTCCGGAATCACTTGCCACTCTGAAAATTTTTCATCATCTTGTCCATTCTCTTGTTCATTTCCTCTGCGATTCCCATGTCAATCATGTTGAACTCGATGACGATTCCTGCTGCATCCAGTCCGCTCTCTGCGTCCTTTAACTCGTCAACCGTGAACTGATTTCCGTATGCTTTGCAGATGAACAACATCATCGCCTCAATTTCCTGTCGTGAGTATCTTTTTGACGCTCTCTCGGATGTCGCAGCGTCAATCTGTTCTGCAAGTTCGAGATATTCCATGTAAGTGTCCGCAGACATTTTCTCCATTTTGAACTCTTTATGATTCACGATAATTTTTCTATTCATTGAATTATCCTCCTGTTATATCCTCTCTTGTTTTACGCTGCTGCGTCCGGTGCTTCCTGCACTTTTGAGAACCAGTCTTTGATTGCTGTTGCTGCATCCGTGTCCTCTGCTACAAGGTTGGATTCATCAACAGATACCTCATACAGATTGTCGATGCTACGCTCGTAGAAACTGCCCTTGATGCTCTTGGTTGTAGGTGACAGTTTTCCCTCTTTAGTGCTTGCCTCCTCGCTGATACCCTCTGCAAACTTTCCGACATAAAGCCACTTGAACTCATATTTCCCGTTGAGTTTTCTTTCTCTCCATCCGACAGCGACCTCCGGTGCTCTGTCGTCAGATGACTTTCTCAAGAATCCTTTCTCGTACAACTGCCCGAACAGAATCACTCTGTCCTGCGGTGCAAGAGCATTGATCTCCAGTTCGACATCTGTTCCCTCGTATGAGGTGATGACCTCCTCGGTGTTATCGTCGGAGTAGATTTTCTCACTTGTCCACTTTTCATCAATTTTCGCTTTGATTGCCCTCGCTAATTTCACCGGAGTTCCGGCTGTGTATGCTGTTGCAGTATTGCTCTGCACCAGTGCGATGTAGAAATCTTTCAGACCGCAAGTTCTACTCCTTACAATCTGCTGTGTGGTTTCATTTACCTGTGTTACTGTTTCGCTCATGATTTTTCCTCGCTTTCATAATATTTTGTGAATCGCTGTGCTTTCATATAGATTCCATCTTCCGGTTTTGAATCGTCTCCGTTTCTCCCCTCGAATGAGAACCCATTCTCTTTCATGAGAGACTTGATTTCCCTTGCCAGTTCCACCTCGTCCTCCTTTGAGAAAATGGTGATTTGCAAGGAAAGTGTCACTCCCTCCGCATCATCATCCGAAAAATTGTCATCGGTTTCGCCCAAATCCCACAATGTCACATGACATTTGTTGAGGTCTTTGTCATACCACCCCTGCATCACGGTGATTCCTCTGTCCTCTATCGGCTTGAGTGCGTCTGATGCGTCTTTTATAATGTCCGGACTGCTGTCCATGCTTATCACCCCACTGTCCTGTCTAAATACGCTTGATATTCCTGTTCTGCTATCTTTTGCAGTTCTGCATCTGCCTCCCTGCCTGTTGCATATATGAACTCTTGTGGCGGTCTGTAAATCGTTCCCCAGTTAATAAAACGGACGTAGAAATGACCGCCCTCGTCCTGTGTGTTCTTTTCCCATCCGACATCTGCTGTCGCTCCCGTACCGTTCACCTTTACTTTCCCGATAGGGATTTCATCTGCTGCATGTGCGGACACGGATGATTTTGAACCGAACCCTCGCCCACTTTTTTTGATGTCCTTTGACTTTGGGATTTTTCCGGACATGATTCTCTGTACAACCGGTTCACCTTTTTCAGCGATCGTTTTATTTACCTGTGCAATATCTTCATCCGATGCAGCACTTTCAAACGCTTTCACCAGTTCCTCCAGTCCTTTGAACTCCATGTCAATTTTCATGTCCTCACCTCCGTGTCAGAATGTGACACCTATGCAACCGCACGACATTTCACAAGCACCCATCCGTTATCTGTGAACATCGGTGATGCGTCATAGATGTCGAATCGTGTTCCGTCATACTCTGCATAGAACTCTTTCATTTTCTTTCTGACCTCTTTCATCCGCTTGCAATTCCGAACCTTGAAAACAATGGTGTTCTCAAGACCTGCTTGCAGTGCTGTGTATTTCTCATTTGTTCCCAAACTCTGAACATCGCACCAACACTCATAAAACACCTCTGTTGTCGGTTCTTTCCTGCCCGCCTTGATTTCTGTGGTCACTCTGATTATTTTCACCCGTCCGGTCATTCACTGCTCCCTCCATACTTTTCATTGAGTAGCATGGTTGAGACCGCATTTGTGAGTTGCTGTGTACCGTTCTGATACTTCTCCCTGTGGTCGTACAATTCCTTGACGAAAGAATATACAAGCAATCTCTGACGGGCGGTCAAATTGTATGGGTCGAAATTCGGAATCAGTTCCATCAACTCCTCTGATGCAATCGCCTCAACCATAGTCTCGACAATGTCCTTGTCGTCGTCATAGTCGATGTGATTGTATTTCATGCAGTCCTCAACCAGTTTGTCTCTATACTCTTTCTTTTCCTCGTCCGTCATTTCATTCACCTGCTTTCAATCACAGGGCGGGTGTTCCCGCCCTGCTGCATTTCTTATCCCTGCACAACTTCCGTGATGTTGCCTTTGATGATTGCTCCATCATCAACAGGCTGCACGTCAAAACGGTCACGAACCTTGATTCCGGTCATGTCTTTCTCCCACAAACCTGCTGCCTTGTCGTTCATGTCGATGGTGATGACATTTCTGTCAAATAATGTGATAGCCTCTTTTAAGTCGCCCATATACACAGGATGCTTGTATGCGGACACCTTTGCATCGACTGTCGTTTCCTGCTCCTGTCCTTTGCAAGTTACAACATACTTTCCTTTCACGACTCTCCATGCTGTCACGTCGGACGTTGCGGATGCGTCGATTGCTGTGGTTGTTCCGTCGATTGCTAATTTGCTGCCGGAGATTGTGAACGCAGGTGAGTACACAGGTTCAGATTTCACAGTCCTGTTTGACACCTTGACAATCGGATATTTACCGAACAACATCATCTGTGTCGGCTGTGTAGGATTCGGCTGCAAAATATACTTTCCGTCCTTATCCTTTAACTTGTCGAGGTAGTTGTACCCGTTCTGATTTGCGATGACCATTGCTCCTGTTGTAATAGCAGGGTCGAGACCCACGTTGAACACGTCCTTGAGACTGTCGATTGTGGAAATCACAACCTCTTTCCCCTTTGTCATCTCGTCCGCAACCTTGAGAATCATCGCATTTCTCGTCGCCTTTGTTTTCTTGGCAATCCACTTGTTGATGTATGCCATGACATTGGCTGCGGTGTCCTCAAACAGTTCTGCGGTGATTTTTAAGATGCCACCCTTTTTCTTGATTGCATACACAATCTTTTTGAACTTCGGCTCATCCATGTCGGGGAAATCTGCCTCCTCGTCCACATTATCAAACGGGGTGGAATCTGCATCGACCTCAATGTTTCTCGAACCGCTCTTTGTGGTTACTCCCTCAACATTGACATACTGCTCCAGATTATCCTCTGAACGTCTTAACTCGATGATGTCTGTTCTGATGTCCTCCGGAACGGTGACACCGATACCCATTTCATCATCGTCTCCCTTTGTGGTGTCTGTGCTTAACGCATCCTTGTACACCTTGACATCTCCCTCGTCCGGTTCTCTCTTTAAGAATCCACACTTGACGATATTGACGAACGCTTTCACGAGGTTTTTCTTGTCCGCTTTTCCCCCGATGGTCTTTGCTGCTCCCGTCGCCACCTTGCCCTCGATCTCCTCATGTTCCTCCTCGTCCAAATCAAACAGGAGGTCAAACTTTTCCTGTAACTCTTTGAGTTCATCTTTTGCCTCCCTTGCCTTGTCGAGTTTTCCATCTTTCACAATGCTCTTGACCTCATTCTTTTTGTCGTTGATTGCTTTCAACAGTTTCTGCATTTCCTTGTTCATGAATCATGTCCTCTCTTTCTTAAATTCCATACATGTCGAGGTCTGCAAGAATATCCTGCTTTTCTGCCTCGATTCTCTGTTTCTCTGCCTCTGCTGCTGCGTTGTTCCTGTTCTCCAGTTCCGCAAGCACCGCATCGACAATGTCCTTTGTGGCTGTTCCTTTGATGCTCTCCGGAACATGGTTGTATTTTTCAAAATAATCTGATGCACACGCTGCGACTGCTGCCTTTTCATCAATCAAAACGTCGAAATACTCTGCCAGTTCTGCACCGCTGAACCACTTTTCTTTCGCCATGAAAGACTTGATTTTGTCTCTCGTCACACCCTCTTTCAAGTGTTCCTCGTAAACGTCGAGAATTGAATCCTCGCATAAATCAAGTTGTTTGATGACCTCTTTGAAATCGTCTGCGTTGCCCCATGCCATACATAAAGGCTTGTGAATCATCGCCTGTGCTCCTGTCGCAAAATGCAGTTCATCACATGCGAACATGATGACAGATGCGATTGACGCAGCCATTCCATCAACATATCCGACTTTGTGTCCGGAGTATCGTTTCAACTGGTTATAGATTGCCAGTCCTGCGAATACATCACCGCCACCGGAATTGAAATAGATGTCGATGTCCTCATACCCATCCAACTGATTGAGGAAATCTGCGATGTCCTGCGGGCATCTGTCCTCCTCGAACCACATGGATTCCCATGTTGCTGATACAATGTCACCGTAGAAATACAAGGAACATCTGCTCTGTTCCTCGTCCTGTTCCAAATCCAAATAGCCGACATTTTCAACTTTTCCGCTGCGTTTATTCTTTTTTGTGAAATCAAAACGTCTTTTCTTTGCCATGATTATTCACCTCCCTCCTGTTCTTCCTCGTCCTCTGCCTCGTCGGTTTCGTCCGGTTGTCCTGTTGTGTCCGGCTGCTCTGTGTCCGGCTCTGTTTCTTCCTCCGGTTGCTCCGGTTTTTCGGTCTCCTCTTGCTCGATTTGACCTTTCTGATATGCTGCTCCTGCCATTGTCAGCGGAACGATGCTGCCATTTGCAAGTAAAGTGTCGCCACCCTCTCCATCGGGGAGGTCAAGTTTGCGTCGTGCCTCATTCGGTTTCATGATTGAGCCACTGACACCGTTTTTCAGGTATTCCATTTGTGTCTTTGAATCTGTCCGGAAAAGAACTTTTTCATTGTATTTGTAATAAAAACCGTCATCCTGTTCCTCGTCCGTCAGCATTTTATAGTTGATTTCTTCCTCATACTGCTTGATGACGAACAGTTCTGTGTCAACGTAAAAAGACAACTGCTGCAACTCACTGTTCGCATAGGACGACTTTGAATAGTCGTTGATTTGATTCGGTTTCACACCGAACGCTGCTGCGATCTGCAATGCAGTGTATTTTTTCAATTCAAAGAACTGTGAATCTGACAATTTGATGTCGAGTGGTGTCAGTTTCATCCCTAACGGTACGGGGATGATTTTTCCTGTGTTTCTCGCTCCGCTGCCGAAATCCTCAAACGATTTCACGAGTGCCTCTTTTGCTTTATCATTCAACTCTCCCGTGTATTCAAGCGTCGCTTTCGCTGTCAATCCGCTTTCATACAAGCTGTTCATGTACCTCTGTGATGCCGATGCTCCGGAGATTGTGTCACGGAGAATCTGCTGCACTGGTAAACCCGTCACACCGTCAAAACTGAATGATGTTTTGAAGTGCATGACCTCACTCGTGTCAAATACATACTGACTTCCGGATGTCGGGTCTGTGTAGACATACCACAAGCGTCCTTTTCCTGCGAATATGCCTGCATCATCCACAACAATCTGAACACAATTCGACTGCATCACCCACAGGTCAAGAATTTTGACCTCTCCTCCGTATTTCTTCCGGATGAATTTCTTTCTCATGTACACATAAGCGTTCCCGTAGTGATTGCGGTTGATTTCCACTGTGTTCCAAAATACCGTCGGTGTCATGAACGGGTTCGGTCTCTTGGTCAGCAGTCTCGACTTGTCCGTCTGTTCTGCCTCAATGATTCCTTTGTCCGTTCTCTGATAATATTTGATAGGCATTTTCGCAAGAGTTTCCGACAGCATCTTGAGACATGTGAAATATGTCACCTCTGATGTTGTCTTTCTCCTCCTGCTCAAACCCATGCTCTCAAGGAATGACGGTGAGTTGAGCGTCATCACCCCGCCTGTCAGTTCCGTTGAATCACTGACCTCCGGTGCAGTTTCACCTTTCCACCAGTTCATCAAACTGTTTGCTATTTTTCTAAATGGGTTCATTCTTTCTCACCGCCTTTCCCCATGTATTTCTCATACATTTCAAGCCATTCATTCACAACCTCATTTGTGTCCGGCTTGTACTCCTCTTTCATTGCTGCTTTCCATGCGTCGATGATTGCGTCAATCGGGTCGATTCTGTCCTCGTCGAGTGCCTTGTCGATTTTGATTTCACCGTAACTGTTCGAGATAGTCTTTGCGTTTGCAATCGACCACGTCAGCAGTTCATCGAACGGAACAACCTTGCCTTTTCCGACTTCTGTTCCCTCAATCACGACGTTTCCTGCTTTTATCTCCAGTCTGAAATCAACTGTTGCGTCATTGAGTTCCTTTGCTGTCTGTGTAATTGCCACAGAATCGAATCCCAGTGCCTCAAGGTCTGACAGGAACGCAGATGCGTTGTGTGGGTCATAACACACAAGTTGAGGTTTCAAATCATTCTGTTTGATTAAATCCTCAAGGTACTTGATGATGTACTTGTAATCTGTCTTTATTCCTCCCAGTGTCTCCGTGACTGTCACGAGACCTTTTGAAATCCATACATCATACGGAACTTTGTCCGTCTTGATATGCTCGTCCACTCTGCTCGCAGGTATGAATGAGTGAGTATGCACAAAATACTTTTTCACACCGTCAATCATGTACGGGATGACGATTGCGATGGATGTCAAGTCGCCTCCGGACGACAGGTCAACTCCGACATAGCATTTTGAGCCTCTGAAATCCTTGAGCGTTCGCAATGCTGCACATCGTTTCCAGTCTTTAATGTCCTTGATGTACAGTGCGTTTGACCACTGCATCCACATGTTTAACTGCTTAACGAGGAAATCTCGCAAATCCTCCCCGCCCATATCACGGGCAGTATTCGCAACCGGAACGAGATTCTCCAGTGCATCCTCGTCATATTCGAGAATCGGGTTTGCTTTTATCCAGTTCTCCTTTTTGTATAGGTCATCCGCTGTGTCCAACTGTGCTATATACACGAACTGACTGTCGTTCTCAAACACACCTTTCAGCAGATTGCAGCAATACTCATATAACTTGTAGCAAGGCGATTTCAAATCGAACCCCGCTGTCGTTATGACGGAGATCAGTGCGGATTTTAATTTCTTGATACCTCCCTCAAGCAGTTTGTACATCTGATTTGTCTTGTGAGCGTGGTATTCGTCAACGATTCCCAAATATGCACGGTGTCCGTCCAGTGACTTGGTATCTCCGGATAATGCCTTGATTTCCGAATGTGTACAGAGACAATCTATCGTGTGATTATGCTCATGCACCTTGAACCACTCCGACAAATCCTCGTCGGAATTGATGAATTTTACAATTTCATCAAAAACAATGTTCGCTTGGTCTTGTTTTGTCGCAGTACAAAAGATTTTTCCGTATTTGTACCCGTCAAAATTGCCATAGTAACACGCTAAAATACCATTGATGAACGACTTTCCGTTCTGTCTGCCTAACTGTACATAGGACGTTCTGAACCGTCTGTGACCCTTTTCTTTTGTCCTCCACCCATTCAGAGACCCTAAAATGAAACACTGGAACGGGTACGCTGTCACATTTTCCTGTTCGTCACCCTCTGCGATTGTCAATTCTTCCGCAAAATTGATGATTTCCTCGGACTTTTCAACGTCGAAATAGAATCTGTATGGTGCTGCTTTTGCTTTTTCAAGGTCGTCAAGATGCCTTTGACATGCCAGTCTGACATATTCACCTGCAATGATGACACCTGCAACGACATCAAGAGCGTATTGTGTGCAACGGTCGGTCACTGTTGCCCCTGCTGCCATTTATGAACTCGCATACTTGGCGAATTTGTTCTCCGGTTTTGTTTCCTTTGCTTTCGGAACTACCAACCGACACCGACTGCTGACCGTCATTCCGAAATCCGATGCCCCCTGCCGACATTGTTTCATGCAGCGGTCTTGTATAATCATGAGACGCTCCCTCTCACCGTTCACAACCTCCCGTGTTCCGACCTGTACACGTTCCTGTTCTCCTGTGTCCGGATTCTCTCGCATCTCATAGACCGGAACATCGACCATCAACGGAGTTTCTCTGATTTTGTCCGTTATCTCGATGTATTGGTCTTGTGCAATCAGTAATCTCGCCAGTGCATCACAATCCACGTTCGCAATGAGTTTGATTGCAAGCAGTTCTTTTGACAATTTCCGGAATTTCTTCTTTTGTTCCGGTGTCAAATATGCCGGAGGCTTGACTTTGTCGTTTGGGGCGACCACCTCCGCATTTTTTCTCGCCTCAATCTCTGCTTTTGTGAGGTGTTTTTTTCCTTTCATGACCACCAAATCGGTCGGTTGTCTCTGTCCTGCCATGCAGCATCAACCCCCTTTCCGTCCAGTGTTCACGAGTTTCGTGTCACATTCTGACACCTTTTCGTCACTCCCCTGCGTCTTGATTTTCTCGTGGGGAGTTTTCTCCAAAGAAAAGATGGGGTGCGACTAAGAAACGGTCACATAAAACTTTTTCATATCCCCCTGCCTCTTTGAAATGGTAATCAATCAGCGACCTCAACTGTGTCTGTGTTGCTTTCATGCTTGCATTGCTCTGTTTATATAGTGCTGTGATTGTGTTGTGTGTCCGATGGCTCAAGGGTATCAAGTTCAATGGGTTCAACCTCTGCTCCCAGTCCTCCTCAAGTTCTATGATGTGGTGGATGGGGTCTGAATCTTTCAGTGTTATCAACTGGTGTTCAACATACAGAGCATATATATCCACATACTCATACACACTCATGATGACAGGTCTCAACTCCCGCCATTCCTTTGACAGATAGAACTCTGCTGCTCGTGGGTCTCTGCGTGTATTGTTATATGTCACATGCCTTGACTGCTGCCTTGCCTCGCACTGCTCGCACATGGTCAATGCCTGTGGGATAAGGCGACCGCATCCCTTACATGCTTTCAATAACACACTGCTCACTCCTCTCTGTCCATCGGTCTCCTGCTGCCTCTCATACCTTTCAAGAGGCGGGCATACATCGCACATGATAGTGTCCTGCTGCCCGCATATAACAGGAGGGCAAACAGGCAAGAAAAAAGCGACTGCATCTCTGCAATCGCTCACTCAACTGTTCACGCTATCATATTAGCACGTTTATATTTGCTTTTGTTCACCCACTTTTTACCCCCGAAATCACCCTCATTTCACCCCGTTTTCACTCTCATTTCACTCCGATTTTGTCATTTTCGATTGCTTTTGCACCGAATAATTTGATTGAGAGACGTTCTGTCATTGATCTGCACCACTTTTTCGGTGAGTTCTTTCCGCATCCTGTCTCCCTCACAATATCCTCGTATGACTTGCCCTTGATATATACTGCCTCAAGTGCGTCGTACTTGTACCCCTCACCTGCTGCCTCTGCATCCTCTTTCAGCGATGCAAGAGCCTTTTTCATGTGCTCGAACAGAATGACCGTCTCTGCCTTGCACTCTCTGATAGACTGGAGGAACGCTTTTTCTGCTGAAATGTTATATCTTGATACATCGTCAATCTGTGACACTTCTGAAATTGCATCCTTGATATATCGCTCTATTTCCCGATAGTTCTCAAGATATACCTGTGTTTTCTGAATTGCTGTCATTTCTTTTTCTGTCTCCACGTCGTTTTCCTCCTTTTGACCTTTTCAGAGGCAATCCATGATATTTCCTCCAATTATTCGACTTTTCCTGTCTCCTCGGTCTGTATATACTCTCAAATGCGGTCAATGCCTCTTTTGCACTGATTCCCACTTTCAAAAGAGCATCTTGCAGGTTTTCTCCTCCTGCTGCCTTGATTTTCTCCGGATGTTCCGGAGATTCCGTCTTTTTCAAGACCGTTGCTGCCTCTGCTGCCTGTTCAATGATTTCAGACACCTCTTTCTCTGTCTTTCCTGCTGCCCGCAGTCTTGAAATGACGTTTTTCACCTTTTCCACGAATCCCATGTCTCCATCCTCCTCCGCACCTAATTGAAAGGGAGTTCTTCGTCGATTCCGTCCGGAATATTCATAAAACCGTCACCTGCATCCGAATACCCTCCGTTGTTCCCGTCCTGCTGCCCTGCTGCTTTCTTACTCTCTGCAAATTCCTGTTCCTCGACAATCACGTCCGTGGTATAGACCTTTTGACCGTCTCTGTTCGTATATGACCCCGTCTGAATCCGTCCAGTGACAACCACTTTCGTTCCCTGCTTGAGATATTTTTCTGCGAACTCTCCATCTCGTCCAAACGCAACGCAGGAAATGAAATCCGCTGACTGCTACCCGTCTTTTGCTCCTCTGCGGTCAACCGCAAGTGTGTATCGTGCGATCGCCATTTCCTCCTGTGAATTATTCCTCGGTGAATATCTGACATTCGGGTCTCTCGTGAGACGACCCATCAAAATGACCTTGTTCATCCGTTTTCCCTCTCTTTCTGCAAAATATACTCATTCTGTGCTTTCTGCAATTCCGTGATGCCCTTTTTGAACTGTGCATCATCTCCATTCATGCAGATTTCAAACAATTCCTCGTACCTGTCAATATTCTCGGTGATGAACGCTGCCTCTGTCTTTGAGCGTCTCTGCGTGAGGAACATTCCTTTGATTGTCTCTCTCATGGTCTCGCAGTTCTGTCTCTCCTCCTCCGTTTCCGGAGGAGTTTCTTTCAGCATCTTATCGACAACCCTGTCCACCGCATCCGCAATCTGTTCTTTCCATCCGGATGACGCTTTTTCATCAATGAGTTGTGACTGGATGTCCTCGAACGATGCTCCCGCTGCTGCTCCCGTGATTCTGATGTCCTTTTTCCCTTTTGCTGCAATCAGAATCAAATCATCGTCATACGCTGCCATGTAATAGTCGAATTTTGCATTGAAATTCTCTTTCGGATTGATGATGACCTCCGGTTCACTGCTGCCCTCTGTCTGAATCATTACACCGATATATTTCTGACCTGTTCCCTTTGCCTCGATGAATAATGCTTTTAATTGCCCCTTTTTCACTTTCCTGTTCCTCCGTTCAGCATCCTCTCGAATAACTGCTCATATAATGCCTTGTATGTGTCACGCTCCGTCTCAAGCCTCACAACGGTCTCTGATGCCTCTCCTGCTGCCTCCTGTGGCTTTTCGGTTTCCTTTTCTTCTAACGACTGCTGCATCGCTTGAATTTTGTTGCGATAGTATTCAATTTCCTCCTGCTGTTTCTGAATCGTCTCGTTGTACTGCTTTGATGTCTTTCCTCCACCGCTCAACTGTAAGGAAATCATGAGAGCGATGTCGATGTTCTTCATTTCCTGCTCCGATACCTGCCCGATGTAGTTATTCACACGGTCGGTCGATACTGACGATACCTGTTCACACAATACTGTGGATAATCGTCCGGTACTGCGGACGGTCACATGTGTCGGGAGGTCTGTTTTCGGTTGCGTCGTCATATACACAACCTCAATCACTCCGGAGTGCTTGTTGTTCTCGTCATTGCTGACTACAACTGCGGGTCTGTCCGCAAATTGTTCACTCCCGTTTGTCGCCCCCCCCCGTGCGATATAGAATATCTCTCCTCGTCTGATGTCATCCATTGCCTTTTCCTCCTTATTTCACCGCCATCATTCAGCATCCTCTTTCATGAGTGATGTTGCCATGATGCAATATCCGTCCTCAAGACCTGCAAACTCCTCAAGGATATATGTCACAAGCACTCTCACGGTGCGTCCTGTGTTCTTTCCGTCCTTGAACTCCATCATCTCAAGGATGTCGCCTTTTTTATAGCCTCTGTCATTCTTCCGGAGTTCAAATGTCTTTTCTCCGGATGCAACCTCCTCAAAAAATGTCGCTCCCAGTTTAATGTGATGCACTTTCTGACCGTTCTCCTGTGTGTCTGACGGGAGGTTGTTCATCTTCTCCTCCTCTGCCTGTTCACGGAGTTTCTTTTTCGTTTCACGGTCGATTGCATCCTGCTCCTCGTTATATCTCTGCTCGTCTGTCTTGTATGCCTCTGCACGGTTCTTGTACTGGTCGCATGAGGTACATGTTCCGGTCTTTACGTTGCAGGTCTCGTATTCGGTGCAAGAATAACAGATTGATGTGATTCCCTCCGGATGCGGTGTCTCATAATCGTCGCCCGCTTTCTTTTCCTCCGGAGGATTCATGCTGTTTTCGGATGACTGCTGCCCTGCTGTGTCTGAATCTGACACGGTGTCCTGCTGCCCTGCTGCATCCTGCTCCTGTTCCGGTTTCTGCGGTGATTTCATGTCCTTAATTTCCGTATAGGACAATTCTCCGTTTTCCTTGTACTTTGCAAGTGCCTCCTGCTGCATCTCCGGAGACATCCCACTCAACTCATACGCTGCGGAGAATGTGAGACGCTCGTTGTTGAGTTCCTCCCGAAACTCCGGAATCAGATTGTTGTTGACGCTCTCAATCTGTGCGATCTTGGTCTTTGACATCTTGAGCATTGAGGCGATGACATCACGGAGGCGACCGGACTGGAGGTCATATCCTTTGATTTTCTTTCCATCCGTTTTCATACGCTCAAGACACGCTTTGAGACGCTGTTCCTCCTCGATGACATCCTTGAGAGACTTTGTCCGGTATGCGTTTGCGATGATGATTTCCACCTGCTCCTCGTCCTCGTCCTGCGGTGTGGTCAGTTTGCAGGTCGCAATCTCAAAATCTTTATATCCCTGCTCGACAAGGTGCTTGAGTGCAAGCCACCGTCTCTCACCTGCGACGATTCTATATTCACCCTGCTCATTCGGCTCAAATACAACCTCAAGATTCTGTTTGAGACCATACATGAGGATGTCTCCTGCCAGTTCCTCAATATCTGCCAAATCGTAGAAATTGAGTTTGTTCCGGTACATCTTGAAAATTGAAATGTCCTTTGTCCGGAATCTCGCTCTCGGTGATTCGTCAACTCCTGCCTTACTGTTCTTGTTCAGTGCGTCCATGACGCTGAATCCTGTTGCCATGTTCTTTCCTCCTGTTTTCTCCCGTCAGTGCGGTCACAATTTCTTTGTATTCCATTTCACACTCGAAAATCTGTGCGTCGAGTGCGTCCAGTCTCTTGTATAACTGGTTTTCAATGCTTTTCGGTACTTTCTCGCCATTCCGCAGCAATATACCGATTATCTGATATTTACTCTTGCAGGTCAGTTCCGTCAAAATCTGAATCTGTTGCTTTTGATTCTCTGCTCTCCGGAATGACCCACATATCTCTCTTTCGGTCACACGCACCCGCTCCCCTATTCTGTTAATTTCTGCTTTTTGGTCTCTGTACGCTCGACGTTTATCTCGCCTTTGCTATTCTGTGATATAGATGCTTTGACCCCACCTCGGAGGTTCAGAGTGACCTTTGCCAGTCCTCCGGTGTATATCTCCTCAACTGCTGCCTTGAGAATATTCACGATGCCCTCACTGCATCTCTTTTCCGGTGCTGCTGCCTCTCCGAACAATGCAGCGACGTTCTGCATCGCCTTTTCTTTCCTCTGTTTCTCTTTCTGATACTCAACCGCCTGTTCGCAGGTGCAGGACATTGTCGCCTGTTCCTCTGCCTGTGGCTGTGTCAATTTCTCCTCGCTGTCAATCTGCACCATCTGTCCGCAGAATCGACACGGTGCTGTGTTGATGATGTTTCCCATGTTCAATCCTCTCTTTCTGTCGCTCTCATGCGACCTCCTGCAAAATTATCTTTCTGAATATGCTCTCAAATATTGGAACTGCAATGCTGTTCCCTGCTTGGTCATATAAAGCCTTGTAGTATTTCCCGTTTCTTTCTTGAACTGCTTTCGCCCTGTCAAAATCCTCGTCTGAATATCCCATCAATCTCCAACACTCACGCTCTGTCAAATACCGATACCGTCCATCTCCTCGGTCGATAACCTGTGCAGGTGTCCGGTCTTGCCTTGTTGTGATTGTATATGCACAATCTTTGATGACCGTTGCTCTCCGGATTCCTTTTTTCCCGATACATGCAAGGACGGACGGTTGTGTCACATCGTAGATGTCCGGAACGTCATCCTCAAGGAACTCTTGCAGGTTTCGCATCGGTGTCCTTATGAGGTCATCGAACTCAAATTTTTCACCATTCAGAACAGAAACCGTGAACACTCTTTCTCTCGCCTGTGGCAATCCGAACTCTCTTGCATCTAAAACCGCATAATTATTTGTGTACCCCAGTTTTTCCATCTCGACCATGTATCTGTCGAAATTCGGTCTCATGTACTTTGATTTCACATTCTTCACGTTTTCCCATATCACATAACGAGGTCGCCATTCTCCCATATTCTCAATGATATGTATTGTCTCCCACATGAGAGAGGAACGTGTTCCGCTCCCCTCGTCTGAACCTTTCCCTCTGTTGATTCTTCCGTCTCCTGTCGCTTTCCCTTGATGTCCTGCGATGCTCATGTCTTGACAAGGTGAACCATGAATCAAAATATCCGGTTTCAGATTCCATCCGACGACCGTCTGTGTTTTATATTCTAATTCCTCACGGAACATCGAATTGTATGACCGGACTGCTTTTTCATTGATCTCCACATAGTCGATTGCTTTTGTTGGGATGTTCAAATTTCTCAAGGCACATCGAGGCGAACCAATTCCCCCGAATAATTCAAGAATCTGTATTGTATCGTTCATGTCCTGCTGCCTCCTGTTCCTTTATCACTAAATCCGGACATTCACGACAGTCTTGACCGTTCTCCTCGCACTGTTCCTGTTCATGTTCCGTCACATCCTCCATGTCTTTTCCGTACCATCTGCAAAAACCGCTCATGTTCAAATCTCCTCTCTAATCAAAATCAACGAATTGTTCCGCTTTGAATCGGTCTCCCATATCCATGAAATAACCGTATAAAAACTCTTTCTGTTGCTTTGTCAGATTTTTCATGTTTGTCACTATATATCCGGTATATCCGGATGGATTGTGAATCAAGCAATATCCCTTTACCTCTATGAGCTGTTGTTGCATGTGATTTTTCTCTTTCCCACGCTCACCCCTCCATTTCCTTGAGTAACTCATGAACCACATTGCGATAGTCCTGTGACACGATGCAGTTCTTTGAAAACTGTGGGAGGACTGCCATTCTCATGGATGCCTTTTCCGCTACAATCGACCGACGAATCGGTGTGACGAACATGTCAAATCCGGAACTGGTTTTCATCCACTCCTCGAAATCCAGTGATGTCTTGTTTTTCTGTCTCATGGTCACAAGACCTTTGATTCGGAGTTCCGGATTGATTTCCCGCAGGTCGTCAACCTGCTCCTGCAAATTGTGAATCGCCTCGTTTTCATATCCTCCGACCTTTACTGGTGCAATGACGAGTTCTGCTGCCAGTAGAATGTTGATGACCACCATATCAAGCAGACGACCGCAATCACAAATGCAATAGTCGTATGCCTCGGATATTTCCTCCAGTGCATCCCGCAGCCTCGTGACTTGATTTGCCTCCTGCTTGAGCAGCAGTTTCATGTCTGTCTGCATGAGATACCCGTTTGCAGGAATGATGTCAATGTGACTGTACTGTGTGGGTCTTATCAAGTCCGTTGTCCGGTATGACCCGCCCACACTCACATGACGCTCAAGCAGTTCACTCATTCCTGTTCCCTCCGGCTCGTATGCCTCGAATGTTTTGGATGTATCGCCCTGCGGGTCTCCGTCGAGAATGAGAACACGTTTCTCCTGCTCCTCTCCCAACATGTAGGCGATTGCATCCGATGTCGTTGTCTTTCCGATTCCACCTTTCGGTGACATAACTGCAATAATTCTCATTTTTTCTGTTCCTCCTGTTATCCTCTTGTTACCTGTTACATGAAACCTCTGTCGTCCGGCTGTCTCCATCCGCAGCGGTGCAAGCGCATCCCCTCGCCCACCTTGTAGAGTGTATATGTGACCCCTGCTCCCAGTGCTATGACAACGACTGCTGCCACAATGATGATTTTCCTCACGTCCTCACCTCCCCGCTATATCGTGATTGTGTGGTATATACACAACTGCAAATCTCTGAAAGAATAGTCCGGTGTTTCCTCCGGTTTCATCGGTGCAATGAGACCCCGTTCCTTGTATTTCCTGTGAGTGATCTCCGGAATTGCTCGGAATCTCTTGACCTCTGCATCTCCTATCTGTGCGACGATGTCCTTGTCAACCTCCATGTTTGCGAAATACTGGTTGTATATCTCCTCACCGTCCTTGATGACCCGAACCCTGTCCGGACTTTCAAGCAACGTCATAATATCCTTGACCGTCATCCTGCTGCACCTCCTCATTTCTTTCTCGGTTTGCTCTCTTTGATTTCCCCGTTCTTGAGGATGCTGTTGTTCGGGATGCTCATTGTTGTTCTTTCCGCATCCTCGAAAAATCCCGTTTGTATTTCTTTCTCTAATTTCAGATATTCCTCAATGACCTTGATTGCCTCCTCTGCTGAATAGCAGGTTGCGACGAAATGTCCTGCTGCTGCCATGTCTGCAAGAAACTCTTTTTGTGTCTCCTGCTGCCTGTTATCACCGAATTTCATCTCGATGTACAATCCACAGTACAGTCCTTTCGGGTACGGGAGGCATAAATCAGATACACCCGCCTTGACACCCATCTGTTTGAGTTTGACCGCCTCCTGCTTGTTTCTGCTGCCTCCGTTCGGTACATGATGCAGCCATTTCAATTCCGGATAACGGTTCATGTTCCAGTTCGCCCACGACACGACATTGATTTGCTCCGTGTCCTCACTTCTCATTGCATATCTCATGTTCATTCTCTTTCACCTCTTTCCTGCTGCCTGTCTCCTGCTTGCACATGTCATAATATTCACAGAACAGACACACATGTCTGCAATCCTTGACCCTCAACATGTGCAGAATCCTCTCAATCACCTGCATCCTGCTCCAGTTCCTCCTCAATTTCTTTCATCCGGCTCATGATGGTCTGATTGTACTCATACACATAGATTCCGTTTTTCCATAGGTGTTGTTTTGCTCCCTGCTCCCCGTAGTTATACGCTGCAAGTGCATCTTGAATCGTTCCGTATCTCTCAATCAGTTCCGACAGGTAATCAATCCCGACAAGTACGTTCTGATATGGGTTCGTGAGGTCTGTGACGTTCAGACGCTCCATCCTGTCTCTGTGGCACTCCTCATATATCTGCATGTACCCGATAGAATGACCATCATCACCAACCTTGTCGAATTTATATCCGGATTCTTTCTCAATCAGAGCGACCACAAGGTCATATCTGACCCCGTACTGCTTGCAGACGCAATATGTATATACCTGCATCTTTTCCGGAAAATAGCCACCTGTCCGACTGTATTCCTCCGGTATCTCATAGAGCACGAATCCATCCTCCTCGCCTCCCCAGTCTGCCGACATGGTGTCAAATACTGCATACTTGTCCGGTTCTGTGTCCTGCTGCCATGTTCGCACCTGCTCAAGCATTGCATTTTGTCCGGATGCCTCTCTTTTCTCGTCGATTCTCTGCATCCGTGCATTGAACTCCTGCGACTGCTGCTCATACTCCTCAAATTCCTTGTCATCTCGCATGACAGAGCGTGTCAGACCTATGCTCACAGCGATCGCCAGTAATACCATCACCGCAATATATGTCCGTTCCCGTCTCCTCCTGCTCATTCTTCTCTTTCTTTTTGCTTTCATTGCTGCCTCCGTTTCCTCATTCTCGCCCGTATGTAGAACATTGAGTTGAAATCGTTGTAATAGATTCCCGCATCCGTAAAATCAAAATCCGGATACCATTTCAACATCTGCTCACGAACCTGCTCATGTCCTTTTCTCATGGTCTCGACGTATGTTCCGATTTTCTTATATCCTCCGGCTTTTGCTGTCGGTCTCTTGGAATGAACCACCTTGATGTCGGGGTCTCTCAATCCCTGTGAGGAGTTCCACCGTTTCTCCGATTTCACCCTGTTCTTTTCCTCGACGATATACTTTGCCATTCCTGTCAAACCGTTCTCGTCCTTTTGCAGCCTCCGAACCTCGTTCCTGCTGCTCTGTTTCCAACATCCCTCAACCACATCCATGTCCATGTCGCCATCCATGACAATGTGATGATGCCACCGGATTTCCTCTGTCGGATTGTAGGCGGTCACATAGACATATCTTGCGTTCGGGAGACCCCTTTTCTTTCTCTGATAATTCACCCGTCGGATGAATTTCTGCACATTCTTGATTGCTGCGTCGATGTCTCCATCCGGAGGGAGATGCTCATTGTCGTATGTAAACGTGAGCCACAAATCCCTGTCCGTGAAATTCTCATTGATAAGACGCTCCACATATTTCCTTGCGTTCTTGTCATTCAGATTCCTTTGAGCCTTGTCATTGTCCTTTTTGATACTCCGACCCTCCGGAGGTACTTCATCCATTTTCTTGAACTGTGGATATATCTCAACCTCGAACTGGTCTCCTGCTCGTATCTCCTTGAGTGCATATACAACCTTTTTCCCATGCTTGAACATCTGCTCAACAAAGAACTCGTGCATATCCTCAAGGCTCTTGTTGTATGCTGCCTCATAGTCATACGGGATGAACGTCATCCCTTTCTTTCTCTTTGCCATTCTGACACCGTTCCTCCTGCTGCCCTTATATATACTTTTCAACGACTTGTTACTATCCATCACAAGGTCGTCAAAAGGGTCTGAAACCCTTTGAATCACGAGGTTTCCCCCGCTTTTTCATGCTTGCAATATGGTGTCAGATTTGCTATAATATTTTTATGTTTTAAGCGTCTGACACAGACTGCTAAACGGGAGACCGCTGCAACGGTCTCCTTTCTTTTTGCTCTTTTTTCTCATGCTCTGCATATTCATTTTTTAGGTGTATTCCTCGTAAATCGCCCCCTCCGTATCAAACACAAGTCATCCTCACGCTGTTGCAACCGCTGTCTTTCCCTGCTGCTCCCATTTCTGACGTTCCT
>OKVK01000371.1_pt1 | contig 31919 bp, 29 predicted proteins | sample 1604771 | NCBI WGS metagenome assembly OKVK01 (sample SAMN01760906, study PRJEB22395) | human gut metagenome | reverse complement strand
TCACTGCCGGCTGCCGCAATCGTCAGGACAGATGCAATGGGCAGGAATTTCTGTGCAGTGCGTTTCTTTTCAAACAGTTCCCATACATCCTTTTCCGGCTCTGCGAGTCCGTAGGAAATTGCTTTTGAAGAATCAATTGTGGAACCACCTCCAATTGCAAGAATAAAATCAATGCCCTCTTTCTTACCAAGTGCAATTCCTTCCCGCACTTTGGACAGATGCGGATTCGGCACGACGCCGCCCAACTCTACATGAGCCACTCCTGCTGCGTCAAGAGACGCTTTCACCCTGTCAATCAGACCTGATTTCACAGCACTTTTGCCACCATAGTGGATCAGTACTTTTTTTGCCCCATATGCCTTTACCAGTTCCCCTGCCTGATTTTCCGTGCCTTTTCCAAAAATAACTTTTGTAGGTGAATAATACTCAAATCCAAACATGTTGTTACCTCCTTTACACCTTCGTGTTTTGCTTTCCGAGATAATTATATCAGGAAATAAATCTGCGCTCAAGACAAGACTTTTTTCTGAAATTTTTCTAAATATATCCCTTTTCCTTCCTATTCATGATATAATTTCTCTGTTTGAGAAAATTTTAGCGGAGGTCGACATCATGATTTATACTGTGACATTCAATCCCTCTCTTGATTATATCGTATCAGTAAAAAACTTTAAACTTTGGAATACCAACCGAACGGACACAGAACTGATGCTCCCCGGTGGAAAGGGACTCAACGTATCCACGGTTCTGAAAAATCTCGGCATGGACAGCACCGCCCTCGGATTTACAGCTGGTTTTGTCGGAGATGAAATTCTCCGCCGGATTGAAAATATTGGATTTAAAAGTGATTTTATCAAATTGGAAAATGGATGTTCCCGCATTAACCTGAAATTAAAGAACTATGACGGAACAGAGATCAATGGACAAGGACCAGTCATTGAGCATGCTCACTTGGAAGCACTTATGAAGAAACTGGATCAGCTGAAAGCTGGAGATATCCTGGTGTTGGCCGGAAGCATTCCCTCTTCCATGCCTGCATCTACTTATGAAGATGTTCTGGCACGGCTGCAGGATCGAAAAATTCTCACTGTGGTGGATGCTACAAAAAATCTGCTCACCAATGTGCTGAAATATCATCCCTTCCTGATCAAACCGAATAATCATGAACTGGGAGAGCTTTTCTGCCTGGAATTCAATACCCATGAAGAAGTCATCCCCTATGCGAAAGAACTGCAGAAACAGGGGGCACGAAACGTTCTGGTTTCTATGGGCGGAAAAGGTGCAGCTCTCGTAGCAGAAAATGGCGAAGTCTATACTTCTGACGCCGTAAAGGGCCGACTGGTCAACGCTGTCGGTGCCGGTGATTCCATGGTCGCAGGCTTTCTCACAGGCTGGCTGGAACAGCATGATTATGCACATGCCTTCCGCATGGCTCTTGCCGCAGGCAGCGCCAGTGCCTTTTCTGAACTACTGGCTACCAAAGACGAAATTATGGAGATTTATGATCAATTACAGGTATAAAAAAGGAGGCACATTGCCTCCTTTTTTTAACCTACCGCAAATGTCATCTCTGCACACGCAGCTAGTTTTCCATCCACAGTCGCCTTTGCGGTACCCACGCCGATGGGACCTTTCTGTTTCACAATTTCCAGTTCCAGTGTCAGAACATCTCCCGGAACGACTTTCCGTTTGAATTTCGCTTTATCGATTCCACCGAAGTAAACGGTCTTTCCTTTATTTTCCGGCTGGCTTAAGATTGCCACTGCACCGGTCTGGGCCAGAGCTTCCAGAATCAGGACGCCTGGCATAACCGGCTCCTGGGGAAAATGTCCGTTAAAGAACGGCTCATTATAAGTCACACATTTCTTGCCTACCGCTCTTTTTCCCGGTTCCAGTTCCTCGATCCGGTCGATCAGCAGAAACGGCTGCCGATGAGGAATAATTTCCATGATTTCTTTAATATCCATTACCATATGTATACTTCCTTTCTGTCCGGAGCCACTTCGCCGCTTTTTTCTTACTCCGCGTATTTCTTAATCAGAATACTTGCATTGTGTCCGCCAAATCCAAGAGAGTTGGACAATGCATACTCCAGATCCATCTCCACACCGTGGCCCTGTACATAATCAAGATCCAGTTCCTCGTCCGGATGTTCCAGACCTCTGGTTACATGGACAAAGCTTTCTTCCATCTCTTTTACGCAGGTGATGAACTCAACCGCACCTGCTGCACCCAGAAGATGTCCGATCATAGATTTGGTAGAGTTGATCTTCATCTCTTTTGCGTGCTCGCCGAAAGCCAGCTTGATGGCACGGGTCTCGAAGAGATCATTGTGATGGGTACTGGTTCCATGTGCATTGATGTACATAATATCTTCCATAGCAGCACCGGATTCCTCGACTGCCCATTTCATTGCGGTAGCAGCTCCCATTCCGTCCTCTGCCGGAGAAGTGATGTGGTAAGCATCGCTGGTGGCACCATAACCAACTACCTCTGCCAGAATGTGTGCGCCTCTTGCCTTTGCATGTTCCAGATCCTCCAGAATAACCACACCAGCGCCCTCACCCATGACAAATCCATCGCGGTCTTTGTCAAAGGGGATGGAGCAACGCTCCGGATCCTCGCTTCCGGACAGAGCAGTCAGTGCTGCGAATCCAGCTACACCGATAGGGCAGATGCAGCTCTCGGTTCCGCCTGCCAGCATCACGTCTGCATCACCGGTCTGAATGCTTCTGTAAGCCTCACCAATAGAATGCGTTCCTGTTGCACAAGCCGTTACTACGTTAAGACTCTTACCTTTCAGGCCATAAGCGATGGAAACATTTCCTGCTGCCATATTGGAAATCATCATGGGCACCATCAACGGATTCACACGGTTCGGTCCTTTTTCTACCAGTTTGGTATACTCTTTTTCCACTACCTGAAGACTTCCGATACCGGAACCGATAGAGCATCCTACACGATATGGGTCTTCTTTGCTCATATCAAGTCCTGCCTGTTCCATGGCCTCTTTTGCTGCTGCCACTGCATATTGGGAAAACGGCTCCATTCTCTTTGCTGCCTTAAAATCCATGTATTCTTTTGCAACAAATCCTTTGACTTCTGCTGCCACATGAGCTTTATACTCAGAAGCGTCAAATTTGGAAATGGTGGTAAATCCATGATTTCCTGCTTTAATGTTATCAAAATACTCTTTTACATTCAATCCCATGGGAGTGATGGCTCCCATACCGGTTACTACTACTCTTCTCATCAGATCGCCATACCTCCGTCTACACTGATAATCTGTCCTGTAATATATGCTGCCTTTTCAGATGCCAAATAAGCTGCCATATTGGCAATATCTTCCGGCTTTCCGAAATGTCCCAGCGGAATCTGCTTCGTCGCTGCCTCTTTTACCTCATCAGAGAGCACCTGGGTCATCTCTGTATCCACGAAGCCCGGCGCAATGCCATTGACCGTGATACCGCGGCTTGCCAGCTCTCTTGCCATGGTCTTGGTAAGACCGATGATGCCCGCCTTGGATGCTGCATAATTTGCCTGGCCTGCATTTCCAAGAATACCGGATACGGAGGTAATATTGATGATTCGTCCTGCACGCTGCTTGAGCATCTGACGGCTTACTGCCTTAATCGTGTTAAAGCATCCCTTTAAGTTCGCATCAATGACCGCATCAAAATCTTCCTCTGACATTTTCATAATCAGATTGTCGCGGGTAATACCTGCGTTATTCACCAGGATGTCAAGACTTCCATATCGTTTGATCACATCCTTGATCATGGCATCCACGTCTGCGGTATTTGCCACATTACACTGATAAGCCTCACTGTCTTTTCCCAGCGCTTTAATCTCGTCTACCACAGCCTCTGCCTTCTGTGCAGAGCCATTGTAATTTACAATCACAGTCGCTCCATCTGCAGCCAGTGCCAGTGCAATGGCTCTTCCAATTCCTTTTGCAGCTCCGGTTACCAGAGCAATCTTTCCTTCCAGCATGCTTACTCTCCTTTCAGCTCTGCCATGGCTTTCTCAAAGTCAGCCATATTTTCAATGTTCAGGGTCTTCGCACTACGGTCGATCTTTCTCATAAATCCGGATAAAGTCTTGCCAGGTCCGATCTCCACAAAGGTATCCACACCATCTGCAATCATCCGTTCTACTGACTGCTGCCACCGAACGCTGGAGGATACCTGCAGACGAAGAAGTTCTTTTACTCCTGCGGGGGAGGTCACATAATCTGCGGTCACATTGGTAATATACGGTGTAGAGAACGCATGAAGCTCTACCTCTTTCAGCGCTTCGCCAAGTTTCTCACCTGCTCCGGTCAGCATTTTGGAGTGGAACGGTCCGCTGACTTTCAACGCAACCGTTCTCTTGGCACCTGCTTCTTTCAGACTTTCTGCCGCACGGGCTACCGCTGCCTCTTCTCCTGTGATAACGATCTGTCCCGGACAGTTGTAATTTGCAATAGAGACGATACCTTCTGTCTTCTCACATACCTCTTCAATGACAGCTGCGTCAAGTCCCAGCACTGCCGTCATGGCTCCACCGGTGGGAACCGCTTCCTGCATGTAAATACCTCTCTTACGGACTACGGAAAATGCATCTTTTTCACTCATAACTCCAGACGCAATCAGCGCACCATACTCACCAAGGCTCAATCCGGCATTAACAGAAGAGGTCACTCCCTGTTCCTCAACCGCTTTTAAAATCGCTGCCTCTGCGGTGAGCATGCAGATCTGGGTGTATTCTGTCTGATTCAGACGCTCGTCTTCCTCAAAGCAAAGTGCCGGAATGTCCAGGCCTGATGCCTCCGAAGCATCCTCAAATACTTTACGGCTCACCGGAAATGTATCATAAAAATCTTTTGCCATTCCCGTGTACTGGGCTCCCTGCCCCGGGAACATAAATGCAATTTTAGACATTGTATTCTCCTTTATATAGTTTGAATTTCAAAGTATATATTTAAAAAAACAGAACCACGGAAATGTTCCAGCGGCTCTGTTCTCACAAATCTGCCTGCCGCAGATTAATTTACTTTTAACAATTTCTCTGCCTGAGTCAGAATCTCATCCACGATCTCCTGACAACTCTGGCGTTTCGTGATCATACCTGCAATCTGTCCTGCCAGTACGGAACCATTATCCACATCACCTTCCACAACTGCCTTGCGAAGGCCTCCCAGAGTCAGATTTTCCAGCTGTTCAAAGGATGCTCCCTCTGCTTCCAGCTTCAGGTATTCACGGGTCATCTTGTTTCTTAAGCCCCGCACCGGATGTCCGTGGCTTCTTCCCGTCACCTCGGAATCAATGTCTTTGGCTTTCAGGATACGCTGTTTGTAATTCTCATGGATCTGACATTCATCAGCTACGCAGAAGCGGGTTCCGATCTGTACTGCTTCCGCCCCCAGCATAAAAGCTGCTGCCATTCCCCGGCCATCTGCGATACCGCCTGCTGCAATGACCGGCACGGAAACCGCATCAACCACCTGAGGAACCAGCGTCATGGTCGTTGCCTGTCCGATATGTCCGCCTGACTCGGTACCCTCTGCAACCACCGCATCTGCACCGCAGCGCTCCATACGTTTTGCGAGAGCTACGGAAGCGACAACCGGGATGACTTTGATATTGGCAGCTTTCCACTGTTCCATATATTGCTCCGGGCTTCCTGCACCAGTAGTAACGGCTGAAACCTTTTCCTCTACCACTACCTGGGCAATATCTGCCGCATAGGGGCTCATGAGCATGATGTTCACACCGAAAGGCTTATCTGTCATCTCTTTTGCTTCCCTGATATAATTCCGAACTACCTCTGCCGGTGCATTAGCTGCACCGATGATTCCGAAGCCGCCTGCATTGGAGACCGCTGCTGCCAGATGAGACTCTGCCACCCAGGCCATACCGCCCTGAATAATCGGTTTCTCCACTCCTAAAAGTTCTGTAACTCTCGTCTTCATACTTCGCTCGCCTCTTTGCTTATGCTTCTACGCCTTTGGATTTCAGATAATCCATAACAGCGCCTACGGTTGTGATTTTCTCAAGATCCTCAGACGGAATCTCAACACCGTACTCCTCTTCCAGAGCCATTACCAGCTCAAACAGGTCCAGGGAATCAGCTCCCAGATCATCTTTGAAAGAAGTAGCCTCAGTAATCTCTGCTGCGTCTACGTTTAACTGCTCTGCGATCATCTCTTTAATTTTTTCTAACATGGTGTTTCTTCTCCTTTTATTATCCATTCATTGTCCCCACCTGGGCGGGATATTTTTGTATCTGCCTTAATTACTTTGACATTCAAAGTATATCTGCGTCGTGCATGTTTGTCAAGGGGATTTTTTACCACTCGATGACACATGCGCCCCAGGTCAGTCCTGCACCGAATCCGGACAGTACCACTTTGTTTCCTCTGTGAAATCTTCCCTGTTCATCAAGCTGCGCCATCAGAATCGGCAGACTGGCTGCGGATGTATTGCCGCATTCATTCATGTTCATAGGGAATTTCTCTTCCGGCTGCTTTAATCGCTTCGCTACAGACTGAAGGATTCTCACATTTGCCTGATGCAGCAAGAACAGATCTACATCATCTGCCTTCATACCCGCTTTTTCCAGTGCATCTTCCACGCACAGTGGAACGGTCCTTACTGCAAACTTAAAGACTTCCTGTCCATTCATCTGCAGGTATCCGCCCTTCGGGCAGGAAAGCACTTCCCATTTCTCACCATTACTTCCTACAGACTGAGAAAGGATTCCGCCTTCTTCCGATGCCGTCAGAAATGCAGCACCTGCCCCGTCTCCAAAAAGCACGCAGGTTCCGCGGTCTGTCCAGTCCACAATCTTCGACAGGCTCTCCGCCCCGATGACCAGTGCATTTTTATAAATACCGCTCTTGAAAAATGCATCTGCCACATGAAGCCCGTACAGAAAGCCGGAGCATGCCGCATTCATATCAAATGCCACCGCATGGTCTGCGCCAATCTGTGCCTGTACTTTGCAGGCCGTACTCGGTGTATCCGTATCTCCGGTAATCGTGGCCACAATGACAAGCTCTACCTCGGATGCATCCACACCTGCTTTCTGAAGAGCTTTTCTGGCTGCTTTTGCTGCCATGGAAGTCGTAGTCTCTTCTTTTGCCAGATGTCTGGCACAGATTCCGGTTCTTTCTCTGATCCATTCATCACTGGTATCTACCAGCGTGGCAAGATAATCATTATCTGCCCTGAATGCCGGCAGTTCATAGCCGGTTCCCATTATTTTTGCATTCATTCTATGCCTCTCATTTATTTTGATTATCAAACTATTTCCTGCAAAGAATAACAGGGAATGGAATATTTGTCAAGTGCGAAACAAAAAACACCGGCCGGGAAGATTTCTTTCCCGGTCAGTGTCGTCATTTACTGCAAATATTTCAACGGATTCACCTGTGAACCATTCACAATAATCTCAAAATGGACATGGGGACCCGTACTGCGGCCCGTATTGCCGCTCAGGGCGATTTTCTGACCCTGGTCAACTTTTTGTCCGGCAGATACCAGAATCTTGCTCAGATGACCATAGCGGGTCTGTTTGCCGTCCGGATGACGGATAGTGATACAGTTTCCATACCCTCCGGACCAGCCCGCGCTGACGACGGTACCGCCGCAGGACGCTCTGACTGCCGTTCCCTTCGGTACTGCCCAGTCGATACCCTTGTGCATACGTCCCCAACGCCATTTAAATGTAGAAGTCAGGGTTCCGCCGGTGATCGGTTTGATGTACGTCGGAGGCGTCTGGGTTCCTTTCTCGATAATCTCCGGTACCGGTTCCGTAATAACATTCTCTGACACCATCTCCCGGCTGGTCTCCGTGCCGTTCCTGGATGTGGTAAGCACCGTTACCTCATGATGCCCCGGAACTGCCTCCTGCCGAACCACCTGCTGGGTGGTGTACCAGCTGTCATTCTCTATGTACTGCGTCTCCGCATCATAATCCTCTTCATAGGTAGACTGTTCTGTAGTCAGAACAGAAAGCTCCGGTTCCGGCACACTGATGACGATCTCGTCACCCAGATGCAGCGTCGCATCCCTCGTAAGACCCGGGTTCAATGCCAGCACCTCATCCACATAATAACCGCGGCTGTTGGCAATGACAGACAGAGTGTCTCCCGGCTGTACCTCATAAGTCTGGTTTTTCTCCGTTTCCTTGGTCACCGCTTCGATGGCCTCTGAAATCTTCGATACCCGGTCCGCATCTACATATGCTTCTGAAATCTCCACTTTTTCTGAAAAATTCAGTGCTTTCAGGCCATCTCCCTCCGCCAGTTCTTCTTTGGGTGTTACTTCTACGGTAAACACATTCAGTTCGCGGCTGGTATCGGAGATTACATTTACCTCAAAAAGCCCATCCGGATCATAGGGTTTTAGAGCCGCCTCCAAAAGTGCCTTTACTTCATCTATTCCATACAGATAAACTGTAAATTCATTCACTTTTACCAGATAATATTTCTGCTTTGCGGCTTTCACCTGCTCTTTTAAAAGGTCATAGATCACATTTTCCAGTTCTGACTGTTCCAGTGTCGTTCCAAAGAGTCTCGGCACTTTCTGAAAACTGCACTCCACATTTCCAAGTACCAGTCCTTCGGTCTCTCTGGCAATTCTGGCTCTTGCATTTAAGAATGCCTGATTTACTACCTCCGGGTCTGCCACTGCACCAATGACTTCACCGTTCAGCAGCACCTCATTGTAGGTAATGGAGGAACTGACGCTGTCACCCTGAATTGGAATGACCATCAGCATCATCAGACAACAGGCAACCGCCCATCCAGCATAATTTAGTTTGAATTTTTTCCCGAATAATTTTTTCTTCTTTTTCTTCCGCATGTATCCTTTTTCTTTCTGACTGAATAACCGAAGGTTCCGACGCGTTCACCAAGGCCATAATATTCTCCGTGAGAATAAGCCACCAGCCCGGACTTGTTCAGTTCAAACTTTCCGTTTTCGTTCATATACCGGTCATCAATGGTCACGTTGGTCACTTCCGCCAGAAAAAGATCATGGCTGCCAAGGGGCTTTACCTCCGTCACCTTACACTCAATATTCACCGGGCTCTCCCCAATACCAGGGGACTGTACGGTCTGTGACGGCTGTTCCGTCAGATGCATTTCCTGAAATTTGTCTACGTCCCGACCGGAACGGACGCCGCAAAAATCTGCTGCCCGCACCAGTTCCTTCGTTACCAGATTAATGACAAATTCTCCGGTCTCTTTAAGAATGTCATAAGAATACCGCTCTTTCCTGACAGAAATCGATACCATGGCCGGTGAAGAGCATACCGTTCCCGCCCATGCAATCGTGATAATATTCGGTTTCTCTCCCGGCCGTTGACAGCTCACCATCACTGCCGGTACCGGATACAGCATATTTCCCGGTCTCCAGGATTCTTTTGCCATAATCTGCTCCCTCTATGTTCCTGCCCCGCAGGGCATTTTCTCTTAAAAATCTGCAACAGTTCTATTTTACGCACTAATGGGCGGTTTGACAAGGAAAAACACCTGATTTTCACGTTATTTTCACAAAAAATGACACCTCCATTGGGAGATGTCATTTTTATAAGGATATCTATGGCTTATGCTACGTACTCTTTTAAAATGTTTTCCAGAGCGGAACCACTGCTTGTGTGGCACCGGACTACTTCTACATTCTTCCTCTTTGCTTCATCCACAGCCGTTTTCACCATCTTATGAGATACGGTGTTGGTAAAGAGAATGAACAGGTCCGGGGTCCCCATCTGCTTGTCCATGCTGGCAGACATCTGTGTAAATATCTTTGCCTTGCATTTATAGTTCTTACAGATCTTCATATACTGACAGACCATCCGGTCATGTCCTCCTACAATTACAACACTCATGAAAACGGTACCTCCTCTTCTTTTATTCTGCTAATTTCTTTCCAAGTTCCACAAGTTTTTCTTCTGCTTCATCATCCGGAGCATCACAGCAGATAGCGTCTTCTCCACCGAGAACTTCAGCACCTGCATCCTGCATCTGTTTTACCCAGTTGCGCATCCACTCACCGTCTCCCCATCCATAGGAACCGAAGAGTCCGATTTTTTTACCTGCTGCAAATTTTGCTACTTCCTCAACGAATGGCTCCATCGTGCCTTCCTCAAGTACTTCGTCTCCCATTGCCGGACACCCCAGTGCAAATGCTGCTTCCTCCTTCAGCTCTGCTGCGTCAAATCCGTCTACGGATACAACCTTTGCAGTTGCTCCTGCTGCCTCTACTCCTTTTGCAACCATGGAAGCCATTGCCTCAGTGTTACCAGTCTCGCTGTAATACACGATTGTAATCTGTGCCATCTTCAGATTCCTCCTCAAAATAATTATACCTGATAACTGATTTCGTAAAGATTGCTGCCAGCCATAATAAGCTGAAGCACTGCATCCCGGACACTCTGGTAAAGCTGAAAGGTACTTTTCGCTTTCTGTTCATCCCGATATACTTTCCAGTACCCGGAACAAAGATACTCTTTTCCGTGATGTTCAATAAATCCTTTCACATCTCCCAGCGGATATCCCAGAAACACACCCATCTCATGGGGAAATGGCTGCCGTCCTTCTTTATACTCCGCGAATCTGTGCTGAAGCCGCAAAAGCTTCTCATCCAGACTTTCCCGAACCATCCGGTATCCATACTGTTCCAGAAATTCTCCTGTCTGGGGCCATACAAGTGCCGATTCCAGACGATCTCTCCTGTACAGAAGCCATGTGCTTTTGTTTTTTCCTTCATACAGGCACAGGCTGGAAATATGGGGAAGCTCCTCCATCTGTAAGAATACCTCTTCTTCCTCACTGGTCAGAATCAGGAGATTCGAAGGTTTCACATCCGCCAGAACCGGAGCACATTGATTAGCTATCACTTCCCACAATTTCTTTTCCATTCTGCACCTCTTTATGTTTCATGGTTAGTCTTTACTAATTAGTTATTACTAACTCATAGTAACAAAAAACACAAAAAAAAGCAACCATGTTACTGATCACTTTTTCTCAATAACATGATTGCCTTTTCTCACTTATTTAATACGACACGCTCAATTTCCGGAGCTTCCGCATAGCCTTTTTTTTGCAGGGCATCTGTCAGCAGTTTCCTCCACTCGTCACCGGTGAATTCCACTTCTTTCTGATTCTTCAAGATGACACGGAATCCATTCTTCGGTTCCTGTAAAAAAGGATCCAGACGATAGGGAGTATGCGTCTGAAATACACCCAGCTCTCCCAACGCATTTACCATACGATAAACGGTGGCAATTCCAATATTCTTGTCTCGTTTGGACGCCTGATAATAGATTTCCTTACAGCTGGTACATTCCTGTTCAAATACAATGTCCAGAATCAGCTTCCGCTGTTTAGTAATCCGCATCCCTTTGTTTCGAAAGAGTTCCAGAATTTTATCTTTTTCTCTGGCAACTCGAATCAGTCTTTCGTCTTGCACCCGGAACAACCTCCACAGTTTCCACTGCAGCCGCTGCAGCTCTTTCCGGATTTTTTATCCTTCCAGATACTGTGTGCAGCCGCTGCTGCAATTGCCAGAACAATCAGTCCTACAAATAAAGTTCCCATTATGCTTTCGCCGTTCCTTTCACATTTACCTTCAGGGTAGTTGATTCTTTATACGGACGAACCAGCAGCCAGATGAACAGCACGATCAGTACAGCTGCAACGATCAGCCACGGACTGAAGATACCATATACAACCAGGTTTCCTACCTGATTGATCACCAATGATACGCAGTAAGCAAGCAGGCACTGATATCCGATTGCAAACCAGGTCCATTTTGCATTGTTCATCTCTCTTCTGATTGCTCCGATTGCTGCGAAGCACGGTGCACACAGAAGGTTGAATACCAGGTAAGCATATGCTGCAACTGCGGTGTAATCCTGGGCGATGTTGCCCCAGAATTCCTGTCCGTCTTCAGCTACCTCACCCAGTCCGTACAGAACACCAAAGGTACCTACTACGTTCTCTTTTGCTACCAGACCAGTAATCGCTGCCACAGTCGCTTTTGCATTGCCGAATCCCTGCGGAATGAAAATCCAGGAAATTGCATTACCAACAGTTCCAAGGAAGCTGTTTGCGAAATCCTCTACTGCGCAGTAGCTGCCGCCCTCAAATCCATAGGTAGAAGTATACCAGATAAAGATGGTAGAGAGAAGGATAACCGTACCGGCTTTCTTAATGAAGGACCAGCCGCGCTCCCACATACTTCTTAATACGTTAAGCACTGTCGGTACGTGATAAGCCGGAAGCTCCATAACGAAGGGAGCTGGATCACCGGCAAACATCTTGGTTTTCTTCAGGATGATACCGGAGCAGATGATTGCTGCGATACCAACAAAGTATGCACTCGGTGCAACCCATGGAGCTCCGCCAAAGATGGCGCCTGCGAACAGGGCGATAATCGGAAGTTTAGCTCCACACGGGATAAAGGTTGTGGTCATGATGGTCATACGACGGTCACGCTCGTTCTCGATGGTTCTGGAAGCCATGACACCCGGAACACCGCATCCGGTACCGATCAGCATCGGGATGAAGGATTTTCCGGAAAGACCAAATTTACGGAAGATACGGTCCATAATGAAAGCAACACGTGCCATATATCCGCAGTCCTCAAGGATAGCCAGGAAGATGAACAGGATCAGCATCTGCGGCACGAATCCAAGAACAGCTCCAACACCGGCAACGATACCATCAAGGATCAGGCTCTGCAGCCATCCAGCACAGCCAACGCTGGTCAGGAATCCCTCAATCGCTGGCGGTACGATCTCGCCAAACAGCACATCATTGGTCCAGTCAGTTACGAAAGTACCTACCGTTGTGACAGATATATAATATACAAGGAACATCACTACTGCAAAGATCGGAAGGGCCAGAAAACGGTTGGTTACGATCTGGTCGATCTTGTCAGATGTGGTCATCTTTCCTGCTTTTGCTTTCTTGCAGCATTTTCCGATGATGGAAGAAATGTATACATAACGCTCGTTGGTGATGATACTCTCTGAGTCGTCATCCATAGCCTGCTCAGCAGCTGCTACGATACCTTCTACATCCGGAACCTGAGCCATCTGCTCTTTGATCTTATCGTCACGCTCAAACAGTTTGATTGCGAAGAAACGTTTCTGCTCTTCCGGAACCTCACTTCCAAGCATATTTTCAATATCGGTCAGGGCATTTTCCACCTTTTTATCAAAGGTATGTACGATCTGCTGTGCCTGTTTTGCACTTGCAGCCTTCACTGCTGCCTCTGCAGCTTCCTTGATTCCGGTACCTTTCAGTGCAGAAATCTCAACCACCTTACATCCAAGTACCTCAGACAGTTTGTCGATGAAGATCTGGTCACCGTTTTTCTTAACAACGTCCATCATGTTGACTGCCATCACCATCGGGATACCAAGCTCTGCCAGCTGAGTGGAAAGATACAGGTTACGCTCCAGGTTGGTTCCGTCTACAATGTTCAGGATTGCATCCGGACGCTCGTTAATCAGATATCCTCTGGCTACAACCTCCTCCAATGTATAGGGAGACAGAGAATAGATACCCGGAAGGTCCATGATGATAACATCATTATGGCCTTTTAATTTTCCTTCTTTTTTCTCAACGGTAACACCCGGCCAGTTTCCTACAAACTGGTTTGCACCGGTCAGACCATTGAACAATGTTGTTTTGCCGCAGTTAGGGTTTCCGGCAAGTGCAATTTTCATTGACATTTTGACCTCCTGGGGTTAGTAGATTCTAACCCATATTTTTAAAAATAAGCTGTTTTTACACAGCTTTTTACAAGTTACTGTACTTCAATCATCTGAGCATCTTCTTTTCTCAGAGACAGCTCATATCCACGGACCGTTACTTCCACCGGATCTCCAAGCGGAGCAACTTTACGAACAAAGATCTGTGTTCCTTTGGTGATTCCCATATCCATGATCCGGCGTTTTACAGCGCCCTCGCCATGGAGTTTTACTACGGAAACAGTCTTTCCAACAGCCACTTCTTTTAACGTCTGCATTTTGTTCTCCCTTCCTTATGGTCGTTTTACGTCAGGCAACCATGATCTTGGACGCCAGTCCTCTGTCCAGTGCAATACGGACACCTTTTACAATCAGAATCATTCCGCCTGGAGTCTCACCTACACACTCTACTTCAGCTCCCGGAGCAAATCCAAGATCCTGCAGATGACGCAGTGTTTCATCCTTTCCGCGAAGAGTCTGTACTGTGCGCTTTTCTCCAATACTCATCAGTGCTAATGCCATCATGTTCCCTCTTTTCTTTCTCATTCTGGGGTTTATTGAAAACGACTATCATTTACGTTCCATATTATATAGTTATAGCTAATTATTGTCAACTAACTTTTTGAAATAATCCGCATTCATTATTGATAACTTTTATCAGTATTATAAAAAATGCATAAAATAAGGGCATTCTTTCGAATGCCCTTTTGATAATCTGTTTCATTACTACTGTTGCAGTACTGTAACTATACTTGGAATCAACTGCTTCTTTCTGGATACCAGACCCTTCAGAACAATATGTTCCATGTCCGGTGACAGCTGGAATGCGCTGCGCGCCACATCTTTTGCCTTCTCACCGAAGCAGAGAAGTTCTGTATCTTCCTTTACAATATTGGTAAGCATGACAAAGCACATCTCCACACCCAGTCCCTCAAACCGTTCACTCAGGTACGGTACCAGTTTCTCTTTGACCTCTTCCAGCTCAATCGCATTCATACTGTTGATCTGTGCCACGATAAAGCTGTGATCTCCTACCTGGAATTTCTTCTTATCCTGATTAAAGATCTCCTTCGGTGTCCGGGAACTCATATCACTTCCGGCACTGAACATGTCGATAGCAAATTCTTCGATCTCCACGCCACAGATCTCGGAGAGCTTCTCTGCTGCCATCCGGTCGATGGACGTACAGGTCGGAGATCGGAACATAAGCGTATCGGAGATGATCGCCGCCATGAGTAATCCGGCGATTTTCTTTGAAATCTTCACACCGTTTTCCTGATACATCTGATAGATGATCGTTGCCGTGCAGCCTACCGGCTGGTTACGGAAATAAACTGGCTCCAGTGTCTCCAGCGTACCGATCCGATGATGGTCAATAATCTCCAGAATGTCTGCAAACGCAATACCGTCTACGGTTTGGCTGGCTTCATTGTGGTCCACCAGAATCAGCCGTCTCTTACGCAGGTTCAGAAGGTTCCGGCGTGAAATCATACCAATATAATTTCCATCCAGATCAAGGATCGGAAAATCACGGTACCGTTTCTGTCCCATGATGCCTTTGATATCCTCTGTCTTCTCCGTCACTTTGAATGTAACCAGTCCTTCTCTCTTCATGAAATGAGAGATCGGCATACTCTGATTGATCATACGCGCTACCGTGAACGTATCATGGGGTGTTACGATAATACTGCAGTTGTGTTCCTGTGCCAGCTTCTGAATCGTCTTGGATACTTTTGCACCCATACACACAATAATGCAGGCTGCATTCATCTCAATCGCACACAGCTGGGACTCATAGCGATTACCCAGAATGACCATGTCGCCTTCATGGATATAATCTTCCATTACATCCGGATTGGCTGCTGCGATAACGACTTCCCCTCTGTCGTAGAGCGCATTCTTGTCTCCAAGAAGCAGCTCTGCATCCAGTGTCTCCAGAATATTTTTATACGGAGTTCCTGCCACAGACAGGATACAGTTGTCATAGACATCCATGTATGCATTGGCAATATCACCGATAGTGATCAGTCCCTGCAGTCTCTGGTTGTCTGTAATGGGCAGGGTAACTACTCCCAGTGCCCTCATCATATTCCACGCTTTCTTCAGAGAAATATCTCCTGTTACTCCCTGCGTCTTGCGAATCTCAATATCACTTACATCTGTCATAACATCCGGCACATAGATAGGAGCCTGCGCCTGAAAAAAATTCAGCACATACTGTGTCTCCTGATTGATCTGACCGGCTCTTGCTGCACAATATCCTCCTCCATGCAGCAGATTTTTCAGTTCTGCATAAGCTACTGCAGAACAGATGGAATCAGTATCCGGATTTTTATGTCCGATGACATATACTGGTGATGTCTCTGATGACATATCAGTCCTCCTTATTTCATTATATTGATGCAAACATTTTAGCACTTTGCAGTTTCAATTACAAGTTACGCAACTTCCCCTTCTTCATTTGTTTGTTTTGTACATGATTTTTTTGTAGCCTTTCTTTTTTTTGTGCTATTTAACATATTTTTCAAAGTTTGTTCATAATTTATTCATATTTCAATGCTATATTATAAATGTCTTAAAGATAAGGCATTTAAATTATGACAGACAGATTTTTTCATAATAGCCCCGGCATCCGTATTGTCGGGGCACTCCTCATTTATAAATAACTTTTCTCATTTATGAGTTTCTCACTTTCTAAAGATCGACGGGGATGATCAGATATGACCATCCCCGTCGATTTTTTTCATTGCTTCATTTAACGACATCATCTTCGTGTCCAGACGTGAAATGATGGATGCGCACTCCTGCAGCTCTCTTTCAAAATAATCCGGGGCATTTCCCTCATATTTATAATAGATCTTATGCTCCAGGCTGGCCCAGAAATCCATGGCCATAGTACGGATCTGCAGTTCCACTTTTGCGGGCACCACAGCATCTGCCAGTGCTACAGGAATAGACAGCAGCATATGATAACTCATGTAGCCGCTTTCTTTTGGGTTCTTTATGTAGTCTTTGATGCTTAATACTTCCAGATTGTCCTGCTTCGCAATCATATCAGACAGGAAATAAACCTCTGAGAAGAAAGAACAGGTGATCCGAATTCCGGCAATATCATGAATGTATTCGATCAGATCATTCACATTGAAACTATGTCCCTGTTTCCGGAGTTTCTGCATAATACTCTCCGGCGTTTTCAGTCGTGTCTTCACATATTCTATCGGATTGTAGGAATATACCTGGCTTAATTCATTATTCAGCACGTCGATCCTGCTGCGCATCTGGATCAATGCTGACTGATAGACAAACATAACGGTCGCAAACGCGTCTTTTTCTGAATGTTTCTGAATATACTGCTGTATGCTCATCTCTTCTGCCATTTTCCGTCACCTCCTGTTATATTGCATAACAGTATAATTATATCATAGGGCTATCTGTAGTTTCTGTCGAATTTTGCAGATCACTCATATTCTTTTCTTCTTATTATTTGTCAATTCATAAGTTTTTCTTATATCTTTACATACTTATAAAAATTCAGTATACTAAAGCGCAGGAGGAAAACAGATGTTTCGAGTTTGGGGAAAAATATTCAAAGATAATCATATGCTCGCGGATACAACAATCTGCGATGGCGGAGACGATTCCCGTACACATAAAATCTTTCATGCACTGGATGAGATCTGTTATCAGTTTGATCTTAGCAAGCCGATCTGGTTGGAATCCAACATCCGGGAATTTAAGCGCCATGCGAAGACCCGTTTCCGGCAGGACAGTTTTGTGGATGAAGTAGATTTTGATTTTCTTGAATTTCAGGTAATAGAAGAAGATTAGAAAACCGGCGGAGATATGTCCGCCGGTTTTTTTATTTACTGTTTCAGGAAGCTCTGGATCAGGTTCCAAATGGAAGATACCATTCTGGTCACGAAGTTTCCCACTTTCTCACTGTCCAGCTTGATGCCCATAGCATCCAGTTTATCATACAGTTCCTTGGCCTGAGATGCCAGCTTTCCGGCATCAATATCCAGATTGTCAAGCTTCAGCAGAAGATCTACAATCCGTGATACCTGCTCATCGGTCAGTTTGAGATCCATCTTATCAGATGCTTCATTAACAAGCTCTGTCAGTTTTCCCGGATCATCCAGTCCTTTTTCTGCAATCTGTTGTTTCAGATAGGCAATCAGATCGGAGATCTGCTCAGAATCCAGTTCATCCGACAGCTCGCCGGTCAGTACCAGCTCATCTGTTGCCGCATTGATCGCCTCATCACTGACGGTTGTTCCACTGTAAGTCTCATACGCTTTTACCGCACCGATCAGTGCAGCCGTGCCACTGATGGGCATGGGAGCTGCTACAATCACTTTTGCATCCTGCACTCCTGCCGTCAGAAGCGCATTCCGGTACATGGCAATCGTACAGTAGTTGATATTATGGGTCTCTACGGTCAGTCCTGCACCGCTCTCCTGCGGTATCAGAAGCACGGATGAAAGGGAATGGCTTCCTACCACGGAAGAACCCAAAGATTCATCCAGATACTGATGCTCCATATCATTGGTAATCGTAACAGTTTCATAAGAAGCTGCTTCTGCTTCCGTAATTCCCATTTCTGAAAGCACAGTTGCTCTCTGATCTGCGCTCAGATCTGCTCCAAGGGCAAGCACACCGGTTCCGGCGGCCTGTGCCTGAATTGTTCCTGCACACAACATGGTCATAACCAATAACAATGACAGCCATTTTTTCATAGTTACATTATCCTCCTGCATTTCTGCGTTTTCCCCTGCTGCAAATCTCGTTGCACCAGGCCAAAATTTCGGCTGTGACCTCCTTTTTGTTATAATCATTCAGAAGCTCATGTCTGGCTTCCGGATAAATACGGCAAGTCACATTCTGCATTCCTGTTTTACTCAGCATCGCTTCAAACCGGCGCACGCCTTTTCCATATCCTCCCACCGGATCTTCCTCACCGGAGAGAATTAAAAGCGGCAGATCTTTCGGCATTTTTGCCGCCCTTCGTCTGTTAATATCTTCTTCCACCGTGCGGAATAATGCTTCATAAGCACCTCTCGTAAACTGGAAGTTCATTTTCTCATCCCTTAATACTTGAATCAGCACCTGTGGATCTCTGCTCATCCAGCTTCCGGTTCTGGCATTGTCCGGATATTTTTTCGCATATCCGCTGACCGTCAGCCGGTTTAAGAGGCGGCTCTTTCCTTCCCTGCCGCCTTTCAGCAGCTTTCCTGCCCAGACGGTCAAAAGTCCCAGCTTCACCATAAGAAATGGCTGCTGCCCGGTTCCTATAAGCACCGCTCCATCTATCCGCTCTCCATGATAGATCAGATAGCGGCGTGCCAGAAACGAACCCATACTGTGACCCAACATAATATAAGGAAGATTCGGAGCGGCTGCCACTGCCATTCTCCGTACCAGTTCCATATCCTTCAGCCAGAGCACCGCTCCGTCTTCTCCCAGATGACCCAGCTCTTCCATACTGTTCACAGAATCTCCGTGACCCAGATGATCATGACCGATCACATAGTAACCGGCCTCTGCCATTTTCTCCGCAAATTCATCGTATCGCTCTATATATTCCAGCATCCCGTGTATGATCTGCAGAACACCAATCCATTCCTGCTCCGGATCATACCAGCGGTAGCCGTGTATCATATGCACTCTGTCCATTGAATCCACATAAAATTCTTCTCTTACAACCATTGTCTTTTTTGCCCTCTTTTTGGTTTTCTTTCTGGCAGTATAGCATATTGTTTCCCAAAATAACGGGATTTCACAGAATTTTAAGGATTCTTAAGATAGTTTAAAAAGCTCCCGAATCCGGATGGAATTCGGAAGCTCTCGTATTCATTACAGCTGTGTTGTAACAAAAATATCGTAGATTGCCTTGATTGCCTTCTCAAAATCTTCGTTTCTCACTCCGATAATAATGTTCCACTCACTGGAACCCTGGTCAATCATTTTCACATTTACATTGGCATGTGCCAGTGCTGAGAAAATTCTTCCGGCTGTCCCGCGGTTGGACTTCATGGCACGTCCTACGACTGCTACAAGCGCCATGTCTCCTTCCACTTCCAGATAATCAGGATTTACTGCACGCTGAATGCCTGCAAGTACCTGCTGCTCTTTCTCCTCAAACTCGTCCTGATGAACAACGATGCTCATGGTATCAATACCTGATGGAATATGTTCAAAGGAAATGCCCTGTTTTTCAAACTCTTCCAGAACCTTGCGGCCAAAACCAATCTCGGAATTCATCATATCCTTCTCGATGTTGATTGCCACAAATCCCTTTTTACCGGCGATACCGGTAATGGTATAATCCGGTTTATGACAGGTGCTTGCCACAATCATGGTTCCCTTATCACCCGGACGGTTGGTGTTCTTGATATTGATCGGAATACCCGCTTTACGTACCGGGAAGATCGCATCCTCATGAAGAACCGTTGCACCCATGTAGGAGAGTTCACGAAGCTCTTTGTAGGTGATGACATCGATGGTCACCGGGTCTTCGATCAGTCTCGGGTCTGTTACCAGGAATCCGGATACATCTGTCCAGTTCTCATAGAGATCTGCTTCCACTGCTCTTGCTACGATGGAACCAGTCACATCAGAGCCTCCTCTGGAGAAGGTCTTGATCTTTCCATCCTCATATGCGCCGTAGAATCCCGGAATAACTGCCTTCGGCATGTCTTTCAGCTTTTCTTTCAGCAGTCTGTCTGTCGTCTCTGCATCGAACTCTCCATCTTTGTTAAAACGAATCACCTCTGCAGAATCCACAAATGGATAGCCGATAAAGGCAGCCATCACAATACCGTTCAGGTACTCTCCGCGGGAAGCCGCATAATCGCTTCCTGCTTTATTTTTAAAGTTCTCCGCAATAGTCTCAAATTCCTTATCCAGAGAAAGCTTCAGGTTCAGCCCACCGATAATCTCATTGTAACGGGCTTTGATCTGTTTTATCTGTCCGTCGAAATCTTCTCCGTTAGCTGCAGCATAATAACACTGATACAACATATCTGTAACCTTGATATCTCCATTGTACCGTTTTCCAGGCGCAGACGGAACTACATAACGGCGGCTGTCTTCTGCCAGAATAATCTTTCCTACTTTCCGGAACTGTTCTGCACTGGCCAGTGAGCTTCCACCAAATTTGACTACTTTTTTCATCACTTTATCTCCTCGTATTTAAAAATACTATTCATGATTATACTTGTATTGCGCGGAGAAAACAACTGTTTTTTCTAAAAGAATGCCGGGATGCTGTACATTTTTCCGCATCCCGGCACTGATTGGTCCTTTTTATTTCGTATCCTGTCCGTAATAAGCATTTGCACCATGTTTTCTGTAGTAATGCTTATCCTGCAGCTCCTGCGGTGCCGGCTGGATTCTCGGCTCGATAACCTCGGCACGATATGCCATCTTGGCAACCTCTTCCAGAACAACCGCATTATGAACTGCTTCATGTGGATCCTTACCCCATGCAAACGGTCCGTGGTTCTTGCACAGACATGCCGGAACATCCATCGGATTTCTTCCGCTCTCCTTAAAATAGTTCACGATCAAGTGGCCGGTATTTGCCTCATATGCCTCCTCGATCTCCTCTTTGTTCAGACAGCGCATGCACGGGATATCTCCATACATATAGTCTGCATGAGTGGTACCATAGCACGGAATACTTCTTCCTGCCTGTGCCCAGCTGGTCGCATAGGAAGAATGGGTATGAATAATACCCCCGATCTCCGGAAATGCTTTATAGAGCTCCAGATGAGTCGGGGTATCCGATGACGGTTTGTAACGTCCTTCTACTCTGTTTCCTTCCATATCCATGACTACCATATCTTCCGGGCTTAACTTATCATAGTCTACACCGCTCGGTTTGATCACAAACAGACCTTTTTCGCGATCAATTCCGCTGACATTTCCCCAGGTAAATGTTACCAGGCCATATTTCGGCAAAAGCATGTTGGCTTCATAGACTTCTTTTTTTAATTCCTCCAGCATTTTAAAAATACCCCTTTCCGGCTTCGAAAAGCGCTCACATATTTAGTTCAAATATATACTGTTTCCAGTATAATGTCAATTCGCTTTTCCGTCGGGAGTATCCGCCGGGAACTCTTTTAATCTACCTTTGCAGTATCCATAAATCAGCTCTGCATCCATGGCGTCCACTTCACCATCTCCGTCCACATCTGCTGCCTTTAACTGCTCTTCGGACGCCTCGATTTCTCCATTGGCAATCTGGACTACCAGTTTCGCATCATCCTCATTGACAACACTGTCACCATTCACATCTCCGGTAAGTTGTTCCGCTCCTGCTATGGTAAGCTCCACTTCTGCAGACGGTGCTGTATAATCCACCCCTGCCACGCCGTCTTTGTCCTGATATTTCACATGCTCAAAACGGATTTCAAATTCGGTATCCTCTGCCGTCAGCGGCTGATCCGAATAAGAAATCAGATCCGTAATATCTCTGGAAGTTCCATTGGTATAATGAGCAATGACTTTGATTCCTGCCGGTTCAAACAGGTCACCCACTGCATAAGCCGTCTTTGTCGGAGGTTCTGCAATCTCCAAATGGTCAATGGTGCTTCCCAATGCCATCAATCGTCCGGAATCATTTTTAAAATAAATGGTTCCATCTTTGTCCACAATCGGGCTGCAGATGGCATACTGGGCCTCTTCCCCATCCGGGGTAAAGAGTACCGGAGCTGTCTCATAATCCACCAGTTTTCCATTGACCCGATAACTTTCCGTTATGGTTTTTCCCGGTGCGGTCTGGTCTTCCTTATCCGTAATCACCCGTAATTTGCCAGGTGTATAATTATCAAAGAAATAGATATAGGCAACGCCTTCGCTCTTCTCGTAGGCAGTTGTCAGAAGTCCGCTGGTCTGCGGATAACCCATGGTTTTTACCTGGTATGCAATTCCCCAGTTTTTAAGATCCAGCACCGTAATATTATGGCCGGAATAAGCACCAAACTGGCTGGCTCCGCAGACACCGATGTAAGCTCTGTTTCCATAGATGGTCGGAGTACTGGTACTCATGGAGATTTCTTCACTGCCATTTTTCAGCTGGATATACTTCAGAGAATTTTCATCAATAATACCATTTTCATCTACGGTCACCCCATAGAAATATCCGCCCTTGGATGTGAAATAGTAGGAGTTTGTCCCCTCCTGTCTCACAATGTTGCATCGAATATCCCCGGTGTGCGGAAGTGTGATCTGGCTGATCACAGCTCCTGTCTTCGGATCCAGAGAAAGAAGACTGGCATGTCCGGTCGTATAGCTTGCTTCACCATCATCGGTTCCAATCAGGACAAAATCATTCGATGCATAAGCTCCTGCCCAGTAGAAACCGCCCTTCTGCGTATAGGCCCAGGAAGCTTTCTTCTCTTCCTTGGTGGAAGAAGGATCTTCATCCGTCACAGACAGGCATACAAAATTCGCACGCTCCACTTCTGACCGCCAGAAACCGGTATAAATATATCCATTCTTATAGATAATCGGACAGTTCGGCTGACCGCCCAGTTCATCATGGTAGATCCACAACGGTTCCAGCGTATCCGCATTAAACGCCTGGATACAGCCATTCGCCAGCCCCACGAAGATCATGCCGTCCGCATAGGTCGGCGGATTAATGGCAAAGCTGGAAGCATGATCCATGGTTCCGCTGGCTTCCACTTCTCCCGTCATTTTGTTCACTTTATAGATCTGGTTTTTTGCGTAAGTATAAATATAATCCCCTATCAGAATCGGACTTCCGCATGCATCGGAATCGTATCCTTCTCCTAATGCTGTCGACCAGTACAGAACGGCTTCCTCTGCAGTTCTCGGAACCGGAATATTTTCTACTACTCCGTTATTTTCCTCATCATACCGGAAGGTCGGCCATTCTGCATCAAATTTCACAAGTGAAGTATTTTCCGATGCTTTTTCCAGTTGAACGTTCACCGTCTCCGCCTGGGAAGATGCCTTGTAATTGCTGACTTCCTTTGCCCGATATCCGCTGGCTGTGATGCGGTACGTATAAGAGATTCCGGGGATCAGCCGATACACGCCATTCTCCGGCAACACTGTTTTCTTGTTTCCATTATTTTTCACGAGGATCCGCGCATTTTCTGGCTCCGTCTTGAATGTTACAGATACCGGATCCATCTGCCTGATGTGAATCGTATAAGTCATGGGAACACTGCCAGCAGCAATATTGTGAATCTCAATCGCTACGTTCTTTTCATCCCATCTATCCGGATCATCTCCCAAGGCAAATTCTATATTTTCCAGTGAGTCATATCTCGCACCATCCATCAATGCATAATATCCGCCACAGCAATCCGTGGTATCCAGCGTGTTCGGAAATTCCGCCTGGAACCAAATTGCCTTACTTCCACGCTCTACCGTCACCCAATATTCATCAACATTACGGTTAAAACTGATGATATTTCCTTTCTGATCTGTCAGATCAAGGGAAGTTCCTCCAAGAGAAGCCGCGAAATTGATTATATGGAGGGATCGTTTAATCTTGACTTCATAGTCCTGATACAGCGTAACGGATGCATCTGTATCTGAAGTTTTGGAAAGACGCAGGCTCAGGTTCTGTCCATATCCGGATTTTGCAACCAGTGAGCCGAGGATCGTGCAGGCGCCAGTTGAGGAATAAGGTTTCTTAATCTGCGTCTCATAAAAAACGTCATTGGTTGAACTAATCGTCGTCTGCTTCTGATAGCGGGCATTAATCTGATAGCCCGTCTCACCTGTTGCCTGTGCATAGACTGCCGTATTCATATCCGGTACCACACACTCATACTGATGTGTACTCTTCTGATATTTAGAATTCAGTGTAAATTCTTTTCTTTTCGCTGCTCCTCCATTATCATACAGTGCAAAGGCTGTCATAGCATCTTTGGTCTCTGGTGCTGCCACATGCACCGTCTTTCCTTCTGAAGCCAAGAACGATGCTGTACTGTGATACCAGCTTCCTTTGGTAGCTGTATAAGTATATTGCTCTCCTGGTATCAATAAATAAGTGCCATCATCCTCTGCCTTGATTTCGGATAACGCCTGGTTCGTCACCTGCACTTCTGTATCCGCCGGGACTTTTAACGTCACTTTGGCGGCATCTGTTCGGGTGATCCGCAGTGTATAAACAGTGGGATTTCCTTCTCCATAAGATACTGATACCGGAATCTCATAGGTTTTCTTCTCCGGCAGTTCCACAATGCCGGAAGCATTCTGATCCACCAGTACCGTACACCCTTCTTCCAGGGGCGTTCCACTGATAACCACTCTGTCAGAAGTCGTGCAAAGCTCATATGCCATGGTCAGATTCTGAAATCCCGTCATCAGCTCCGTATTTCCTGCCTTGACAAAAATATTTTTCAAAGTCGGATAGCGCTGCAGTTCCATCTCATAGGACTGAATCATCACATAGCCAAAATCCGCCCTGTTCTCATCTGTAACAGTATACTGTGCTTCCAGCTGGAACGTCCGTCCACCCATTCCCTTCTGCAGACAAAATGCCAGCGCAGTATATTCGCTGTTCCAGGTTCTGGCAGTTTCTGATTTGTCTTTGCCATCTGTTCCTGTGTAAATCGTCCTCAGACGCGTTGTAGCATCATCCAGAAGTGCACCGGATGCCGCATTCAGATAAATCCCGGAAGAACTGATGGTATCTGGAATCTGATAGACCGCTTTATGTGCAGATTTGTCCTGCTCTCCCGCATAAGGATTTTTGTTCTTGTCCAGTAGCTTAATATCCCCAAACCATTCGCCATCCGGGAGTGCAACCGTCAGATTTTTCTCAGAGACAATCTCCACATTTCCTTCTGTCCGGTTCCAGGTTCCATCGGATACAGAAAAATGATAGGTTCCTGCCGGTACCTGAATCGTTGTGCCATCTGCCTTTGTCTCATTCCCATAAGCATCTGTCATGGTAATCTTCAGACCAGTAACGGTCTGACTGCCTTTTGTCGCGGCAAATATTACCGTATATTTTGGTCCGTTTAAGATTGCTTCATAATCATTGACCGCCTGCACCAGGGCCGCACGCAGAGCTTCTGCATCTTCACTTCCTGCTCCGCGGCAGAGTCCTTTTAATGCATTGTCATATGCCTGCTTTGCAGGCTCATACTTCTGAAGCTTTTCATAATCTTCTTTTGCCCGGTACTGACCCAGATAACGGATCAGTTCCAGCATATTTTCTGAATAGGCATCTTCTGCTTCTGTAAAACAGAGAACCGTTACGTCTTTCAGCTTCGTATCCAGCTGATAGGCATTTCCGTCAAAAAAACGCCGGTAATTGCCGGTCACTCCGTCGATGGAAACAATCCATCCGTCCTCCAGTCCTGCGAACTCATGTCCACTTTCCGCCAGAAGTTCCTTTACGGTCTGGTCTTCTCTTCCCGTAACCGCTGTCGGTTCTATGATCATCTCCGACTTTGTGGAAGCAGTTATGTAAACTGTTTTCATCCCAGCCGCTTCCTCTGCATGCACCGTACCGCCAAACCCAATCAATAATGCGGCACAGAAGATCAGGAGTGCTGATAGTTTCCTTATAGTCTTCACGTTTTTATCCTCCTCTATCGGCAGATACATAGAATCCAACGGTATTTCAGCCGTTCAATCAGATTCCATTTTGCCATACAGTTTTCCCGTACCTGCTCGGCAAACTTCATTTCCTGTCCCTTTTGTTCCTCCGTCATAGGATGACTGCTGAACATTGCCTCATCAGAAAGTGCCCGCATTTCCCGGTTTTCCTTCTCCTCCGCAGTTCCCCCATGCTGCATCAGGCAGACCGCATAACCATACCAGGCCGCCACACCTTCTTTCGGTGAAAGCTGTTCCATTTCCTGGAGTTTCTTCAAAAGCTGTCTTCTACGATAAACCTGACGCCCAATCAAAGCCAGCAGCAGAAGTAAAAGAAGCAGAAGTGCCCAGGCAGGCGTCACCTTCCATTCGCTTCTGTCCCCGGATTCTTCTTCCATGGTATCCGGTTCTTCCTGCGCCATGTAGTCCTTGTCCGGCGCCTCGTAAGAATCCTGTCCCAGACCAGTATCCTCGCTGACTCCGATCTCTTCCTGATCAATATAGCCAGGCGTTGTCTCAAAGGGAATCCATCCGATACCATCCAGATAATACTCTGCCCACGCATGCGCATGGGTCTCATCCAGCACCAGTTCTTCTCCCGGTGCTGCCGCATTGGCCTCCTCCGGGCGGAGATAATATCCTTCCACATACCGGGCCGGCACGCCATAATAACGAAGCATCAGTACGGTTGCCGTCGCATAATGGACGCTGTATCCTTTTTTCTTCTGTTCCAGTGTATAGGCAAGAAAATCATTATTTCCATTCAGTGTCACGGCACTTTCATCATATGCGAGATTTTCTTCCAGACACTGGTAAATACGTTCTTTGATCTCTGACAGTTTCAGCCTGCCTTCCGCAGGGGGAAGCAGCCGTCCCAGCGTTGCCGCTGCCGTATCCGTAATCTGAAGATCTTTATCATATACGTATTTCCGGTAAGCATCCTCACAGCGAAGATATTCCTGCTCTTTGTCCGCCTTCTGATGATCCGCCAATTTCTGTAATACGGCATACCACTGGGGAACGCTTCCCGAAAGATAAGAAATCGTCCAGTTTTCCTCGTTCTTCTTTACTTCTGCATCACCAATCACATCCGCAGAAAGCAAGGAGCTGTCATGCAGCGCATAGGGAAGATACAGGTGTTCCCTGCAGGCGCCCAGATTTGTGATCTCCACTGTCTGTTCTGCCGTCTCTTCCTCTGTCAGATCAGAAGCAAGACCGATCATTTCATTTCCGTAAAATCCATTTTTATGAAGCCAGTAAAACAACGCCTCACTGTCTGCTTTTTCTTCCGCCGGAAGTTCCTCCCAGGCAGTTCCGGTGTAGTTTTCCCTGATGACGCCGCGCAGATACAGTTTTCCATACTGATCCGCCTTCAAGGACAATGCCGCCGCATCGGATTTCTTCCAGCTTCCCAGATTTTCCAGATTTCCTTCCGGCATGGACTCCGTACTGCTATCATACAAAAAACGATGGACACTGTCCTTCCACCAGTTCTCTTGAAACAGGTCCATTCTTCCCAGGAAAGTGCCCGCCGTCAGGAGCAGTACCAGCGATACTGCAATCACCGCCGCATATGCCGGAAGGTTTTCCTTCTCTTCCTTATCTCTTCCCCTCTGCTCCCGGAATATCGGAATCAGAAGCAGTCCTGCCAGAAATACAGCTGCCGCAATCACTTCCCTTGAAAATCCGCTTATCAGTGCTGCTGCCGCCAGAAAAATCACCGGTGAGACCGGCCATAATGTTCCATACCAGATGGCATTGGCTGTCAGAAATGCTGCCAGAAATCCAATGGAAAATAACGTAAAATACACATTTCCTTCTGCATTTACCTGAAAGTCCAGATAAATCTTTCCTGTTTTTTCCGTCATAAAATGCAGCATATCATTGGACAGTATCAGAAATCCATCCCGAATCCGTCCATAAAAGATCCCGGCAAATAAAAGATAAGGGATCAGTACGGCTGCCTGCCGGCCTTTGCTGTATCCTGCCAGCAGAAAAATTCCCAGACAAATGGAAGTGCCGCAGATTCCAGGGATTACCCATCCGCAAGACACAGAAGGAAATGCCGGCACAAACAGTCCAGATAATCCCATCATCAGAAACACAGCCGCCAGAAATCTTCCGGCATATGCCCTTCCACCGTCCACCGCTTCTTCCGGCACCGCCATCGCAAGCCCTGTTTTTGTCACGTCTTTTTTCCTCATCTACAACACCACCATCTGAAGATCCTCTGCAAAAGTCTGTGCATGGTATACCATGGTATTCCACCGGTTATCCGCAGGAATCCCATCGCAGAGCAGAATGGAGATCTCTCCACCGGAAAATTCCTCCAGACTCTCCGGAATCCTCTTTGCAAAATAAATGATCTTTCCATATTCCGCCCGGCCATAAGCATCCATCCAGAGAGAAACTCCATCTTCCACTGGATTCTGCCCGTTTTTGAGCATCTGTGGCAGAAGTCTTAACAATTCTTCCAATGTAAACGCTTCTTCCTGGCAGATCTCCTGTCCATCCGTCCATCCCAGGGTGTACTGTACTCCATCCTGGCTTAATGCCTGACAGATGGATGATACCGATTCCGCCATTGCATCCATCTCATCCGGACTTGCTTCTTCTGTATTCTTGTCCCAGAATACCAGCAGAGAACGGGATACCGGAAGACTTGCTTCCTTAATTAATATGTGGTTCAATTTGCTGGAAAGCTTCCAGTGAATCTGCTTTACCGGATCACCCGGTACATAATCCCGAAGCTGGAAAATCTCCGACGCATCGTTTCCTTTCCGGTCCGGTGCATAATTTTCCTCCTCATCCTGCTGACAGTAAGGAATCTGAAGTGACACTTCCGTGGAAAAGGTATTAGGAAGAATCGAAGTTCTTCCATCGCTTTTACAAGGAATTCTAAATGGGAGGAATCCAAACCAATCCATCACCGTTACTTTGCTTATCTCTGTATGAATATAGCCACAGTGTGTCCCGCAAATCGTGAACTCACTTTTGCCACTTCCTCCTGCCGGTACAGACATGATCAGCTCCAGTATGGAGTTCTCCCCTGTCAGCCTGTTTTCTGCCTGCACTGTACAAAAGAGATGAACTGCCGGTATTCTGGCATGATTCTGAATGGTCACTTCTGCCTGAATCTCTTTTCCTTTCTCAGCTGTGGACGGCATTTTCAATTCTGCTTCCAGTTTCTCTTTTAATAAGAAATTCATCCCCCAGGTACCCACAGGCAGAACCAGCAGCAGCACAACTCCGCCCCAGACCTGTGGAGCCATTCCCGACACCGCAACTGCACAGAGTAACAGGAACAGCAGCAGCCATCCTCCTAATGCAGTGAATTGTCTTTTTCTCATCTGGCACGAAACTCCTTCACTGACGGTTTTTTCACGTCTTTCAGAATCTCTGTCAGCAAATCATCTGCAGTGTATTCATGAAGCCGCGCCTTTGCGGACAGAACCAGTCGATGTGCACATACGGATAAAAATACTTCTTCTACATCTTCCGGCAGCACATAATCTCTGCCTTTCAAAAATGCATTGGCTTTCGCAGTCCGGCATACCGCCAGCGCACCTCGGGGGCTGACACCCAGCTGAATGTATTCCTGATGACGACTTGCCTCCGCAAGATCCGTTACGTATCCGTAGATTTCGTCTGCCACATAAACTTCCGCTGTATCCACAATCAATTTTCTGAGTTCCGGAATATCCACTACCGCTTTTAACTGATCCAGCGGATTGGAATGGTGACGTTCTTTCATCAGCGCCACCTGGCTGTCACGGTCCGGATATCCCATGCTGAGGCGCATAAGAAAACGGTCCAGCTGTGCAGACGGCAGAAGCTGTGTACCTGCAGAACCAACCGGGTTCTGTGTTGCAAGTACCACAAACGGATCCGGAAGCGGATGGGTCACGCCATCTACTGTTACCTGATGCTCTTCCATTGCTTCCAGAAGCGCTGACTGTGTCTTACTGGACGTACGATTAATCTCATCTGCCAGCAGCAGATTGGTCATAATCGCTCCTGATTTGTACTGCAGTTTTCCGGATTCTTTTTCATATACAGAAAAACCGATAATATCAGAGGGAAGTGTATCGGAAGTAAACTGAATTCGTCTGGAATCCAGACCCAGTGCTCTGGCAAATGCCATGGCAAGCGTTGTCTTTCCTACTCCCGGAATATCCTCCAGCAAAATATGTCCCTGTGCCAGGACTGCCATCAGTACTTTTCTGATGACATCGTCCTTACCAATAATTGCTTTTTTAATCTCATTTTGAATCTGTTCTGTCAGCTCCTGCATTTGTCTTCCCCTTTCTTCTCACCGCCAGTACCACTGCTCCTGCAGCAACTGCCGCAATCACAGCAATCACGATTTTCCTCATCGAAGTTCCGCTTTCCTGCGGACCTGTGTATTGTTCAAAACTATATAACCGCTCTTCACCCTGTCTGAGACGAAGAAGCGCCGTCTTCGCAAGAAGCACCTGCTCGCTTGCCATAAAGTTACTCTCTCTGTCAGACTGTGCATGTGCATATCCACCGTCATTTCTTGCAAAAGCTTCCATGCCATCGAGAAGCGTCACGCCATTTTTTGCAAACCGGTCATCTTCTGCCGGATCAGTTCCAAGAGCACAAAGAGCAATGACCGTCTGTGCACAGGATTCTGCACTTTCCTCCCCATAACTCACATAAGAACCATGTTCTGTCATGTGTTCTGACAGCCAGACAAGTGCTTCGTCAGATGCCGCCTTTACTTCGCTGTCTTCCTGATACGGCGCCAGCGCCTGCAGTGCCATGGCTGTGAGATCAGGATCTGCCGATCCTTTCTGCAATCCAAAACTTCCATCCTCGTTTTGCTCCGCAAGAATCTCTTCCACCATCATTTCCCGTGTATACTTTGCATCCTGTGGTTCCTCATAGGATCCTGCATCTGCAGCAATCAGAGAATAAATCCATCCATTCACGCCCTGGTCTCCCAGGCTTCCACCCTGGTACTGCCAGATGCCATCTTCTACAAGATCTGCTCCTCCAAACTGTTCCGGGTCTCTTCCCAGTGCCAGGACCGTAAGAATGACACGGTCATATTCCGTCGCTTTCCGGTCAGAAAGGCTGCCATTCCTTTCATAAGTTTCCTTCACATAGGTTTCCAGGTTTTTTGCATAAACCTGATAATGATCTTTCTCTCCCGCCAGCGCCAGTGCCATGGCCGCCCAGTCACTCTGTGGAGAGCCAGCAGGCAGTATTTCCTGCCGGTTTAGGATCATTTCGTCTTTTCCTTCCAGTGCGGTTCTTAAGCCTTTTGCCGCACTTCGCACTTCCTCTTTCATAGTTCCGGCAGCTGTTCCTGCGCCCAGCAATATTAGCATCATACACAGCAACACTGGAATTATCCGTCTTCGTTTCATGCTTCTTCTCCTCCCTGGTCAGGGGCCGGATCGGGATCCGGTTTATCTGGTTCCGGATCCGGATTATCTGGTTCTGGGTCCGGTTGGTCAGGATCTGGCTGATCGGGATCCGGTTGGCCAGGATCTGGCTTGTCGGGGTCCGGTTGATCGGGATCTGGCTTGTCGGGGTCCGGTTGATCGGGA
>OKVK01000362.1_pt1 | contig 32329 bp, 29 predicted proteins | sample 1604771 | NCBI WGS metagenome assembly OKVK01 (sample SAMN01760906, study PRJEB22395) | human gut metagenome | reverse complement strand
CTTTTCTTTTGCAGGCGTTTTCTTTTTCAAATAAAAAGAAAATGCCGAAACGCTGTAGCAGATAAAATATTTTGTTAAGGTAGGTAGCGAAGGTAGTGGATAAAATTTTATCATCGTCATGTTGTGCCGCCGCAGGCGGCAAAGAGGACAAGTCTCAAGCAGAGAGCGTATTACACGACACAGACGAAATGAATAGCTTTCCGGTGACACTGACACGTCAAAAGGTCGTCGAGTCGCCGACCCATGCAATATGCGCGTCATAAAATATTTAAACCTCGCGGGCAAAAGATATCCGACCTACTCGGTTGTTATCTCCGCGAGTTGCTGTGTTTTTTCGCAGGTGAGCCAAGCTCTACCCCGCGTTCGGTTAAGAAAAAGCGGCAGCGGTCTGGAAGCTCCATCCGCTGCCGCCGGACATTTTTTATTTGATGTTGACCTTGTGGTTCATCAGCCAGCCTGTTCCGAAGAACAGACCGATTGAAATCAGGAACTGGAAGATAACTCCCGTCACACCGAACGAAAGATCTTTTGTGGACATCGCATCGCCGAACGAGAACACAAGTCCGTCTGTTCCGGGCGAAACGGTGATGGGCACATAGTTCGTAAGCAGGAAGTTGCAGATCTGAGCGATAATGAATATCGCAAAGAAAACGACTATCGGGCCTGCCGCGCCGAGCTTCTGCATAATGCGGGTGTTCGCGAAAGTTATGGAGAAGAACAGCTCGGAAATGAGGAACGCGAGCTGAACAAAGACCGCGAGCACGAGCAGGACGAGATATCCCTTTATCGCTTTTGCTCCGGGCATCGAGCGGAACATGCTGATAATTGTCTTTATCATGTTGAGGTTGTTCTCGCCGATGAGCGAGGTGATGTAGTCATATATCCAGATCATTATGCCGATGCTGACAGCGTAGCTGACGATAATCCACAGGAAAGCGACTATAGCCTTTGCCGCGAGGAGCTGACCGCTCGTCACGGGGAGCGTGAAGCTCAGATATCCCTGCTGGCTGTAGAGCGTTTTATAGAAGTTCGCAATAACACCGATAAATGTTATTATAAGAGCTATCAGCGCGATGAGGAACAGCGCAACGGTCGCGATGGCGCTCAGCCAGCTGATGTCTATAGCATAGGCGATGAGCATGATGCCTATTGTGACCGCGGCGGCAATGTAGATGTTCATCATTGTATGCGCGCTCATTTTGATCTCATTCTTAATCAATTTGCCAAGCATATTTGAACACCTCCTTGAAAACATCCTCAAGCGTCTTGCCGCTGCTGCATATGTCGTCAACGGACGAGTTGAGCAGGACTTTGCCCTGACCTATCATCAGCGCGTGGTCGAATATGCTCTCGACATCGTGGATAAGATGGGTCGAGATGAGCATAGTCGAATCCTTCGGGTGATTCTTCATGATTATGTCGAGTATACCGTCACGCGCAGCGGGGTCGACACCGCTGAGCGGCTCATCGAAAATATAGAGCTTCGCGTTGCGGCACATGACGAGAATGAGCTGGAGCTTCTCCTGCATGCCCTTTGACATCGACTTTATCTTCTGCTTGGGCTGGAGACCGAATGTGTCGAGCATTCTCATCGCCTTGTCGCGGTCGAAGTCCGGATAGAAATCCGCAATGTAGTTTATCGCGTCGACAGCGCGCATCCAGTCCGCAAGATACGACTTCTCGGGCAGATACGCTATCTTCGCCTTTGTCGAGGGGCCGGGGACTTCGCCGTCTATGAGCACCTCTCCGGAGTAGTCGTGAATGAGTCCTGTGAGTATTTTTATCAGCGACGATTTACCCGAGCCGTTCGGGCCGAGCAGAGCTATGATCTGGCCGGGCTGGAAGCTGAACGAAATGTCGTTGAGCACCTGGTGGCTGCCATAGGACTTGCTCAGATGGTTTACTGTGATTATGTCCTGCATTTTTTCCTCCCGTAAATTTTTGACGTAGGAATCTACTTGGAATGATTATATCACAAAAAATGGCATAGTAAAAGTTTTTTATGTTTTTTTAAGGAATAGTCACATTTTATTTAAACTTTTTTGCCGATATCCTGTTTTTTATCGCTCCCGCGGCGGCAAAGACTATAAGGCACACGGCGTTCGCCGCGACTACGCTCGCACCCGCCGGGGTGTTGAATGCATAGGAGATAACAAGCCCCGCGAAGAAGCAGACGCACGACACCGCCGCCGATACGGCAGTCACCGCACGAAAGCTCCTGCAAACGCGCATCGAGGTCAGCGCGGGGAAAATTATCAAACTCGATATCAGCAATGCGCCCATTATCCTCATGCCGACAACTACAGTGACAGCAGTGAGCACAGCTATAAGAGTATTATATAGTCCCGTCTTTGTTCCGGTCGCCGCGGCGAAAGTCTCATCGAAAGTTACGGCAAAGATGCGGTTATAGAATATGACATAGAGCACGAGCACCGCCGTCGATATCGCGGCGCAGGCGATAATATCATTTTTGCCCATGAGCAGAACCGAGCCGAACATATAACCCGACACATCGGTGTTGAGTCCCGTTGTCAGAGACGCCGCAATGACGCCGACCGCTATAGCCGTGCTCGAAATGAGCGCTATGGCGGCGTCGCCCTTTATCTTCGCGTTGTCGTTTATCCGCATGAGCAGAAACGCCGCCACTACAACTACGGGCACGGAGATTTTCAGCGGCGCCACATTCAGCGCCATAGCCACGCACGCCGCGCCGAAGCCGACGTGGGAAAGCCCGTCGCCTATCATCGAATAGCGCTTTAATACGAGAGTCACTCCGAGCAGGGCGGAGCAGAGAGCCACGAGCAGACCCGCTATCAGGGCGCGGCGCATGAATGAATAAGAAAGCATCTCGGCTATAAGTTCAAACATCGCTTCTCCCCCTCCCCGCAAAACGCCGTCCGGCGTCGCTCTTTAAATAATCCTCGGTCGTGCCGAAAAATTCGACTCCGCGCGAGCCGAGATGCAGAATTTTGTTCGCGTTCTCGACGGCGCACTCTATATCGTGCGAGACCATAATAACGGCTATGCCGGAATCCCGATTGAGCTTTTTTATCAGGCGATAAAACTCAGCAGTCACCACCGGGTCAAGCCCGGTCACAGGCTCGTCGAGCAAAAGCAGCTCTTTTGCGGCGCAGAGCGCACGCGCGAGCAGAACCCTCTGCTGCTGACCGCCGGAGAGCTCGCGGTATGATCTGTTCGCGATATTTGTTATCGAGAGCTTTTCCATATTTTTATTCGCAAGACTGCGGTCAGCGCGGGAATAAAACGGACCTTTCGAGCCGTTGAGACAGCCGGAGAGCACGACCTCACGCACCGTGGCGGGGAAATCGCGCTGAGCCTGGGTCTGCTGCGGCAGATAGCCTATGTCCGTGCGCCTGAGCCCGTCGGCGAAATCAACGCTTCCGCCCCTCATCGGGATAAGCCCCAGAATACCTTTTAGAAGTGTGCTCTTGCCCGAGCCGTTTTCGCCGACTATGCAGAGATAATCTCCGCGTTCAAGCTCGAAACTCACGTCGTTGACCGCTACAGTGTTTTCGTAGCCTATCACTGCATCGCGGCAGGCAAGCAATATATTTTTGTTCATGAAAGTGCCTCCCTGAGATTTCGGAGATTGTCGTTCATCAGCGAGAGATAGCCGACCCCGGACTCAAATTCGTCGCGGCTGACATTGTGGCAGGAGTGGAACAGCCGCATCGAACAGCCCGTCTCGCCGCAGATTATCTCCGCCGTTCGCGGCTCGGCCAGCTCTTCATAGAAAATGACCGGGATGTTCCCGTTTTTTACAGTGTTTATTATCTTCGCTACAGTCCGCGCACCCGGCTCGGAGTTGTCCGCGCAGGCGTCGAGCGCGCTGACGAATTTCAGCGAATACCGCTCGGTGAAATTGCGGAATGCGAAGCGGCCGGAGAATACGATTATATCGCGCTTTCCGTTTTTGACTGCGTCTTTGAATCCTGCATCAAGCGACTGAAGCTTTGAGATATATTTTTCGCTGTTTGATTTATAGAACTCGGCGTTGCGGCTGTCGAGCCGGCAGAGCGCGTCGGTTATGACCTTCACCATGCCCTGAGCATAGACCGGGTCTGTCCAGATATGCGCATCGACAAAGCCCTCTTCATATTCGTGCTCATGTTCATGCTCGTCCTCGTGGCCGTGTTCATGCTCATGCTCATGCGCGGCAAGGCGCAGACCCATTTCAGATGCGATATCGAGATACTCGCCCGCTCCCGTTGATTTGTCAAAGAGCTTCGCCGACCAGGTCTCCATATTTTCGCCGACGCGGATCAACAAATCCGCATTGCTGACCGCTTTCATGTCGGCGGGAGTCGGATCGTATGAGTGGCTCTCCATTCCGGGCGGGAGCAGCAAAGTTAAATCTACTCTGTCCCCGGCAATCTCGCGCACGAAATCATACGGCACAAACAGCGTGCATACAACGCGGAGCTTATCGCTCTTCGATTCAATTTTTCCGGAGGAGCAGGCGGCAAGCGAGAATACCATCGCCGCGCAGAGTATAACTGCCGCCGCGCGCAAAAACTTAGTTTTCATTCTTTTTCCTTTCGGCGCACTCGGCGCAGACTCCGTAGAGCACGGTGTTCTCCTCGCTGAGGGTGAACCCGTGGTGCTCGAAGATATGCTCCGCGACCTTGTCGAGAAAGCCGCACTCGACATGGAGCAGCTTCCCGCACTCGGAGCATTTGAGATGATAGTGGTTGCAGCAGTCCGCGCTGTCGCCGACATACTGATAGCACGCGCTCTCCCCGTCGTGGAGCACAAACTTGCGCACGCTCCCCTCGCGCAGCATCTTTTCAAGATGGCGATAGACCGTAGCTTTGCCGACCGGACAGCCGCGCTCGCCCAGAATATGCGATATATCCTCGGCGGTCAGGTGCCTGCCGCCGCTGCTTTTAAGCAGATTGAGAATGAGTTCGCCCTGCTTTGTGTTGTAACCCATAAAAAGCACCTCTTTGAGCTTCGGCAGAAAACAGAAGAAATATTCCGCCGCAAACTGAATTTGAGAATCGTTTTCAATTTTAATCCCGAAAGCGTGGTTTGTCAAGAGCGGAATCTATGTAATTCTCATTTTACAGACCGTAGGGGCAATTTCGTTCGCCTGCTTTTTGGCTCCCCTATAGGAGAGCGGGCTCGGCGTAAACCGAGACTGAGGGATTGTTTCGCTTCGCTCAAAGTAAGTAGCGGCAGATATCATCCGCCCGCGAAATTAGCAGTGATTCTTGTCTTTTGCAACTCGTAGGGACAGCCGCAAGGGCTGTCCCTACAAACTATCGGTAATAGATATTTCAAAAAATTTTGTCCCGCTCTTAGCTACGGTGCATAAAAATCTATACACTCCGCAATATCACGGAACATAAAAACAGCTTCATCCCGGCGTATCTGCCGAAATGAAGCTGAATAAATATTTTATTTTTCCGCGCTGTCTCTACGTTTGTATTTCGACGAAGGGATAAACGCGAACACGGCGATGACCGCGACGAACAGCGCCGACATTACTTTTATATATAGCTCCGAGAGTCCGATGTTCTGCGCCGTCTCCTGTCCGAGCGCGATATAGACCGCCGCATATGTCACGAGAACGACAAAAAATGCTATTATCAGTCCGTTTCGCGCTTTTCTGCGCGAGCGTTCGCGGTCGGGGTCATACGGGAGCGCCAGCCACGCCGCGGTTATCATTATCGGCGGGATACTGCCTGAGAGCACGGAGAGAATAATATACAGCACCGTGTTTTTTTCGCTCCTGTTGTTTTTGAGCATCAGGATGCCGCAGGACGCAAAGCCGATTGCATTTATTATATCCCCCGCTATGCGCACTCCGCTCGTGAGCCCGTTGAAATTCGGTATGCACACCGCCGCATCCACTAATATAAATATCGCCATAACGCAGAGCAAAGCGGGCATTATTTTTTCCGTCAGGCGTAAGTCTGCATTCCCGCTATTTTTGATTCGCGACGATGCGGTTATTGCCGAAACGCCTATGAGTATTAATATGATCGCCAAACACAGCGAGACGATTTTTTCCGCCGCCGGGCTGTCGGCTAAAAACGGCGAGATGCCGTTTGTCAGCGCGCCGATAACAGAAAACACGCCCGCGAGGGTATAGAGAAGTATATTTCGTCTGTTCATTTTTTCTTCGCCTTTTTCTTTTTGTCCTTCGGAGTCGAGACGGCGATGAGTGCAAGACCCATATCGGTAACGAGAGTCAGGCAGAGGAACAGCCAGTCGGTCACAGCGCGGAACGTGTCGCTCGGCAGAGTGAGATTGGTTATTATGTATGCCGCAACAATAATTACCGCGCCGACGATAAGCTCGATAACACCCGCCTTGCGGAGCTTTTTACATTCGCCGTCCGCTCTTTCGCGCGCGAACGCGCCGGAGACAAATATGGAAGCGGGATTTCCCGTCATCGCGGCGAACACGGCATATATAATTTTATTTCTTCTGATGAATACCATGTTATTTTTGAACATGATAACGGCTGCGGCAACGTGTCCCGCCGCACCTATAAGTTCTGCTATAATTCTGACTGCGTCGAACGCCGTTTCAAAATGCACGGCGGTGTTTATGATATCCGCCGTGAGAATTACCGCGAAGCCGACGAAGCATATCGGCATAACAACAGTGCGGACTGCGGAATCCTTCGGATTCTTGCCGGACTGCGCCGCAAGTATAAATGAAGAAACTGCCGCCGCGAGCGTCAGAACCGCGCCCGCTATCATCGAAATTGTAGCGCCGACCGTCATCTTGGTCGGATAAAGCGCGAGCGCGCCCGAGAAGAAAAGATAGAAAAGTCCTGAAATAATATAGAGCCCTTTTCTGTGTTTGTTCATTTTGTACCCTCCGTCAATTTATTCTCTCCCGGTATTATTCGCCGGGTAAAATCCTTTTACGCTCACTTCGCCGCCGGTTATTACTTCGCGCTCTCCGTTTTCGAAAATGACTTCAAGCCCGAAATTTTCGGAGATTTCAACGGCACGTCCTTTTTTTATTTCTTCTCCGCGCTCGATGCTTATCTCCTCGCCGATAACGGCGCAGTTCTCGCGGTATTCTTTTAGATATTCCTCTCTTTTTTTGGGAAATCCCGCGTTTATCAAATCGAGCTCTTCGATAACGGCGGCAATTATCTCCGCCCTGCAAAATTCTCTCTTGCATATTATTTTCAGAGACGAAGCAATATTGCGAAGCTCCGGCGGAAAGCCGTCCTCACTTTGATTCACATTTATGCCGATCCCCATCACGGGACCCGCCGAGGTCATCTCTGTGAGTATGCCGCATATCTTCATCCTGCCGCAGACTATGTCATTGACCCATTTTATTTTGCTTCCCGCATGGCAGACTTTTTCTATCGCGCGGCGCACCGCAACCGCGCCCCATGCGGTTATCTCGCTTATCTCATCCGGGGTCGCGTCGCCCGTACCGAGCAAAAAAGAGAGATAAATTCCTACTCCTTTGTCCGATTCAAATCTCTTTCCGCGCCTGCCGCGCCCTTTCGTCTGGCAGTCGGCTGTCACGCAGTCGCCGGGTCGGGCCTTTCCCTCGGCGCACCAATTTTTTAGGATAGTGTTCGTTGAATCCACCGTGTCAAAGACGGCGATATTATTTTTTCGATCTTTTGTGAGATATTTTTTTATCTCCTCGGCGGAGAGAATATCAGCCTGCATTTTTCTTCTCGTCCTCCTCAAGATGCCTGCGCCAGTGGAACAGATACTGCTGCGCTATTCCGCGCACTCCGTCCATGCACTCGGGCAGGCCGTTCGGATATAGTTCGCCGACAACGCGGCGCACCCAGACATCTATCGGGAACGCATCGACGCGCCCGAAGCCGAATAATAAAGTACACTCCGCAACTTTCGCGCCGACGCCTTTTATTTTCAAAAGGCTTTCGCGAACTTCGTTATCAGAAGCACTTCTGAGCGCGGACAGATTTACTTCACCGCCCGCTACTTTGCGCGCGGCGTCGATTATATATTTATTTCTAAAGCCCGCTCTCAGCGGAGCGAGGTCGTCCGGTTCGAGAGAAGCCAGTTTTTCGGCGGACGGGAACGAATACCCCCCGCCGGGGAGCTTATCTCCGAAGTTTTCGCAGAGTCTGCCGATTATGCCCTTTATTCGCGGTATATTATTATTCTGAGAAATAATAAACGAGCAGAGCGTCTCCCACTCGTCCTGTTTTAATATTCTTATCCCCGGATATTCCGAGCACGCTGTTTTGAGATTTTCGTCCGCGCTCAGGCGCTCGCATATCGCGGTGTAGTCGCGGCCGAGGTCAAAATATTTTATCCATATGTTTTTTATTTCGTCGGGCGTCGTGTTTTCAAAAAATAATCTATCTCCGTCCTGCTTTAATCTGAGTTCGCGGCTCATCGCCACTCCGCTCCAGCTGCCGTCTGCATTTTCGCTCCAGCGAAACGCCTGACCGCAGTCGAGTATCAGCGGCAGGCTGAAACAGCGAAGCCCGGTTATTATGCTTCCGCCGTCCGTCTGCAAAATTTTGTCACAATCCAACTCAAATCCGCTCCTTTTGTTATATAAGCGAAATATATTCAAATTCAAAAGTAAAGAAAATATAACAAATTGTATATATTTTCGACTTCAAAATATCTATCCACATCAGCTTGTCAAGGTTTTTCAAGCGTTTTTGAAGAAGTTATCAACATTTTCCACATAGTTTTCCACATATCACGCGCGAAAGTGTGATTACAGTTCGTATAATCGGCTTTTCTCCGCCCGTCGGTATATTTCACGCCCGAAAAGTCAAAAATAATCAACACATGACATTCGGAGGGCAAGAAAAAATGATAAAAGGTGTGAACCGTCAGGTCATAGAGATAACGCAGACCAAATGCGAATATTTTGAAAAAGTGCTGTTTTTCGTCAAACCCGAATACGCCGCAACGAGCGAGGGCACGCTGCGCGAGCGGGCAGGTCTCATAGCCGACAGCGCGGGTATCCCTCCGGCAAGCAAGCTCAAGAAGAGAAAAATTATCTCCGCGCTGAAATTCGCCTGCTCCGCGCTCGCGGGAGCTGCAGTGACGGCGCTGATATCATTTCTGCTTTAAATAATAGCTGCAAAATCCGTTCATCACGCAGGCGGGACAATTCGGTCTGCGTGCGATGCACACCGCCCTGCCGTGAAGCACGCAGCGGTGGCAGAAATCGTTGCTTTTTTTAGGATCGAGCAGAGCTTTCAGCTCCTTTTCTACTTTTGCCGGGTCTTTTGTGTCAACGAGCCCCAGCAAATTTGTTATTCTGATAAGATGCGTGTCCGCAACAACTGCCGGCTTGCCGTAGACGTCGCCGACTATTAAATTCGCGGTCTTTCTGCCGACTCCCGGGAGCTTGACAAGCTCTTCGATGGTATCAGGCACTTTGGAATCATATTTTTCAATGAGCATCCGGCTCATCGAAACTATGTCGTTCGCCTTTGCGCGGAAAAAGCCGCAGGGGTGAACTATCTCCTCGACCTCGGCAACATCGGCAAAAGCGAGGCTCTCGAGCGTCGGGAATCGCTCAAAGAGCACGGGAGTGACTAAATTTACCCGCGCATCGGTACACTGAGCCGAGAGTCTGACTGCTATCAGCAGGCGATAAGGCTCCTTTTCTTCAAGCGAACACAGAGCATCCGGATATTCTTTTTCGAGCGCCGCCACAGCGAGGGCGGCCTTTTGCTTTTTTGTCATAGCTTACCTCTTCGGGATTATCTCTATCCAATAGCCATCCGGGTCGGCGATAAAATATATCCCCATGCCCTCGTTTATATAACAGACGCAGTCCATCTCTTTGTGCTTTTTGAGTGAGGCCTCGTAGTCGTCCGCAGTCAGCGCGAGATGAAATTCACATTCGCCCAAATCATATGCCTGCGGGTGATCTTTGAGACAGGTGAGCTCAAGAGAAAAAGTGCCGCTGCCGTCGCCCATGAAAACTATTGTAAAAGAGCCGTCCGACGCTTCTTTGCGGCGAATCTCTTTGAGTCCGAGAGCTTCGTTATAGAATTTTATGCTCTCGTCGAGATTTTTTACATTGAAGTTAAAATGATTGAATTTGTAGTCCATGCTGCACCTCAGTATTTATAAGTCAGTCCGAAAAGCTCGGTCTCGTTCTTTTTGTCGTTTTTATATATCTCTTTGCGCACGGTTATCATGCCGAGCGTGATATAGCCGAGCTTATGATAGAGCGCGAGCGCAGCTTTATTATCGGGCGAAGCTTCGAGGCAGATCGAAGTATATCCCCTGTGGGATTTTATCTTATCTTCCGCAAGCCCAATAACGCGCGTTGCGATTCCCTGTCTGCGTCTTGTTTCGTCAACATAAATATCTTCTATCCACGCTGTGTTGCCCGTGCGGTAATTTATATGGACAAAGCCGACTGTATCTTTTTCGTCAACTATCACAAATAATTCGTCGTTTCCGTGGGTCCACTCTTTGAGCGTCTTTTTCGCCGCTTTCATTCGGCTCTCGTCTGGCTTGTCCGTGCCGAAATGCAGACCAGCGCTGAATCCGAAGTACCGCGCTATTCTCTCAACGGTCTCTTCTTTGTATTTTCCGCCGAATTTTTTGAGCTTTGTCATGATAAGACTTCCTTTCTTATACATATTTTTATTATATCATACTTGTTTACTAATGAAAAGCAGAAAACATTGCTTATAAAACAAATCGGAGGAATATTGCCGGAAGATGTAAATATCTGTTTATAAATCAGGCTTTTAAAAAATCAAATCTTTGCTGTTCAGTTTTCAAGGTAACTTAAATCCGACAAAATAAATTCGGCTACTAAAAAGCTTTCTTTGTTTAATTTTCAAGGTAACCTGAAAACGGCAAAATAAATTCAGAAGTGTAAAGCAGGCTTTCACTGTTCAGTTTTCAAGGTAACTTACACAAAACCAGGAAAACAAAAAATTTTGCATATTATTATAGTATATAGTACTTGTAATTGATTCAAATATATATTATAATATCTTAGTAACCTGATAAGCATCTTAAGCGAGGCTTTGTTTTGGTCATGTGGCGTGGCGGGTCCTGTGCGGCGGGGCGCCGTGAACCATGTCAGGCGGGGAACCGAGCAGCATTAAGCGGTCTGCACTGTGCGCCACAGTCCGCCTGCCCGCCGCATGACCAAGATAAAGGCTCGTTTTTGTTTTTATCAAAAAGTATTTTTAAAGGACGGTCTGTTATGTACCGCGTGCTCTACAGAAAATGGCGTCCGCAGACTTTTGAAGAGGTCTACGGTCAGCCCCATATAACCGCAACGCTCAAGAATGAGCTCGTCAGCGGCAGGGTCGCCCACGCCTATCTGTTCACCGGCTCGCGCGGAACGGGTAAGACCACCTGCGCGAAGATTCTTTCAAAGGCGGTCAACTGCCTCTCGCCGCATGACGGCGACCCCTGCAACGAGTGCGAGATATGCCGCGGCATCGACAACGGCTCGGTGCTCGATGTTATTGAAATAGACGCCGCTTCAAACAACGGCGTTGACAATATCCGCGATCTTCGAGACGAGGCAAACTTTACGCCTGTCAAAGCGAAGTACAGAGTCTATATTATAGACGAGGTGCATATGCTCTCAACCGGCGCGTTCAACGCTCTTCTGAAAATTCTCGAAGAGCCGCCGGAGCATGTTATATTTATCCTCGCTACTACAGAAGTACACAAGCTCCCCGCGACTATTCTTTCGCGCTGCCAGAGATTTGATTTCAAGCGAATAACGCCCGAGGATATCTGCGCGAGACTTCAATATGTCGCCGAGCATGAGAATATCACTCTCGACGAAGACGCCGCCGCGCTGATAGCAAAAGTCGCCGACGGAGCGCTGCGAGACGCGCTCTCTCTGCTCGACAGATGCTGCGCCGTTGACGAACATATAACAAGCGAAGTCGTTACAAAGAGCGCGGGACTCGCAGGGCGCGACTATTTAATGCGCCTGTCCGAATGTATAATTAAAAAGGACTGCGCCTCAGCTCTCGGAATAATTAACGAGCTGCACATGAACTCCTGCGATATGGAGCGTCTCTGCTCCGAGTTTATGTTTCATCTGCGTGACTTAATGATAGTCAAAACGGTCAAAAATGCGGACAGCATTCTGATAGCTACAGACGATGAACTGAAATCTCTGAAAGCTCTCGCGGAAAAACTGCCGCTCGAAGAGCTGCTCTATGATTTAAATATTATCGAAGACACATTCTCGCAGATAAAGCGCTCGTCTAACAAGAGAATACCGTTTGAAATGGCGTTCGTGAAGCTCTGCTCCGAGTCGCTTGATTCGGAAAACGACGCTCTGCTCAGAAGAATATCCGCGCTCGAAGCGAAATTGGCTTCCGGCAATTTCACGGCGGCAAGCAGTGCTGTGCCCGTTGAAAATAAGCCGAAAGCTCCCGAAAAAATTAAAACAGCCGTTCCCGAGCCTCACCCGCAAACAAAAGCGGAAGAAGTGAAAAATGCTCCCGAGCCGCAGAAAGCTGATATAAAAGAAAAGGCTCCAGAGCCGAAAACGGAAGCTCCTATTGAACATCACGCTCCCGCGCCATCACCCGAGGGCACGAGCGGCGAGACAGTTCAGTTCTCCCGCTGGGCAGAGGTCATGGACGAGCTTCAGAAAGTCGATGCGCCGCTCCACGGAATACTCAATGGAGCGAGCGGATATGAGCGCGACAACTTTATTCTTATAAAGAGCGAGAATCCCGCGCTCTCGTCTTTTATAAAGCAGGACACCCACGCAGTGCTCTTAATGAAAGCGATTTTCTCAGTCACCGGCAAACGGTATAAAATAGGTCTTTATAAAGCCCCCGAACAGCACAGCGGCAAAGACCCGCTCGAAGGGCTTATAAAAAAAATAAACGATTTCAAAAACAGTTGAAGTAAGGAGAAATAATCATGAAAGCAAGAATCCCCGGCGCCCAGCAGGGCGGCAGTGCAAATATGATGAAGAAAATTCAGGAGATGCAGGAGGAGATGGCACGCGTCCAGCAGGAGGTCGAAGAGACCGAGTTCACCGCCAGCGCAGGCGGCGGAGCTGTTGAAGTGACAGTCAACGGACGCCATGAGGCTGTTTCCATCAAGATGGCTCCCGAGATAATCGACCCCGAAGAGCCGGAGATGCTCGAAGATCTGATAATCGCCGCTTTCAACGAGAGTGTGCGCAAGGCTAACGACGCTATGGAGCAGGGTATGGAGCGCGCCAAGGGCGGACTTTCCATACCCGGACTTTTCTGATATGGCGCAGAACAATGCCGCTCCGCTCGCGAGATTGATAGAGCAGTTTGAGCGCCTGCCGGGAATTGGCAGAAAAAACGCCCAGAGGCTCGCATATCATATTCTTTCGATGACGGATGAGCAGGCAAAAGAATTTGCCGACACGATAGTTGAGGCGAAAACGAAAATTCACCGCTGCCCAATATGCTGTGACTTAACCGACGCGGAGCTCTGCCCGATATGCAAGAGCCCGTCGAGGGACAAGAGCGTTATCTGCGTTGTCGAAGACCCGAAAGCAGTCATGGCTATCGAGCGCACGCACGAGTTCGGCGGAGTATATCACGTTCTCCACGGGCTGATATCCCCGATGAACGGAGTCGGTCCGGACGATCTCTGCATAAAAGAGCTTGTCAACAGGCTTGGCGACGGCGAAGTAAAAGAGCTCATCATGGCTACTAATCCTACAGCCGAGGGCGATGTAACGGCTCTGTTTATCTCAAGGCTCGTAAAGCCGCTCGGAGTGAAAGTATCGCGCCTTGCTTACGGAATCCCCGTCGGCGCGGATCTTGAATATGCCGATAACTTCACTCTCACAAAGGCTATCGAGGGCAGAAAAGAGCTCTGATAAAAAGAAAAGTTTTCCACATTCTTTTAGTTTTCCACATACCGTTTTTCCACACTTTCCACATCGGTGTTTTTAAGTGTGTGGAAAAGTAAAATTTTTCCTCATCCGATGTGGAAAACTCAAAATCTCGGTTTCATTGACAGTAAAGGGACAGAGGCACTTTTCCTCACTTTCAACACCCTCTACTACTACTACTAAAAATAATATTTATTTATTCACAGACAGGGAGGATCTTTCATGAAATTTGTTTGCGGCACGGCGGAGCTCTCCGAGGCTTGCCTCAACGTGCAGAGAGCAGTATCGACCAAAACATCGATACCCGCAGTAGAAGGTATTCTCATAAAAGCAGTCAGCGGTCAGCTCATTCTCACGGGCTATGACCTTGAACTCGGCATAAATACCGCAATAAAGGCGACAGTCGAAGAGGAGGGCTCGATAATTATCAACGCCCGCATTCTCTGCGACATTATGCGCAAGCTCCCCGGCGAGAGCGTGCGCTTTGAGTCCGATGCGAGACTTCTTGCAAGCATCGTCAGCGGCAACGCAAAATATTCGCTTATCGGCATGAGCGCTGAGGAATATCCCGAGCTCCCGTCAGTCTCCGGCGGATATCCTATTGTTATCAATCAGGGCGTTTTAAAAGATATGGTCAGGCAGACTATATTCGCCGTCGCAGTTAACGACAGCAAGGTTGTTCACACAGGCGTCAAGTTTGATATCAGCGGCAATATACTGAAGCTCATTGCAATCGACGGATTCAGACTCGCCGTCAGAAAAGAGAATATAGATTATTCCGGCGATGATATCTCATTTATCGTCCCCGCGAAGACGCTTTCTGAAATAATGAAATTGATGAACGACGATGACGGAAATATCTCGCTCGGAGTCGGCAAGAGACATATTGTCTTTGAAATAGGCTCTTACAGCGTCGTTTCGAGACTTCTTGAGGGCGAATTCTTAAATTATGAATCCGCTATCCCGCCCAAATGTACAACAAGAGTCAGAGTCAACACCCGCGACATGATAAATTCGATCGACCGCGCGTCGCTCATTATCAGCGAGAAGTATAAGAGCCCCATCAAGTGCGTTTTCGCAGACAATATGATAAGACTCTCGAGCGTAACCTCGCTCGGTACTGCGAGCGACAGCGTTTCGGCCGAGATAGACGGCGACGATGTTGAAATAGGTTTCAATAATAAGTATCTGACCGACGCTCTGCGCGTTGCGGATACAGACGAAGTCAATTTCAAACTTAACGGCCCCGTCTCGCCGATAATAATCCTTCCGCCCGAGGGCGACAGCTTCCTGTTCCTCGTGTTGCCCGTTAGAATAAAGACTGAGTAAGAAGGATAGAAATGGTTAAAAAACTCAAAGTCAGAATAAAAGAGAAACCGGTCACGGAAAAAAAGATAGACACCGAGTTTATCCGCCTCGATGCTTTTTTAAAGCTCTGCGATGCAGTTGTGACCGGCGGACACGCAAAGTTCGTTATCCAGGACGGAGAAGTAAAAGTCAACGGCGAAGTCTGCACTTCGCGCGGCAAAAAGCTCCGTCCGGGAGATACGGCTGAGTTTGAACACAAAATATACAAAGTTATCTGATATGTATTTAACACAGCACAATGCAAAAGACTTCCGCAATCTTGAAAATGCAGTAATTTCGCCGGACAGGTCTATAAATATAATTTTCGGCGAAAACGGACAGGGCAAGACGAATCTCATTGAGAGCATCTGGCTTTTTACCGGCTGCCACAGCTTCAGGACAAGGAAAAATTCCCAGCTTATACGCGAGAACTGCGAGCGCAGTATGCTCGATATAAGCTTTTTTGCATTTGACAGAGATCAGACGGCTCGGCTCGAGCTAACGGATAAAAAGAATGTGTGGATAAACGGCGTTCATAAAGACACTCCGCGAAGACTCATCGGTGAGTTCCCGGCGGTGCTGTTTTCCCCGGCAACGCTGTCTATAGTCCAGGACGGACCGGGCGAGCGCAGAAAGTTTATAGACATAGCTATAAGCCTTGTCAAGCCCAACTACGCAGGGATACTTTCAAAATATATCAAAACTCTCTCCGAGCGCAACGCGCTGCTGCGTCAGGCGGCGAGCGGGAATATCAGCTCCGATATGTTTTTTTCATGGGACGCACAGCTGTCCGCCCTCGGAGCAAAAATACTTCGCTACCGCTTTGAATATCTCGACATGATAAAAAAGCAGGCTGCGGAAAATTATTCCGGAATAACCGCCGGGCGCGAAAAGCTGACGGTCAGATATGATACATTCTGCAAAGCTACCGATTTTGACGAACAATCGGCGGCGCAGACCATGCTCGACGAGCTCGAAAAAAGCCGCGAGACTGATATTCGCCGCCAGTTTACAGGCACAGGTCCGCACAAAGACGATCTTTCATTTTTTATAAACAACAGAAACGCCCGCATCTACGGCTCGCAGGGTCAGCAGAGATCCTGTGCCCTCTCGCTAAAATTGGCCGAGGCGGACATACTCGAAAAAATCACGGACGAAAGCCCGATAATCCTGCTCGACGATGTTATGAGCGAGCTTGACGACGGGCGTCAGGAACTGCTGCTCGAACGCCTCGGAAAGAGGCAGGTTTTCATAACCTGCTGCGATCCGTCCCAGCTGCTGCGGCTGCAGAAGGGTAAAGCGTTTGAAATGACGGACGGCAGTATAAATGAAATATGAGGAGGGAGACTGATGTATCTTCATCTCGGCCAGGACAAGGTCGTGAGCATGGACGAGATAGTCGGGATATTTGATCTCGACACTTCGACCGTCTCAAAAGCCACGCGAGATTATCTCGCGAAGGCTGAAAAGGACGGCTGCGTTACGAATGTCTGCACCGATCTTCCGAAATCGTTTATAGTCTGCATCGGCAGAGATCAAAAAACACACGTCTATATTTCACAGATATCGTCGTCAACGCTGCTCAAACGCACGGAGTATGTTGACAGTCTTTCAAATATCTGAATGAGGGGATAACAAATGAAAAAGAGGAACACCGGAATAAACCTTTTTAAGCTGTTTTCCATGTTCATGATAGCCTTGCTTCATGTTCTGGGAATAGGCGGGATAACCGGAGCTGCCGCGGGAACAAGCAGCTATTATCCGGTTTATCTCATGCAGAATGCGGCATTTTGCGCGGTCAACTGCTACGCACTCGTCAGCGGGTATCTTATGCTCGGCAAAAAGATAAAGCCGTCGAGGATAACGGAGCTGTGGTTCGAAGTATTTTTCTACAGCGTCGGTATTTCCGCAATTATGATGATTGTTTACCGTGATCTTTTCAGCGCAAGGAATATTGTCTATGCGGTTACTCCGATAATTTCAAATCAGTATTGGTATATGACATCGTATTTCATGATGTATTTGTTCATCCCGATGATGAATAAGTTTGCAGATGCGGCAAATAAAAAAGTTTTCACCGCCACTATTGTGGTCATTCTCGTTTTGACGACCGGATCTCTTATGATAAAAAAGGACGGATTCAGATTAAACGACGGCTACAGCCCGATATGGCTTATGATCATGTATCTTGTCGGTGCATATATGAAAAAATTTAATGTTGGAGCAAAAATGAAAAAATGGCTTGCTCTTTTGCTCTATGTTATTTCTTCTTTATGTAGTTTCATATTGTGTGTATTTTCAAAGAAGCTGTTAAAAATTATGCTGGGAAATGACATAAACTATCTGAGTTACACCTCGCCCTTTGTGGTCTTGTCCGCAATCTTCCTTTTCATATTCTTCTCAAAGCTGAAATTCGGAAAGAAAACGGAGAAGCTCATAAATTATATAACTCCCGCTGCTCTCGGAGTTTATCTGATACATACTCACCCGCTCGTGTTCAATAAGCTGATGAAAGATATCGCGATGCCGCTCGTCAATCACGGCACGGCGGCGATGATTTTCGGCTCGGTTGCAATGGCGCTCGCTATATTTATAATATGTATAGTAATAGACCTTCTGAGAATACAGCTTTTTAGGCTGATAAGAATAAACGCACTGTGTAAAAAGCTCGACGAAGTGTTTAACAGCAAAAAGATGAAAACCATTGAAATCGAAGAGCCGGAAATTGAAGCGGGGCAGATTGAAGAAACAATAAATATATAAAATTAAAGCCGGAAGATTTTTTCTTCCGGCTTACAACATTTCGATAAACCTGATTTTTTGGGCTTCGCAGGAATCAGAATCAATGCCTCCTTTGTGTAAAAGGAGTGGCGCGGAGTGCCGAGGGATTGTTTTGAATAAGTTGAAAATTTTCAAAATTGCTGTTTTTTTAACTTTCATACAACAACCCCTCAGTCACGGCTTCGCCGTGACAGCTCCCATTACACAGGTGAGCCTTGAGAATGTGCTAAGACAGAATTTTCGATAGACTAAAAGCCGGAAGAAAAATCTTCCGGCTTAATTTATTTGATTTTCAGCAGCAGCTTTGTCATTTGTCTTCCCAATTGCTTGCGATAGATGTCTATATATTCGTATTTGTCGAACTCACCGTCGCCTTTTATGAGAACTTCCATCGGAACTCCGGCGAGAGATATCTCCGTCCCCGTCTCGCGCAGTCCGCAGCGAAGATAAAATTCTTTTCTGCGAACGGTCATCGGCTTATTTTCGTCCGGTTTTTCTATTTCAAGCATGAGGTTGCGGCGCGGGAAAGTCTCGCACAGGGCGGGAATGATTTTTGAGCCCAGTCCCTGACCGCGCTTGTTGCCGTCAACGGCGAGGTACATCAAAAGCACCGATTTGCTGCCCGTGCAGGTTATCGCGAGAGCGCAGGGTTCACCGTTTTCATATGCGGCGAACATTTTTATTATATTATTTTTCTGTAATTTTATCAGCCTTGAAAAAGGTATTCTCTCTCTTATCGGAAAAGCCTCTTTATATAGCTTTTTTACATAATTTACATCTATTTTAGAAACTTCGCGCAGTACCATTTTATATTACCTCAGTGAATGAATTTCATTATCAGCTCCGCTATGAACACGGCGGCGCAGGATGCGGCTGCAACGGTCAGCAGACCGCGCTCGAAATATGCGAGAATCAAAGCCACAACAAAGCCCGCTATCGCGCTCGGGAGACTAGCTGTGGATGAAAATATCGCGGGAACTGTCATAACGGCGAGCACCGCATACGGGACATAATAGAGAAAAGAATTTATGAATCTGTTTTCTATCTTTTTCTTGACCAAGACGAGCGGGAGCATTCTGACGAGATATGTAACTCCCGCCATGACGGCAAGACCGGAGAAAAACTGAATGTAGTTATTCATCGGCGCTCACCTCCTCTGTCTGCTTCTCTTTTATCGGAGCCACGAGCGCAAACAGCACGCTCGCCGCAACGGCGCAGATAATTATCGCGAATCCGCTCGGCACTTTTGAGAGCACGGGCACAAATTTAAACGCACAGCTCAGAGCGATTGCCGTCAAAATGCAGAGCAGAGTCGGCAGGCTCTTTTTCGCTGGCGGGACTATTATTGCTATAAACATTCCGTATATCGCGATTCCGAGGGCGGAGACGAGCATTGCGGGCAGGATATTTCCGGCGACCGCACCCAGGAGAGTGCCGAGACTCCAGCCGAGATAGGGAGTCAGGGTGAGTCCGTAGAGATATTTTCTGCCGAGCGGCGCGCCTTTTGAGATAGCGACCGCGAAAACTTCATCTGTATTGACAAACGATATTAAAAATCTATCAATCAATCTTACGCTCTTTCCGAGCTTCTGCGAGAGCGAGACGGACATGAGCGAATAGCGCATATTGATAACAAACTGCGTCAGTGCCAGCTCAAACAGCGATCCGCCGCCCGCGATTATCGGCACCGCCGCCAACTGCCCGGCGGAGGTGACATTTGTCATCGAGATCATCACCGCTTCCCACGCCGTGAGTCCGTGGCTGACCGTGAATATTCCGAACGCAAAGGCGACCGACAGATAGCCTAAGCATATAGGCATTCCGTCGCGCAGTCCCTGCGAAAAGCTGTTTGTTTCTTTCTCCATAGTATTATCTCCGATTGAAAGCAAAAAACATTTTTTACATGGCTTTATTAATACTGCCGTTAATTATACCACACATGACGCATAAAAGACAGACGGCAAGACTATAAATTTATGTGCCGGATAAAATAAACAAATGGTAAATTTGCTCAAATAGTGGTTGATGAAAAGATATAAAGGTATTATAATATTATATGAGTAAGCCGATGCCACCGGCTTTCGAAAGGAGCAGAACAATGAAACAGGAAATCAAAGATCTCTATGGCCTCTGGCTGAAAAAGACCGAGGGCAATGCTGAACTTCATGACGAACTTTCCGCCATTGAAGGCAAAGAAGACGAGATATCGGATAGATTTTACCGTGCGCTCGAATTCGGCACGGGCGGTCTGCGCGGAGTTCTCGGCGCGGGCACAAACAGAATGAATGTTTTCACCGTCAACCAGGCGACCCAGGGTCTGGCGGATTATCTCAACGCGAAGTATGATTCCCCGTCCGTCGCGATAGCGCACGACTCGAGAATCAACTCTGATGTTTTCGCAAAAGGCGCGGCAGGCGTGCTCGCCGCAAACGGAATAAAAGTATATATTTATCCCGAATTGGTTCCGACCCCGATGCTCTCTTTCGCTGTAAGAAAGCTTCATTGCAGCTCCGGCATAATAATTACCGCGAGCCACAACCCCGCAAAGTACAACGGTTACAAGTGCTATTCGCACGAGGGCTATCAGATGACCGATGCCGAGGCGAACGCCACATATGAGTGCATCAGAAAAGTTGATATATTCGACGATGTCCGCACCATGGACTTCGACGAGGGCATAAAGAGCGGAAAGATTGAGTTTATTGACAGCAGCGTGAATGAGGCATTCTATGAGTGTGTCCTCTCGCGCAGAGTCAATCCCGACGCCGTCTCAAAGGGCAAGCTCAAGCTGATTTACACTCCCCTCAACGGCACGGGCAATAAGCCTGTCCGCGAGGTGCTCAAGCGCGCGGGCTTCGACGATGTTACGGTAGTCCCCTCTCAGGAGAAGCCGGACGGTCACTTCCCGACCTGCCCCTATCCGAATCCCGAGATTCGCCAGGCTTTTGAAGAGGCTCTGAAGCTCGCCGAGGGCAAGGATGTCGATCTGCTTCTCGCGACCGACCCCGACTGCGACCGCGTCGGCATCGCCGTCAATACCGGAGACGATTACAGGCTCATGAGCGGCAACGAAGTCGGCGTTCTGCTGACCGAGTATATTCTCTCTTCGATGAAAAATGCCGGCACTCTGCCCAAAGACCCCGTGATAGTCAAGTCGTTCGTTACGACTTCGCTCGTTGACCGCGTCGCGGAGAGCTACGGCTGCGCGATACACGATGTGCTGACGGGATTCAAATATATCGGCGAATTCGCGACTGATCTCGAAAAGAAAAACGAGGGCGACAGATTCATCCTCGGCATGGAAGAGAGCTACGGTTATCTTTCCGGTCTGCACGCGAGAGACAAGGATGCGGTAGTCGCGTCCCTCCTTGTCTGCGAGATGGCGGCATATTATAAATCTCAGGGCAAGACCCTCGCCCAGAAGATGACCGAGATATATGAAAAATACGGCTACTACAAGAACATTCTTCTCAACTTCACTTTTGAGGGCGAGAGCGGAATGGAGAAGATGGGCGCTATCATGACCTCGCTCAGAGAGCACGCTCCCGAAGAGATAGCGGGCATGAAGGTTATTGAGACCGCCGACTACAAAAAGTCCGAGCGCGTTGACATAATAAGCGGCAAAATAAGCGCGATAGACCTGCCTAAGTCAAATGTTCTCGCATATAAGCTGCCCGACGGCAACAGCGTCATAGTCCGCCCGTCCGGCACCGAGCCGAAGCTCAAGGCATATATAACCGCCTGCGGCAAGGATGAAAATCACTCCTCGGCTCTTGGCGAAAAGCTCGGCGAATCAATCGAAAAAATTCTCGGCGTAAAATAACGCCCGAACGAAAGGATGATAAAAATGCAGAAGAGAGGAATATGGACAAGAGTGGTCGCCATAGTTCTGGCGGCTCTGATGGCGATAAGCGTCGCTGCGGCGGCAATAACCGCTTTTGCAGAAGAAATGGTTCCCGTAACGGGTCAGAACACCTCCAACACTAAATGGATAATCATCGCGGCGGTCGCCGCCGTGTGCGTCATTCTTGTTTGCGTGATACTGCCCAAAGCTAAGAAAAAGTAAGCTAAAGTAGACAAAAGAAATAAATATTTCCTTAAATTTATCTGAAATCAAAAAATGTTCACAATTTGAACACAATTTGGCTATATTCGGATGTCAGAATAAAGAAAGTATAGGAGATATGAATAGAGGTGCTTTCAGGGCGGCGGTATCGGTTTGATACGCTGTCCTGAAAGCTTTTTGGGAGGAAAAAACATGAACAGAGATTTTCTTGAGATGATAAAAAACCGCCGCAGCACGCGCAGCTTCAAGCCTGATTCTATACCGGAAGATCTGCTCGACGCAGTCCTCGAAGCGGGCACTTATGCGCCGACGGGCATGAACCGCCAGTCGCCTGTTATAATCGCGGTGTCCGATAAAAAGTACCGCGAAAAGCTCTCGAAGCTCAACGCCGCGATAATGGGCGTCGACAAAGACCCATATTACGGCGCGCCGACCGTTGTTCTCGTGCTCGCGGATCCAAGCGCAAACACGTTTGTTGAGGACGGCAGCTGCGTGCTCGAAAATATGATGCTCGCCGCCCACGCCTGCGATTTGGGCTCGGTCTGGGTTCACAGGGAGCGCGAGATATTCGACAGCGAAGAGGGCAAAAAATTACTGCGCGAGTGGAATCTGCCCGAAACCCTGCGCGGAGTCGGCTCGATAGCCCTCGGCTATTCCGCCGCCGAACCCACTGCGCGTCCCCCGCGCAAGGACGGATATATAGTAAAAATCTGAATAATAAAAAAGGAACTGCCGTGTGCAGTTCATTTTTGTTATAAATCAGCACAATATTGTAGTGGCGGATGATATCCGCCCGCGAGGTTTGCACAATTTTATTGACATACGGTCTGTAGGGTGCGTCGAAGTCGCCGCACCTTACATGTTATAAGGCAATAAAATATGTCCGCACGGTCAACTTAAAATTCTGAAAATATATTTACACTATCCACATCGGGTTAGTTATGCACCACACGGCGGTATCATACGGAATATTTTTCTCTTTCGGTCTCCATAGAGCCATTTTGATGTTGAAAAATACCTTTCTGAATCCGCGCAGACGGTATGTTATCTGCGCGCGGACAAAGCCTTTTTCTGTTATAGAGATATCTTCGTCGAGTTCCGATTCGCCGCCGATTCTGTGTTCATATATGATTTTTTCGTTGTTGAACACGCGCAGGGTCATATTTTTTCTGAGTTTTTCGGCGTGCAGATGAACTTTCATCCCCGGGACAAATTTAACTTCGTCGCCCTGAACGCAGTCTTTGTATGACAGAACGAGCCTCGACGCGTCGGGCGAGTTAGTGATAAACGAGTTGCCGCGGCGCAGAGCTGATAGAATATCTTTTTCGCTGTTCGATTCGGCAAAAACGAATGTTGTCGGCGAAGCGAGCATATCCGATGTGCCGTAGTCGCGGTGATAATCGCTGCCGCCGAGAGCCGCGATTCGCCTGCCGCCGAGGATCTGTCGCTCCCACCAACTGATGCAGGTCATGTTGCTCTGATGCATGAACATGTTCCAGATTTCAACGCAGTCCGCCGGAAAATCTTCGAGCGGCATCCTCCATCCGAAGCGGCTGCAAAACGGGTGGTTCACCGACACCGTGCATCCGTTTGAATGAGCGAGCGCGGACATTGAAAGATACTGTTCGTATTTTTCCGGGCGCGTGCCGTCGAATTCGGACAGCCCGCTCCCGTATATATTCATGTGCCCGTTTCGCCCGGTGTATTCGGCGCCGGGAATGACGAGCAGATTTTCTGAATAATAGCTTTTGTCGCCGACCGCATTTTTGTTGTGGTCGGTGATTATTATCCAGTCGAGACCCTTGGTTTTGCATTTTGATATGAGCTCGTCGGGCGTGTATTTTCCGTCGCTGATTGAAGAATGCATATGCGTGTCGCCGCAGAGCCAGATTCTGTTTGGCATATCGGGTCTCCTTTCGTGAAAATGAGAAATTTATGCTTTGAGTGCGAACGAAATTATTCCCAATCTTTCCATATCTCCGGGCAGTAGCCGACCGTTGCCTGCTTGCCGTTTCGGACTATCGGGGTTTTGAAGAGTTCGGGGTGCTCGAACAGCTTCTCCTCTTTGTCCTCGTCGTGCGCGAGGTATTTTATGAACTGCTGTTCGTATGCCTTGCTCTTCTCGTCGAATAATTTGTCCATGCCGCCGACGGCTTTCTTGACCGAGGCGTATTCGCCGCGGCTCATGCCGTATTTTGCAACATCGATGAGCTGATATTTTATCCTGCGCTCCTTGAACCAGCGTTCCGCCTTTTTCGTGTCGAAGCATTTTGATTTTCCGAATATCTGTATGTTCATGTTCTTGCTCCTTTTTCTCTTGTATCCGGTGACAATTATATGATAAAATATCTTTGTTGTAAAGGAGTTGAACCGCTTGACGATGGATATGCCGAAAAATGTTGACACCGCGATAAACCTGCTTCAGTCGGCGGGTTTCGAGGCATATGCCGTCGGCGGATGCGTGCGCGACAGCCTGCTCGGAAAAACTCCGAACGACTGGGACATAACGACCTCGGCGAAGCCGGAGGATATGAAATCCGTGTTTGCAGACTTTCACTGCATCGACACGGGCATAAAGCACGGCACGGTGACGGTAGTTATCGACGGCGAGCCGCTTGAAATAACGACTTTCCGCCTCGACGGCGAATATGAGGACAACAGGCACCCGAAAAGCGTGACCTTTACTTCTGACCTCGGAGCGGATCTCGGCAGGCGTGATTTTACGGTCAACGCCATGGCTTACAGCAAAAAGACCGGGACGGTCGATCTCTTCGGCGGTCAGAATGATCTCAAGAACAAAATAATCCGATGCGTCGGTGACCCGGACAGGCGTTTTAACGAGGACGCCCTGCGAATTCTGCGTGCCCTGCGCTTTGCGTCCGCACTCGACTTTGAAATTGAGGAGAAAACCGCGCAGAGCCTTTTGAAAAACTGCGCTCTGCTCGGAAATATTTCAGAAGAGCGCATAGCAAAAGAGCTGTTAAAGCTCATCTGCGGAAAGGGAGCAAAGCGAATTCTAACGGACTTTGCCCCGGTGCTGTTTGAAATCCTGCCGGAGCTTCAGCCGATGTATAAAAACAGCCACGACAACCCGCACCACTGCTATGATATATACGAACACACGCTGATAGCCGTCGAGAGCATCGACCCCGAGCCGACGCTGCGCTTTGCAATGCTCCTGCACGACTGCGGCAAGCCCGCCGCCAAAAAATTCGACGAAAACGGAGTCGCGCATTTTTACGGACATCAGAGAATCAGCGCGGAGATTTCGGCGCAGATACTCGCGCGGTTCAAAGTATCGAACAAATTCAGGGATGAAATTCTCTTTCTCGTCAGCAATCACGATCGCTGGGAGCTATATGAAAACACGGAAAAAATGCCGCGCTATCTCTCAAAATTCGGTCTCGACGGCGTGCTGAAACTGCTCAAGGTCATGCGCGCCGATGTGCTCGCGCAATCGCCGGAATACAGATACCGGCTCGACCAAATAGCCGATGCCGAAAAAATCGCGAAGAATCTGGCGGCGCAGAAGCCATGCCTGTCGCTGCGCGAGCTCCAGATAAACGGGCGCACGCTCATGGACATCGGCATCCCGCAGGGCAGAAAGCTCGGTGCGGTGCTCGCCCAATTATTAGATGAAGTGATAGACGGGGTGACAAAAAACACGCAGGAAGCCCTGACGACCCGCGCGAGGGAAATATACAGTGAGATGAAATAAAAATCCGCCGTATCAATTATTTGATACAGCGGATAATTTTTTATATTTTACACTCCGAACTGGCTGGCGTAGAGCTCTCTGTAGAAGCCGTTCTGCGCGAGCAGCTGTTCGTGCGTGCCCTGCTCGACTATCGTGCCGTTGTTCATAACCAAGATAACATCGGCGTCGCGGATGGTCGAGAGCCTGTGCGCAATAACGAAGCTCGTTCTGCCGTTCATCAGCGTGTTCATCGCCTTTTGGATATGCACTTCTGTGCGCGTGTCAACGGAGCTTGTCGCCTCGTCGAGGATGAGCACCGACGGGTTCGCGAGGATGGCGCGGGCTATCGTCAGAAGCTGGCGCTGACCCTGCGAGATGTTCTCGCCGTTCTCTTCGAGCATCGTCTCGTAGCCGTCGGGCAGAGTGCTGATGAAGTGGTGAACTCTTGCCGCCTTTGCCGCGTCAATGACCTCTTCGCGTGAGCAGTCTTTGCGCCCGTAGGCTATGTTCTCCATTATCGTGCCCTCGAACAGCCATGTGTCCTGGAGCACCATGCCGAATACGCTGCGCAGATTTTCGCGCGGTATCGAGCGTATATCGTGCCCGTCGAGAAGAATCTCGCCATTGTTCACATCATAGAAGCGCATGAGCAAGTTAACGAATGTCGTCTTGCCCGCTCCCGTCGGTCCGACTATCGCGACGAGCTGACCCGGCTCGACTTTCAGATTCATGTTTTCGATAAGCGGCACTTCGGGAGTGTAGCTGAAGCTGACATCTCTGAATTCGACCTCGCCCTTGGGCTCTTCGATTCTGGTGTCGTAGCAGTCGGCGCACTCGTCGGGCTCATCGAGCAGGTTGAACACGCGCTCCGCACTCGCGAGCGAGGACTGAAGGTTGTTCGCAATGTTGCCGATGCTGACGAGCGGCTGCATGAAGAGCTTTGAATAAGTGAAGAAAGTTGTTATGTCGCCGAGAGAGAAAGTGCCCTTTATGACATACACGCCGCCTATGACGCAGATGAGCACATAGGCTATGTTGCTGACGAAATTTAATATCGGACCGATTATGCCGGAGATGAACTGCGCTTTGTATCCGGCTTTTGCGAGACTGACATTTATATCATCGAACTCGTCTATCGCCTGTTCCTCGTGGTCAAAGACTTTGATAAGCGTGTGGCCGGTGTACATCTCTTCGATGTGTCCGTTTATGTTGCCCGTCTCGTCCCACTGGCGGCGGAAGTACCGCTTGGAGCGCTTAGAGATGAGCGATATCACGAGAAGGCTCGGCGGGAGCACGGAGAGCGTGATAAGAGTTAACTGCCAGCTGACATAGAACATCAGCGCAAGCATACCGATGAAGCTCACCGCAGAGGTGATTATCTGAATGAGATTGTTTTGCAGGGTGTTGCTGATATTGTCGATATCGTTCATCATCTTGCTGAGGATATCGCCCTTCGAGTGCGAGTCAATATAGCTCAGCGGCAGGTGGGTCAGCTTGTCGTTTACCTTGTCGCGCAGATCGCGCACGACGGACTGCGTGACGCCCGCCATGATATAGTGCTGAACATAGCTGAGCACCGCGCTCAGACCGTAGATGCCGAGAATGGTCAGCAGGATTTTCTGTATCTTTGAAAAGTTTATCTCGCCGCCGGAGAGCTTTATATCCGCCTGCTCTTTTATCGCGTCGACTATGTCGCCGAGGAACATCGGTCCCGTGACGGTCAGCACCGTGCCGATAACACCCGCTATGAGCACGACGACCATGCCGGGGATAAACGGCTTTAAGAGCGGCACGAAGCGCGAGACGGTCTCTTTGAAATTCTTCGGCTTTTCGCCGGGGCGGCGGTTGCCGCCGGAATATCCGCTGTATTTCTTTCTCGATTGCGAGGTGCGCTTTCTCTTCAGAGGTGATCTTCTGCTCATGCGAGTTCCTCCTTTGAAAGCTGGGATTGGGCAATTTCGCGGTAGACCGTGCAGGTTTCGAGCAGCTCTCGGTGGGTGCCGATGCCCGCCACCTTGCCCTCGTCGAGCACGATTATACGGCTCGCGTCGATTATCGTTCCGACGCGCTGGGCGACGATTATTTTTGTTATATCCGGCATCCTCTCGCGCAGAGCCTTGCGGAGCTTTGCATCGGTTGAGAAATCGAGTGCCGAGAAGCTGTCGTCAAAAACATATATCTCAGCCTTTCTTATCAACACGCGCGCTATCGCGAGGCGCTGGCGCTGACCGCCGGAAAGGTTCTTGCCGTTTTGCGAGAGCTCGCTGTCGAGTCCGTCGGGCATGGCTTTGACAAAGTCTGCCGCCTGCGCGGTTTCGAGCGCCTCCCACATCTCCTCTTCTGTAGCGTCGGGCTTGCCCATGCGCAGGTTGTCAGCGACGGTGCCGCTGAACAGGAATGCGCTCTGCGGAATGAAGCCTATCTTCTCGTGGAGGGTGCGCATCGACATATTCTTTATGTCCACGCCGTCAATGAGAATCCTGCCGCCAGAGACATCGTAGAATCGGGGGATAAGATTGACGAGAGTCGATTTGCCCGAGCCGGTCGAGCCGATAACGGCGGTGGTCTCGCCGGGCATGGTCTTGAAAGATATGCGCGAAAGTATCGGCGAATCGGCACCCGGATAGCTGAAGCTCACGCAGTCGAACTCGAGCTCGCTGCGGCGGTCTGCGTCGGGGGTTATCGGATGCTCGGTCTCTTTTATCATCGGGACGAGGTCGAGCACCTCGTTGATTCTCTTCGCGGATATCTCCGCTTTCGGGAGCATCACGAACAGCGACGCCGCCATGGAGACCGCGTAGATTATCATTATCATATAGACCATGAACGCCTGCAGATCGCCGACGGTGTTCGTTATCTGCACGCTGTCCGCTACGGCGTCGAGCGCGTCTATCTGATCCGCCGCCATCTTGAGGAGAATGGCGACTATGACATAGCAAAGAAGCGTTGCGAGCGGAATAAGGAACGCGAAAATACGGTTTATCTTGAGCATGAGTCCGGTCAGGTCGTAGTTTGCCTTTCTGAACTTCTCGTCCTCATATTCCGAGCGGTTGAACGCGCGGATAACTCTGATTCCGCTGAGCTTCTCGCGCAGGATGAGATTGAGTCTGTCGGTCTTTTTCTGCGCCTTGTCGAACATCGGCAGAACCTGCTTTGCGACGACGAGGGCGATAACCAAAATTATCGGAATAGCGATGAACATGACGGTCGAGAGCCTCTTATTCAGCGTGAACGCCATGAACGCGCCGCCGACCATGACTATCGGCGCGCTGATAATAATGCGGATCATCATCAGGATCATGTCCTGAATCTGGCGGATGTCGTTTGTCGTTCTCGTTATCAGCGAGGGCGTGCCTATCTTATCTATATCGCACTGGCTCAGCGACTCCACCTTGACGAACAGCGCGCGGCGAAGCGACAGACCGAAGCAGGCGGAGACCTTTGAAGAATAGTAGCTGCCCGCGATTGCCGCGCCTATCGCGATAGCGGAGAGCACCGCCATAACGCCGCCGATGAGCCGAACAGTGCCCATGCGCCCGTCGCCGATGCCGGTGTTTATCATCAGAGCCATCATCGCGGGCAGAATCAGCTGCATAAGATTGTTGAACAGCGAGAAAAACAGCGCCGCCACGGTAGCTCCCATATACGGTTTTAGAAATTTAACTATCTTTGTCACGAAGCGCGATACCTCCGTCTGTCGAAAAAAAGACATAATTACAATTTATTTTATCATTGAAATGTGAACGGTTCAATAACTTTGGTAAACTTTCGGCGATAAATTGAATATATATTGCACGGACTCAATAAAAAAGGGGGAGAAAATATGGACTGGTATTCGATGAGCGCCGCAGACGCGGTCGGCAAGCTCGGCAGCAGCGTTGACAGGGGCTTGAGCTCGCGCGAAGCGGAGAAGCGGCTCGGGCGGGACGGCGAAAACATACTGCGCGGCAAAAAGAAAAAAAGTATCATCGCGGAATTTTTCGAGCAGTTCAAGGATTTCACTGTGATAGTCCTGCTCATAGCGAGCGGAGTGTCATTTGCGACCTCGTTTTTAGAGGAACACGGCGACTTCGCCGACCCGATAATGATATTGATAATAGTTATACTCAACGCCGCAGTTGGGGTCATTCAGCAGCGGCGCGCGGAACATTCGCTCGAGGCGCTGAAAAGTATGTCCGCGCCGACGGCGTCAGTCATAAGAGACGGAAAAGAGACAAAAATCCCTGCGTCGGAAGTTGTCCGCGGGGATATTATAGAAGTCCGTGCGGGCGATCTTGTCCCCGCAGATGCGCGGCTGATATCTTCACATTCGCTGTCGGCACAGGAGAGTGCATTGACCGGCGAATCCATGCCGTGCGAAAAGGACGCTCTCTGCCGTATTCCCGGCGGAAGTCCGCAGGCGGAGCTCAAAAATATGATATTTTCGTCCTCAGTCATAACCGCGGGCCACGCCAGGGCAGTCGTGACTCAGACGGGCATGGACACGGCGGTCGGGAAGATAGCACATCTTCTGAACACAGAAGACGAACCGACAACGCCGCTGCAAATAAAGCTCGCGAAGATAGGCAAAGTTCTCGGCATCGGCGCGCTGGCGATATGCGCGCTGATATTCGTGCTCAGCATCCTGCGCGGCATGGGCGTGCTCAGCGCGTTCATGCTCTCTGTCAGTCTCGCCGTTGCGGCTATCCCCGAGGGACTGCCCGCAGTTGTCACCGTTGTGCTCTCGCTCGGGGTGCAGAAGATGGCGAAGAGCAACGCGGTCATACGCCGCCTGCCCGCAGTCGAGACGCTCGGCGCGGCGACATATATCTGTTCAGACAAGACGGGCACGCTGACTCAGAACAAAATGACCGTCACTGCCGCCTGCTCGCCGTCTGGCGAAATTCAGCTGACCGGCGAAGAGGCAAAAAAGCTTTTCTCTCTCGCCGCGCTCTGCTGCGACGCAAAATACGAGGGCAAGGGCAAGGTGTCCGGCGAGCCGACCGAGGCTGCGATAGTCGCGGCGGCGGAGCGATCCGGCACTGATACGGCGAAGCTCAACCGCCAGAAGACCAGAACCGATGAAATACCGTTCTCGTCCGAGCGGAAGATGATGTCCGTCGCGATAAGAGACGGGGACAAAATAATAACGGTCGCAAAGGGTGCGCCCGATGTGCTGATAAAAAAGTGTTCCGACATAATATTAAACGGAACGAAAAGCCCGCTGACTTCGGCTCGGCGTGAAAAAATACTGAGTCTCAACGCTTCTCTCGCTGAGCGGGCATTAAGAGTCATCGCCGTCGCCACGGGCGAGACAAACGGGGGAAAAATAAGCGAGACGGGGCTGACATTCTGCGGGCTTATCGGCATGGAGGATCCGCCGCGCGAAGAGGCATATGAGGCGGTCAAAACCTGCCGCCGCGCGGGAATAACTCCTGTTATGATAACCGGCGACCATGCGGGCACCGCCTGCGCCACGGCGAAAAAGCTCGGCATACTCTCGCGCTCCGGCGAATGTCTGACGGGCGCGCAGATAGACAAAATGGGCGAGAACGAATTCGCGCGCGCCGTGCGCTCCTGCCGCGTATATGCGCGTGTGACGCCGGAGCACAAAGTCCGGATAGTCAAGGCTCTGCGCGCCCACGGCGAGGTTGTTGCGATGACGGGCGACGGGGTCAACGACGCGCCCGCATTAAAGGCCGCCGATATCGGCTGCGCCATGGGCAAGGGCGGCACGCAGGTGGCGCAAAACGCCGCCGACATGATTCTGACCGACGACAATTTTGCGACAATAGTCAAAGCCGTCGCCCAGGGGCGTGGAATATATGACAACATTCGCCGCGCCATACACTATCTGCTCGGCTGCAATATCGGCGAGATACTCTGCGTCTTTGCCGCCACTCTCTTCGGCATGCCCGCGCCGCTCCTGCCGATACAGCTTTTGTGGATAAATCTCGTCACAGACTCCCTGCCCGCGCTCGCGCTCGGCGCGGAGAGGCTCGACAGCTGCATCATGCAGCGTCCCCCGCGCGACAGCTCAAAGAGCTTTTTCGCCGACCGCACGGGGCTCGACATAGCCCTCGAGGGAATGTTGATAGGCGCGCTGAGTCTGTTTGCGTTCGTCGCGGGCAACTCGCTCTTTAAAAATTCCTGCGTCGAGCTTGGACGCACCATGGCGTTTGCGACGCAGAGCCTCTGCGAGATAGCTCATTCGTTCAATATGCGCTCGCGCCGCTCGGTTTTCAGCATCGGTATTTTTTCAAACAGAAAGCTCACTATTTGCGCCGCCCTCTGCGCCGCGCTCCAGCTCCTTGTTATGACCGTCCCGCCGCTGCGGGTGCTGTTCGATGTGTCCGTGCTCAATATATATGAGTGGCTGACCGTCGCCGCCCTCGCCCTCGCACCGATAGCGTTTTCCGAACTCGGCAAAGCGGTTGGAGGAAAGAGGGAGGAATGATTTGCAAGACTGCGTACCGCAGCACCAAAAGAACTTCACCTGCATACTTAAACTTATTCTCAAAACACAAAAGCAAAAAGCCTACCCGCTCCCGGGTAGGCTTTACTGTTTGTTTCGCAACAGTTGAAAACCCCCGGTTCTACCGGGGGAAAAAGAAAGCTTA
>OKVK01000349.1_pt1 | contig 33416 bp, 33 predicted proteins | sample 1604771 | NCBI WGS metagenome assembly OKVK01 (sample SAMN01760906, study PRJEB22395) | human gut metagenome | reverse complement strand
CGGCAGCCGGCAGTGAGACCAGCAACAGCTGTGTTATTACTAATGAAGAAACCAAGGAAAAACGTTCTTACAATGATGATATTGCGCGTCCGAAGTTTGCCATTATGAATCCGGAATTGACGATGACTCTGCCGGATTATCAGACTGAATCCGGATGCACGGATATTATGATGCATACTATGGAGAGATATTTCACGCAGGGTGGAAATATGGAGATCACGGATGAAATCGCAGAAGGACTTCTCCGCACCGTCATGAAATATGCAAAAATTCTCCATCATGATCCGACGAATTATGAGGCACGGGCAGAGATTATGTGGTCAGGAAGTCTGGCGCATAACGGACTGACCGGCTGTGGAAATGACGGCGGAGACTTTGCATCCCATATGCTGGAGCATGAGATGGGCGGCATGTTCGATGTGACTCATGGTGCCGGTCTTGCGGCAATCTGGCCGAGCTGGGCAAGATATGTTTATAAAAATTGTCTGCCGAGATTTGTACGCTATGCGACTCATGTCATGGGAGTTACACCAGGGGAGACCGATGAGAAGACGGCACTGAAGGGAATTGAGGCAATGGAAGATTTCTATCATGAGATCGGAATGCCGGTAAACTTTAAAGAACTTGGTATCGCACCGACAGATGAGCAGATAAAAGAGATGGCAGATTCCTGCGCAAGAGCATCCGGAGGCCATAAAGGTTCTGCAAAGGATCTGTATCCGGAAGATATGATTGCGATCTATCGCATGGCCAATCAGGAATAGCAGATGAACATAAAAAGAGGGAGCCTTGCGGCTCCCTCTTCAGTAGTTCTTTATCCTTCAATAGAAACATATTTCTTCTGCTCAACAGCAGGTTTTGCTTCTTTTTTCGGGACGAAGAGTTTCAGGATACCATGTTTAAATTCAGCCTTGATATCCTCTTCGGTAACATCCTCTCCAACATAGAAGCTACGCTGGCAGGAACCGGTGTAACGCTCGCGGCGGATGTATTTACCGGATTTCTTGTCCTTCTCATCTTCATCCAGACCTTTGGCTGCACTGATGGTCATGTAACCGTTATTCAGTTCAACCTTGATTTCGTCTTTCTTGAATCCCGGAAGATCCATCTCCAGAGTATAACCATCATCGTGTTCCTGAATATCGGTCTTCATCAGATTAGCTGCATGGTGACCATAGAGTTTTTTCTCAGCTTTGGTATCATCATAGAACGGAAAATCAAAGAAATCATCAAATAAGTTTGTATTAAAAATACTAGGCATCAACATAAGTCATTTCTCCTTTCAGTCAACCTCATATTTATTGTCATTATCTGGAACTCTGGATCAGGAATCTTATCTTTTAATCCTCTTCCTTTGTTCTATATGTAATATAGCACGCATTATTAGCACTGTCAAGAGGTGAGTGCTAATTTTTTGTGAACTTTTTGTGAACTCTTAAAATAGATTTCACGTTGCAGAAAAAGAGAATATTCGATATGCTGTAAAGAAAAGGAGGTGCGAAAAGATGGCAAAGATTGATCACGCAGGACTTATTACAGAATCCTATGAAGATGCGCAGCGTTTTTTCGAAGAAGTATTCGGAATGAGAAAATGGAGAGAGGATGGCGAAAAACCGGTCCGCAGATGCTGGTATATGGAAGGAATCCAGTTAAATGAGACTGCTGAGAAGATTGATACAGAAGCACAGAACGGATATGGTCACATTTCCATCGCAGTGGAATCCGTTTCAGAAACGATGGAGAAGCTTACTGGATACCCAGTAAAAGTGATGAATGATCACTGGTTCCAGCTTCCCAACGGCACAAAAATTGAGCTGAAGCCTCTGGATAAGTGGAAAGTGAACAGCTAAGAAAGAAAAGAGAACCGCAGGTTCATGGATGAAATAACCATGAACCTGCGGTTTTTTATGCTTCTTCGTATCCAAGATGAAGGGAGATTTCGTTAGTAGCGGCACGGAGCAGTGGAGCGATTTCTGAGTGAATTCGTTCCTGTGTCATTTTATCGGAATCTCCGAAGACACTCAGTCCGGCAATAATGGAACCGGAGTAGGTGTATAACGGCATGGAAACGCAGACCAGACCCAATTCGCATTCCTGATTATCCATGCCCATTTTGGTTTCCCGGACTTTTTTCAGCTCGGCGAGAAAATCATCCTGAGAAGTAATGGTATAGTCCGTGAATTTGGGAAGTCCCCGGAGCACCAGATAGTCGGAAAGCTGGGATGGGGTTTTCTGGGAGAGGAGCAGTTTGCCAGATCCGGTGGCATGCATGGGTGCCCGCTTTCCAATTCGCTGGAAAGTATGCTGAAATGATGGGGAAGCATCCACACAGTCCAGATAGACACAATCATGATCCTGTTCAATAACCAGACAAACTCCCAGATTCAGTTTATTTACCAGTTCTGTAATATACGGAGCAGTGATGCTCCGAAGTCCAAGATTAGAATTTAAATGTTCGCTCAAGCCGCAGATTTTCCAGGTCAGTGCATAACGGGAGGTTGATTCCTCCTGATAGACATAGTTGGCACTCTGAAGAGCATTCAGATAGCGAAGCACTGTTGACTGGGACATATTTACCTGTGCACTGAGATCCTGAAGCCGGACAGGCAGGCGTTCTTTTGCCAGAGCTTCCATAATTTGAAGCAGTTTATCAGAGGACTGGTTGGAATTTTTCTCATTGCCTCCATTAGAAGTTGTTCTCATAGTATTACCTTTCTGATTCGATCTTACTTATTATAATACTATGAAAATGGCAAAAAAATCAATAGAAAACTAAAATACAAAATTATAGTTCATATAATGAAATTAAATTTAGAAAATAGAAAAATAATATTGACTTTGAAAACGGAAAGTGATATATATAAATTACATTCGAAATTGGAACACGCAAAATGAAATAATGGCTTGCAAAATTGGAGGAGAAATCATGGGTGTAGAAAGAAAAAAATATTGTGTAAACGGAGAGTGGAAAGAGTCTAAGACAACGAAATGGATGGAAGTAACCAACTCCAGTACCGGTGAAGTGATGGCAGAAGTTCCGTGCTGTACTGCAGAGGAAGTAGAAGAGGCAATCGCTTCTGCACAGGCTGCTTTCCCGGAGTGGTCTCAGAAATCTTTAAGTGCAAGAACACAGATGATGTTTAAATGGAGAAATGTACTGGTAGAGCATCTGGATGAACTGACACTTCTCTGTTCCAAAGAGCTTGGAAAAACTCTTGGAGAGGCAAGAGGTGATGTGCTGAAGGCTATTGAGCCGACAGAGCATGCATGCAGCCTTCCGACTCTGGTACAGGGAGATGCATCCCTTCAGGTAACTACCGGATTTGATACTGCAACCTACCGTATGCCGCTCGGCGTTGTAGCAGGCATCGTTCCGTTTAACTTCCCGGCTATGATTCCGTGGGGCTGGATGGTTCCGCTGGCAATTGCTACCGGTAACACGGTAGTATTAAAAGCAGCAAGCCAGACTCCGCTGACTTCCATGAGAATTCTGGAACTCTTCTATGAGGAAGCAGGATTCCCGAAAGGTGTTGTAAACCTGGTAACCTGCAGCCGTCAGGAAGCTGAGATTTTCATGACCGATCCTCGTGTAAAGGCTGTTACTTTCGTAGGAACAACCGGTGTTGGTAAATATATTTACTCTAAAGCAGCAGCAAACGGAAAACGTGTACAGGCACAGTGTGAGGCAAAGAACCATGCACTGGTTCTGGAAGATGCTGATCTGGAGAGTGCAACTAATGCAATCATCAACTCCACTTACGGATGCGCAGGAATGCGCTGCATGGCTCTGCCGGTTATCGTGGTACAGGAGAGCATTGCAGATAAATTCGTCGCACTGCTGAAGAAGAAAGCAGAAGCTATGAAAGTGGGATGCTCCTATGATCCGGAGACCAAACTTGGTCCGGTGGTATCAAAGGCACATCAGCAGAAAGTATGTGAGTGGATTCAGAAAGGTGTAGACGAAGGTGCTACGCTGGTACTGGATGGAAGAAATGTGAAAGTAGACGAACCGTATCAGAATGGATTCTTCGTAGGACCGACCATTCTTGATAACGTAAAACCGGGCATGACCGTAGGTGACAGAGAGATCTTCGGACCGGTAACGCTGATTAAGAGAGTGAAAGATTTTGACGAAGGACTTGCTCTGATGAACGCAAATCCGTTTGCAAATGGTTCCGTAATCTTCACCCAGAACGGATATTATGCAAGAAAATTTGAGTTTTTGACCGATGGCGGTATGGTTGGTATCAACGTAGGTATTCCGGTTCCGACTGCATACTTCCCGTTCTCCGGAAACAAAGAATCCTTCTTCGGTGATCTGCATGTACTTGGAAAAGATGGTGTGAGATTCTACACTCGTGCAAAGACCGTTACCAAACACTGGTACGATGAGACTTCCCATAAGAAAGCAATGGATACATGGGAAGGAACAGTTGAAAGATAAAAAGTCTGTAAACTTACATTCCTATATCACCTCAGGGCCTGCTACAGATAGTAGCAGGCTCTGCTGCATTTATCAGAAAAAAGCGTGCGACGCAAAGTGTCCTTAAAATCTTCTTCGGAAGTGCTCTGCTCCAGCAGGGTAAGTGCCCGCCGAAGCATGCGGATATCCTGTTCCATATAGTCATTGTAATTGCCGCGCCCCACCAGTTTCAGGTGAGTAATGCCGATTTCCCGAAGACGGTAAAGGGCGCAGAGTCCGCATCCGGTAGCACCGCAGAGATAGCCATCCGGAAGATCGTGGGTATGTGGCAAGCTTGTTTGTGGCGAAGCAGCAGGTGGTGACGGGTGAAGCTGTCTGAGAGATGAGTCACCACAAGATTCTCTTAAAGGCTCCAGCCAGTAGGAAACCCGGCACAGGTGTCCCAGTTCATCACAGTGGAAGGAATTGCAGAAAGCGCCGGCGAACTGGCACATTTCATTAAGGACGAATGCCTCAAATTCTGTCCTGGACCGCAGACCGCCATGGGATTTTTCTGCGTCGATGACTGCTTTCATATCGTCAAAGTTGTTCTTTCGATGAAAAATTACTCTTTTTAAAGAAAACTGCTGGAAAAAATCGACCATACGGCTGTTGACTTCCCCGGTTTCGCCGCTTAAATGAATCTCACAGTCAATGTTATGTTCCCGAAGATACAAAATGAGCGCCGGGTCGGCAATAATATAACTCTGAAATCCAAGGCACATACAGGCTTTCATGATCTTAGCGATCTCCGGATACTGTTCCGGCAGATAGAAAAGAGAGTTGAAGGTCAGATGAACCGGACGCTGATAGTCCCGTATCATGGATGACAGGATTTCCAGCTCGGAGAAAGCACCCAGCTGTACATTGGAGCAGAGTACTTCCCTCCTGTTAAGAGGCATCATTGTGTCGTATTTCTGCGTCCAGGAATAAGGAACATACCCGCAGAAGAATTCATCGGCACCCGCTTCGCTAAAACGAATATATTCATCGACAGATCCAAGTCCAACAGTCAGTTTCATAAAGATTCTCCATTAAAATAAAATTACAGAAGATTGACAACCAGACGGTCAACGCCTTCTCGTAGCCATCCACCAAGCAGTTCCGGCGACCGAAGAATCCCGGTATCCAGTGCAAACAGGGAATTATATCGTCCGAGCATGTGAAGGTGAGCCGGATAGAGAAAGGCATATTCCCTGCACCAGTGGGGGCAGTCCTTTGGGAGTGTCTGTGCGCCGCGACTGCCTCTTTTGCAGCGGGCATAGAGTGGACAGTACTGGGAGGTGTTGGTCTGGTAAAAGGGCAGATGAAGGCTGTGCTTTCCTTCCGGTAGTTCTGGAAGATAACCACAGGATTCCTCTTCATACCGTGTGACCCTGCAGGTTTCGGCAAGAAAATTTCGATAAAAATCTGCATTTATGCTGTTTTCGGAGAGGGCGGAAAGTTCCCCTTTCTTATAAGAAAGACGTGGATCTTTCCGGCGTTTGTTGATAAGTACTCCAAGAATAGGGTGCAGATGTGGAAAGTCTGTCAGAAGGTCTGCCATAGCCCAGTCATTGACGACAATTTCCACGGTCGTCTGGTGCTTCTGGCACCAGAAATTTAATATTTCGAGCAGCTGCTGAATTGGTTTCAGCATAAACTCTCGAAGATAAGAAAAGGAAAGGGTCACTGCCAATCCATCTGCCCAGGTCTTGTCCATAAGCGTAAACAGGAGATCCTCTTCCGGGAACAGCAGATGGCAGAACTGATTTCCAATATAAAGGCGAGTCAGCTGCAGCCGGGACAATGGATGCCAGGACAGTTGGTTAGATGCCCAATATTGGGAGAGCCAGTCTGAAAAATTCATATTCAGATAAGAAGTATAAAGTTCCGGACGGTCCAGTTCAATCGCTAGTTCCGGAGTATTTGTATTCAGAAATGAAAAATCCGGCAGATTATCCGGTTCCTGAAACCATGCCTGTTTTTGAGCAGCGAAGGTTTCGAAGTGTATGTTCTCCTGTTCCGCCGGATATCCGGTGAGCGCCATGGAAAGCTCGCTGTCGTCTTCGGTCAACTTTAGGTTGACATAAGATCCATACCAGCCCAACAATGCATTTACAGCAGAGCGATAGACGGGATCTTTTGTGAGTACAGTATATTCATAAAAATAATCATATCGCTGCTCGAAGGAAAAGGAGGTGACAGAAAGGGATACTTCTTGATAGGAAGAAAGCTTCATCTGCCAGAAAGCAAGGCGGATATTCACCGGGGCGGAACATGGTTTTGCGGTACGAAACCGGAACCCTGTTTCAGAAAATTCTGTAATGCGTACCTCTTTTTTGTTTACAAATGCGCTGAGGAGTCCAAAAGGAATCATGGGAACTCCAAAAAGTTCCGGCGGTATAAGGGTCATGAGATTACTCCTGTATTAGATGTTTCCGGATCAGAAGATCCCGGTGATGAAGATTTCCAGTCCAATGAAAACCAGAATCACACCGCCGAAAACAGTTGCTCTGTCTGCAAATCGGGTTCCAAATTTTTTGCCGATGATCAGACCGGAATAGCTGATGCAAAAGGTAGTGGCAGCAACGATCAGGGAACAGACGAAAGCCATGACAAAACCATAATCAGCAATGGTAAATCCGACAGATAACGCATCGATGGAGGTGGCAATTCCCTGCATCAGAAGGCCGGCAGCTCCAAGGCGGACCACTTCTTCTGCTTCCTCCTCACCGTACAGTCCTTCCCATACCATCTTACCGCCGATATAAAGCAGCAGGAAGAGGGCAATCCATGGAATGAATTTTTCAAATGCCTTGAAGTACTCTACGATCGTGTGAACACAGAACCAGCCGGCCATAGGCATAAATGCCTGGAAAAATCCGAAGGTACCTGCAATAATACACATTTTTTTCACCCGCATGTGAGGTTCATTGAGTCCATTGGAAAGAGATACGGAAAAGGCATCCATGGCCAGTCCCATACCAAGCAATATGCTGTTAAAGAAAAATAATAGATTCCATTCCACTTTCGACTTCCTCCTGTGTAAGCATTAAAAAACCCAAGTACAGACGAACGACTATACTTGGGTATATGATTCCAAAATGAACAAACTCCATGCTCTTCATGGGATTTTTATTGATGATAGTTTATCATTAGAAAAATGATCTGTCAATGTGGAATCCCATGATTTACAGGAAAAGGAAAGTTGTGTAAGATAAAAGAAGAAATCAGGTGGATGACGGAGGAAAAAAGATGGCTTCCAATTATGAAAAACAGGTAGATATCGGCAGACAGTATTTCCTGAAATATGATCCGGAAAAACTGGCGGCGAAATTTCACTTATCAATCGATGAGTCTTATTTATATATCCGGTATCTGGATACGGACTATCGGATTGACCGGAAGACAGCAGCCGTGGAAGGAAAAGTGGAGAATGGCTATGTGGAGTGCCGGGAATATACCATTGTCATGACCATCTATGATATGCTCTGTCACGGAACTGAACAGGAAATCCCGGCGCTTACCGGTGACTGGAAACTGATCGGAAATTTTGCGGCAGCGGGGTCGAGTCCGGATGCCAATCTTTTTGCACAGAAGTATGCAGATGCATTTAATGGAAAAGTGGAAGAATTGAAAGCAGCCTGTAAGATCATGGGCGGCGAGGTGAAAGCTAGGCTTGCCGGTGCGGATGTGACAGCGCAGATTCCGGCTTTTCCGTTCTTCCCGGTGCTTCTTCAGTTCTGGGAGGGAGATGATGAATTTGCTCCGCAGATCCGGATTCTCTGGGACAGTCAGACTATGAAATTTTTAAATTTTGAGACGACTTATTATCTGCAGGGAGATCTGCTGGACCGGCTGGCAGAGTTGATGGACGTGATACGGCTGGAAAGTGCCAGATAAAAAAGTGCAGGCATTATGCCTGCATTTTTTGTACCAGTGATTCCGCCAGCTGATAAAATTCTTCCTCCACCTCTTCATGAGGACGTTCCCGGAAATCGGGTTCAGACGTCAGGGGAACAGGGATCATTTCATGTTCTCCATTCATGAGACTTTTCAGTTCCTGACTGAGTATTTCGTCATCAATCTGATGCCACAAAGCATGTTCTTCCGGTGTCAGATCACCCAGATGAAAGTGGGTCAGAATGGTTTGCATGATCTGCTCTTCAATCTCCAGATAATTGGAGAGGTGTACTTTTACCGGGCGGATAATGTCGGATAGGTAAGCTTCGCTGGCATCGTGAAGCAGACAGGCCAGTACCAGCCGGTCGGACCATCCGCGGGAAGCTGCTTCCCGGGCGCAGTTCAGGGAATGAAGTCCTACGGTATAGAAATATTTCATATGTCCGCCGCCGCGGCAGAGAAGACTTAAGGCATGGGCAATATCCCGGAGGGAGACCTCCTCCGGTGTCATTTGCATGGGATCAAACCGTTTTCCGGTATAGGTGTTCATTCTCATAGGAGTTTATCCCTCCTTTTTAGACTGCTTCCTTGCAGACATCCACCCATCCGCGGGCATTGGCTACTTGCTCCAATTCCGGAATGGTCAGCTGGACGGCGCTATGGTCATTACCGGCAGCTGGATAGACAGTGGTAAATTGTTTCAGGCTCTCGTCCAGATAGACTTCTACATTTTCATGAATGCCAAAGGGGCAGACACCGCCTGGGGCATGTCCGATATAATCTTCCACCTCTTCAAATGGGATCATTTTGGCTTTGATATGAAACGTATCCTTATATTTACGGTTGTCGATCCGGGCAGTTCCCTCTGCGAGAACCAGAATCGGTTTGTCACCAATGAGAAAGGACATGGTTTTGGCAATCATGCCAGGTTCTACGCCCAGAGCCTCGGCAGCTTCCACAACAGTTGCGGTGGATGCCTCCGGTTCCATAATATGATCGGCAAAGCCGACAGATTCAAGATAAGCTTTTGCTTTTGTGAATGACATGAGTAAGCACTCCTTACTGTAATATGTTTACTGGTATTTTAGGGCGCAAAGGTACAACTGTCAATGAAAATGCTTCGAATTAAAATTGCGAAAAGGGGAAGATTGAGATATAACATAAGTAGAATCAGACAGGAGGGATATGGATTGAATCAGCTGGGCACATTTATTCAGGTGATGACAGAAAAAGAAGCGGTAAAAGAAGGCATGGAAATATCTGGCGGGATTCGGTTCTGTAAAGTGGAGAAGATACAGGGCTCCTACGTGGGAAGCCTTTATATTCCGTCCAGAGCAAAGAATCGTTCCCATACCGGATTTTATTTTCGGATAGAAAAAGATAAAATTATATTTGTGGATGACAGCGGCAAAGTTCTGGAGTGGCTGAAAGAAATGCTGAAGGCAGGCGATGAAAAACAGCCGGAGCTTGGAATTTTCTTTGCGGATTTTCTAGAATATCTGATCAAGGATGATGTGATATTTATCACGAAACTGGAACATAGTCTGGAGGAACTGGAGGACATGGTGCTGGAAAAGGGCAGTGACATTCCGTTCAATCATGAGATTAGTGGATACAGAAGAAAAGTCAGCCTGTTTTCACATTACTATCTGCAGCTGGCAGATCTGAGCAGTATTTTGTGTGAGGATGACAATCACGTTTTCAAAGAAAAGGAAAAGCGCAGTTTTTCGTTGCTTACGGAACGAGTTAACCGACTTCATGATGAGACACTGATGCTCAGAGATTACTGTGTGCAGATCCGCGAAGTATACCAGTCCCTGATTGATGAGCGCCAGAACGAGATCATGAAGCTGCTTACGATTGTTACGACCATTGTTCTGCCACTTTCACTGGTGGCAGGCTGGTATGGTATGAACTTTACCAATATGCCGGAGCTTACCTGGCACTATGGGTATGGATTCATCATTCTTTTGAGTATTGTGATTACGATATTAAACATTCTATATTTTAAAAAGAAGAAATTCTGGTAGAAGGAGAAAAATATGCAGATACGCAGAGCAACGGAAAATGATGCAGAAGCGCTTTTGAAAATATACGCGCCTTATGTGGAGCATACGGCCATTACGTTTGAATATGAGGTTCCTTCGGTAGAAGAATTTCGTTCCAGAATCTGGCATACGCTGGAAAAATATCCTTATCTGGTGGCAGAAGAAGACGGAGAGTTGTTGGGCTATGCCTATGTGGGACCCTTTCATGACCGGCCGGCCTATGATTGGGCGGTGGAAACGTCGATTTATGTGGATGAGCGGAAGATACACAAAGGTGTTGGTGGAAAACTTCACGATGCACTGGAACAGGTGTTGAAAACTCAGGGCATTTTAAACATGAATGCCTGTATTGCCTGGCCAGACGGAGAAGAGGATGAAACACTGACGAAGAACAGTGGAGAATTTCACGCCCATCTGGGTTATCGCATGGTAGGTGAATTTCAAAAATGCGGTTACAAATTTCATCGCTGGTACAATATGATCTGGATGGAAAAAATAATCGGAGAACATACTGACGAGCAGCCGTCTCCGATTCCATTTTCTCAGTTGGAGGATATCCATTTCTGATCAAAATATTGAATTCTCTTTTTTGTCCAGTTTTTTAGATAATCGACTGCGTCATTCCAACAGGAAAACTGTACGGGATCATGTCCGCAGTTCTCAGCAATCTCTGCTACAGGCCAGATGCTTTCTGTATATTCTGCAGACTTGGCAATTCTGTGTCGGTAATCCTCAATAAGCTGTTCTGATGTCAGGAAAACATCGCGGGCAGTCGTCTGATAACATTCCTGTACTGCATCCTGAAATTCCGGAATTTTCATAAGCTCCATATACCAGGTACAGTCTTTCTCTGTTCCCATGTATTCCTGGATCTGGCTGACATAATCTCTTTTTGGATCACCGCCATATTTCTTTTTCTGGGCATAGCCGAGTGCCTTGTCAAAATCCCAGACAGGACCCATATGTAAGACGTCGTTCGGGCCATCCTGGTACATGTAGAGACTGGTCCGGCAGCTGTCCGGATTCTCGGAAAACTCTTCCAGTAGATAGAAAGCAACAAAACTGTCCACATCAATCATGGAAGAGATCTGATCCCAGTCCTTGTCTTCCGCATAAAGAAGATCTTCAAATCTGCGCACATAATTTTCAAAGTCTGCAAATGATTTTTCGGCAATCGAATCCTCTTTTCCCAGATCGTCGGCGCAGGCATCTTTTAACGTAAAGACTGCGGGACTGTATTCACTGCTGAAACGGTATTCGGTGTCATACCAGTAGAAGGTATCGACCTCTGCCAGAATGCCTTCTTCGCTCTTCAGGTTCATGGATGTTTTTCCGGTTGCAAGCCGCTGGCAGACAAGGTAGGTCCCCTTGTATTCATCATCAATCCATACATCTGCAAATTCAGCCTGCGGGGCAAAATCCATCATCTGCCCGGCCAGATCATACATGAGCTTGTTGCGCATCATGGAGGCGTCGGCATAATTGGCGATGAGAAGCCATTTCTTTGCCGGGGGCATGCCAAGCATAGAGTCGCGACTGGGAAGCTTGATCTGATAACTTCGCCGGGGCATTTTCCAGGAAGAATTTCCTCTGCCTTTGACCCTGACGTTGGTATATTCTTTTCCGTCCAGATCAAGGGTATTTCCCTCATAAGGAATGCCGGTAGCACCATCATGGATTTCTTCCAGGGTACAGTCATTGAGGAAAATATGGATAGCAGGAAGATCCATTTCCGGATCTTCGCTGCTGTCCCGGGTAATAAGACCTGCGCAGATGAAAATAAGAATGGCATTTATCAGAAGAAGTCGTCTTATGTGTTTTTTCAGTTTCATTGTCTGTATTCACTCCATGAAGTTAAGATCACTGCCGGCAGGCAGAATGCGATGGAATATGCGTAACGGAAATACCATCCATAAGTAGGACCTGCGATGCAGACAAGTAATACAATCATCAATGGAGTAAGGAGCAGGAGGCCTTTTTGATTCTTTCTGCGGATACAGTAGAAGAACCACAGAATCAGCATCCAGATATAGGTTGCTGTATAATTGAACAGTACCAGACCCGGAAGCTGGAATATGGATTCCCGAAGCGTTTCCAGATTCTGTCTGACAGCATCAAAAGCAGTTGGATAGTGAAAGGAAACGCCATACGCGTAAAGACTCTCATTCAGCTCTTCCAGGTGCTCTTCACTGTTATCATAGCTGTACAGTTTTGTGGTGAAACCGCCCGGATAAAAATATCCGTACAGATTATTCATGGTTGCCTGCACATAGATATCCGGATGCCGAAGCAGCATCTGGAACCAGGCCTCAAAGTAGGCCAGCAGTTCATCCGTACCGGCATCCGTGTTATAAGTTGCTTTTACCGGATCAGACAGATTCGGGTTATACCGCTCAGCCAGATTGTCATAATCCAGAATCGCGGAGATCGCTTCCTTTTCTTCCGGCGTTACATCATCTCCGGCATCCCGGAGATACCGTGCGGTCTGCTGGAAGGGTATGGAGAATACTTCTCTTGGATTCGATGCTTTTACCGAGCAGGCCGGTAAAAGTATCTGGGTATATAAGTAAAATCCTGCAAATGCCAGAACCGCCAGACGGAGGAAGGAACGTCTCCGGGTTGCGATCAGCATGACCAGAGAACTAAGGATGATCAGATAAACACCTTCCTGACGGAAGAAAAAGATACCGAGTACGGAGAGAAGGAACATTCCCCGATGCTGCCATTTCTCTGCGGATGACCAGTTCTGTACAGTGAGGATCCGATAGAGTTCTACGAGAAATAAAAGCAGAAATCCGGCAAACCAGGCATCTTTTACCAGCAGGAACATGTAGTTTCTCATACGTGGGGACAGTACATAAAAGAGTAAAACCAGTCCCAGACATCTGGCAGAAACATGCCGCTCCAGTAAAAACTGTACCATCCAGCCAATGACAAAGAACAGAAAACAGATCTGCAGCAGAGAGAAAAGTCCGATTCCGATGGTGGGGGAATGAAAGACGGTTGCACCGAACCGGCTAAATCCGTATAAAAGCAGAGTATGTACCACCGGATGATGATTTCTCAGACGGCTGGTTTTTTCAAAAAGTGCCACATAACCGTTTTCCAGCTGTGCAACTGTATCGGAAGTGAAGATTCCAGGGAAGGAATAGATCATGTAAGGAAGATACAGGAGAAACAGGGTGAAAAAGGTGGTGGCAATGGGGTGTCGGTGCAGCAGATCCAGATAAAACTGTATGGGCTTTGGCCAGGTACGTTCGTTGTAATGCTTCCGGCTGAGCCGGTCCAGCCCATGGAACAGGAGCGCAATGCCGACAGAAAACAGGATGAAATATCCGATTCCGTGAAGTACGGATGATCGGAAGAGTTCGGTACTGCCAAATACCAGATCCCAGCTGTTATCCTCATAAAAGGAGTGACCGAGAACCATAAAAACAGCAAAGAAAAAAGCCGGTATCACGCAGCTTAAGACGTTTCGTATGGAGATGTGTTTCATTGTTCTTTGATATCCTTTTCTTGTTCAGTTTATTATATGTCAGTAGATTATCGTAAATTAACATTATAAACAGGATATAAAGGAAAGCAAGATATTTGTCTGAAAAATGAAGGAAACACGAAGAAAATGTGACATAAAAACAGAAATTGTAAAGGAGCTGGATTTACATCCAGCTCCCAATCAGATAAATAAGAAATGCAGCAATCCATGCGATCGCGCACTGTAAGATAACGACACTGATGGCCCATTTGCTGCCAAGCTCTCTTTTGATAGAAGCAATAGCTGCCACACAGGGCGTATAGAGCAGGCAGAATACCAGCAGGCTTGCTGCTGAGAGTGGTGTAATGTCGGAAGTCAGGGCAGCGGTGCTGCCAAACAGAATGGACAAGGTGGAAACCACACTTTCTTTTGCGAGAAATCCGGTGATCAGTGCTGTAGAGATCCGCCAGTCAGCCAGTCCCATAGGTGCAAACAAAGGAGCAATCACACCTGCCACCATGGCAAGGATACTGTCTCTCGAATCAGAAACCATATTCAGGTGAAGGTTGAAACTCTGAAGGAACCAGATCACCATAGTTGCCAGGAAGATAACGGTAAATGCACGCTGAAGAAAATCCTTTGCTTTGTCCCACAGGAGATGTCCGACATTTTTTGCTCCAGGAAGTCGATAATTGGGAAGCTCCATAACAAAGGGAACGGCTTCGCCACTGAACATAGTGTGTCCCATGAGCAGTGCCATGAGAATTCCCATGAAGATTCCGCCAAAATACAGGGCGATCATGACCAGTGCACCGTGCTCAGGAAAGAAGGCTGCTGCAAAAAAGGCATAGATGGGAAGTTTTGCCGAGCAGCTCATAAACGGTGTGAGCAGAATTGTCATTTTGCGGTCTCTCTCGGAAGGAAGAGTTCTGCTTGCCATAACGCCGGGAACGGTGCATCCGAATCCGATGAGCATAGGAACAATGCTTCGTCCTGACAGACCGATCTTTCGGAGCAGCTTGTCCATGACAAAGGCAACCCGCGCCATGTAGCCACTGTCTTCCAGAAGTGACAGGAAGAAAAACAGAGTGACAATGATGGGAAGAAAACTCAAAACACTTCCTACACCATTGAAAATTCCGTCAATGACCAGAGAATGCAGTGCCTGGTTCACATTCCAGGATGTCATAAGACCATCGACCAGATTTCCGAGAGATGTAATTCCCAGATCTAGCAGATCAGACAGGAAGGCACCGATCACGCCGAAAGTCAGGAAAAATACCAGTCCCATGATGCCGATGAAGCAGGGAATAGCAGTATATTTACCAGTAAGTATTTTATCAATCGCAACGCTTCGAAGATGTTCTTTACTCTCTTTTGGTTTGATGACGGTCTCATCACAGATTTTCTGAATAAAATCAAAGCGCATATGAGCAATGGCAGCAGCACGATCCAGTCCCCGTTCATTTTCCATCTGTACAATAATGTGTTCCAGCATCTCTTTTTCATTCTGGTCCAGATGAAGACTGTCGAGAATCAGGGAATCACCTTCTGCCAGTTTGGAAGCGGCAAAACGAACCGGGATACCTGCTTCTGCAGCATGATCTTCGATCAGATGCATAATGGCATGAAGACAGCGGTGAACAGCCCCCCCATCGTCATTGGCGTCACAGTAATCAATTTCGGTTGGCTTCTCCTGATATTTTGCTACATGCAGTGCATGGGAGATCAGTTCATCAATCCCTTCGTTTTTGGCAGCGGAGATAGGGACGACCGGAATACCAAGCATCTCTTCCATTTGATTGACATGGATGGAGCCTCCGTTTTCCCGGACTTCATCCATCATGTTCAGTGCAAGAACCATAGGAATATCCAGTTCCATGAGCTGCATGGTCAGATATAGGTTCCGCTCAATATTGGTGGCATCCACAATATTGATAATTCCTTTTGGATGCTCGTTCAGCACAAAGTTTCTGGTGACGATCTCTTCACTGGTATAAGGTGACATGGAATAAATGCCCGGAAGATCAGTGACCAGTGTATTTGCTTTGCCGCGAATAGCACCGTCTTTTCGGTCTACGGTTACACCGGGGAAATTTCCTACGTGCTGATTGGAACCGGTCAGCTGATTAAATAAGGTTGTCTTTCCGCAGTTCTGATTACCGGCCAGTGCAAAGGTGAGGGGCGCATCATCCGGAAGAGGATGTTCTGTTTCCTTTTGATGATATTTTCCACCTTCACCAAGACCGGGATGAGGAATATTTTCACGGTTACGTGTGACTGTTTCCTCACTGGTATCCCGAATATTTTCAATTTCTATTTTTTCAGCATCTGCAAGACGCAGAGTCAGTTCATAACTGTGAATACGAAGTTCCATAGGATCACCCATGGGGGCGTATTTTACCATAGTTACATCACCTTTGGGAATCAGTCCCATGTCCAGAAAATGCTGGCGAAGTGCACCTTCACCGCCCACAGACCGGATGGTGGCTGTCTTTCCAATTGGTAAGTCTCGTAAAGTCATGTCTTTTGTCCTTTCTGATGTACTTTTCTTATTGATAAATTTTATCTTTTTGTAGTGGAATGGTCAAGAGTAATGGAAAGAAATACATAAAATACAGCATTAGAAAAGAGGAAAGTTGTCTGCTTTTCTTTGATGCGGCAAAAATGCAAAATGTTAAATAGTGACAAAATGACCAGTGAATCTTCTACTTTTATGCTGGAAGTACCGGTTGCATTTGCAGCAACCAAACCGGAAATTGATGTGATCCAGCTTGGAATCGGCGGAAAAGAAGATCCGGCTCGTCTGATCTTTGACGGTGTAACCGGAGATGGTATCCAGGTAACCATGGTAGATATGGGCGATCACTTCCGTATCATCTGCGCTGACCAGAGATGATATCGCAATGTTTGCACGCCTGACTGGAACCGAGCTGATTACCATCGGCGAGGATACTACAGAGGCAGATCTGCAAAAATTCTTTATGAAATAAGTGTTGGAACAGAGCCTTCGCGGAAAATCCGCGGAGGCTTTTTCTTTTGCTGTGTGGTGTGCCTGACGTGAGACTTTGGAACCTGTTGTGGTGTGCCATATTGTTGTGGCTGCCGGCCCTGTGGGTCTCTGGCGCAATTGGTTAAAAAAAATTCCTGTCTTTTTAGAAAAGACAGGAATTTTTCCTTCACTACCTGGTATCCTGGCCCATTTCACTTGAAAAAGCTTGTTGTGAAGAATAAAAACAGGAACTGGTGAGCATTTGTTTTTATATAGACCCACAAGTGCACCTGCGTGTTTGGAAAGTTTGTGTTCGGGCTTGCGACAGAAAATAAGCTTTCACAAAAGAAGTACTTATGATAAGATGATAAAAGAATCATTGCAGTCAGTAAAACGGAGAATTGTGAACAAATGAAACAGAATACCATGCCGGAGTTTGTGGGAACTACCGTGCTTGACACCATTGGACTTGTCATTGCCAGTGTAGACCCGGAGCTCCGGAAGAAAATGAAAATAAAAGAGAATTACCGCAGTGTGGGAATCATCAGTTCCAGAACCGGTGCAGCCGGTCAGATCACGGCGGTAGACGATGCGGTAAAAGAGACGAACACAGAAGTGCTTTCCATTATGCTGCCCAGAGATACCAAAGGCTGGGGCGGACATGGAAACTACATTGTGATCGGCGCAGAGACCGTGGCAGATGCCAGAAGAGCGGTGGAGATTGCACTGGAAAAGACGAAGCGTAATGCCGGGGAGATCTATGTCAGCGATGCCGGACATCTGGAATTTGCCTATTCCCCACGGGCGGATCAGGCACTTGGTTTTGCCTTCGACATTCCCAGAGGAAAAGCCTTTGGATTTGTCTGCGGATCTCCGGCAGCGATCGGTTTTGTCATGGCGGATCTGGCGGTGAAAGCCGCCGATGTGGACATCGTAAAATATATGACGCCGGATGAGGGTACCAGTCATACCAATGAAGTGATCGTGGCATTAAGCGGCGAGACCAGCGCGGTAAAGACTGCAGTCATGACGGCAAGAGCAGCCGGACTTTCCTTGCTCGGAGAGATGGAAGGGGAAGTAAGAGGACTGGGAGAGTCGTATATTAAATAAGTGACTGAGTTACATTTCCTGCCCTTTTACAAGTATTTTTAAAAGAAACCATGCCCGATTTTTTCCATGTTTGTGCAGTATTTTCTGCCATAAGTGTTATAATGCACTTGTAACAAATAAAAGACCTGCTCAACAGACACAAATTAAAAAATGCCTTGCTAACAGATCAGTTTTTTGGAGGAATAGATAAATGGATACTTTAAAAGCTGAAAAAAGAAGCATGGAGACAAAAGCAAAAAGACTGAGAAGAGAAGGATATGTCACCGGTAATGTATTCGGACATGACATTGAAGGTTCTATCCCCGTTAAGATTGCAAAAAATGATGCAGAAAACATCCTGAAGAAAAAGAAAAAAGGAAGCCAGATCATGCTGGATGTAGAGGGTACTCAGTATGATGTGCTGATCAAGGAAGTTGATTTTGATACATTGAAGAGACAGCCTATCGAGATGGATTTTCAGGCACTGGTCAAAGGTGAAAAAGTTCACTCCGTTGCAGAAGTCGTTCTTGTAAATCATGAGAAAGTTGCTGGCGGTGTTGTAGAACAGAAACTGGAAGAGATCGCATATAAGGCATTGCCGGAAGCACTGGTTGAGACCGTTGAAGTTGACTTAAGCGGATTAAAACCGGGTGATGTGGTAAAAGTAAAAGATCTTGCTATCGCGGCAGATAAAGATGTTGTTCTTGCTACCGATCCGGACGCAGTTGTTGTAACGGTAACCGTTCCGCATAATGCTCCGATTCCGGAAGCTGAAGATGCAGATGAAGAAGCTGCTGAAAAATAATGGAATAGAATGTAGGAAAGCTCCGCAGACCGAAAGGTTTGCGGAGCTTTTTTCTGCACAAATTTATGCCAGCACTTTTCCTTCCGGAAATGCGCTGCGGAATACTTTGCGTACAAAAGGTCCGGCAACAATGAGCTGGAACGGCAGTGCCATAATCAGGTTTTTCGGAATGTTGGTGATCCATACCGGAAGCAGCAGGGACCACATACCGGATTTTGCACAGGCTTCCAGACTTCCATAAAAGGACATGACGATGACCATAGGAATCACCATACAGCAGGAAACAGCAATGGCTTTCTTAAGCGGAGCACTGTCCGGTTTAACAAAAAAACGGAATGCGACACTTTTAGCCAGATGTGATACGACAAACCAGTCAAAGCACATGGCGTAAATGTAGGCGAAGGGGAATCCCAGCCATCCTTCTTTCAGGACAGTCATGGAAAAACCGCCCATGTGCAGGGTGACATTGTACATGCTCATCCATAAGACCATGGTGAAGCACATGATAATCGTAAAAATAAGACTTTCGCGTTTGTTCTGTGGCATAATGTAAATTCTCCTTTTCTTCATTTGAACAGCAAAACTGGCAACAAAAAAGCAGCGGAAGAGGGCAAACTCGTTGCGATCTCCACTGCCGTGTGCAATCTCACTGCGTTTTTTCGATTACGATATAGTTTCAATACAGTTGCTTATTGTACCAGAAAATAATGGCCTTCGTAATAGTGCAGAATAGGAGAAAATTTAAAGCTGTATGTCGGATCTTTTGTGCAGACGGCTCATGATTGCAGATGCTGGACAGTTTTGCAAAGGCGCGTGTATAATAAAAGAAATGAGGCAGAAGAGGAGATGACAGGCATGAAAGACCAGCAGGGATGGAAAGCAGCAAAGCAGGAACTTGCATTTGTAGACAAACTGACAGAAGAAGAAAATCAGTTTCTGGAAGATAATGTGGCAGAGGTATCCTACCGGAAGGGGTTCAATATTTACAGTATGGACTGCGACTGCCCGGGAGTGTTGCTCATCAAAAGTGGCTGGGTGCGTGTCTATATGTTGTCCCGTGATGGGCGGGAAATTACCCTGTACCGCATGGGCCCTGGAGAAGTCTGCGTGATTTCTGCGGCCTGCTGTCTGGGCGGTATGACCTTTGAAGCACATATTGATGCGGAGACAGACATGGAAGCATGGCTGATTCCTTCCAGTGCCTATCGCCGACTGAAAGAGCAGAATATTTATGTAGAGAACTTTACCTATGAGAAAACCGTGGAGAAATTCCGGGATGTCATGTGGGTCATGGAACAGATATTGTTTATGAGTCTGGAAGAACGGATTGCTATTTTCCTGATGGATGAGACAGAACGGAGAGAATCCCGTGAATTAAAGGTTACGCAGGAACAGATTGCCCGTTATATTGGAAGTGCCAGAGAGGCAGTTTCCAGAGTGTTAAAAGAATTTCAGAAAGATGGGATCATAGAACAATCCCGTGGAACTCTTCGTGTACTGGACATGAAAAAACTTCGAGGGAAGATATAGTGAAGCCGCAGCCAGTTTGCAAGAGTATATTAGTTTATATTGTGAAGTGAATATTTAATTTCAGAGCCGGGTACATGCCCGGCTCTAAATAATGATCTTTATTTTAATAAATCCAGCAGCTCTTCTTTGCTCAATAGTCCGATAGACTTTTTTGCAACTTCACCGTCTTTGATAACGATAAACATGGGGATGCTGGCAATGTGGAAGCGCTGCATCAGTTCTACCTGTTCGTCTACATTGATTTTTCCGACTTTCAGCGTGTCGGCATTTTCTTCTGCAATTTCCTCCACAATCGGGCTGACTGCGGCACAGGGTCCGCACCAGGATGCCCAGAAGTCCAGAAGCACCGGTTTGTCGGATAAAAGAACTTCCTGCTCAAAATTATCTTTTGTTATCTGTATTGTACTCATGGTTGTACCCCTTTCTCTTGAATTCTTTTGTCTTATAATCCTTATTATACCGGAAAAATGTGTTTTATCTGTGACAAAGTCACATAAGTATTCCTTTGCCTGGGGTATACTGATAGAAAAGAAACGAAAGGAAGATACATCATGTATGATATTATCATTGTCGGTGCGGGAACTGCTGGCCTGACGGCAGCTATTTACGGAGCGCGTGCAGGAAAAAGTGTGCTGGTACTGGAAGCGAAGACCTATGGCGGCCAGATTATCAATACACCGAAGATAGAGAATTATCCGGGAATTAAAGAAATTTCCGGATTTGAATATGCAAAAAATCTGTATGAGCAGGCAAAAGATCTGGGAGCGGAGATCCGCTTTGAACAGGTCACCGCTATTGAAACGGCAGAATCCAGGAAGCTGGTAAAGACAACGAAAGATTCCTATGAATGCCGCAGTGTGATTCTGGCGACGGGAGCAAAGAATCGCCCTCTTTCCCTGCCGCGTGAACAGGAACTCATCGGAGCGGGAGTGTCCTACTGCGCTACCTGCGACGGCATGTTTTTCCGGGGAAGAGATGTGGCAGTGGTTGGCGGCGGCAACACCGCATTGGAAGATGCTGCATTTCTCGCTAATTACTGCAGCAAAGTGTATATCATCCACCGGAGATCAGAATTCCGTGGGGAAGAGAAGCTGGTGCAGTCCCTGAAACAAAAGAAAAATGTAGAATTTGTCCTGGACAGTAAAGTGACGGCATTAAATGGAACCGATTCTTTGGAGTCTCTTATCGTACAAAATGTAGAGACAAAAAAGGAACAGACCATCCCGGTATCCGGCGTCTTTGTAGCCATTGGCCAGATGCCGCAGAATGAAAAATTTGCCGGAATGGTGGATCTGGATGCACATGGATATGTAGAAGCTGGAGAAAATTGTCACACAAATGTGAAAGGAATTTTTGTGGCAGGGGACTGCCGTACAAAGGAAGTACGTCAGCTGGCAACAGCTGCTGCAGATGGTGCAGTAGCGGCACTTGCAGCCTGTGCGTATCTGAATCAACAGTAATTTTTATAGGAAAAAGTAATAAAAAATGCATCTTCTCGGTAGGTAAAAATGCTGAAATTTTCTCTTTTTCAAAAAAATACTTACTAATTTGCGAAAAAATTGGTAATATTAATGTATATTGGTGAAAAATGGAAAGGAGGAAGGCTGATGTTTCAGAAAGGGGAATATATTGTCTATGGACAGCATGGAATTTGTCTGGTAGAGGATATTACCCATCTTAATATGTCAGAAGCAGATGAGAAGAAACTGTACTATGTGTTGGTGCCTGTAGGGACAAGGGGAAGCAGAATCTATTATCCGGCGGATCGTGAAAATAGGAATGCCAGATATCTGATGACAAAGGAGGAAGCGTTATGCCTTCTGGAAGAATTTCCTACAATTGAGAAGATACAGATTGGAATCGAAAAATTGCGGGAAGATACCTATAAGAAAGCTCTTTATTCCGGCAACCAGAAAATATGGGCATCACTTTTGAAAACATTGTATGAACGCAAACAGGATCGATTGAAAACGGGTAAGAGAATTGCATCAGTGGACGAGCGTTATCAGAAAATGGTAGAAGAGGCACTGTGTGGGGAACTGGCTTTTGTGCTGGGAAAGACCAAGCAGGAGTTGAAAGAGATGCTTACATCCCAGATTCCGTGTGCGATTGTCTGAAAAGAAAACAGGCGTCGGGCAGATAGAAAAACAAGCTTTATTCCCACCCAAAGAGTCTGTCCTAATAGCTGAAATTTCCGGGAAAAAGCGGATTTGGAAGTCAGTTTGGCGATATGGAAAATCCACAGGTCATTACACCCAGAAAAACGGAGATATTTGGGTGGAGACGATGCAGATTTTTCTATCTGCCAAATTAACTCGCAATATGCAGTAATATGATAGAAAATGAGATTTTTATCATAAATTTTGGACGAAGGACGGGATGAAAACGCCATATGCCCAACATCTTTAAGATTCCCGGCATCTTCATGATAGAGAAAGTGCCATCCTGTGAAAAGAACGTTAGCGGTTCCTCCTCACAGGATGGCACTTTTTTGCTTACTGCAGTGCCTCCACGATCTTCGTAAATCCCATGGAATGGGACGCTTTTACGAGAACGGCATCGCCGGATTTTAAGATCTGATCGGTTTCTTTTAAGAAGCTGTCCACATCTGCAAAATGCAGGCATCTGGTCTGCGGAGCAGATTTCTTTGCTGCTTCGTGAAGAGCGGTGCTCAAAGTTCCGATAGTCACAAGAATATCCACATGCAGATTTTTCAGATGCTCGCCCACAGAAGCATGAAGTGAGTCGGACTGGGGACCGAGTTCTCCCATGTCACCAAGAATGGCTACTTTTCGGGAGTGGGTGTCATCCAGCACGTTCAGGGATTCCATCATGGAAGCTGGGTTTGCGTTGTAGCAGTCATCAAGCAGTGTGTAATGTTCGGTATGAAGAATATTGCTGCGACCGGGCAGTGGCTTCAGGCTCTCGATGCCGGAACGAATTTCGTCGATGGAAAGACCTAAGGACAATCCGATGCAGGTGCCAGCCATGGCATTGTAGACCATGTGGGTGCCGGGCAGGGGAATGACTGTTTCAAAGGAGTTTTTTGCGTCTGTGTGAATCCGACAGCGGACACCGTCGAATCCCAGCTTTTCCACAGAATCCGCCCATACATCGCGGGACGGGTCCATACCGAAAGTACGGGCAATGTCTTTTAACGTAATCAGTTTATCATCGTCCCCGTTGACGAATGCTTTTACATCGTCAGCAGCATAATCAAACATCTCACATTTCGCTTTTAAAATACCGTCTCTGGAACCAAGAAATTCCAGATGGGCAACGCCGATGTTGGTGAAGAGACAGTGGGTCGGACGCACCATTTTGCTTAGGCGGTGCATCTCGCCGTAATGGTTCATCCCCATCTCGACGACTGCCACCTCATGTTCTTCTCCGATACGGAAAATGGTCAGTGGAACACCAAGTTCATTGTTAAAATTCCCCTGGGTTTTCAGAACATTATATTTCTGACTTAAAATGGAAGCTATCATCTCCTTGGTGCTGGTCTTTCCTACACTGCCGGTAATACCGATAACCGGAATGTCAAGTGTCTGGCGGTAGCTTTCAGCGGCCTCCTTCAGGGCCTGCTGGGTATCTTCCACCAGAAGATAAGGGCCTGCTGGATCGGTCAGCTCCTGCTGGCTTAAGGCACAGGCAGCCCCTTTGGCATAGACGTCCGGAATGAATTTGTGGCCATCAACACGTTCTCCGGGAATGGCGACAAAGAGAGTGCCTTTCGTGACCCCGCGGCTGTCGGTCTCAACACCGGAAAGTTCCTGGTCGAGCGCTTCTTCCGGTCCAAAATAACGTGCATGACATGCATCTTTAAACTGTCTGACAGTAAAATGTTTCATGGGTTAGTTCCTTTCCGTATTCGCGTATTTCTTCATGGAAACATTCAGAATCCACTCACAGAGCTGTGGGAAAGAGTAACCAATCGCCTGTGCTTCCTGGGGCATCAGACTGGTAGGGGTCATGCCGGGAAGGGTATTGACCTCCAGTGCATAGTCTTCACCGGTACGGTCATCCAGCATGAAGTCCACACGGGCATATCCTTCGATTGCTACGGAAGCACAGGCTGCTTCTGCGTGACGCTGCATGCGGACAGCGGTCTCTTCCGGAAGTTTCGCCGGGCAGGTCTCGATGGTGCTGCCGGGCTGGTACTTATTTTTATAATCATAAAAGCCGCTGATCGGTGCGATCTCAATGATCGGGAGTGCTTCCCCTTCGATAACGGCAATGGAAAATTCACGGCCGATAATGCAGCGCTCGATAATGGCCTGATCTTCAAAGGTAAAGGCTTCATCCAGTGCTTTCTCCAGTTCGGAGGCATCATTTACACGGTAAACACCTACGGAAGAACCGCCGCAGCAGGTTTTGACCATGCAGGGATAACCGACGCTTTCCGGAAGACGGAATGGTTTTCCTTTCTGAACGGTGATACCGGGAGGTGTCGGAACATTCCGTCCCCGGAACATCTGTTTGGTAATGTTTTTATCCATGCAGAGGGCGCTGCTGGTGTATCCGGTTCCGGTATAGCGGATGCCCATCAGATCGAAGAGGGCCTGAATCTTGCCGTCCTCTCCGTTCTCTCCGTGAAGAGCCAGAAATACCATATCACTCAGTTCACAGAGTTTCAGGACATTTGGGCCCAGAAGACTTCTGTAATTAGGACGGAGCGCTTTTACATGGGCGATATCCGGGGCATCCTCCGCAATGGTACCAACAGAAGCAGACCAGTCGCGGTCATCTGTGAACAGATGATCTAATGGTTCTTTTTCTTCCGGCAGACCCAGAAATAAGTCCACCAGAACCACATCGTGTCCGTTTCCTTTTAATGCTTCATAAATATTTCTTCCACTGCAGAGAGATACATCACGTTCGGTACTGATGCCTCCTGCAAGAACTACGATTTTCATAATCAATCCTCCTGTTTATGCTGATCCAGCATTTCCTGAATTTTATGCTGGGCATAGGACCCGAGAAACTTCTGGTCTTCTTTGGAAAGTTCCTTCGGGTAAATGGGTGCACCGTATTCTACGATGACATGGGCAGGTCTGATATAAGGAAGATGTGCTTCCCAGATCTGCGCGGAATTGGTGATGGCAATAGGAATGATGGGACATCCGGTTTTGGACGCTATCTTCATGCTGCCTTCCTTGAACGGAATCATGTTTCCGTCCTTACTTCTGGTGCCTTCCGGGAAAATACAGATAGAGATTCCCTTCTTAATATATTCAATACCAGTCAGAATGGTTTTTAATCCTTCCTTGACGTTGGAACGATCCAGGAAAAGACAATAAAGCCGTTTCATCCAGTCGCGCAGGAGTGGTACTTTGAGCATCTCTGCCTTTGCCACATATCCGGTCAGATCCGGACACATGGAATAGGTGAGCAGAATATCAAAATAGCTGCAGTGATTTCCGACATAGAGAACAGCCTGATCTTTTGGCACATTTTCATGACCGATATAGGTAATATCGGAACCGGTGATCCACAGCATGAGTTTGAAGGCTGCCTGTACCATACGAAGACTGCTGATATCTCTTGCGCGGGGATTGAATTTACCAATCACCCATTCGATCAGAAGAACCGGAATGCCGATGATCAGGTAAAGGATCAGAATCGTTGCTATTAAAATTAAACGTATCATATAAAACTCCTTAAAACGGTATGTATCAACCGAAACGGCCGAACAGTTCGGTCATCTGGCGAAGTCCTTTTGCCATGCCTTCGTTCAGAAGTCCGGCGCGGAAGCGGTATTCCCAGTTGCCGGCTGCGGTGCCAGGGGTGTTCATGCGGTGCTCACTTCCCTGATTCAAAAGATCCTGTACCGGGAAAATGGCATATCTTGCAATGGTACCCAGGCAGATGCGGATGAAATCCCAGCTGATGCTGGAAGCGTCCGTGTTCATATAACGGCGCACTTTATCCTGGCTCTGGGGAGTGGCATGCTGATACCAGCCAAGGGTTGTATCATTGTCATGAGTTCCGGTATAGCAGATACAGTTCCGGGTGTCAAGCTGATGGGGAAGGAAAGAACTCTCTCCCAGTCCATCAAAACCAAACTGCAGGACTTTCATGCCCGGATAACCGAGAGAATCTCGCAGTTTTTCTACTTCCGGTGTAATAATGCCAAGATCCTCTGCAAAGATCGGAAGTTCTTCGCCTAATGCCTTTTCAATGGCGCGGAACAATTCCTCACCAGGACCTTTCTTCCATTTACCGTTCATAGCAGTCTTCTCATCTGCCGGAACTGCCCAGTAAGCTTCAAATCCGCGGAAATGGTCGATGCGGACATAATCTACCTGATCCAGCTGGTGGCGGACGCGTTCAATCCACCAGCGATAGCTGTCCTTTTTATGTGCTTTCCAGTCATAGAGCGGGTTGCCCCACAGCTGTCCCTCAGCAGCAAAATAGTCTGGCGGAACTCCGGCTACTTCCAGCGGATGTCCCTTGGTATCCAGGCGGAACATACTTTTATTTGCCCAGACATCAGCGCTGTCCGGGGAGGTGAAGATCGGAATATCACCGATGATGGCAATTCCTTTTTCATTTGCATAATCCTTCAGTGCATACCACTGACTGAAGAAGCAGAACTGTACGAAGCAGTAATAGTCGACTTCTTTTTCCAGAAGCTTAAGCCAGGCAGCGCGCTCGGCAGGTGTCGGATCCAGGAGACTGTCTTCCCACTCATACCAGGGCAGATTCTCATGATAGTCTTTTCCTGCCATGTAGAGGCAGTAGTCTTCCAACCAGAATTCATTATTTTTCTGGAAGGAATCATATTCCTCCAGCAGATCCTTATCTGAGGTGTGGCGGAAGTTCTGATAGGCTTTCCGAAACAGTCCGGTCTTATACTCAGTGACTTTTGTGTATTCTACTTTGTCCGGATTGAATTCCGGAATCGGTTCCAGATCCTCTCTGGTAAGAAGTTTTTTCTCAATCAGAAGATCCGGACTGATGAGAAGGGGCTGTCCTGCAAAGACCGAAAAACTCTGATAAGGAGAGTTTCCATTGCCACAAGGGCCAAGGGGCAGAACCTGCCAGAGATGCTGACCTGCCATGTGCAGAAAGTCAATGAAGTTGTATGCTTCCTTCCCCATATCACCGACCCCATAAGGAGATGGGAAGGAAGTCGGATGAGCGAGGACTCCGCTGTAGCGGTGATTGGTTTTGTCCTCAGCAGCTATTTTAAAATGCATCGTTTATGTACTCCCTTTTATACTTTTTTGTGAATATCCTGTCCGTAACATTATACTTTACTGGCAACCGGAATACAAGGAAGAAGACTGGTCTTAAATGCTTTTTTTCTTCATAGACTAGAGCAAATAAGAAAGAGAGAAACGGTTCTATGCGAAAAATATGTCTGTTGCTTCTGACAGCGCTCCTGTTCTGTGGGTGTGGAATTGAAAAGCAGAGTCCGAAGAAACTGAAAAGTCTTGATTTCACAGTGCTTGCACCGGAAGAAATGCCGGAAGAACTGCTGAATGTGCTGGAGGAGAAGAAAACATCACCTTTCAAGGTAACCTATAAGGATGAAGGATATCTGTATATTTGTGAGGGATATGGAGAACAGAAAAGCAGCGGATACAGCATTGCGGTAAAGGATCTGTATCTGACGGAAAATGCAGTGTATGTGGATACGGAATTGCTGGGACCGGGAAATGCGGAGAAGACGGAAAGTCTTGTTACCTGCCCGTATATTGTGCTGAAACTGGAAGATCCGGGACTTTCTGTCGTATTTGAGTAAAAGGGGAGGAAAAGAATGGAACTGGAGCGAAGATATGTAAATCTGAATCACCGAAAGGGAGAGGCATTCAGTCAGATGACCATGGAGGAAGATCTGAATGTGCCGGACCAGAAACCGGATATTTATAAGATCATTCACGGACAGGGAGAATTCCGGCCGGATGAGATCAAGGGGGAGACCGGTAAGATCAAGGTGCGTGGAATCTTTCTGTACCGCATTCTTTATATCAGTGAAAATGTGGACCGGATGCCGGAGATGTTGGAAGGAAGTGTGCCTGTTGATGAGACCGTTTTTCTGAACGGGCTGGAAGAGGGTGATATGCTGGATGTGAGCTGGAAACAGGAAGATTTCCGGGTATCAGCAGTACATTCCAGAAAGGCCAATATGAAATGCGTGCTGTCATTTTCGGCGGAGGCTTACCGTGAGCAACCGGTGCCGCTGCTTGAGCAGCCGGAAGCAGCGGAAGATCTGTACCTGAAAACCAGCCCGGTGAGTCTGAAGCAGGAGATGCTGCATAAAAAAGATACCGTGCGGGTGAGGGAAGATGTGACGATATCTCCGGGCAAGCCCAACATTCGGCGGATTCTATGGCGGGAGGTAAGGCTTCAGGGAGCCGAAGCAAGACAGGAAGACGGGAAAATTCTGGTCAAGGGAGAACTGGCAGTCTTCTTTCTCTATGAGAGCGACGGGACGGAGATACCGGTACAGTGGGAAGAAAAGATGATTCCATTCCGCAATGAGACAGAATGCGAGATGAGCAGAGGAGATCTCACTGGCAGGACGGAAGTGACTCTTTTGAGAGCAGATATGGAACTGCAGGCTGATTACGACGGCGAGCCTCGGATGATTCGGGTGGATGCCGTGCTGGAACTGAAGATCCGATATTATGAAGAGAGGGTCTGCGAGGTGCTTGAGGATGCTTACAGCCTTTCCTGTGAGATGATTCCCGGTAAGAAAGAGTATGCATGGGATGATATTTGCCAGATGACAGATTCCCGGGCGCGGGTATCGGGAAGAATGAAAATCCCGGAGCAGAGTCCGGAGATGATGCAGATTCTCTGCGCGGGAATCGGAATTCATACGGACTACAGTGAGCGGACGGAGCATGGGATTCTGATTCAGGGAAATGTGGAGGTGTGGGTACTGTATGCATCCACGGATGATGCGATGCCCTTTGCCTGTGTAAAGGAGACATTTCCATTTGAACATACGGCAGAGATTCAGAAAACAGAGCCGGATGCCGCATGGCAGATCACTACAGGTCTCGATCAGCTGATGGTCAGTATGCTGGATGCGCGGGAGCTGGAGATGAAGGCAGTGCTGCAGATTCAGGTTGAGGTAAGATGTCCCCGGACACTGACTGTCATAGAAGAGCTTACCGAACAGCCGGCAGACATGGCAAAGATGCGGAGTCTTCCGGGTATTGCCATTCATATAGTACAGCCAGGTGAAGATCTCTGGAGCATAGCCAAAACCCACGGCACCTCCTGCAAGTCTGTGATGGAATTAAATGACCTGAAAGAGGAGACTTTGCATCCAGGAAGCAGGCTTTTGATCGTGAAAGAAATTGCCGCTCACAGGAACAGAACAGACTGAAAGCAGCGGCATGAAAGAAAAGAATTGTATCCATGCCGCAAATAGATTAAAATAAGAATAAATAGTTTGATTGGAACAAGGAGATAATGATGAAAGACAGGATACAGCTGAAAGCACTTGCCAAGATTAATCTTGGGCTGGATGTATTAAGGAGAAGGGAAGACGGATATCATGAAGTAAAGATGATTATGCAGACCATCAGCCTTCATGATGATCTGGAGATCCGGAGAATCAAGACACCGGAGATCCAGGTGAAAACGAATCTTTATTATCTGCCGACCAATGAGAACAATCTGGTCTATAAGGCAGCAAAACTTCTGATGGACGAATTTGGTATCAAAGAAGGAGTGGCAATCCAGCTGAAGAAACGGATTCCGGTTGCAGCAGGCATGGCAGGCGGCAGTACGGATGGTGCGGCAGTGTTGTGGGGAATGAATCAGATGTACGGACTGGGACTTTCCAGACAGGAGTTGATGGAACGCGGCGTGAAGCTGGGAGCAGATGTGCCATACTGTGTGCAGAGGGGAACGGCATTGGCAGAAGGCATCGGGGAACGCTTAAGTGTGCTTCCGTCCATGCCCAAATGTACCATTCTTATTGCAAAACCGGGTATCAGTGTATCTACAAAATTTGTCTATGAGAATCTTCATGCCAATGACTTAAAGCCGGAACAGCATCCGGATGTGGATCGTATGATTGAGGCGATGAAGGAGAAAAATCTGGATCTGCTCTGTGAGAGAATGGGAAATGTACTGGAGACTGTGACGATTCCGGCTTATCCGGTCATTCAGGAGATCAAGGAGCATATGATGGCATGCGGTGCTGCGGGAGCTATGATGAGCGGAAGCGGTCCGACTGTTTTTGGAATTTTCCATTCACCGGTGCAGGCAAAAGCGGCTATGAAAGATCTGAAGGTAAATGGACTTGCAAAACAGCTGTATCTGACAACACCTTATAATGTGAAACGATAATTGTATAAAATAAGGAAGACGGGAAATACTGGACTTCAGAAAAAGGATGAGTGTGATACGCTCATCCTTTTTTCGTGAACAGGAGGGAAAAGATGGACAGGATTTCGCCGGATCTTGAGAAAAACAGGCAATGGGTCGAAGAGACATTTCAGAACTGCGATGATATTCTTCACCGGCAGGTGTTTCTGAATAATGGAAAGGACGAAGGAATTCTGGTCTATGTGGAAGTGGCGGTCAGTAATCTGATGCTGGAGGAGCATGTCATCGGGCTTTCTGATGTGCAGCCACTTACTACTTACGAAGAAGGCGAGGCAGCACTTCTTGCAGGAAACGGGATTCTTTTTGTACAGGGAGATACCTGTCTGTATAAAATATCCAGTAAAGGATATCCGGGCATCGGGGTATCCCCGGCAGAAAGTGAAAAGGTTATGCGGGGTTCGCGGGAAGGATTTACAGAGAGCGAGAAAATCAATGTGGCATTGATCCGAAAAAGAATCAGGGATGTCAGAATGAAAGTAGAGGAACAACGAATCGGGGTAAGGTCTCATACGATGACAGCGCTGGTCTATATGGAAGACCTGATAGAACCGCAAATTCTGCGCATGATCAAAGACCGGATGGAACAGTATGAAATAGATGGAATTATGGACAGCGGCATGCTGGAACAGCTTCTGGAAGAACACTGGATGTCACCGTTTCCACAGTTTCAGACGACAGAGCGGCCTGACAGGGCGGCGTCAGCGGTGTTGGAAGGCAGATTGATACTGGTAACAGATCACTCTCCGACGGTGCTTTTATTTCCGTCCAATTATAACAGTTTTTTTCAGACCAGTGATGACTGGTATAACCGGTTTGAAACAGCATCATTCGCGAGAATGATTCGATTTCTGGCAGCGATCATGGCGATGTGCTTCCCGGCAGTATACGTGGCAGCGACGACATGGCATACAAGCCTTCTTCCGACGAAACTGGTTCTCTCCATGGCAGAGGCCAGGGCAGGAGTACCATTTCCGTCGTTGGGAGAAATTCTTCTGATGGAAATTTCATTTGAACTTTTAAGAGAAGCAGGAATCCGTCTGCCAGGTCCCATGGGAAACACCATTGGGATTGTAGGAGGTCTTATTATTGGACAGGCTGCAGTGGATGCAAATCTGGTAAGTCCGGTTGTCGTGATCGTTGTGGCTTTCACAGCACTATGTTCTTTTGCTATTCCCAATGAAGAATTTGCATCGGCATTCCGGCTCTTAAAATATGGATGTATTTTTATGGGGGCATGGTTTGGGCTATACGGTATTCTGCTTTCCTGCCTGTGGGTGCTGATTCATCTCTCCCATTTGAACAGTTTTGGAATCCCATATCTGTATCCTTATGCGGCATGTGTCGGAAGTGGACAGGAGGAGAAGAAGGATTCACTGATCCGTTATCCTTTCCGACAGCTGAAGTATCGTCCGGTATTTGCCAGAAGGGCGGAAAAAATAAAACTCCGAAAGAAGGATGAAGATGTTTAGTGAGAATAACAGAATCTCTGTCCGGCAGGCGGTCAGAAATTATGGGATGATGGTTATCAGCATCAGCGCGCTGGTGATACCGGTTGCTATGAATCATACTGCCATGCCGTCTGTATTGCTGGCAGCAGGGCTGCTGGGAGTCTATCTTGCAGGAATGGCTGCGGCTGCAGCACTGAAAAATAGAATATTCCAGACTGCATCATATGTCCATGGCTGGATACTGGGGACATTGACAGCACGGATGACAGGACTTCTGGTGCAGAAATTTCTGCTGAACGGAGTGCCGCTGTGGGGAATTCTGATATTGTTCTATGCCATGTGCTATTACAATTTGTACAAGGGGCTGGAATGCCGGATGCGCGTGGGAGAAATTTTGTTTCTGCCGTTTCTTCTTCTGCTGGCGGGACTTGCTATCGCCATGCATGGAGAAGCAGAAGTGATGAGAATCCGGGAATTTACATGGATACTGGATAAAAACGGGATTTGGAAAGGCTATGAACTGTTCTGCTGGCTGACTGCAGTTCAGGGACTCTGGTCTCTTCAAAATTATATGACGGAAAAGAAGACGGCTGTTGGCAGAGTCTGGCTGCTCGGAACGGCCGGGGTGGTGTTCTGGGCACTGTTTACATTTTTTATTTACGGAGATGCAGGGCATACAGGACTTGTCTTTCCGCTTGCTTCGGCCATGACGCTGGCACATTTGCCGGGAAATGTGATCGGCAGACTGGATTCAATATTTGTATTTGTCTGGGTGATCGGGCTTTTTACAGCCTGCAGTACCCTGTTTGCACCTTTGCAGGCAGAAGAGCCGGATCGGAGGAAAAAATATCTGTTTGGAGTACTCCTCGCCGCATCACTGGCATTTGCCTGCCAGGAAAAATCACAGGAATTGTTGTCTGGATGGCTGTATTGGATCTCTACGCCGGTACAGATGGTTTTGTTCATCTGGCAGTTTTTTGCGGGAAATGGAAAGAAAATGTTACTGACAGGACTTGGATTTCTCTGTATGTTACTGACTGGCTGTGGGCATCAGGAGCTGGAAAAAGAAAATCTGACAGAAAGCATCTGCGTGGATGTGGGAACGGAGAAAGCCTATACGGTCACATTTGGGTTTTACATGTTGGACGGAGCAGCAGAAACTTACCAGACGGAGGCGGATTCGCTGGAGGAAGCAAGGAATATGTATGACAGTGGTCATGAAAAAAATCTGGATTTCAATCATCTGAGGAATTTTTATTTTTCTGAAAATCTGATGGAAGAAAAAGTCTTCGGAAATCTCCTGATGGAGATTCAGACGGATGGAAC
>OKVK01000340.1_pt1 | contig 33765 bp, 32 predicted proteins | sample 1604771 | NCBI WGS metagenome assembly OKVK01 (sample SAMN01760906, study PRJEB22395) | human gut metagenome | reverse complement strand
CACATTCGCCCGTAAACTCGCTTCGCTCAAACAATACGGGCTCGTGCGTCTTGCTGCGCAAGCCGTTCCCTCGCTCCCCTAAGAAAGCTTTCAAACACTGCGGCGTGGCTATTGAAAGTCTGATTACAAAAATCAGTTGAATCACTTACTTTTACTTTGCTACAGCTCGAGCGATAGACAAATAACGTGCTTCTACGCACATTTCGGCGTCCCGTACCATCTGCAATTCTGCGTGGCAGAACAGCATAAACCCCGACTACAAATCATAGTCGGGGTTTGTTATTTGGTTTATGCCGAATCTGCGGCTCTTATTTCGGCAGGTTGGCGAACAGCTTTACATTGTCGAATGTGTATGTATACTTGCCGTCCTCAATGCCGTGAATTATCTCGCAGACCTTGTCGTTATACGGGGTCGGCACGCCGTGCTTTCTGCCGTAGGCGCAGACAACGCCGTTTATCGCATCAACTTCGCACTTCTTGCCCTTTTCAAGATCCTGGAGCATGCTCGCCTTGAGAAGCCTGTGCTTCTTGATGCAGATCGGGATGAGCGCGAAGGATATCTTCTTCTTTATGCCGTTGCCCTTGTAGTCGAGGAGCTTGACGATATCTTTGCCCTGAACCGGCTCAATTTTTATTCCCGCCGCCGCGGCAACATCGATGCACTCTTTTATAAGGTTCTGACAGCAGACACGGGAGGTCTTGTTCTCTGCGGCGTCGCCGAAAGTGCCGCCGATAACGGCGGACATGCCGCTGAACGCGGCGTTGATGAGCAGCTTCGACCAGCGGACGCCCATGAAGTTATCCTCAACCTCGACGGGGCACATCTTCTCAAGCAGCGCCTTGACCTGCATAAGTTTGTCGTCCTTATGACCGTTCATCCTGCCCAGACCGAAGCTCATGCTGTCGGGCTCGCTCGTGAGCTCCGACACACCCTTGCCGTGGAGCGTTGCGCCCCAAGCAACGGTGCAGCCCATCGTTCTGTCCTCGCCGACGACCTCGGAGACCGAGAGCTCCGGCAGTCCGTTCTGAAGCGTGCAGACGATGCAGTCATCGGTCATGTTCTTCTGAAGATTCTTCAGGACATTTACATTGTCGAGCTGCTTTGTCAGCAGGATTATCAGCTCATATTTTTCAGTCATCTCGTCGGGAGTCAGCGCGTGAACCGGGACGGTCATATTGACGGTGCCGATTATCTTTGCGCCGTCTCTGTTGAGAGCCTCGACGTGCTCGCGGTTGCGCGTGATAAGATCAACATCCACGCCCGCTTTCGCGAGATATGCGCCGAGCACGGTGCCCAGCGACCCTGCGCCGTAAATTGCAGTTTTCATTCGGATCCCCTCTTTGATAAAATTTTATCGATATGATTATATCACGCAGAGCGGCGATTTACAAGAAAACTTTCGTTCCCTGCGGAGTATGTCCGCGAGAATTATTTTGATTTATCCCAATAGGGGTAATCGGTAAACACGAACTTTCCCTCCGCATTTTTCCCTGTCGGCAGCTTGACATAGATGATATCGTCAACCGAGCGTTTTCTTACGGCCATAACAACCGTGAAATTCCCGTTGCCGTCATCCTCGACGTGATGCATCCAGCTGTTATAGGAGACTTCGCCGTCGTTTTTCTTATATGCTACATATATGTTGTCGTTATGCTCTATCAAATCCCTGTCGGCGACAGCTTGGCTCAGTATTTTATCTGTAAACTCCTCGGAAAAGACCTCTAAAAATTTTTTGCGTACCTCTTCCATCGTGGTCACATACCGGTATTGGGGGAACATTGGAATATACTTTCTGAATCTTATTGTCACGGGCTTCTCCCCGGCGGAATACTCGCCCGCAAAATTCAGAGTCAGCCAGAGGCTTCGCGCCTTATCCGCCAAATCCCGCGCGTCGGTCTCATGCAGAATAGACCCGTCCTCGGGATAAAGCTCATACCCGTTTATGCCGTGCAGGCTTTCTATTATTTCTCGCTTGTCGCTCTCATAGGTCTCCCAAAGCGCAAGCGCGGCCTCGGAAACTTTTTCCGAGTATGCGTTTATCCGATAATGGTCGCGCGCCGTAACAAACAGGGTGTTTTCGTCCGAAACAAGCCGCCCCACTTCCACTCTGCCCTTGTAGGAGTCCGAGGAATAGCCGTTGCCGGTATCGATTATAAAGAACGTGAGCTCATCGCCGTCCGTTTTATCGACGGAAAACGCCACCATGCCCTCCGAAAAACTGGCGCTGACTACGCCTACCCAACTTTTGGGCAGCGAAATCGCATAGCTCCCTTCGGAAAACTCGGTGCTTCTTATTTTATTCGAGGTTATCAGCCTGTTAATCCCGGCTCTTAATGTTTGGTAATTTTTCGGGAAGTTATTGCTCCCGCTCGCCTCAATCTCCGTTCCGTCCGCCAAGACAGCAGAAAAGCTCATCGAGCTTCCGTCGAGAACATTGGGGGGATTTGCGCCTCGGAAGCCCGCCCATTCATCTATTCTGCAATTTCCGAACAGGGCGCACACCTCGCGGTAGAGATTCTCGTCCCCGTCAACCGAGCGGATGACGTCGCGGGATTCGACAAAGCAGGACAGCTCGTTATCCCAGTCGTTCGAGCTCATATAATACTCAAGATGTACTCCGTCCTCTGTTTTGCATCCCTCATACACGGCGTTCTGTGCCGAGCAGTTGTTCTCCGTCAGCTTAAAGCTTTTAAATTCCATAGGATCGCCTCCGTAGTCATTGTTCTGTTTCGATGAGCACGCGGGAAAAATCAGCAAGAGAATGCACACGAGTGCAAAAGAAATAAAGCGCTTTTTCATTTTCCTGTTACCTTTCCTTGATATGCCGCACTGCGCCAAAAGAGCAAGGGCTTCGGTTCTCTTATATCCGTTATATTTTCTGTTCCGAACAAGTCACTCCTTTATAAGCTCATTTCTCAATATTAATTATATCATAACGCATTGATTTTTCAAGAAATAGCCGCAAACTCGGGAGTTTGCCTCCAAAAAAAGCTGCCGGGCGCAAAAAGCCCTTCAAAAATGCAGAAAAACTCCCGAACAGCAATGCTGCCCGGGAGCTGATATTCGTCTTGTAAGCGGTAAAAATTCAGCGCTTCGAGAACTGCGGTGCACGGCGAGCGCCCTTGAGACCGTACTTCTTTCTTTCGGTCATTCTCGGGTCTCTGGTCAGGAAGCCTGCCTTCTTGAGTGCGGGGCGAAGCTCTGCATCATACTGAAGGAGCGCTCTGGAGATACCATGGCGGATAGCACCTGCCTGGCCGGTCACGCCACCGCCGTTGACGCGGCAGATGACATCGAGCTTTTCGCTGGTGCCTGTAAGAGCGAGAGGCTGGCGGACGATGAGCTTGAGGGTCTCAAGGCCGAAATAATTGTCAATCTCTCTGTCGTTTATGATGATCTTGCCGGTGCCGGCATAAAGACGGACTCTGGCGACTGATTTCTTTCTGCGGCCTGTGCCGTAGAAGTAAGGAACTGAATCGTACATTATTTATTGCCTCCCTTCATTAAAGAGCCCACTCTTCGGGCTTCTGTGCTTCGTGCTTGTGCTCAGCGCCTCTGTAAACGCGGAGTCTGGTCAGAGCGGTGCGGCCCAGAGTAGAATCGGGCAGCATACCCTTGACTGCAAGCTCGACAGCCAACTCGGGCTTTGTCTTCATGAGGGTGCTGTACTTGACCTCTTTCATGTTGCCGATATAGCCGGTGTGATGATAATACATCTTCTGGTTGAGCTTGTTGCCGGTGAGGACAGCCTTCTCAGCGTTGATGATGATTACATGATCGCCGCAGTCGGCGTGAGGAGTGAATGTGGGCTTATGCTTGCCGCGAAGAAGGACGGCAGCCTGAACTGCTACCTTGCCGAGAGGCTTACCGGCAGCATCGATGACATACCACTTACGGGTGATGTCGCCCGCTTTGGGCATATAAGTTGACATACTTGTTACCTCCGATTTCTTAATGCTACGATATATTACCACATCGCTCTATGCTTGTCAAGCACTTTTTCTTTAAATTTTAATTTATGTTTTTCTATCTCCGTTTTTCTCAAGTTTTCTCGTTTTTTCATATCATTTGCTCGCTTATGATTTACAAAAAAATTTTGCCGATAGCGCGATGAAATCGACAATCTACCGCTCAAATTGACTTTATCCCCGGCATAGTATATAATAAATGTATTATATAAGCTCACGGAGGCAGACATGAAAAAAGAAGAGATAAAGCGCATGAACGATCTCTATCACCTGTCGCAGGAGAGGGATCTGAGCGAAGAGGAATTCGCCGAATGGGAGGGGCTCAAAAAGCAGTATGTCGCCGATTTCAAGGCGAGCCTTACAGCCCAGCTCGACAATACATATGTAATAGACGACAAAGGCAACAAGCGCAAGCTCGAAAAGAAGTCGGGCGACAAGTAATCTGCGCGGACACAAAAACGAAAGAGTGATATTATGTTTTGCAGAAATTGCGGAAAACAGCTCGAAGACGGATTCAAGGTCTGCCCATATTGCGGCGAACCGGTAAGCCTCGCGGAGAGCGACGCCAGACGTGCGGCACAGGAGCAGACCGCCGCAGAAGATACTCAGCCCGTACATAATGATATTCCGAAAGAGCCGGCTCCCCTGCCTGCTCCCGCACCTGTTCAGCCGAAAGCGAACAAGAAGCCCGAGCAGGAAAGCGAAAGCACCGGCGGATGGAAAGTTCTCGGATTTTTCCTCGGCTTCTTCGGTCCGCTGCTGTGGTTCCTGCCGCTCGTCAGCCTCGTGCTCTATCTTATATGGAAGAGCGACAAGCCGAAGGTCGCAAAGGGCATCGGTCAGTTCACGCTGATAGGTCTCGCGGTCGGCGTGGGACTCGCAGTTATTATTGCGATAATCGTCGGAGTGCTGTTTGCGATAACCGCGTCGATGACTGTGTTTGAAATGATACGCAGCTTCTTCCACGGCTCGCTCGGCGGGATAAACGATCTTGTCAGAAGCCTCCCGTTCATCGACTGAGCAACATAAAAATATTGAAACCGCCCGTGTTTTTTCCTTCAGTAATTCGGGCGGTATTTTTTGCGCACTTTTGAATTTATTCATTGATATTCATTCAATATTCAACAATTATTCATTGATTCTTTTCCGCAAGCGGTAAAGCTTTCCTCCTTGCTAATGTGGATAACTATGTGGATAATGTGGATAACTTTTATGTTTTGATGACTATTCAGAATATATACGTAAAGTAAAAAACTTTACAGTTTGATTTTAATAACTATATGGAAATATTCTGCATAAGTCGCATATGCAGTGACAAAAAATTAACCCGGTTGCAGGAAAACTTGCAGCCGGGTTTTATGCATAAAATTTTACGCGTGATTTTTGTCTATTTTGCCAATATCAGACGTTCGAGAGAGCCGCGTCGAGATCGGAGATTATATCGTCGACATTCTCGGTTCCGACGGAGAGTCTGACGAGATTTTCATAGACTCCGCAGTCGTCGAGCTCCTGCGCGGTGAGCTGGCGATGAGTTGTGCTCGCCGGGTGCAGGCAGCAGGTGCGGCTGTCCGCAACATGGGTGACTATCGCCGCGAGCTTGAGGCTGTCCATGAATCTGACCGCGTCCTCTCTGCCGCCTTTTATTCTCAGCGAAATGACGCCGCAGGTGCCGTTGGGCATATACTTCTGCGCGAGGTCATAGTATTCGTCGCCCTCGAGACCGGGATAACGGACGGACTCGATCTTCGGATGAGCCTTCAGGAACTTTGCAACGGCGAGAGCGTTTGAGCAGTGGCGCGGCATACGCAGATGCAAGGTCTCGAGCCCGAGGTTGAGCAGGAATGCGTTCATCGGGGACTGAATTGAGCCAAGGTCGCGCATGAGCTGAGTCGTGCACTTTGTTATATATGCAGCCTTGCCGAACTGCTCGGTGTATACAACGCCGTGGTACGACTCGTCGGGAGTTGTAAGTCCCGGGAACTTGTCGTTCTGAGTCCAGTCGAAGTTGCCGCTGTCAACTATAACTCCGCCGACACTCGTCGCGTGGCCGTCCAAATATTTCGTGGTCGAGTGGGTAACTATATCCGCGCCGAACTCAAACGGGCGGCAGTTTATCGGGGTCGGGAAAGTGTTGTCGACTATCAGCGGCACGCCGTGGGAATGAGCCGCGCGCGCATACTTTTCAATATCGAGCACAACGAGCGAGGGATTCGAGATAGTCTCGGCGAACACGGCTTTTGTGTTATCTTTGAATGCCGCGTTGAGCTCCTCCTCCGTCGCATCGGGGCGAACGAAAGTGAAATCGATGCCGAGCTTTCTCATCGTGACATTGAAAAGATTGAAAGTTCCGCCGTATATCGCGGACGCGGCAACGACATGGTCGCCTGCGGAGCAGATATTGAAAACGGAGAAGAACGACGCCGCCTGGCCGGACGAAGTGAGCATCGCGCCGACGCCGCCCTCAAGGTCGGCAATCTTCGCGGCGACGCAGTCGTTTGTCGGGTTCTGGAGACGTGTGTAGAAATATCCGGACTCCTGCAGATCGAAGAGCCTACCCATCTGCTCGCTCGATTCGTATTTATATGTCGTGCTCTGGACTATCGGCACAACGCGCGGCTCGCCGTTTTTCGGAGTGTAGCCGGACTGCACGCACTTTGTTTCTATATTAAAGCTCATTTTGTCTCCTCCTTTTTGTCAGTCTTTGAGAAAATGACCCATAAGGTCGAAGCCGGGATCAACAAAATTGCCGGTCTCGGATGCTGATTTTTCATTTATGCTCGCAACGCCGCTGTCAAGCTCTTTGCCTTTACGATAAATCAGATACGGCACGGGGTCGGATGCGTGGGTGCGGGTCGATATCGGGGTCGGATGATCCGGCAGAACCATGACTTTATAATCGTCCTGAGTGTTGAGATAGTCAAGGATTATAGGCATTATACGGCTGTCAATAAGCTCGATTGCTTTGACTTTATTTTCGGGCTCGTTTCTGTGGCCGCACTCGTCGGGAGCCTCGACATGGATATAGACAAGGTCTTGACCTTTACGCCATTCGTCGATTGCAGCGTTCGCTTTGCCCTCGAAATTCGTGTCGATATAGCCGGTTGCGCCCTCGACTTCGGGGGTGTTCATGCCGGCGCAGATGCCGATGCCCTTAAGCAGGTCAACTGCCGAGACGATGCTGCCTTTCACGCCGAACTTCTCTTCAAAGGACGGCAGAGCAGGACGGCTTCCCTCGCCCCAGAGCCAGATTGAATTTGCGGGGAGCTTGCCCTCGGCGATTCTCTTCTTGTTCACGGGGTGATCCTTCAGAAGGTCGTAGCTCTCGCGCATCATGACGATAAGCTTTTCGGCGTTCGGCGAAGTTGAAAGATACTCGCCGATAACTCTGCCGGAGATATCATGCGGAGGGGTCATCTTGCCGAGATCCGTCGTGCCGTTATGTACGATAAGGCAATGGCGATAAGCTACGCCGCTGTAAAAATCAAATTCGCTGCTGCCAAAATGCTCCTGCACGGTCTCGATTATCTGCGCCGCCTCTTCAGTCGAGATATCGCCGCCGGAATAGTCGAGCATGGTCTTTGCGCCGTAATCCGCCTCGTCGCTCAAGGTGACAAGGTTGCAGCGCAGAGCGATATCCGTTTCGCTCATCTTGACTCCGATGCTGACCGCCTCAAGAGGCGAGCGGCCGGTGTAACACTTCTTCGGATCGAATCCGAGCACGCTCATATTTGCAACATCGCTGCCGGGTTTGAGTCCGGCGGCAACGGTTCTGACAAGTCCGACTTCGCCCTTCGACGCGAGCGCATCGATATTGGGCTTCTTTGCGACTTCCATCGGCGTCTTGCCGCCGAGAGCCTCAACGGGATAATCCGCCATGCCGTCGCAGAGAACTACAGCATATTTCATATATCTTCACCCTTTCAGAGAATTTATGCACAAACAATGCATATCGGGCGCGGCAAGTTCGGTTAGCATATGCATACTTGCCCCTCCGCTGCTTTAATTATATCATAAAGTATCAGCGCATTAAAGCAAAAATTAAGAGAGAATATACATATATACTATATAAAAAAGAGTGCAAAATGACGAAAAATTATTTATCAAAATGCGCTTGCAGCATATAATTGAGCTAGGCACAATGATATAATCGATTTGGAAGAAATATTCAGGAGGAGGATACATATGACGAGAAAAATATTCGCGCTTTTGCTCGCGTGCCTGCTGATTCTCATGAGCTTCACGGCGTGCGGCAGCAAAACGCCCGAAGCGGACACAACTGCGGCAGAAAACACAACTGCGGCAGAAGTCAATGCGCAGACGAGCGCAGAAGAAACAGCGGCAAGTTCAGAAGCGGTATCCGAATCCGCAGAGCCGAGCACTGTACAGAGCACGCAGAAACCGACGGCAGATAAGCCGGCATCAAAGCCCGCAACAACTGCAAAATCGAATAATTCCGGCTCAGCTTCAAAAGGCAAGCTTGAAGTCAGCGCAGGAAGCGTAAAAAGCATCGCCGGCGCAAAAGTGCTCAGGGCGTGGAAGCTCAATTCAAACGGAGTGAATATAGAAATCCATCGAATAGCCTATGGGCCGCAGATAACTCAGGCTTTCAAAAAAGCGAACGCTGACGGTGCTATCGACTATGACAAGACAGTCACTTATCAGCCGGTAGTCAATATAGCGATAATCACCTGCTCGCCCGAGCACATCGGCGTTGCATCGAGCCAACAGCTCCTTGGCACGAATGTCGGCAAGGTCGAAGATATGGGCAGAAAGAGCGGCGCGCTCATAGCGATAAACGGCGAGGCAGGCTCAACATATAAAAAAGGCGCTCCGACAATTCGCAGCGGCTCGGTAGTTTCGACCGACGGCAGCGGGCAAAAGCGACTGCTGATCTACAGAAACGGCACATGGAAAGTCGAAACGCTCACAAACGAGAACTGCAAATCTTATATCTCGCAGGGCGTTTACAATTCCCTACGCTACCAGCGGCAAGTCATAACAAACGGCAAGGCGACCAACGAGCACGACACTTATTATCACAACCGCACGGTGTTCGCGCAGATATCGGAGAACAAGTATATCATGGCTGTCGGCGAATTCATGCCGCTCGACAATATGATGAAAGTCCTCATAGCATACGGCGCGAGGAATGCGTTTTTGCTAAACGGCGGCAACTGCTCGTCGATGTATGTCAAGGGCATCGGCAACACGACCGGCACAAAAGCGACTCAGCTCAAGAATCTCAACAAGCCGTGCGTTATCGAGAGCGAATTTTTCGCGGCAAACGGCATGCTCGGGCTCAACTCCGCCGGGAAGCAGAAGCTGGGCGGACCTTGCAACGAGCTCGACATAGTATATGTAAAATAAAGCAGAAGGGGTGAGACGGTGAAAAAAGCTTTCAGAGCGGCTGCAATTGCGGCAATATTGCTATTTGCGCTGACTTTTATCGGGAACGCAAAAATCAAAAGCGCATCGGCTCACCTGCTGTTTTCTTCGTCCGTCAGCGTCGGTGGCAATGAATCGCGGGAAGTCACGCTCAAAAGCGGCGACAGAATAGCCATCGGCTCATATCTCGGCGAGCCTATTATATGGAGAGTCATCGAAACGGGCGGCAAAACTCTGCTCATGAGCGAAAAGGTGTTGTGCTTCAGGGCGCTCGACCCGTCTGAGGACGGCATCGGCAGTTCCGATTATCTCGCCTCTCCCCTGCGCGCATGGCTCAATTCGTAGAGCGGATTTTTAAATCCGGAGAATTTTTCAGAGTTTGACCTTTCGCTCATATCCCCCGACCGAAACGGCGATTTGATATTCCTGCCGTCAAAAGATATGCTCAAAAATATAAGCGCCGCCGACCGCCGCAGAAGCCCGACCGAGCAGTGCGTCAAAAATGACAGCTCGCGCTATTTAACTCTGCGCAAATACTGCTGGTATTGGACAAGCTCGCCGGTTTCGACAAATCAGAGCAGCGTGACGGCGGTCACCACGACCGGCGGGTTCTATAAAACGCTCGCGGCGGACGAGCTGTGCGGCGTATGCCCGGCGATGTATCTTCGCAGCAATGTTCTCGTTCTTTGTGGGAGCGGAACCGCCGAAAATCCGTATGCGTTGGCGGGAGGTGGCGAAAGATGAGAGAAAAGCTGAAGGAATTCCGAAACTCACCGCGCTCGATAATAGCCGCATTCTCCGCCGCCGTGCTATTTTTCTGCACGGTGTTCACTCGGCTGATTCTCAAAACCGATGACGGTCACTTTCTCGGCATACTCCACCGAGATGTTCACGCTCATCGCCTGTGCAGCGATGTATTCTTCACTTTCTGAGAGTAAGGCGAAAAAATTCGTGGGATATGCAGTCCCGACAGCCGCATTTATTTTCTATATTATCAATTGTTTCACCTACACATTCCTTGAGATACCCATAATGGGCTAAAATAAATTGTAAAGCGATTTGCTTTACAATTTACACACCTATTTTTTAGCACAAAAATCAAAGCTCCCGTGCGACTTTCCCGATATATCAACACATTCGGGGACGCATGGGAGCTTTTGTTTTTTTATTTATAAATCATGTAAAGCTTAACAGCTTGTCATCAATGACCGTGCGGAACGACATCGAGTTTATCATGTTCCTCGCCGAGATCGGCGCGCAGGAGCGCAAAGAACACTATCGCGAGCAATATTTCGGCGCACCAGATGGTCTTGCCGCCGAGATAGCCGCAGAGAAAAGTTGAAGCGACCGCGCCCGCGACAAACGAGCCTATCATCAGCAGATGCGCGAACATCTTGCCGCGCGCCTCTTTATTACCGCTGCGAAGCCACTTGACGAGGTTCGAACCGACCTGGCGGACATGGTTGGTGCAGAAGGTAGTCGCCATCGGAATCTTTTTCGCCTGGCGGAATGTATTGAACTGCATCGAAGCGATAAAATTCACAGCCACCTGGCAGATCTGCGGCGGCGCATCGTCCGGGACGAAGCCGAGCGCAAATATCCACGCCATTTCAAACGCCACGAACGCCGTGTCCCAGCGGACTATCTTACGGCGGTTTATATGCTTGGGCAGAAATTCCGAAATGACCGTGCCGAGCAGATAAGCTGAAGCGGGCAGGAGATAATACAGCGCCTTGCGCCAGTTCCCGCGCCCGAGCTGAACCGCCATGAGCACGAAGTTCGCCGTCTGCGCGTTGCAGAAGACGCCTCCCTTTTGAACATAAGTATATGCGCCGAAAAATCCGCCGACGGCTATCATAACGGCAAATATCCAGAGCTTTTCGCATTCGAGAAGCTCTTCCTCTTTTTTGAGAGCCTTTTGTTTCATCGTTCACCACACCGTTTCTTTTCTACAACGCATAAGTTTATCACTGCTCCCCGTCTCTGTCAAGGAAAGGGAAATAGCCGCAGCATCTTGAAAAAAAGCCGTTTTCATGGTACTATTTAGGGTATTATATACCATTATAGAATGCAGTATAAAACAAGAGGAGAATAGCATGTCAAAGCTTTTGAAGTATTTGAAAAAATACAAAATTGAAAGTATTCTCGCGCCGTTTTTCAAGCTCATTGAAGTGGCGTTCGAGCTGACTGTTCCGCTGATAGTCTCAACTATAATCGATGTCGGCATAGAGAACGGCGACAAGGTTTATATTATCAAACGCTGCCTGCTGCTCGGTCTGCTCGGCATACTGGGTCTTTGCAGCACGCTTGTGGCGCAGTATTTCTCGGCGAAAGCGTCGGTCGGCTTCGCTTCCGATATCCGCCACGCGCTTTTCAAGCATATCGGCAAGCTCTCTTATTCCCAGCTCGATTCGCTCGGCGCGCCGACGCTCATAACCCGCCTGACCGGCGATATAAATCAGGTTCAGACCGGAACAAATTTGACCCTGCGTCTCGTCCTGCGCTCGCCGTTCGTTGTATTCGGCGCGGTGATAATGGCGTTCACGGTCGATGTAAAATCGTCGCTCGTGTTTGTCGTTGCGGTGCCCGCTCTAGCTGCGGTCGTGTTCGCGATAATGCTCGTGTGCATCCCGATGTACCGCAAGGTTCAGCAGAAACTGGACGGGCTGCTGAGCAAGACGCGCGAAAACCTGCTCGGCACCCGCGTCGTCAGAGCGTTCTGCAAAGAGGAAGAGGAAATTGCGGACTTTGACGCGAAGAACAACGCCCTGACCGGGATGCAGACGGCGGTCGGAAGGATATCCGCTTTCATGAACCCCGCAACCTTTGTGCTCATAAACCTCGCGATAATCGCACTGATATATGTCGGCGCAATACGCGTTGATTCCGGCGCCATTTCGCGCGGCGCGGTCGTTGCGCTCTATAACTATATGTCCCAGATTCTCGTTGAGCTGATAAAGCTCGCGAATCTTATAATCAGCGTCACAAAGGCGATTGCCTGCGGCAACCGAATTCAATCGGTGCTCGATATCGAGCCCGGCACCGTCCCCGGTCATGTAATCGACGGCAACGAAAACAGCGAATATTCAGTCGAGTTTGACAAGGCGTGCCTGTCATATAACGGCAGCGAGGAATCGCTGCACAATATCGACCTCAAAATAAAGCGCGGCAGCTCGATAGGTGTTATCGGCTCGACCGGCTCGGGCAAAACCTCGCTCGTCAATCTTATTCCGCGATTCTACGATGTCACCGGCGGATGCGTGCTCGTTGACGGCGTTGACGTGCGCGACTACGACACAAAGGCTCTGCGCTCAAAAATAGGCGTCGTCTCGCAGAAAAAAGCCCTGTTCGCCGGCACTGTCAGAGATAATATCCGCTTCGGCAAGCAGGACGCCACAGACGAAGAAATCTGGCAGGCGCTCGAAACGGCGCAGGCAAAGCAGATGATAGAGGACAAGAGCGGGCAGCTCGACTTCGTCCTCGAACAGGAGGGCAAGAACCTCTCGGGCGGTCAGCGCCAAAGAATGACAATAGCCCGCGCCCTTGTCAGAAAGCCCGAGGTGCTCATCCTCGACGACGCAGCGAGCGCACTCGACTACGCCACCGGTGCGGCGCTGAACAAGGCGCTGAGAAACACCGACTTTGCCCCGACCGTCATAACCGTGTCCCAGCGCGTTGCGGCGATAAGAAACGCCGATACCATAGTTGTCCTCGACGAGGGCGAGATAGTCGGCATTGGCACGAACGACGAGCTTCTGCGCTCGTGCGAAGTCTACAAAGAAATTTTCGATTCCCAGCTTGAAAAGGAGGATGCGTAACCGTGAAGAACAAAACCGTTTTCAAGCGCGTTATCGCGGTCATCGGCCGCTCAAAGCTTCTTCTGTTCCTTTCGCTCATCCTCTCCGTTGCAAGCGTCATTCTCTCGCTCTATATCCCCGTCCTCGCCGGACGCGCGATAGACGGAATAAAGCTGCACGGCAACGTTGATTTTGAAGTCATAAAAAAGTGCCTTTTCGGCATTCTGATCTGCGCCATAGTCGGCGGAGTGCTCCAGTGGGTGATGAACATCATCAACAACCGCATAGCCTATAACACCGTGCGCGATATACGCTCAAAGGCGTTTTCGCATATGCAGACCCTGCCTGTGGCGTTCGCCGACTCCCACCCCTACGGCGATATCGTCAGCCGCATAACGGCGGACGCGGAGCAGTTTGCCGACGGACTGATTCTCGGCTTCTCCCAGCTGTTCACGGGCGTTGTCACGATAGCCGTGACGCTCGTTTTCATGCTCACTATATCGCCGCTCATCACTCTCGCGGTCGTAGTGCTGACCCCGATATCGCTGTTCACGGCACGTTTTATAGCACGCCGTACTTATTCGATGTTCAAAAAGCAGTCCGAGACCCGCGGCGAGCAGACCGCGCTCATCAACGAGATGATACAGAATCAAAAGACCGTTCAGGCGTTTTCATATGAAGACAGAGCAATTGAAAGATTTGACGAGAGCAATGAAAAATTGCGTAAATATTCGCTCAAATCCATATTCTTCTCGTCGCTTACAAACCCGACCACCAGATTTATCAACAATCTTATCTACGCCGTAGTCGGGCTCATGGGCGGAATATTCGCCATCGGCGGCATGGTGACCGTCGGCGGATTCGTCAGCTTCCTCGCCTACTCGAACCAGTACACAAAGCCGTTCAACGAGATTTCCGGCGTCGTGACAGAGCTTCAGAATGCCCTCGCCTGCGCGGCAAGAATATTCGAGCTCATAGACGAAAAGCCCGAGGAGTCGGACGAAAATTGCTCGGCGCTCAGCGATCCCGAGGGAAGCGTGGAGTTCAATAATGTCCGCTTCTCATATGACAAGAGCAAAAAGCTCATCGACGGCTTCGATTTCTTCGCCCCGTCCGGCAAGACAATAGCCGTTGTCGGTCCGACAGGCTGCGGCAAGACCACGCTTATCAATCTCCTGCTCCGCTTCTACGACGTTGACGGCGGAAGCATAAAGGTTGACGGCGAGAATATAAATGACATCACACGCCACAGTCTCAGACACCATTTCGGCATGGTGCTTCAGGATACCTGGATAAAGAACGGCACCGTCCGCGAGAATATAGCGTTCGGCAAGCCCGACGCCACGGAGGAAGAGATAATCGCCGCCGCCAAGGCAGCACGCGCTCACAGCTTTATAAAGCGACTCAAAAACGGCTACGACACCGTCATCGGCGACGACGACGGACTCTCCGAGGGCGAAAGACAGCTGCTCTGCATCGCGCGCGTCATGCTCATGAAGCCGCCGATGCTCATCCTCGACGAGGCGACTTCATCGATAGACACCAGAACGGAATTGAAAGTTCAGGATGCGTTCAATACACTCATGCAGGGGCGCACCTCGTTCGTCGTGGCGCACAGGCTCTCGACCATCCGTCACGCCGACTGCATTCTCGTCATGAAGGACGGCAAGGTCGCCGAGCAGGGCACGCACGAAGAGCTGCTCGCGAAGAACGGATTCTATACGAAGCTCTACAACAGCCAGTTTGCGCAGTGAAATATATGCCATGGAACAGCAGAGAAGAAAGCCTAACAGGCTGAAAGATTACGACTATTCGCAAAACGGAGCATATTTTATCACAATTTGCATAGATGACAGAAAGCCAATATTGTCCCACATTGTCGTAGGGGCGACCGCATAATACAACAGTTCAAAGGTTACGTAACTAAGCAAGTCAAAAAATCAATTTGGCAAAAAGGTTTTTATGACCATATAATCCGTGACGAATACGATTATCAAGTCAAATGGCAATATATTGACGACAACCCGATCAAATGGGCTGAGGACGAATTGCATCAGGATTGAAAAACAGCCGAATAACCGCCGCAGTATCTTTCATTTGAAAGTTCGCGGCGGTTATTTTTTATTCGGCGTAAAATGGCGGTTCAGAGCGAAAATATAAAGCTCAATTCGACAAATATCATTTTTTAGTCTGCCTTGTTGACATCGGCAAAAAGTGTGATATAATTATAACGGCTGTTATAAAACAAGTGTTTTATAATTGTTATTGGAGGACGCCATGGACTACATTCGCCTGTCACCCGAAAATCTCGAGAGCGAGCACATATGCTGCGCCATATCAAACGTCAAGGACCCGCAGGTCATTGCAAAAAAGCGGTGGCTCGCCGAAAGGCTCGGCGAGGGTCTGGTATTTTTAAAAGCCGACGCGCGCGGGAAGTGTTTTATTGAGTATATCCCCGCCGAAAACGCATGGGCTCCGATAGACGCGCCAGGCTATATGTTCATCGACTGTCTCTGGGTCTCCGGCTCTTTCAAAGGGCACGGATATTCAAACGACCTGCTCAACGAATGTATCCGCGACAGCCGCGAAAAGGGCAAATCGGGGCTTTGCATACTCTCATCGGCGAAGAAGCGCGGTTTTCTTGCCGACCCGAAGTATCTGAAATATAAAGGCTTCATAAAAGCTGATTCGGCAGAGCCGTATTTTGAGCTGATGTATCTGCCGTTTGACCCGTCCGCGCCCGCTCCGCGCTTTCGCGAGCAGGCAAAGAGCGTTCAGACTGACGGCAGCGGGTTCGAGATATTTTATACAAGCCAGTGTCCGTTTACGGCAAAATATGTTCCGATAATTGGGAATATAGCAAATAATATGAATCTGCCGCTGAAAGCCGTGCATATCTCATCGCGCGAGCAGGCTCAAAACGCGCCCTGCGCCTACACCGCATTTTCGCTGTTCTATAACGGAAAGTTCATAACGCACGAGATACCGAGCGAAAAGAAATTCGCGGCGATTTGTGAAGAGTTCGTAAAATAAAACACCGCCGGATTGACCGGCAGCGTAAAATATACTAATATAGAAAAGGGAAAAGATATCTGTCCGCCCCGGCGGACGAAAAGGAGACATTATGCTTAACATCAAAAACCTGACCAAAACCTACGGCGAGAAAAAGGCTGTTGACGACCTGACGCTGCATATCGCGCCCGGCGAGATATACGGCTTCATCGGCCACAACGGCGCGGGCAAGACCACAACGCTAAAATCCGTTGTCGGCATTTTGCAGTTCGACGAGGGCGAGATAACGATAAACGGCATCTCGATAAAAGATGACCCGCTCGCCTGCAAAAAAATCATAGCCTATATTCCCGATAACCCCGACCTCTACGAATACATGACGGGAATAAAATATCTGAACTTCATCGCGGATATTTTCGGCGTCAGCGCTGACGACCGCCGCGAGCGCATACATAAATATGCCGATATGTTCGGGCTGACCGCCGACCTCGCGCAGCCCATCTCGGCATATTCCCACGGCATGAAGCAGAAGCTCGCGATAATCTCCGCATGGATCCATGAGCCCAAGTTAATCATCATGGACGAGCCCTTCGTCGGTCTCGATCCCGCCGCATCGCATCTGTTAAAAGGCATGATGCGCGAGGTCTGCAACTCCGGCGGCGCAATATTCTTCTCGACCCATGTGCTCGAAGTTGCCGAAAAGCTCTGCGACAAGGTCGCGATAATAAAAAGCGGAAAGCTCATCCGCTCCGGCACAATGGAAGAGGTCAAGGGCGACTCCAGCCTTGAGAACGTGTTCCTCGAACTGGAGGGAGAAGAATGCTGAAAACACTGATAAAAAAACAGCTTCTCGAACTCAATAAAAGTTTCTTCGTTGACCGCAAGACGGGCAAGGGCAAGTCTGCACGCTCGGCGACGTTCTCGATAGTGCTGTTCATATTGCTCATGATTTTTGCCATCGGCGGAATGTTCTGCTATATGTCATATTCGATGCGCCCGCTGATAACCTATGGCATGAGCTGGCTCTATTTTGCTATTATGGGCGCTACCGCTGCGCTTTTCGGCGTTTTCGGCAGCGTGTTCAACACATATTCGAGCCTCTATGACGCAAAGGACAACGACCTTCTGCTCTCGATGCCCATTCCAGTGCGCGATATCATGGCGGCGCGCCTCATCGGAGTCTATCTCATGGGGCTGATGTATTCCGGCGTTGTGGTAATCCCCGCCGTCGGCGTGTATTTCATAACCGCGCATCCCGGAATATCCGGCATAACCGCCGTTATAATGGCCGTTATGGTGACTGTTCTCGTGCTTATACTGTCGTGCATACTCGGCTGGGTCGTTGCAAAAATCGCAGTTAAATTAAAAAACAAGAGCATTATAACAGTTATAGTTTCAATAGCGTTTCTCGGCGGCTACTATTATGTCTACTTCAGAGCGAACGAGATAATCACCGGCATCGTTGCGAACAGCGCGGCTGTTGCCGCAAAGGTGCGCACGTCCGCCTATCTGCTCTATATTTTCGGCAAGGCGTTCGCGGGCGATGTTCTGCCGACAATTATAATTTCACTCATCATTCTCGCTCTGCTCGCCGCGACGTGGCTCATAATGTCGCGCACATTCCTAAAGCTCGTCACGAGCAGCGGAAAGACCGCAAAGACAGTCTACAAAGAGAAGACGGTCAAGCAGCAGGGCACCGACCGCGCGCTTCTGCGCCGCGAGATAAACCACTTCCTCTCGAGCCCGTCTTATATGCTCAACTGCTCGCTCGGGGCGCTGTTTATGATAGCCGTCGCTGTTTTCTCGCTGATAAAAAGCGACTGGTTTATCGGCGTTGTCACCCGAATGGATGAGGATTTGCTGGAATATGCCCCGACATTTGCGTGCTTACTTTTATGCCTGCTCTCTTCTATGAATATACTCACCGCGCCCGCGATATCCCTCGAGGGCAAGAGCCTTTGGATAGCCCGTTCGCTCCCCGTCACCTCGTGGCAGATTCTCAGAGCGAAGCTGAAGCTCCATATGCTCTTCACCGCCGTCCCCGCGCTGATATGCAGCATATGCTTCTGTATTGCCCTCAAGCCGGAGCTTCTCACGGCGGTGGTCATGATTATCCTGCCGCAGATATTCACGCTCCTATGCGCCGTTTCGGGGCTCAGAGTAAATATCAGGATGCCTAATCTCACCTGGAGCAGTGAGAGCGGAGCGGTCAAGCAGAGTCTCGGCATCATGCTCGCGATGTGCCTCGGCTGGGCGTATATCATCGTGCTCGTTGCTGTCTATCTGTTCGCGGTGCAGGTGCTGCCGAATGTGTTCGCGCTGATGATCGCGACGGCAGTCATAGCGATAATAACCGCGATATCATTTGCAAGGCTCAAGCGCAAGGGCGTAAGGAGATTTGAGACACTGTAAGCAAAAATAAATATCGGCAGCCGTGGTTCGTTGAGAATCACGGCTGTTGTTTTTTTGCGATAAATTAAAATATTTAAGTAAATAAATATAACAAACTACGCCGACAGCGCACAAAAAATTATCTGACATTCAGCGACTTGGGTTATCGCGGCTTCGTATCGGCTGCGCCGATATCGGACAGCCGCAAGGGCTGTCCCTACAATTTGCGCTGCAATTCCCGGGTAAAAGCGCGGTTCAAAATAAAAAAGCGGCAGACAAGCACACCTGTCTGCCGCAATTTTATTTAATTATTTCTCAAGATTAGCCTTGAGGGTGTTGAGCTCGTCACTCAGAGCCTTGGGAAGTCTGTCGCCGAACTTAGCGTAGAACTCCTCGATGCCCTTTGCCTCGTCCTCCCAGAGGGAGTTGTCAACGCTCAGAATCTCCTTGAGCTGATCCTCGCTGACCTCGTCCTCGATGCCCTCAAGGTTGATGTCCTCAGCCTTGGGCACGAAGCCGATAGCGGTCTCCTCTGCGTCAACCTTGCCCTCGCAGCGCTTGATGATCCACTCAAGCACGCGCATGTTGTCGCCGAAGCCGGGCCACAGGAAGTTGCCGTCGTCGTCCTTACGGAACCAGTTGACGTTGAATATCTTCGGAGCCTTATCCTCGTCGAGGCCTGCGCCGATGTCAATCCAGTGCTGCCAGTAATCAGCCATGTTGTAGCCGCAGAACGGAAGCATAGCCATGGGATCGCGGCGGACAACGCCGACTGCGCCGGCTGCTGCTGCGGTGGTCTCGGAAGCCATTATCGAGCCGACGAACACGCCGTGATTCCAGCTTCTTGACTGATAGACCAGCGGAGCGAGCTTAGCTCTTCTGCCGCCGAAGACGATAGCGGAGATCGGAACGCCTGCCGGATTCTCAAACTCGGAGCTGATGCACGGGCAGTTGACAGCGGGAGCGGTGAAGCGGCTGTTCGGATGAGCGCCCTTTTCCTCGCTCGTCTTGCCGTTCCACGGTCTGCCCTGCCAGTCGATGGCGTTCTCGGGCGGATTCTTGTCGAGACCTTCCCACCAGACGGTGTTGTTGTCAAGGTTAAGCGCAACGTTTGTGAAAATGGTATTCTTTCTTGTCGCGGCAAGCGCGTTGGGATTGGACTTCTCGTTCGTGCCGGGGGCAACGCCGAAGAAACCGTTCTCGGGGTTGATAGCATAAAGTCTGCCGTCGGGACCCTTTCTGATCCAGGAGATATCGTCGCCGACGCACCAGATCTTGTAGCCCTTGTTTCTGTATCCCTCGGGCGGGATAAGCATGGCAAGGTTGGTCTTGCCGCAGGCGGACGGGAATGCCGCGCAGATATATTTGACTTCGCCCTTCGGATTCTCGAGGCCGAGGATAAGCATATGCTCAGCCTGCCAGCCCTCTTTCCAGCCCTGATAAGAGGCTATACGAAGAGCAAAGCACTTCTTGCCGAGGAGGACGTTTCCGCCGTAAGCGGAGTTGACGGAGATGATGGTGTTATCCTGCGGGAACTGGCAGATATAACGCTTCTCGGGGTCGATGTCGCAGCTGCAGTGCAGTCCGCGAACCCAGTCGTTGCTGTCGCCCAGAGTATCCATAACCTTCTTGCCGACTCTCGTCATGATAGCCATGTTGAGAACGACATAGATGGAGTCAGTCAGCTCAACGCCGATCTTCGAGAACGGAGAGCCGACAGGACCCATCGAATAAGGGATAATATACATTGTTCTGCCCTTATAGCTGTCTCTGGCTATATCATAGAGCATCTTATAAGCCTCAGCGGGATCCATCCAGTTGTTGGTCGGACCTGCCTGATCCGCGCTCTCGGCGCAGATGAATGTGCGGTTCTCAACACGCGCAACATCGTTGGGCTTGGTTCTGTGAAGCAGGCATCCGGGGAGAAGATCCTCGTTGAGCTTGGTCATCTCGCCGGTCTCGCATGCCTTGGCGCGCAGAGCGTCAAGCTGCTCCTCGCTGCCGTCGATCCACATGACTTCGTCGGGAGATACAAGAGCTATCTTCTCTTCGATCCAGTCGATCACTGTCTTGTTCTGTGTCAAATGTTTCATGATATTTGACTCCTTTCGTCTAATCTATTAAGAAAGGTACCATCTTTACCCAGTATGTATTATACCCCAATAAACTCGGTTTTTCAATGACGAAACTGTTAACTTTCAGACCTTTTTTGATAAAAATTTATCAATTTCATCAATAGGCATCGAAGCTCGTGCATTGAGGGTCAGCGGGGCGATGTTTCCAGCCTTGAATTCATAGTAGCCCTGGGCGCCGACCATTGCCGCATTGTCGCCGCAAAGCGACAGCTCGGGCATGAACAGCGACCATGAATGAGCCTTGCAGATATCGGTCATTTCCGCTCTCAGGCGCGAGTTTGCGGACACGCCGCCCGCCAGGACTATCTTGTCGAAACCGAAGTTCAGCGCCGCCTTTTCCGTGTTTTCGCGCAGGCATCTGACGACCGCCTCGATATACGACGCGCCGAGATCGGGCACGCTTATCTCCTCGCCCTTTTGCTTTGCGTTGTGGATGATATTGACGGCAGCGGTCTTGAGTCCGGAAAAGCTGAAATCATATTCGCTCCCGTCAACATGCGGGCGCGGGAGCTTGTAGCTCTTCGGGTCGCCGTCCTTCGACACCCTGTCGAGGTTTACGCCGCCTGGATAATCGAGCCCCATGGCACGCGCCGCCTTGTCCATCGCCTCGCCTGCCGCGTCGTCGCGCGTTCTGCCGATGATATGAAAATCCGTGTAGTCGCGCACCTCGATTATGTGGCTGTGACCGCCTGAGACGACGAGCGCGAGAAACGGCGGTTCAAGGTCGGGGTGAGTTATATAATTCGCCGCGATATGCGAGCGCAGATGATGCACGGGCACGAGCGGTTTGTTCGCAGAAAATGCGAGTCCCTTCGCAAAATTCACGCCGACTAACAGCGCACCGATAAGCCCGGGCGCATAGGTCACGGCTATCGCGTCAACATCGCCGACATTCATCTCCGCCCTGTCGAGCGCCTCGCCGACAACGCCGGATATCGCCTCCGCATGGCGCCTTGACGCTATCTCCGGCACGACTCCGCCGTAGAGTATATGTTCCTTTACCTGCGACGCTATGACGCTTGAAATAACGCGTCTGCCGTCCTCAACGACCGCCGCCGCGGTCTCGTCGCAGGAGGATTCGATTGCAAGTATCTTCATTTCGCTCACCCTCATCTGTCAAAAAACTTTGTCATTATCTCCGCATCCTCGCGCGGATCGGAATAAAAATTCTTTCTTGTTCCGACTTCTTTGAAGCCGCGTTTTTTATAGAGCGCCTTCGCCGGGTCATTTGAAGCCCTGACCTCGAGCGTTATCAGCACGCAGCCGCGTTTTATTGCGCCGCGCTCCGCCTCTTCGAGCAGCTTTTCCGCTATCCCGCGGCGGCGGAATTTTTCGGACACGGCGACATTGGTTATATACGCCTCGCCCACTATCTCCTGCACGCCGATATATCCGGCGACGCATCCGTCGGCAACCGCGCAGAGAAAATGAGCCTGATCGTTATCAAGCTCTTCCCGAAGCGACTTCTCGCTCCACGGATGCGAAAAACATTCGCGTTCGAGCGACACGACGCCGCCTATATATTCTTCCGTCATCGGGACCGTTTCAACTTCAAAAATACCGATCAGCTCCCGCTCTTTATCTTTTCGTAAAGCTCCGGCAGCGCGCCGTTTATCTTCTTCGCACACTTGCGGTAAACTTCGATATCGCATCCGTAGGGGTCGTCAACTCCGCCGGCGAGCACATAGAGTCTCTCGTCGGGAATCATGCGGTTGAGCGTCTCATACTGCTCATCGGTCATGCAGACTATCAGATCGGCTTTGCGCGCGATGCTGCGGGTCAGCATACGAGATTTATGCTCAGAGATATCGACTCCGTATTCGAGGGCGACCGCCTGCGCGTTGTCGCTCGCGGGGCGTCCGTCAAAGGTCGCAAGCCCCGCGCTCGAGCAGTCTATACCGCTCTCTCCTTTTTCTTCGAGCAGTTTTTTGAACATCCCCTCCGCCATCGGACTGCGGCAGATGTTGCCCGTGCAAACAAAAACCAGATTCATGTTTCCTCCGTTTTATCAGCCTTTCGCGTCATACCAGGTGCGCCCGGAATGGACATCCGCAGTGAGCGCCACAGAGAGCTTAACAGCGTTTTCCATTTCCTCTTTGAGCAGGGCGCTCACGCGCTCTTTTTCGTTCTCCGGCGCTTCGACTATCAGCTCATCGTGCACCTGCATTATCAGCTTTGCCGCCAGATTCTCGCGCTCAAGGCGTTCGTAGACTCTTATCATCGCTATCTTGATTATATCCGCCGCCGTGCCCTGAATGGGCATATTGCGCGCCACGCGCTCGCCGAACGCGCGGGTGTTAGCGTTCGATGCGGCGAGCTCCGGCAGATATCTGCGCCGCGCAAACATCGTCTCGGCGTAGCCGTCTTTCTTCGCCTTTTCGACCACGTCGTGCATATATTTGTCAACGCCGGAATAGTGCCTGAGATAGCCTTTTATATACTCATCCGCCTCGCTGCGGCTGACTCCGATATCTTTGGCGAGCGAGAACGCGCCAATGCCGTATACTATGCCGAAATTGACCGCTTTCGCGCGGCTTCTCATTATCGGAGTGACAAGCTGCGGCGGCATATCAAAGACCTCGGACGCGGTCACAGTGTGGATATCGGTGTTGTCGTTGAACGCCTTTATCATGTTTCGGTCTCCCGAAATATGGGCGAGAACGCGCAGTTCTATCTGCGAATAGTCCGCGTCAACGAGCACATATCCGTCCCGCGCGACGAAGAATTTCCGCATCTCGCGCCCGAGCGGAGAGCGCACGGGGATATTCTGAAGATTCGGCTCGGTCGATGAGATTCTGCCGGTTCTCGTCTCGGTCTGATTCAGAGTCGAGCGGATGCGCCCGTCCTCGCCGATAACCTTGAGCAGACCGTCGCAGTAGGTCGACCTTAGCTTTGAAAGCGTTCTGTATTCGAGTATATCGCGCACCGCGGGGTGCTTGTTTTCGAGCGATTCGAGCACCTGCGCGTCGGTCGAATATCCGCTTTTTGTCTTTTTTCTCGCGGGCAGCTTGAGCTTTTCAAACAGCGCTTCGCCGAGCTGCTTTGGCGAGTTCAGATTGAACTCGTAGCCAACTAGAGCGTATATCTCCTGCTCGATTTCGGCTATCCTCACGCCGAGCTGTTTGCCGAATTCCGCGATTCCGTCGCGGTCAACGGCGAAGCCCGTCTGCTCCATTGAAGAGAGCACATGCGCGAGCGGAAGCTCTATATCATGAAGCAGCTTCTGCTGTCCGTTTTCCTCAATTTTTTTGTCCATCGCCGCAAATAATCTTCTCAGCGATGCGGCGGCGCAGTCGTTTTCGTCGCCGTTTTCAACCGGCACTGCCGCCGAATATTCGCCCGCAAGGCGCAGCGCGTCATAGGATGAGGCGGATGGGTTGAGGACATAGCCCTCAAGCTCCAGATCGCCGCACATATTCCTGCACTGAGCCGAACAGCCCTGTGCGAATGAATAGAGCGACTTTATGTCCGCTGTGTATTTCTTTATATTTTTATCTTCGAGCAGCTTTATAAAGAACGGATAAAATTTCTCATTTTCGCAGTCGCACACGAGCACTTTGTCCCCGAGATCGAAACGGCATTTTTCGCCGTCCCAGAGAAAATAGCTCTCGCCGTCAGATTTAAGACGCGTCATCAGCTGGCCGAAATCGTCCTCGGCGCAGACCGGGACAGGCTTCTCCTCTTTCTGCGGCTCGGAGGCGGTGTTTGATATCTCAAGTCCGAGGCGGTCGATGAGCTTGAACATCTCGAGATCCGCGAGCATTCTCGTGACCTTGAAATTGTCGGGAGCTCTGAGAATATAGCTCTGTGGGTTATTGTCGATCGGGATATCGCAGTTTATCGTGCCGAGCTTTTTGCTCAAAAACGCCATGTCCTTGTCTTTTTTCAGCTTGTCCCGCACTCCGGGTTTGATATCTATTGTGTCGATATTGTCGTAGATATATTCTATCGAGCCGAAGCGGGCTATCAAATCGCCGGCGGTCTTTTCGCCGATTCCCGCAACGCCGGGGATATTGTCCGAGCTGTCGCCCATGAGGGCTTTTATGTCAATGAGCTTTATTGGCTCAACGCCGTATTTTTCGCGCACTGCCTCGGGCGTGTATCTGTCGGTCACAGGTCTGCCCATCTTCGTCGCGGCGAGCAGAACATTGACGCTGTCGGACACCAATTGCAGGCTGTCCCTGTCGCCCGTGGCTATCGTGCAGACGGCGTCGCCGCTGTGGCGTGCAAGAGTGCCGAGAATATCGTCCGCCTCATATCCGGGCTTTTCAACTATCGGCACGCCCATCGCCTCAAGCAGCTCCTTGAGCACGGGCATCTGCTGCGCGAGCTCATCGGGCATACCCTTTCTTGTCGCTTTGTAGCCGCCGTACATCTCATGGCGGAAAGTCGGCTGTTTGACATCAAAAGCGACCGCCACCGCCTGCGGCCGGCACTCGTCTTTGAGGCGCAGAAAAATATTCATGAAGCCGTAGATGGCGTTGGTGAATCTGCCGTCCTTCGTCGTGAGCACCTTTATGCCGTAAAACGCGCGGTTCAATATGCTGTTTCCGTCAATAACAAGAAAGTTCATGTTCAGCCTCCGAGCTTTGAGTCTAAGATACTATATTATACCACACAAGCGGCGATTTGCATACTTTTTTATATCCTTTTTCCCTTTATATAGACGCACTCGAGCTCTTTCAAATCGGACGAAAGCACGGTAAAATCGGCGCGCTTGCCGACTGCTATACTGCCCGTCACATCGTCGACGCCTATCGCGCGGGCGGGATTTATCGTGCAGGATTTCACCGCCTGGCGGACTGGCACGCCGAAGCTGATTATATTCCTGAACTCAGCAAAAATATTTGTCGTGCTTGCGGCTATCGTACCGTCGGCGAGCAGAGCCTTGCCGCCTTTTACATACACTGTCGTGCCGCCGAGCTCATATTCGCCGTCGCCGAGACCCGAGGCACACATGGAGTCGCTGACCGCGACGCTCCTGTCCTCGCCGAGTATTTTATAGAGCAGGACGAGATACGCCGGGTGGATATGCATCCCGTCGCTTATCAGCTCCGCCGTGGCGTTTTCGGCTCTGAGCGCCGCGACTGCCGCGCCGGGCTTGCGGTTATATATCGGATCCATGCCGTTCAAGAGATGCGTCGTGTGGGTTATTCCGTTTTTGTAGCCGAGCTCCGCCTGCTCAAATGTCGCGGCGGTGTGCGCGGCGGACACCGTGCATATCTTTGACGCCTCGCGCGCGAATTCTATAGCTCCCGGAAGCTCGGGCGCCAGCGACACAAGTCTTATTTTGCAGATTTTATCGAGCTTTTTGAGCTCGTCTATGTCCGGCTCATGCAGATATTCGGGATTCTGCGCGCCGCGCTTTGCATATGAGAGGAACGGTCCCTCCATATTGATGCCGTGGATATATGCGCCGCACTCCTTGCCGAGATACCCCGCCGCATTCTCAAACGCCTTTTCTATCCTGTCATATGGCAGAGTCATCGACGCGGGGCAGAACGAAGTTACGCCGAATCTCGCGAGAGTCCGCGACATGGTTTCGAGCGTATGCGGCTGAGCGTCGGAGAAATCCGCTCCCCCGCAGCCGTGGATATGTATGTCGATAAAGCCGGGCAGGATAACGCATCCGGAAAGATCGTGCTCATCCCCGCCGTTTAAATTTTCGCCTATTTCAGCTATTTTGCCGTCCTCAACGCGCACATCCGCGCGGCGCAGAGCAAACTCGGAATCGAAAATATCCGCATTCTTCAGTATCATTTTATATTCCTCCGTCGCAGTAAAAAAGGCTGTTTCATATTGAATCCAATACAAAACAGCCCCTTTGTTATTGATTATATAAATTACGCGTTGTCCTCGATGAACTTAACGATATCGCCGACAGTTCTGACATGATCGAGAACATCGTCGGGAACTTCGAGGTTGAATTCCTCTTCGATGGACATAGAGAGATCTACAAGATCAAGGCTGTCTGCGCCGAGATCTCCGGAAATAGATGCATCCTCGGTAACAAGATGGCTGTCTATCTCGAGCTGCTCGCAAATGATTTTCTGGACTCTTTCAAAAGTTGACATTTTTATTTCTCCTTATACTATAATTTTAAAATCAACCTTTTGTTTTCGAGGAAAGCGGAATTAATTTCCGTGCCTCTTATAGTATAGATATTATTAATATTATCGCCGTTTGTCAATACTTTATCTGTAAAAATTTTATTAATTTCACAGTGTGTATTTTTCCCCGATGCAAAAGGCGTGAATATAGCCGCGCCGCGGGGAAAAAATAGATTTGAAAAAAATACTTTCGGGTGATGATATGGATATATTTCTCAGCTTTCTCAAGGCGTTCGCGGTCGGCGGCGCGATATGCGCGGTGGGTCAGATAATAATGGATCTGACAAAGCTCACGCCCGGGCGCATACTCGTCTGCTTCGTCGTTACCGGAGTCGTGCTCGGCGCGGTCGGAGTCTATGCACCGCTCGCGAAATGGGCTGGCGCGGGGGCAACGGTTCCGCTGACAGGCTTCGGCTTCGCCATGGTAAAAGGTGTCAAGGAGGCTATCGCCGAAAAGGGCGCGCTCGGCATCCTGACGGGTCCTCTGACCGCATCGAGCGCGGGGATAACCGCGGCGGTGCTCTGCGGTCTTATCGCGTCATTTGTTGCGAGACCAAAGGAAAAATAAGAAAAAGTCACCTGCCATACACAATAGCGTATAGCAGGTGAAATTTTTTCAAAAAATCAGTTGGCTGCGGGTGCGCAGGTATCGCAGCAGGAGCAGGAGACATAATTCTCCGGCTCGTCGGCAGCAGCCTTCTTCTTGTCTATGATCTTCTTGACGGCAAACGCTATACCGACAACAGCGGCGGCAACAGCGATGATGATAGCGACGATCTTGATTATCTTCTTAGCTTTGTCCATGGTCTCACCTCCTGTTTGATTCTTATCGATTATGATTATACGCCAAACGCAGGCAAAAGTCAAACCATACGATAAAAATTTACAAATGGATATTATGCCGCATCAAAAAGAAAAATCGCGAAAAGAGTAAAATAAAAAAATTAACGGTCATGGCAAAAGCCAGAACCGTTAATAATTTGTTTGCAATCTTACGCCTCGTTGAGAAGCTTTGCAAGAGCGGACTTCTTGCGAGCAGCATTGTTCTTATGAATAAGGCCCTTGGCGGCTGCCTGATCGACCTTCTTTATAGCTGCGGTGACAACTTCCTTCTTATCTGCCGCGTTGGTCTCAGCAGCAGTGTGAGCCTTCTTTATGGCAGTCTTAAGGGCTGAATTGCGGGACTTGTTGCGGGCGGCCTTTGTATTGTTGACGATGACACGCTTCTTAGCTGACTTGATATTAGGCATTTTTGCACCTCCTTCATCATACAGTTAATAATCTTATCATAGACTTTGCCAAAATGCAAGAGAAAAAGAAAAAATTTTTGCCTTTCGCACCCCTGCGAAAGCGAAACGGAGACGAAAAAATGAACTTCAGAACAGACCTTGCGCTCGAAGTGCGCGAAAATCTCGAGGGCAGCAGAATCGACGGCGTGGAATGCACGAGCTTTGAAAGCGCGGGCGCGGAAATAACCCGCTTGCGAGTCACGGACAGGCGCGGCGAAGAAATATTGGGCAAGCCGCGCGGAGAATATATAACCGTGCAGTCGCAGTCGTTCGCGCGCTCCTCGCGCATAAGCGACGAGCTTATAGATGCCGTGGCGCAGGAGCTCTCTCGCCTGCTCCCGTCCGAGGGCACGGTGCTCGCCGCGGGGCTCGGCAACACGAATATAACCCCCGATGCGCTCGGCCCCAAATTTATCGGCGGCGTGTTTGTCACAAGACACCTAAAGCGCGAGCTATGTGAGCAGCTGGGGCTCGGCAGGCTGCGCCCGGTCGCGGCGATAGCACCCGGAGTGCTCGGTCAGACAGGAGTCGAAACAGGCGAGCTGCTGCTCGGCGCGGTGAATGTGATAAAGCCCTGCGCCGTGATAGTCGTCGATGCACTCGCCGCGCGCAAGCTCGGCAGGCTCGGGAGCACAGTTCAGATATCTGACAGCGGAATAATCCCCGGCTCTGGAGTCGGCAACTCCCGCGCCGAGATAAGCCAAAAAACGCTCGGCGTCCCGGTCATATCCGTAGGCGTTCCGACGGTCGTTGATGCGCACACACTCGCCCGCGATGTGTCGGGTAATAACACAAATGAACCTGCCGAGGACGCAAAAATGATGGTCACACCGAAAGAGATAGACCTGCTTATCGAGCGCTGTTCGGGACTACTCTCGCTCGCCGTAAACCGCGCTTTGCAGCCGGAGCTGAGCATAAAAGACCTCATTGAGCTGACAAGCTGACAATTTCGCCTGAAATTGTTACAGAAATGTTACAATTTAATCTTTCTTTGTAACCATTTTGTATTCAACTGTAATCGTTTTGTGGTGGCTTTAGCCCCCTGTTCGGTATATACTATGTATCGTAGGAAAGAGAAACTATGAAACGGTTAAGGAGGACAACAAAATGGTATTACAGGCATTAGGAATCATCTTGGTATTGGCAGTCGTCATGTCAGTGGCGGCAGTAAGCAGTTCGACCTCCGGCAGAACCGAACCGTAAAAGTGTTCTGAACGGATAAAAAACAAAACAACTTCTCGATTGCCGCCGCTTGTGCGGGCGACGGCAAATCAGTTCCCCATCACCCCCAGAGCTTCCGGTGCTCTGGGGGTTTCCCATTTTTATGTGATTTTTAAGCAGTGCAATTCGTAATATCAGCGATAGCCGAGACAGAATCGTGACAATTTTGAAATGTCGATAACTTGCCCTTACCTTTGCGACCCACCACAATCAAATAATATCTCCTTTCCGCGTTTCGGCATTTTCTTTTTATTTGAAAAAGAAAACGCCTGCAAAAGAAAAGCAAACTCAGGGCTGCGCCCCGAGACCCCGCGAACGCCGCGCCGCAGTACTTAGCTCGAGACTCTCAATAAGTTGCTCGGCACATTCGCGCGCAAACGCGCCGGAGCTTGAACGAGTGCGCGCTCGTGCGTCTTGCTTCGCAAGCCGTTCCCTCGCTCCTCTAAGAAAGCTGTCAAACACTGCGGTGTGGCTATTGAAAATCTGATAGTTAAAGCGGCAAAGTGCGATGCTATATTTACTGCAAACAGTTGATTTTGACTCTGCTATAAACGCTATTCTGTTGAACTCGTACCCTCACAGCAATCTCGTGTCGTTGATTATCAGCTCGAAGCTGCAATCGAGTCTGGCGGCAGATTTTTTGCAAAGCACCATGCGCTCGAGGAAAATCTCGAAGTATTCCATCACCGGGCAGATGTCCGTGTCGATCTTCAGACGCAGGATTATTACTCTGTCCTCGCCGTCAACCTCAAGCTCCGAGTCCACAACCGCGTAGTTGACCCTGTCGTGAATGTCCGTGCTGACCGTTTTGCTGTTTCTGACGCGGCTTCTGCGCACGTCGCTCTTGTCCGCGAGGATGAGCGCCGCGGCGATCGGGCTGACGGGCGCCGCCGTCTTTTCGTCGTGGTGTCCTATCGCGCCGACTATCAGCGCGATGTCTTTCGGGCTCACATCTAGGCTGCGCAGAATGTTGAACGCGAGTATGCCGCCGCTCTGCGCGTGGTCGCATCGGTTTATCATGTTGCCGATATCGTGCATGTATCCGGCGACCGCCGCGAGCTCGCATTCGTGGTCGCTGTAGTTAAGTATTTCCAGTATCTCGCGCGACATTTTTGATACCGTGCCCGCGTGGGCGAGTCCGTGCTCGGTGAAGCCCAGCTCGCCGAGAACGCGGTTGCCTGCGAGGATATAAGTCTTGAGCTCTTCGTTTTCATGAATTTTATCGTAAAGTTCCATTTTTTGCACCTCTTTTTTCGCTTTGCAGCGTAAAAAATTTGTAAAAAACCTGTTGTCTATCTTTTCTTTTGCCTACTTTATGAGTATAATATAACCAATAAAGAGTCTGGAGGTAATTTCAATGTCCACTGTATTAGTAACCGGCGGCGCGGGCTTCATCGGCTCGCACACGAGCGTAGAACTGCTCAACGCGGGATATGATATCATTATACTCGATAATTTTGTCAACAGCAAGCCCGAAAGCCTTAAAAGAATAAAAGAACTTACGGGCAAGGATTTCAAATTCTATCAGGCGGATATACGCGACGAAGAGGCGATGACCAAAGTTTTCGCCGAGAACAAGATCGACGCGGTTATTCACTTTGCGGGTCTCAAGAGCGTTCCTCAGAGCGTTAAGGAGCCGCTCAACTACTATGACAACAACATAGCGGGCACGGTCTGCCTGTGCCGCGTGATGGATAAGGCGGGATGCAAGAAGCTCGTCTTCAGCTCGTCCGCCACTGTTTACGGCAGCAAGAACCCCTCTCCGCTCAGAGAGGATATGCCGACCGGCGGCACCACGAACCCCTACGGCACGACAAAGTATTTCATCGAGCAGATACTTCAGGATCTGTGCATTTCCGACAGCGAGTGGGGCGTGTCCATCCTCCGCTACTTCAATCCCATCGGCGCGCACAAGAGCGGGCGCATCGGCGAGGATCCCAACGGAATCCCCGGCAACCTCATGCCCTATATCACTCAGGTCGCCATCGGCAAGCTCGAGTGCCTCAACGTCTGCGGCAACGACTATCCGACCCCGGATGGCACGGGCGTGCGCGACTATATCCATGTTGTCGACCTGGCGATAGGTCACATAAAAGCCCTCGACAGATTGCTCAAAGTCAAGGGCTGCGAGGTCTATAACCTCGGCACCGGCAAGGGCTACAGCGTGCTCGACGTTGTCAAGGCTTTTGAAAAGGCGTCGGGAATCAAAATCAACTACAGAATAGCTCCCCGCCGCGCGGGTGATGTCGCCTGCTGCTATGCGGACGCGACAAAGGCAAAGGAAGTGCTCGGCTGGCAGGCGAAGTACGACATAGACGATATGTGCGCCGACTCCTGGCGCTGGCAGTCGCAGAACCCCAACGGCCTGGAATAAGCTGTTCGGAAAGGAACCGGTTTGACGGAACTTTTTGAAAATATACAAAAGCCCGAAACCGCCGTGCTTGTCGGCGTGGACATGGGCGAATATGACTGCGAGGCGTCGCTCGACGAGCTTGAGGAGCTGGCAAAGACCGCCGGCGCCGAGGTCGAAGCGCGCGTGACTCAGCGGCGCGAGACTCCCGACTCCGCGACCTTCATCGGCTCGGGCAGGCTCAAGGAGATAAAAAACTTCTGCGCCGACAACGACGTCGATCTGCTTATCTTCGACAGCGAGCTGACCCCATCACAGCAGAGGAATATTGAAGACATAACCGACGTGCGCGTCGTTGACCGCACGCAGCTGATACTCGATATCTTCGCCGCGCGCGCAAGAAGCGGCGAGGGCAAATTGCAGGTCGAGCTGGCTCAGCTGAAATATCTGCTCCCGCGCCTCGGCGGCAAGGGAACGAGCATGTCGCGTCTCGGCGGAGGAATCGGCACGCGCGGACCGGGCGAAACAAAGCTTGAATCCGACCGCCGCCACATCCGCCGCAGGATAAAAAATCTTGAGGACGGGCTTGAGGCGCTCTCGCGCCGCAGGAAGCTCGCGCGCGAACGCCGCGAAAAGGACGAAGTCGAGACGGTCGCCATAGTCGGCTACACAAACGCCGGAAAATCAACGCTGATGAACGCGCTGACCCAGGCGGGCGTGCTTGCGGAGGACAAGCTCTTCGCAACGCTCGACCCCACCTCCCGCGCGCTGACTCTGCCGGACGGCAGAAGGGTTATGCTCATAGACACGGTCGGATTCATCCGCCGCCTGCCGCACGGACTTGTCGAGGCTTTTAAATCAACACTCGAAGAAGCGGCGAGCGCAACGCTGATACTAAACGTCTGCGACGCTTCGTCGCCAGACTGCGCCGAGCACCTTGAGGTCACGAATAGGCTTCTCGAAGAGCTCGGATGCAAGGGCAAGCCTATAATCGCCGTGTTCAACAAGTGCGATGCCGCGCCGGATCTCTCGTGGCTCTCGGCGGGACTGCACAGCGTCAAGATATCCGCGCTCACGGGCGAGGGACTGGACAGGCTTTTAAACGAGATGGTCAGGGCACTGCCGCCCACGCGCAAAAAGGTCACGCTCCTGCTCCCTTATTCCATGGGGTCGGATGCCGCGCTCCTGCGCGAAAAAGGCGCGCTCGACCGCGAGGAATACCGCCCGGACGGACTCAAAATGACCGTCACCGCGGACGCAAAGCTCCTCGAAAGATACAAAGATTATATTGTATAATAAATTGTATAGTAAAACACCGACCTCCGGGATATATCGGGGGTCGGTGCTGTTTATAGTGGTTGACTGTATAAAAATAATTGCCGCAATTCTTTCCGCTTCGCTACTTGACAAATTTCGCGCCGGCTGATATAATACCCCAAAACTAATAAGTAGATTGCCACCGGGTAATGGAGCATTCGTATCTCGTCGTTAGGTCTTAGAAGACGAGATGGCGGGTGCTTATTTTTTTTGGAGGTACAGCATGAAAAACTATCAGAATCCGTTTAAGACATTCAAAAAGCACGAATGGGCAATATGGCTCGGCTCGCTTATTCTGGTTTCGGTGTCGTTTATGTTTCCGCGGGAGCGGGATTATCTCACTCTTATAGCGTCGCTTATCGGCGTCACTTCGCTTATGCTCAACGCGAAGGGCGACCCGGTCGGTCAGGTGCTGACCGTTGTTTTCAGCATATTTTATTCCGTGATTTCTTTTAAGTTTCGCTACTACGGTGAGATGATAACCTATCTCGGCATGACCGCGCCGATAGCCCTCGCCGCGGCAATATCCTGGTTTCGGCATCCGTATAAAGAGGGCGAAAACGAGGTGAAAGTGGCGCATGTCGGGGCGAAAAAGTGGGCAGTGCTGATTATTCTTACAGCGGCGGTGACTGCGGCGTTCTATTTTATCCTGAAATATTTCAACACCGCGAAGCTCGCGATAAGCACCGTCTCCGTCGCAACGAGCTTTATCGCCGCGTCGCTCACACTCCTGCGCTCGCCGCTCTATGGGCTCGGCTACGCTTCAAATGACATTGTGCTGATTATTAT
>OKVK01000312.1_pt1 | contig 35430 bp, 51 predicted proteins | sample 1604771 | NCBI WGS metagenome assembly OKVK01 (sample SAMN01760906, study PRJEB22395) | human gut metagenome | reverse complement strand
AGGAGCAGAACCAATAACCTTTTGGATTGCAGCTTCTACTTGTTCGGCATTCTGATAGTTAGAATCGTTTTCCAACTGAGATACTTTAGTAATGTAGTTAGCAAATTCCTGGATATTATCTAACTTAACTTTTAATAAGTCGGTAAAGTCATTTGAAGAAAGCTCTTTGCCATCTACTTTATCAACCTTTCGGTCATTCAAGTTTTCAACAGCCTGAACTCTATCTGATACTTCCTGAGTAATCTTATTCTCTAACAGAGTGTCTGCCTGAGTACGATTAAGGGTTTCGGTATCAATATTATTCTGAAGCTTGGTATCTTCTTGTAGTCTACTTTGAGCCTCATCATTGATATCTTTAGATATAGCTACCAAATCATCTTTGTGATTTTCCATAGCTGTAGTCAGAGAATCCTTAAGAACTTGTTCAGCAGCCTTAGCTCTTTCTACTTCGGTTTGAATAGCAGTAGTGTTATTAGTTACTTTCTCCCTGAGCTCATCTAAAGAACCAGTTACTCCACTATTGAGGCTATCTATTCTGGTGCTTAAAGCATCATCACCTGCCTTACGATCTTTAATCTCCTGGTCGATTCGAGCATTGATTTTCTCATCTTCATTTGCCCGGGCAGTAGATTCAGTATTTATCAAGCCAGTGAACTTATTATCTAATAAAGTATCTGCTGAAGTTCTATCAGAGATCTCCTTATCGATATTCTGCTGTAAAACAGTATCACCAGCTTCTCTCTTTGAAACCTCGGTGTTCAAGTCGATATTTACCTTATCTACCTGAGACTTAAGATTAGTATCAGCATTGGCTCTTGCTTCAGCTTCTGCATTAACCATGCCTTTTAATTCAGCATAATCTTCAGCTTCCTTAGTAATCTGGTCATTTAATCTGTCAGTATTATGTTGGATATTTGCCTTGTTAGCATTTACTTCTGTTTGCAAAGCATCTATCTTAGCCTGAAGTTCATTTTTAACGGTATTTACCGCATCCTGAATAGATAAAGCCAATTCTTGTATCTTGGTAGCATTAGCAGTTACTCGAGTATCTAATGCAGCATCAGCAGCCTTACGATCCGTTTCTTCCTTAGTGATAGCAGCTTGTAATGCAGCATCGGCATCTTTTCTATCTTGGATTTCCTTATTCAGACTAGCTTGAATACCATCAGTGTTACCAGTAATCTTATCTACCTCGTTATCAACGTATTCTTTCAACTTAGCCTCAAGAGCAGTATCAGCTTCCTTACGGTCAGAAACTTCCTTATCTACATTAGCCTGTACCTGGGCATCAGCTTCTGTACGATTAGTAATTTCTTGATTCAATTGTTCGGTAATAGCTGCCAATTTCTTGGTAATTGTAGTTGCAAAGTTTGGGTCATTACCCAAAGCATCTGCAATCTCCTTCAAAGTATCAAGAACCTCTGGAGCTTCCCCAATAATCTTTTCAATAGCTGCCTGAAGATCTGCTTCAGTTTGATAACCAGCATCATTGATAAGCTGAGATACTTTTGTGATATAATTAGCATGTTCTTCAATGCCATCCAATTTAGCCTTGAGAATATCGGTAAAGTCGTTTTTAGTAAGAGAATAGCCTTCTCTTTTATCTACCTTACGATTATCTAAGTCTTTATCGGCAGCAATACGTTCTTGTTTTTCTTGCTCTAGTTTTTCAAGCAATTCGGTTTTATCTGTACCGGCCTGAGTTTTCAAATCCTCAATCTTATGGTCAAGGATTTCATCTTGAGCAATTCGAGTTTCTTTCTCGTTATCAATATTGTTCTGAAGTACAGTATCTGCATTCTGACGGTTCTGAGCTTCTTGAGTAATGTTCTGCTGTAAACCATTATCTGCATTCTGACGGTCAGAAGTTTCCTTTACAATCTGTTGGTGTAATACTTCATCCTGAGCAGTACGAGCTGCAGCTTCAGCATTAATCTTGGATTCAAGTTCTTGGTCTGCAGTTTTACGATCACTGATTTCGGTGTTCAATTTAGATTCTAATGCTACATCTGCATTTGCTCTTTCTGAAGCCTCGGTTAGAATCTTATTATTTAAGTCGGCAATATCCCTAGTATGGTCTAACTGTACTTGATGAACAGCCTCGGTCAGTTTCTCATCAGCAGCTCTACGTTCAGCAGCTTCCTTATCTACCAATTCCTTAGCATATTCTTTAGCTTCAGTTAAGTTATGGTCAGTTTCTACTTCCAAATCACCAACCCGGTCTTCTACCTTTTGAATACGAGCATTGATTGCTTCTATCATCCTAGTAATATCTTGTACTACTTTAATGATAGTTGCATTCAACGTATTAACCGAGTTAACCAAGTTATCGTTCACAATCTTAATCTGAGAAGCTAATTCGTTTTCACGGTTCTTAGCTCTAGTTACCTCAGCTTCTAATTGAGTACGTAATTCAGTTAATCGGTTAGTGATATTGGTAGCAAAGTTTGGGTCATTGTTTAATGCTTCAGCCAATTCCTTTAATGTATCCAAAGCATCATCAGCACCATCTACTAAGTCATGTATATATTTCTCAACTTGTTCTTGAGTCTGATATTTCAAATCGTTTTCTAGTTGAGAAACTTTAGTAACGTAGTTAGCATGTTCCTCAATTCCATTCAGTTTTTCTAGCAATTCATCAGAGAAGTTATTTTCTGACAAATCCCAACCTTCTTTCTTATCTATCTTGTTTGCAATTGATAAGAAGAATGCCCAGAACTCTTTAAGAGTTCCAACAAAACCATGAGCCAAAGAGTCATCATAATAACCCTGTAATAGCCGTTGGTCAATCTCTTCGCAAGTGTAGTATTTACTAACGTACATATGTATATATTTTAGGGTGTTACTTTATTCTTTCCCAATAACAGTTCCGAGTTATTACCACGGAAGTATTCTTTTTCTTTACCAGCAAAAGCATTTGGGATATCATCTGGATTATCTGGGTCAACCTCTCCTCCATCCTCTATATCCCCAACTACTACGGCATAATCAGGTAATTTCCTAACTCTGAACTTAATAACTTGGCCAAAGCCTATATGAGGTATATCTTTATCCCATACCTCTCCAAAGTAATCTTGGTAATTTGATACGAACTTCATACCAGTCATAGATTGCATGGTAGTAGCCGAATTACCAGTACCAGGCATTTCTATGTGAACTCCAGAAGGTCCATTCAAGATTATAAGATTACTGTCCCACCAATCGCCTTCTACATTGTTAAGCTTGGTGAAACGTAACATTAACATTTTCATATCTTTATGGATTTTGTTCTACGAATTTGATTTTAGTATCTCTATCCCTTTTGAGGATTACCAAGAATACCAAAGCTTCATCTTTAGCCTGAGATACTTGAGTATCTCCAGAAGGTTTATATACTATCCCATTGATAACAAATCTATCCTCAGACCAGTTAAAGTTCCAATAACCTTCCTGATTGAGATATCCGATTTGTTCTATGTAATTCTTTGAAATAAGTATAGAAAGGTTCTCATCATCTAATTCTCCAGAAACAGTAGCCTTATTAATAGGCCAATTCCTAAAAGCATTGTAATAGCATAAAGCTTCTATGGGAATATTATAATATCTTGGGCTATCATCCTCAGCATGATTTAGATATTGATTAACATGTTTAGCCCAAGTAATTGTTTGTCTTCCAGCATCCCAGTTTAAGAAATCAGTGATAATCTTTTTATACCTATTCCAAGAATGGTTCTTAACCATTCTCCCAGGTTCTTTTGTCATGATTTCTTATCTATTATGGTTAACGAAGGTTTACTTGCTTTATTGAGGGGAGCTGTTGGATTAGGTCCTCCCAAAGGAGTTGGTTTTCGATGATTTACTACTTTTGGTACTACTAACCGTTCGATTTGATCACAGAATGGTAAGTATATCTCTAACCTAGATGCCAGCATACATAGATTCTTTCTTAGTTCATCCATATATCCTCCAGGTTGAATCATCTTTGAATAAGTACTCCATAAGCTAGATATACTTTCGGATATTTTATCATAATACTGTACCTCAGTAGGACCCGTAGTAATTTGTTTTATCCTATCTCCTCTAGCATGTTCTCCAGGTGAATCACCATCTTGGTCTGGTCCATGAGATTCAGTGGAGATAATTTCTCTAAAACTATTTCCTGCAACCAACAGTATATTTTGTATTTGTATATTGAGATAATCCCATACTGCCAATTCCATAATTAATTGGTTTTCTAGTCCCTCATACCATAATTCATCATTATATTTATCGGGTGGTATAGTATGATTTACTAGTGGGAAGATATATAATTGCCATTTAGTGATGTATGCAGTTTTATCTTCTATGGTCATACTCTCATGCAATTCTTTGGGAATATACCTATCTATTAAATTGTAGATGGTATCCTGAAGAGTAGTATGCCCATAATTACATACAACTACAGTTCGAGTACAAGTCAAATCTAATCCATCAGAATTAGTGACATGTAAGGTTACATCATAAAATCCAGACTTCTCATAAGAGTAAGATTGATGTCTTCCACCATTGAAAACCTCTCCCTTATCATCGCCAAAGTCCCAGTCAAAAATGGATTTGGCCGGGACTTTGGTTAATACTCTAAATGAAACTTCCAGACCTGATGTTACATATGTGAAGTCTAGATTCTTTTTCATTTATATTCGGATTTGTTTATTCTTTGTTTTCTTCGAAATCTTCAAGTAAAACTTCAAGGATATCTTTTACGGTATCTTTCGGATCAGCTTCGATTTCATGTTTCTTAGCAATCAGCTTAGCTTCTTCAAGTGAATAAGCTTTGGCAATCTTACTGATTTCCATACCCTTTGCAAACTGAGCAGCTAGCTTCTTGTCAAGCTTTTCGATATCCTCAGCAGTATACTTGGCAGTTTTGTTCTTATCCGGAACTAAAACCAAGTGGCCAGAAACTAAAGCTTTCTGAATACGTTTTGTTCTGTACTGACGGGCAGTAAGTTCTCTCTCTTCACCTTTTGCAATTGAAATACCTGTTACCTGGTCGTTAAAACTGTAGGCATTAGTTCCAACTGTTACAATGTAAGTAGTAGCCATAATCTTTTATTTTAGGTTATAATATAAAACCCCGAACAGAATGGATTGAAACTGTTCGGGGAGAAATTAGACAAAAATACAATGAAGAAATCCCGGATATTATTCTAAGTTAACCAATAGGTATGGGTCAATGTTCATGAAGCTCGGGAATCCAGCTTCAGAGAATTTCTTGTTAGCTGCCAACAGAAGAACAGCATCCTGGTACATCTTAGAGAAACCTGTAGTCAGAGAAGCATATACAGCTTCAGTCTGATTAGATACGATTCTTTCTGATTCAAGCATCAACTGTTTAGCAGTAAGCTTAATCAAGGCAGCACTGGTATCTACCATCAACAACTGCTGATCGGGAGTTCCCGGGTGAATATAGAAGTCAGCCTTATTTGGAACCGGAGACTTGATATTCAGTGTAGCTTCTGTAGTTCCTGAGTGACGTTCTTTAAATTCAGGCAAGTTCAACATCTCGATAGCCTGGTCTTCACCACCAATCATAGTAGTAAAGTTACGGCCCATACGAGCAGCACGAACCCAGATATGCAACAAGTCTTTATAAGTAATACCGTTGGTTGTTTCATATACACCAATAACCGGAGCAGATTCAGAACCATCAGCTTTGTTACCGTTCATCAAAACATCCATTGCCAAAGTATCCATAGCATAACCCAACTGAATACCAAAGTCACGGAGATAGATTCCCAATACATCGATTGAAACGTAGTTTTTAACTTCGTCAGTAAGTTTAAATCCTTTACCGATTTTGAACAGAGAAACTGATTTCTGTCCGAAGCTTACATCTCCCAAAGGAATTGTTTCTGCTTCATTTACCTTAGCGGGAGCAGCATCCGACATATTTACCATCGGCATAGTTACCTGCAAACCATTAATTGATTGGTCTGAAGCAATGATGTTCGGGTAGAAAGGTGCCTGACGCATACCAGTTGTAATAGCAGCACGGATGATTTCCGGTACAATCCAACGGATATTCTGTTGCGGCATAGTGAAGATGTTCTGCATTGTATCAACCTTCGGATTAATGCCCAACTTTTCAAAGAAGGCATCCTGTGATACACCATATTTACCCTGTACCAGTTCTTCCAGAGTAACTTCAATAGGCAATGTGTTGTTGGAACCCTGACGGTATGCTTCCAAACTTCTTACCATTTCCGGAAGTTCCTTTCTAAGGTCTTCCATTTTCAATTGTGCAAATTCTGTATTCATTGTTCTTTTAATGTTCAGTTAATGATTAGCGTACCAATACTTGAATAATATCATTAGCTTCATCAGCCGGTACGATGCTAATGAATTTTGTTTCATCGGCTGAAGTTTCAGCAGTGATGAAACGGTCAATCAACAGGGTATTTGTGGGTTTTACATAACCACATGCCATAGCCCCTTTAGCTACCCAGTTTACAACCATGAAAGCTTCTACAGCTACAGTTACTTCTACGGGGAAATTTCTTTGAGCCTGATAAGCAGGGTTAATGTTGTCAGTTATAGCTATACCCAGATAAACCTGGCTGCCATCTCCACCCGGGATATAAGGTTCGATATTACCCTCGGTATCCAAAGCTACCGGCATACCCTGATGAATAACTTTGTTTTCTTTTACACAGAAAGCCTGATGCAACTTGTTAGATTCACTCTTATAGATCACCGCTCTGGGAGTTTTTTCACCAAACAGAGTCATCGGTTGATCCTGATTTACCAGCTTAGTAGTAGGATGTGTATTCATATTCTTCTTATTTTAGAGATTATTTTAATTTGTTTGAATAGATACCTTTCAGAATCTCTTCAGTACTCTTTTCGGAATTCTGAGCAGTAGCTTTGTTATCAGATTTATCTTCTGGCTCAGCTGCAGAAGAAGCACGGCTTACATCATGAGAACCACATTTAGCACAGGTCATTGGGAATTTTTCTTCCAATCGAGCTTGGTAATCTTTAGTAAGAGAGATCAAAGTTACCATGCCGGTAGTTTCGGCATTCAACATTGTAACGATAGTTTCATCAGCTTTGTCACCCATAAGTTTTTTATAGGTTGCAACAGCATTTTCACGGAGAGATGCAATGTGGTTTTTACCTACCTGAGCCATTTCCTTCAGATTTGCAACTTCTGCATTCAGATTAGTAACCTGTTCTGTAAGAGAAGTTTTTTCTGTAGTTAAGTTATCCACAGTAGTCTGAAGAGTGTTACGAGAATTAACCAATTCCTGAATGGCTGCAAATGCAGTTTCCTCGTTCATCTCTGTACCTTCGGCAAGAGTAAGGCAATCTTTACCAAAGATTCTTTCTAAGAATTTTTGTAGTTCATTCATATCTTTATTATTAGGATTTTGATTTCCTTTATTATCATCATAAGATTGGGAAGTATCGTTATTTTCACTGAACAAAGCTAGATCAGTTTTCGTATCATAGAAGAAATACTGTTTAGACTTATCATCTCTATATTCTTCGTATGAAGCCCAAGTTCTCTTGGCAAAATTGGGATTAATGATTTTACCATCATCCCCAATCTTCTGAGCAAAAGCATCAGCTCCATGAGATACCAAAGAGGTTTCTAAGTATCTTACTACTTCAGTAACTATTCTTCGTACCATAACTCCCTTAGAATCATGGGTACCCAGTTTCTGGTAGAATTCGTTATCTTCCATATTTGGGTGAGACTTATCCCACTTAAACTGTACTGTTACTGAGTTAGAATGGATAGATGGAGGATCCATAAGAATGCCTCTAGCAATTCTCGGATTTGCTTTACCATCAATCTTTAATATACCATTAATACCTGCAGGAATAACAAAAGAACCATCCTTGTATTCATCTTGCCAGATAACTTGTGATACAGCTCCAATAGCATTACCAATATTAGTCTCATGGTCACAGTTTACTGTTTGTCCTAAGAGCATTCTCATAGAAGCTTTTAATACTCCATTTTGACTAAAATCGGTAGGATTCCAGTTCTTAGACACAATAGTTGCAGATAATAATCTGAACATTGGTTCAATAAACTCATCATCTTTAGGAGTAAGTTCTTCTGGCTTCAAGTCAGGATAATAGGTATTATAATCTATTTCTCCTCCCCAAAAACCAAATTGACTGACTGACTCCTTAGAAGTTTGAGCCCATTTATAAAAATTCTCCGAGAAGGTTTGTGGTTCTATGGATGTTGGGATATACCCAGCCATTATAGTATGACCACTACCTATCACTAAAGAATCCAAATGTTCTCTGTTCTTTTTAGTAATCGGTTTACTCATCTTGATTTAGTATTTTGATCTCCTCGTGAAGGAGCCGGGTTATTTTTATCTCTTGATCTACGAGCGGATTGATTCTTATCGTCCTGTCTCTGTTTCTTCTTAGTACCCTCTTGTGGGTCTGAATTACCTCCCTTAGCAAATTGGTCTTCCAATGAAACTCTTGGTTCTTCTTCTGAAGGAGAATCATAACCCATTTCCCAAGCATATTGATATTGAGAAATGATACCTGCCTTGTAAAGTAAGTCAAGGTTCTGAATCTTATACTGTCTACCCTGTTGGATTTTAACCTCATCAGAGATAGTGGATGATCCCCAAGTAATGGATATTCCCTTACAATCAAAGCCAGCCAGACGTAGTTCTAGTTCATAAATAAACTTAAGAACATAAGAAACTATCATTTGGATATTCTTTAACTGACTTATAAGCTTAGAAAGCATAATACCAGTTGCTCCTTCTCCAATGGAAGCTTGTACTCCAATTAGGTTGCCATTTACTCCCAAACCATTAGCAACTGATTGCTGGTTCATATTCCAGGGTTTATCAATATTGCTCATCTCTTTTGAAGTAGAGTTAAGTTTAAACTGGTGGTCATCAATGTAACCAGTTACTACTCCATCCTTCATACCTTCCCTTACATTCTGTTTCAAATGTATTAGCTCCCTATTTAATCTTCTAGTATAAGCTTCTACATTTTCATTAGGTTTCTGTTGTGGTTTTTCCATCAAAGCCTCTAGAAAACCAACCATACCACAGATTTCCATGATATGCTTAAAATTGGTTTTCATATCATGCTGACCCTTTAATGAGTCCAATGATGCCATAAAAGGAGGTATTCCATAAGGTTCATCGGTATCATTATACATACCAACATAACAGTAGGTCTCTGTATTAAGTTTGATATAATCTTGCTTATTCGAGCCATTCCAAAGAGTGTTCCTCTGATATGGACTGTATACACCATTATTCTCTCTTTTGAATACTATCCTATCTGGTTTGAGGAATAATACAGTAGCTAGACCCTCTAACTTTTCATTTGGTACAGCTTCTACTGAGATAGCTCCACTAATCATCAATTGAACTATCATCTTGTTTACCAAACCATCCATACCAGCAGTATAGTTAGACCATTTAGAGGATACCTTAGAAAGATGATCTCTCATCTTATCAGCCTCTTTATCGGTATTATTAGGGAAGGTTATGTTGTGACCAGTATTAGCAAGCTTAAACATGTCCTGTAAAGCTATGTTAACATCTGGATTCACTTTATATAAATCCCTTAAAAGCTGAATCACTTCAACACGAAAAGAAGGCGTAACCATCTGAGTTAAGCCTTTCAATGTATGAATGAAGTTACCTGGGTCATCATCCGGTTCCGATACTCTACCGGGTGAAATAGGTACCTCCTCTTTTTTACTTGGAGGATTAGCCTTGTTTTCTTGTATTGGAGATCGATTCCTTCTATCGAATCCAAAAAACTTAAGAATTTTCATTTCGGTTGTATTATTACATTAGTTTTTCCTTTTCGTATGTGATTACAGATTGCTTTACCAAATATATCATCATCAGAATAAACATCTCCTTCCAAATCCACATCTACAGCAGAAGTATTATTTCTGTGTTTACCCATGGCTACGGGTCTACCCAAACCATCATATATAAAGGTAGGAGCTTCTTGAACAAAGAAAGGATCTTTCACAATGATATTCTCTTCTCGAATATCTTGTTCTAGACCCTCTATGATTACTGAACGATTCTTTTGGGTAGTTAACCAACCAGGAGATTTATCAACCTCAGGTCTAGACTTACCTTTCTTTTTCAGAAGCTTTTGATAGTAGTATAGGTTAGGGTATCCTTCTGACTGAAGAGCAGAAGTTACTGCTAAACCAACGTCGTTAGATTCTGGAGCTACAACAGCAAAATTAAATAATTGCCCAGTATCTCCCAGTAACCTAGCATATTTATCTACTGCCATTCTTCCCTTATACACAACTTGTTCTTCTCCCAGCTTGTCCATACAAGTGAAAGAAGAATAGTCTGAGCCTCTACCTGTTGCAACGTCTGCACCGATAAAGTACTGTTTATTTGGATCTGGTTCGTTGAATTGTCTATACTGACGATTGAAACGATATTTTAAAACTGGATAATCACTTAAGCAATCTTCGATAGCCTTGATATCTGCCATATCAAATACTGTATTACCTGAAGAAAGAAAGTCTCCATCGATTTCTTGTGCAGTTCTTTTTGGACCCAATGCAGAAGCCATCTGGTCATACCAAGATTGATCCCGTTCTGGGTGCATCTGCCAATATAATCGAATAGCATTGAAAGGATTACCTCCAGCTATAGCATCTACCCATGTTGAATGGTAAAAATTACCCATACCGTATGGAGTAGAATTGATGATGGCTGAACCTCCGGTGGAAAGCGTAGGGAAGGCAGCTGCCCAAATAGCTGAAGCCCACCGAACGATTGCAGCCTCATCAATTACCAGGAGAGAAAGAGATTCTGAACGACCGGCTTCGGAAGATGTTGGAATGGATTCTATGAATGAACCATTATCAAATTCAATCATAGAGGCAGAACCAAATTCTCCAGTTCTTCCGTTAATTATCGGGGTTTGCATATACCATGGAAGATTCTTATACATGAACTTAATCTTCTTAAGTACCTTTTTAGCTGTAGTATCCTTAATGGAGATAATGTTTATCTTCTTATTAGGATGATATGATGCCAGCCATAAGCAGTACATAGATATAAGTTCTGTAATACCCGCTTGCCTGAACTTTAACAAGATATTGAATCTCTGGAGTATAAATTGGTATAGTACGGCTTTTTGATACGGATATAATTCAAATCGAACCTTTCCTCTCACTGGATGTATCACATAACAAAAAAGACTGAAAAAGAAAACATCAGTTGTAACCCTAGATAGATTAGATAATTCTTCTCTTGTAAGGTTAGTGGATGTTTCCTGTATCTTCTTTGCCATAGAATCTAAAATTTATAAGTTACTACCAGTTCTAAATCAGTTTTGATACCTGAGAAATATCTTGGGTAATAAAAACTGTTTATCCCCAGTTTGTAATTAAATCTCTTAGTCTCGATTGAAATTCCTGTTCCTAAATCCCATAGATTGTTAAAGGGTCGGTACTTACCATAAACATAAGGAACTAATCTTATTCTAGATTTGATTTCTTGTGTGGTAAGTTTTCCGTTATACCAAGAATACTTGTAGTTATTAGTGTCGATATTGAATAACCTACTAGAATAAATTCCTGAGTTTTGATTAAGGAAACTCAATGTAAGTTGATTCTTATCAATTACTACTTGAACAAGAGAATCCTTCTCTGAGATTATAGAATCAGGATTATTAGCGGTATGAATAGGATTATCCCAATTCTGATAATTGTAAAGAAGGATTCTACTTGGGTTAAGTAAATTATCGTAGGAAATTGGCAGGAAATCTTTCCTCAAATAAATTGTATCAGTATGTTGAATGATCTCTTTATCAGGTAACATACTGAGTTGTTGATTCAGTTTGTAATTCCTGAAGCAAAGGTAAATAGTAAATCCTAGTAAAAGGACTACCATGGCAACTTTAAGCTTCTTCATCTTTTGATCTGAGATAGGCATCTTTTGTTTTGTATCTATCAATTATTACTCCCAAAATTACTTTGAAATTATTACTGAAGTCAGTAGTCGGAATTCTAAATCGAATATCGATTCCTTTTGAATCTTGAGTAATACTCATTCTGATTTTTCCCTTGTGACTCTTTACAATTCGATTATAAAAAGTTGCCAAGAGATTAAACATACTCTTCAGATTTTTCGGTAATATCTCCGTTCTGTATAAAATTTCTTTGTTCATTGTTACTTGAGTTTTTCGGTTTCAATTCATAATAGTCAACTCACTCTATATCAGGTGCTTGGCATTCATTTGCCAAGTCTGGCATAAGCCAACTAATTCAAATTCAATCAGTTACGAAACTGGCTTTGTTTTTCCCTTAACAATCCCTTTTCCTGATTGATTCTTATATCAGTATTCCTTATTCCAATATTCCTTATTCCAATACCCTTTAAAAGCCTATTAGATTTATATAGGGGGGATTCACTTGAAATTAAGGCATTTCTTAAACCAGATAGGTATTTCATATACTGACCCTTTGCTCAAGGTATACCTAGCTTTATTTAACCAGTAATGATAAGTCTTAGGATCCCAAGTTGCAAATCCCCGAATAAACACTCGGTAATTTTCGGGGAATCCCATAATTGCCTTGAAATCCTTTATTCCCAAGGGATATCCATCTGGTCTGAATTGCCTATCAGATGGTCTGAGTGTTAAAGGTGGTTTATCATCTTCCAATCGATATACTCCCGGGAGAGTACTCATTTTAGCAGTTTTAATTGGCCATTTCTTTTCATCTTTGAAATCATGAGTCCAAAGTTGTCTTACTTGTCTGACTGTAAGATTTTTCTTTTCAGGTAATTTCCGATAATCATACATGGCTAAAACTTTATCAGAGAATGGAATTAAAGCTTCCTGTGGGGCTTGTACTAGTAAATTTCTAGTAAGTTTTGGAGTATTTACTTGGAATACTTCATTAAAAGAATCCAAATACTCTTTTCCCTTGTCTAAATGAACTCCAATGATTACTAATCTTTTTCTTGATACTTGGGAGTTTCCGAAGTCAGAAACGCTTCTTTCGTGAAAAATAAGTTTATAGTTCTTAAAGAAGTCCATTAACATTTCTTTAGAAATGAGAGATAGCAATCTTGGTAGGTTTTCTATAAGAAAGAGAGCGGGTTCGTAATATTGAATTGCTTGGAATACTAGTTGTATACTTTTATTACTTTTAGGGTCTCCAAGAGCCTTAGATTTAGATAATCTCATTACTGAGCAACTACCACAATCAGGGCTAGATAATATGATATCTGGATGCCAATCTTCGGGTAGTTCATACCCTTTTAAGAAAGGTATGCCTTTGAAGTTAGCTTTCCACTGTTCTTCTCTACTGGTATGGAATACTCCACGAGGTTCTATATTTCCAATAAGCTTATCTCTAAAAGGGAATAGGAGGGCTCCTTGCCCTCCACATACTCCCAGTACTTTTAAGTCTTTCATTTCTTATAACTTCTCAATTTTATGTACTTGAACCAAGCATAATGCTTCCTAGTTGAAATATAATCCAGGTTCGAATCATTGTTATGAGCCTCTTCTTCAAAACTTACATCATGATACCTTTCATTCTGCTTGTTCCATTTAGCAAAACAAAGTATGATTAAGTACTCGATTCCATACCAAAGGTAGAAAAATATCCATAACATCTCAGCCATTTGCTTTGAATGTATATGTTCATGGTTATAATCTACCTCAGTAAACTTAGCCCCCTTTCTTACAAACACTAAACCAAAAAGGTTGATTGCTTTGTATCCCTTGAAGGGTATAATGTTGTTGTATATTACTTTCATAATTTATCTTTGAAGTTTTCGTAGGTATTTCTTAGTTTTTGGTCGTAGTTATTATCTTTGTAACCTGGGCCATTGTATCCTTTAGCGAAAGCATCCCAGTCTTTTGCCTTCAAATGCTTCACTAAACCGGAGTTATAGAGGAAATGGTACATCATTTCTAGCTGCATTTCATGAGATTTAGACATCTTTTGGATCATTTCATCTACTGATTGACATCCACAAAGCTGATAATTGAAGCCCATAATCTGTCCCAATCCCCAAGAAGTGGATAAATTAGCACAGTTTTCATCAATTTTACGAGCTGCTTCGAGTCTTTTCCACTCTCCTTCACCTCCTAAGTAGAATTCTTTGGTCCATTTTTGATAAACTAAGGATGGATTTCTCTTGGCTAGATCGTATAAATAGGTTCTTTTACCTTCTCCATCGAGTTTTATCTTCAAATATTTCCACATTACATGACCCTCGAAGAGAATCTGAGGTCTACCAGAGGGTAAAAATCCGTCTCGATTACCACATTCTACTACAGTTACTGTCTTTAACAGAGCTGGTTCAAGGTTTAACTTGTTTGCAACCTTGGCAATTAATTCGTTAGTAAGTTTATCCATAATATAAATTCTTAAAGTTTACATTAAAGAGGATAAAGTATTGCTTGTAGCCTTTCTTAGGTGGGTATATCGAGTTCTATTTATCAATGAATAAATAATTTAATTATGGATATAGGAAAGAAACAACAGATTATGGTTGATTGGTTTAGGAAAACCTTAGATGAATCGAAGAAACCCTGGAATACCCAGGTATATTTGATAACTGATAAGTATCATGTTTACATTGCCAACAAGGATATCAGATTAATAGGAAGTAATTTCGGTAAGGCAATCGATAGACCTTTGAAATATTTCTTATTTACTGATGGTAAGGTACAGTATTTCAACAGTATAGAATTTCTTGGCTATTTGCCTTTCGAATTAAGAGACGAATACCCAGTCAATTGCAAACCTCTAAATCCTTGGGAATACGACTACTACCGTCAGCATGGGATAACCTCAGAAGATTTGCAGAATTTATTCAATAATGATTGATATTTAAAAATAAAATAGTATATTTGTATAACGAAATAAATACATTATTTATATGAAAAAAGAAGTAATAAAACTCAAAGAGGGTAACTCGGTAATTTACCAAGACAAAACCCTAATGGAAAAGGCAAACGTAGTATCTATCGATAAAAAGAATGGTACTGCAATATTATCTAATAAGGTAATAATTACTAGAACAACAAATCTAGAGGGTCAATTTACTCGATTAGATGGGAAAGGTAATGCAATAATCCTACCTTGTACTACAGAGAATGAACAGAAGTACAATTCCTTTGTTGCATATCACCAATCCAAGAAATCCTTAGAGGCAATCAAAAAATGGTTGGATGATAACGGGAAACACAAGGATGATGAAACCACTGAGAAAGTGATAACCTTAGATAAGAAACTTAAAAAACTAATCGAAAAGCTCAATGAATAGTACTTGGATAATATTAGGCATAATCTATGGGATATGCCTAATCCCCTCTATACTTCTAACTAAGATGTTATGTGAAGAAATCAGGATGATAAGACCTCATCTATTATTCCTTACAATCTGGTTAGTATTACCTTTATTCCCTATTTACCTAATATTCTTTAAAAAGAAAAACAATGGCTAGAATTAAAGATTACGACGAAGATTTATCTGCTCCCAAACTCCTAAGGGAAAGGGCAAGAGATAGCAAGGGTAGGTTCATTAAAAAGGACCTACCACCCTACCTAGGATCTGAGCAAGTATTAAAACCTAAGAACTACTATCACTTCGATAGTCACGGTAATTATAAGGGTAGCTCAATGAATTTTGATGCTCTAGTATGCCTTGGCTTTACTGGGTTTAAGTTACTGGGAGTAGCATTAATGATATTGCTATGGCCCATAGTATTTATATATGCCCTCCATGATGGGATAGAAGGATACCCATTTAAGAAGTATGCAATCCCTTATATCTTTATCCTAGTGGCTTGGTTTATAATATTCTTATATGGATTAGTATCATGAGCAATATCGATGAAAAGGTAAAGAATAACTTCACTATAGAGATGAGGATATTCGATAATCAGAACCATGAATTCTGGCATAGTGTAATTAAACCATGGTTCCAACCTGAAAGGTTTGGTATTACCCATCTCTGGTTTCTTGAAAGAAGTTATATGGGTTATGGAGAGTATCATACCATAAGAGGTAATCGATGGTTGAAGACTCCCATAGATAAGATTGATAGAGAGAATCGTATATTTGGGTATTGGTTTATAAGAAATATATCCCACATAGGATTAGGGTTTTGAAATTGGATTTGGAAAGGATTAAGGAAGAGTATGGTAAGGATTGATAGATTAAGAGAAGATAGTGAAAAGAGAATCTTAAGATGTTCTGAAGGTAAGAGTATTTGGTATCGGATTTGGATTGATCCGGGAGATATGATGAGAATAGAACCTTTATTAGAAGGAGGTAATCGGTTATGGTGTATTGAGATTCAGAAGTATTATGTTTTCTTTTATGAAGTAAGGAATGGTAGAAGGCTTATTGGGAAGAATAAGATTAAAGAGATATTGGATATTCTTTTGTAGGATGAATGCCAGGGATGTTTTTATTCTCTGGCTTTTTGTGTGTTGTGTCTTGGTATGCCCTTAACGTGTGTGTAGAAAAAAATTTTTAGTGTGTGTTCAAGGCTTTTCTAGGCAATGCCCTTAATACGAGGAGGTAAAAAGTTGTGGTAGTAAATTCGTGGTTTGTGTTCAAGGTACCCCTTAATACGAAAGCCTGAAAATACCAGGTAGTAAATGCGGGGTACGGTACCCCTTATTTAGAATAAGTCAAAAAAAAAGTAAGGGACAAACATTCCCTTACTTTCTAAAAATTTTAAGAATTAATTATAATTCAGTTGCTTGTAAGAAAAATCCTATTTGATTATTTGAATTAATATTTAAATTGAAAATATAATTTTCTTCATGTCCTTTCTTTTGTAAATCGAGATCTATTCCCATTATTTTACATAATTCTTCTCTAATTAGGTCTAATTTTTCTTGTAGCAATTCAATTTCAGAATCTAATACTTGAGATTCTAATTTAGTAGAAAAACTTAAATCCCTATGACTATAATTATAGAAACCTTGAATTAAAACACTCGTAGTAAAATCAAATTGGACTAAATGTACATGTAAACTAATTTTAGAATAATCTTTACAGAAATCAAAATATGTTTTCATGTAAGTAATTATTACAAAAATAATTTTATCGAAATCATTAATGCTTTCTAAAAATTGCTTTGCATTACAAAAATAATTTTTCTTTTCTTTGAGCTCGTCTACTAAAGAATTTTCAAAATTTTGCATGGCTTCGTAAAAATCTCTAATATTGCGTCGATTAATACAAAAGTATACACTTTCTACTGTATCTCGATTATAAGAATATTTAAAGCTAATTTCTTGTTGAAATCTTTCTTTTGTTTCAAAACTTTCTTGTAAAAATTTAATAGTTTTCATAAGGATTTATAATTTTTGAGTAGGGAACTAAATCCCTACTCTAGTTAAACATTGATTTATTTTTTTACGATTTGTAAAGCCTTTTTCAAAATTTCTTTATTTGTTTCTTTCATATTTTCAGAACAAACCGAAGAAAGAGAAAAATCGTTTACTTTGTAAACTCGTTTGTAAAAGTCTAAAAATGCTTTTTTTAGTTTTTCTAAACGAGTTTTGTCCTTTTCTTGTGTCAAACTTTCAGACAATGAAAGCATTGTATTACGAAATTTCTTTCGAGCAACTTTTTTCTCTTTATCTGAAAGTTCTTGAAAAATTTCTTCTTTGTAAATATCTGATTTTTTGACCCCGAAAGAAGTTTTTAAAAGTCCCTCAGTAGATTTATTCAAATTAGCTAGAATATCTTTATAAAGAATATTGTTTGCTTTTGCTTTTGCTTTAGCTTTTTTAGCACTCACTTTGTTTACTTTTTCTTTTGTAGAATTTTCAACTACATTTACATTTTCAACTGAATTTACTTTTTTTTCTTCCATAATAAAAATGCTTGAATTTTTGAATTTATTTTATTATAACCTTTTCGATAAAAATTCAAGTCTTATTAGAAACTCGAAAAGGTTTTTATTTTATTTCTCTATGCAAATATAAGAATAATATTTTAATCTGCAAAATTTTCAAAGATTTTTTTTTGAAAATTTTTCTTATTAAATTTTAGAACTCTTATCGTTTCCGACATTGCAAAGATAAGAACTTTATTTTAATCTACAAAAAAATTCAAGAAAAATTTTTGTTAAAAATGAATTTTATTATTTTAAGAATAATTTTCAGAAAATATTTGCATATCTCAAAAATTTTATTATTTGTGCATACATTATTTATTATCAAAAATTTTTATCAAATTTCCACTCATTAACCTCCGGGCAACCTAAATTGCCCGTACGTTGTCCGCTATATAATACCTGTATGATAACAAGATTAAGGCCATCTATGGTTCCCTTACTATATCCTCTAGGTAACCCTCTATTCAAATCCTCATGGCCAGAAAATTCTAGGGGATTTTCGGAGGGCCTTTTAAGTGGCTATAGAATATCTGTATATTATATACCTATTACCTGAAGGCCATATATGGTCGATAGTTAGCGTACTTAGGTAAGCCTAATAGGATCTATAGATAGGCCTAGTGGGTTCTTATATAAGGCTAGTAAGTATATGTGTAGTAAAGCTCTAGTACCTCTTATGTGATTATATGAGGTCTATAGATGGCCTCTTAGGTATGTACATAGAAAAGCCCAGGTACCTTAGTTAGGCCTGGGCAATATTACTAGGTTAGTTTTAATCGAAGTATACTGTGAAGTATATACCAGCTGTAGTAAAGGAATAGTAAAGGTTATCTGAAGAATCTGGTTGCTCGGTAGAAAATTCGATTAGGCAATCGTCGGTATTAATATAAAGGCTAATAAAGTGATTGCCAGCATTTATTAGCTCTGGTAAGTTTTCGTCGAATATTGTAGATATATTCGTACCAGGGATACTCTGGTAAGTAGTTAATAAGATTAGTGATAATCTTATTGGTTATCTGATTTACTGGGACTGAAGGATAATCGGGATAAGTCTCTGGTTCAGATACTAAGGGTTTGGTACTGAGGTTAAATTTAATATTTGAGATAGTTACTTCTTTTGTTTTCATATTCTAAAATTTTAATTATCTGATGCAAATATAGATATTATATTTTAATTATGCAATATCCTTGATTGCCTTTCGAAGGCCCCTAATGTCCTAGAATTATCTAAAATAACCATAATATAAATACTTATGCAATTAACAACAATATTACTAGGATGGCAATTAAAATTGGCTCCTTGATTGCCTAGAAATTTATTAAATCCGAGGCCATTTATGGCATATTTTGTATACCTAGTTTTAAAATCCCAGACCTAAAATGGCCTCTCTAGGTACACAATTTTTATATAAATCCTAGCCTCTTGGCAATTAAAATCCGAGTCTAGGTACACAAAATCACAACCTAAATCCTAGATTACACAAACTAGCCAAACAGAACACTTTTCAATTACACGTGTGAAGCTAAAATACATACGTATCTAAATCCCACCCATATTAGTATATTATATATAGGCGTTACTAAAATAGCTACGTGTCAAAAAGGCTCATATACGTATCTCAAAAACTATTGCCAGAGTGTACTTTTTGCTTTTCTGTGATTTGAGGGGCCATGTAGGGTGATTTTATTGCCTAAAATGGCCTTTGGGGCCTCAAGGATTTAGTACTTTAAATTTTGAGAACTATAGTGTTTGATATAGTAAAGAAGCAGCTAAAGGGGTATGTTCCTGACTTTTTCGAAAAACCCCCGTTGGTACACAGAAAAGAAGGGAAACCAAGATCCTAAGATATGTATATTAGTATTAGTTATATATATATTGATATAGGGGATTTGTATATTAGTTAGTGATATCTGTATTATTTGTATTATATGTATATAGGTATGTGATATCTGTGTTATATGATATAGGTATATATTATTATCTGTATATATTATTTGTGTATGTTATAGGTAGGTATTATTTGTATATAGGTATATAGGTATGTGATATCTGTATATGATATAGGTAGGTATTATTTGTATATTTCTTTGTTGGGAGTGGGGTAGGTTTATTGTGTACCTAGTATCTGTATACTTGGTTTTATTTTTGTGTTTGGGGAGGTAATTGATTATTACTCGGTTTGTGTACACAGAAATACCTAGAGTTTTCTAGGCTCTAGGTATTCTTTTTATTTATTGTGGGGAGAGGGATACTAGATCTTCTGGGTTCTGAAGTATATCCTGTAGGTATGGGTTTATCTCTTGGATGTTATACTGGGCTTGGAACCTAGAGATGGTATCCTTTAGTTCATCTACTAGAGTATCATAGAGGTTATTGTATATTATCTCTTTGATTTTGGTTTGGACTTCTTTGTTTTGTTCTAAGGGTATTTGTCGGGTGGTTGAGACTTGGATTTCTATTGGTTTCTCTAGGTCTGGTACCGTTGGTAGGTTACCTATATAGTCTAGTCCAGAGATGAGTTCTAATATTTCTTCATTGGACATAGATAATATATAGTTGGGCTCTTTGTATACTTTGCAGGTTGTTAGTATTTGATTACCATTCTGACTGATTGTGATTCTTGATGAAGGATTTATTGTTTTCATAAGTTCTTTGTTTTAGATGGTTATTTTTTCTCTTGGCATTGTTAGGACTTCATAGATAGCATTATCTATGTTGATATCGAAAAGGGGAGTATGGAAAATGATTTCCTCTAGGTCTTCCTCTTTTGGTTCCCATCCATAGTATCGGGCAATGATATAGGATTTGAGTATATCTCTGACATCTAAGTCATAAGTACCTATGTGATAGGTACTTAGGATGTAGGTAATTGTTTTCATGGCATTAGAATTCTAAGTTAAATAATTGAATGGTAAGCATACTTGGGAATTTCCCTCCTTCGTAATGAATATTAGAAGTATTGGAATAGTTGTGGAAATCACCCTTTAGTGATATCTTGAGAATATCCAATAGCAATGGATATAACTTGTACTGGTTAGCATCTAGCCATTCGTTATATTCCTGGATCTCTGATTCTGAAGTAAAAGTAGCAGAGAGTTGGATAAAGGGTTTATCCAAAGAATCTGGGTTATGGATATTTGTCTTAAGCCAAACCTTGGAAAGCATGTGGGATTCCTTTTGCATTAGGTTGACTGAACCAGTATTTTGCCATTGTTCGTATTGGTAAATTGTGATACCGGTTTTAAGGGCTGTTGTAATGTTGTTCAAGTTCATGACTGCCTAAATTTTAAATGAATAATATATTTCTTTTCTCTGATGCAAATATAATACTTTATTTTTAAATATGCAATATCCCTGATTACTTAGCTGAGGCTTCTATTGGGTACCTGATAGAGCCTTTTCTGGATAAGGAAGAGGCCATTAATGGATTTTACATATTTCGCATCTTTACGGAAGGCATCTGGATTCTTTTTCTTAAACTGATGCCACCAATCATCATATTCTTCAAGGGTTTTGAATACCTTGTTTAAATCCTTAGTGGGACCTGTTAATTGAATGGTCTTAGGCCATACTTTAACATCTATTCTCTTACCTTCATCGAAATATATACGAGATGGTATAATTACTTCATCTGGACCTGGGTATGGAGTTGTGCTCATAATTTCGTTATTGTAAAAGTTATGTAATTGTCTTTAGTTATCACAAATGTAATGATAGCCTTACCTTGTATTGAAATAGATAGAGATTCAGGAGTATCTGCTAATATGTAGTAACTTAAGAAGTTAGCTCTAAGCAAATTAGTAAGTACTTCCCTTAGTCTGAACAAGGTACAATTATCAGGATTACCATAGATTACTGATTGAAGGTATTGGTCCTGATGATTAAGATGGTACCATCTTAATCTAGCCAAGTTTAGTTTCTCGGCTAGATCAATTTGTATGATATTTAAAAGTCTTCTTATGGATGTCATACTGTAAATGTGATTTGCATTATGTTTGAAGATATTCTGTTGATAGATTTGATATTAGCTTCTCCATCGGTAAAGTTCATGGCAAAATTTACTAGAGCATCTGCAGCACCATTAGAAGTATCGGGAGTTTGAAATAAGAAAGAGTATATTGCAAATCCGTCCTGTTTAGTAGATATCATTGCAGATAATGCTAAGCATTGGTTTTCAACGTAGGCATTAACTAATAGATTCATTAGATTGTTGCTGTAATCTAGGATTTCCTCTAAGTCTAAGGAAAATAATTCTTGGATTTGAAGACCTAGGTTAGTAACTAACTTGTCTAGATGTTGTGTGGTTTGGAAGGTTTCATTATTTTTCATAAGTCTAAAATTTTAAATGAATAATATATTTCTTTTCTCTGATGCAAATATAATACTTTATTTTTAAATATGCAAACCCTGGAATACTAAGCTGAGGATATGTGTAAACGCTAAGAAAGGCAGATAGTAGTCTGCCTTTCGAATTTATACTCTGTATCGGATTAAATCCCATTTATCATTTATGAGCCTGAATATCCATAGGTAATGATTAGTGAACTCGAATAGAGTACTGTATTCAGAGGTTTCAAATACCAAGAGATCTGAGTTCTTTTCTAGAATATTGAAATGGATGGTTTTATTAGTACCCTTTCGAAGGATTTCTCTGAGATCATTCTTTAGAGTATCATCCGAAATGAACATATTATATTGTTCTCTCATATAATCCAGATATTTATCCCTGATATCTGGATATATTCTAGACTGGCTTACGTTAAATTGTTTCGTTTTCATCTTGATTTTCTTGATTTAGGTTACGTTCGATAATGTTTTGAATACATATTCTTCGGCCCTCTTCTTCTGTCTGGTCCCAGATATAGGTAAGAGAATGATTAAGGAATAACATATCTGTATCGTAATTCCTCTTGAATACCAGCAATTCGAATTCCTTTAACCAATTATGTTGCATCAATTCCAGTATCTCCTCTAAACCAACATGGTCCGTATCCATATATCCTTGGCATTTATACCAGATATCTGTAAAGACTCCAGTAATATATTCTGGTATCTTGAATCTATCAGATACTTCATGGGCTGGAACTAAATCCTTAACAGCTTGGTATTTTTCTTTGGTTATTACCATGTCTGATTTACCTGATAGCTTTCTACTAAGGTTAACTATAAGTGGTACCTTGTAGTATAGTAGGTAAGGTTCTTTGTCATATACCCAATATCTGTTTTTGTATTCCTGATAGATTAGTACATAAGGCTTATCTGAATATATGCCAAATAGTCTCATATAAGCCGATAGGTAATTCTCTAGGTCTTTAGCACATTGTATATTCTGATTGAATACTACCTTAGTATCTTCTAGGTAGATTAGATTCAGGGAATAACTTAACTCTGGTTCCCGTTTACGAAATCTGTTGAATAGGTTTTTGATGTTCATAATGTCTAATCTGTAAAATTAATGAATACTGTTCTGGTTCCTTTGAAGAAAGCTTCATGATTGTAGTCTTCGTATTTATGGCAAGCATAAGTTTTAGAAGACCTATCATAATGATCTCTTACCCATACTGGACTGGATTCAGAGTCTTTTAATCTGAATAGTGTACCTGGTTTAAGCTGTTTTAATGTAATTTTATCCATAATCTTATTATTTATTTTGTATTATTTATTTTGATGCAAATTTAAGAATAATAAATCAATTATGCAATAAACCTCGATTACCTGTTGAGGAATTGTTCAGCTATTGATGTAGGCTCTTTTTCTTCATATTGCTTTTCATCTAAATACATATCTATCTCTGGGTCTGGATCCTCGGGATCTATGTTAGCCTCTATCTCTCTTCTCAATTCATGATGTTCTCTTGAAGAGAGTTCCATAGCTCCCTTGTAATCATCGGTAATTTGCCTCATCTCTGCAGTATTCAAAGTAAGGCCCTCTTTGGTAGTATCAATTCCTTCTTGCTTAGTAGCAACTACCTCGGGTAAAGAAGATAAATCATAGTGATCTGCCAATAATTTGGCTTCCTGTGGCTTGTCCATTATCTTTTGAGATTCTAGGATAATCTTTCTAGCTTCATCTATTGATATACCTTGGTTCTGATTCAATTGATTATTCTGGGTATCTCCAAATTGATTAAAGATATTGGTAGTTCCTCCACCCATAAATGTACGTATGATAGACTGTAATGAAGTAGAAGAATCCAGTTTCATCTTAAGAGCTTTATTCAATTCAGCCGATATGAAGGGAGTGTAATGCCCTCCCTGAGATTCCCTTAGGATGTTTACCTGATGGGATATCTCCATTCTATCTTCTAAAGCCCATGCTACTTGTTCTCCCAATAGAGCTTGTAGCATTTCTTCCTGTCTTTCTTTATCCCAGAGCTTAGATTGCAATAATCTATCTCTCATAAATACTCGTATGTAATTGATATCTATACCTGTCTTTGTTGAGAAGGTATTAATATCATACATAATCCCACATAGCATACCATTACCCATCAACCAGTGATTGATAATGTAGTTGTATACCTTTTGTAAATCTTCAAGATTCTGACTCTTTTGGTATTCTGCTGCCATTGCAGTAGTTCCCATAGGTCTAGGAAATCTTTTTATGTTGTCTTTTGCCATTATACAAATATCCTTATCTTATATCCTTAGATTCATCGTATCCAATCCTTTTAAGAGGACGAGCTACGTATAGTTGATAAATATTAGAATACCAATAACCAACTGCTATATTGAGTTCTTCATTTAAAGCCAAAATGAATTGAGTATCGGTAATCCTATCCCTAGTAAATATCCAGGTATAATTTCCTTCAAGGTTGGGAACCTTGTTATAAAATTCCCAACCTTTAATTACCTTAAAAATATTGCCATGAAGGTCAACGATTTCCTTTGCCATAATTGCCTTTTTTACCTCTCGAGGATTTTTTGTCTTGTTCACTAGAGTTATTTTTCATTTCCTCTATCCTTTTTTGTGTTTCTGGGTACCAGAGTTTTCTTAGGGGCACTACCTGAGTTGCAAAGAATGCCTTCCATAAATTCTGGGATAAAGGTCTTATACTTTGCCGACTGATTTCATTAAATTTATCCTCGAAGTGTTTTACTACCTTTTTAAAATCTGAATAATATATGTGACCAGTTGCTGGGTTTATCTTTTGTTGCTTTTGGCATACTTCTAGTAAATCTTCTCCCATTTTATTCATAAACTCTCCTCTATTAAATTGGAAGTTCTCTTGATCTAGTCTAAATATCTTTACGTAATCTTTTGTTTCCATTATATTATATCTCTGTTTCTAAGTGTTTAACATCATAGGGTAATACCTGAAATAAGTATCCCCTTTTATCATCCTCGTAATAGGATGACCATAATCTCTCTTTTAATCGGTATAAATCCAAGTCATAAGTTTTCTTGGGTATACCTGTGATAAATAATTTATGATTGCCTCCTGGGTTAACTTCAAATTCCCACTGGGTAAAATTTCCTATGGTACCATAATCTGGCAATTTATTTCCCAGTAGGGTTGGCAAGGCAATATCCTTTACCAGAGTTTCTTTGGGGACCCTTTTCCCATTTACCCAGATCCCCAGTTGTGATTTACCGATATATACATCTTTTACTATTTCTCGAAACATAATTCAATGATTATAAATTTGACACCTTGACCTAATTCTAAGTCATTTATTACATTAATATCCCTAGTATTATGTTGAAGGTTTCTTAAAGAAATTCTAGATTCTTTCGATATCCTATAAGATCTTCTTACCAAGAGTAAAGCATTTCTCCAACAAGCAACCATAGAAGATACTGGCCCAGAAAATAATACCTTGCTGGTCTTATTTATCTCTACCATTTTTTCTTCGTATAGTTTTTGACTCTGAAGATACCATACTTTTATTTCTCTTATGTTTTCTTTTCTTCTTTCTAGAATCAGCTTTGACATAATCTTCTATTTCTTCAAGTTTACCCAACAATAAGAATCTTACGAACATATCTATAGGCCTGAAAAAGTAATTTCTTATATTCTCAGTGCCTAGATAATAATCATATACGATAAAGAATTTTTTAATCTTTCCGTGTTTGAGGGATCTTTGAACAAGGTAATTCTTTACACATCTCTTGTGAAGTTCTACCATGTCCTTTTCCTGTTTTTCCATCTCCTTATCGGAGAATATTCGATAGTCCATAACCAAAATAAATATGGGACTGGGAATTTGAAAATAGCAAACTAATATGTTCCCAGTCCCGGGTTAACAAAGGATTAATTATACTGCTTCATCTACCTTCAATACTTTTTTCTGGAAGGTAATATATTTATTTTGGGCAGACTTGTATTCTTTAGAGTTATGATCTTGGATTCGGAGCATTTCCCTTTCTAATTTACGAAGTTCATTACGGGTTTGTTGTCTCCATTTCTTTCTTGAAAGAGTATCAGTAACATCATCTGGGTAAATGTATTTCACTTCCCGATTGGAGATTACTTGTTCGATGATATTGGGTTTCTGTTGTTTGGCAACTTCCTTGACAACTTCTTCCTTTTTAGTAGAAGCTTTCTTGGTAGTAGTTTTTACCAATTTTGCTTTGGGTTCTTCCTTAGCCTTAGATTCTTTAGTTTCTTTTGGCTTTTGTGTTTTAGAAGCCTTGACTTCCTTCAATGAGTTAGATACTCGGTTGTTAATTAACTCGGTTACCTTGTTCAAATTTACTTTTTTCATAATTGACTAATTTAAAATGGTTACTTTATTTCTCTATGCAAATATAAGAACAATATTTTAAATAAAAAAATAATTCTACTTTATTTTATCAATAGCTGAGGATCCCTAGTCGAGTAGGAAATCAAAGATTTCATCTGGGTTCTCATCTAGGTTTTCGGGATCATCATAGTAGGAATCTAGGCCTTCAGTAAAGATATCATATTCTGAAATAGATGATGATTTACCATATCTCTGATTATACTGTTCTACGGTTAATATAGTTACCTTACTGGGATCATGTTCATATTTCTCAGCATAAGCAGAAGCTTCCTCTGGTGATAAGGGTTTATCGGAAGTGAATACTTGGTAATATACCTTGGGTTTAGTATAATGAGCATCTAAAGTTACTTGTTGATAACCAGATTTCCTTGCGGTAAATATTATATTATCTGGAGTAACTCTTACTAGGAAAGCATATTGGTATAATCTCCGATTACTAAGAGAATCCTTTAGTTTCTTTATAGAATCTACTTTAGCAAAGAATATAGAATCTCTTCTTTTGCTTTCCTCATACCGTTTTACATTTCTAATAGAATCTTCTCTACTCTCCTTTACATAAGGAGGAGTTACCCTCCGGGTACTATTGGTGTTGGCAATAGTGAATCCCAAAAGAGTAACTCCCAGAATGGAAAACGGAAAAATAATATGTTTAGTTTTTGAGTTCATATCCTGTAGCTTTATATTGTCCTTTGATATGAGAATTAAGATATCTCCCTTTAGATTCGGCATTCATTAGTTCTTCGAAAGTTTTTCTGGGAACTAAATCATACCGGTAAACTTTGTTGCCCTTAAAAGCAACCCATAAGTGTTTGTTTTTGTTGTCATACCCAATACCTTCTATATTAGAAGATTCTACTGGATTCATTTTAATACCAATATTCATGGTAACTGATTCAAGATATTCTTCTCTGTCCATAATTTAAAGTTTTAAAAGTGTTAACTCCGGATGTAATACGTTGGTATATTTTTGAATGATTGCCCATGCTCCCAAAACTCCTTGAGAATTATCGGTTATCCATTCTTCTTCCATTTTCCATAGGATATGAGAGCAGATGTATAATTGATACTCTGTAAGAGTTTTTATAAGTTGAGGATATTCTACCATATCTGAATAGAGTTTTATCATATTATCCAATACTCTTCTTATTTCTCCTTCTTCGATCTGAAGAAGTTTTTTAAGAAGGTAATGGTCTGTATCCTCTAAATTTTTAGAGATATGAGTTAGTGCCTCAACTTGGATTTGGGCAATGTTCTTAATAACCGTCTTGGTTTCTGCATCCATTTTTTCTTATTATTTATTTCGTTATACAAATATATAAATTTTATATATAATATGCAAATATTGCTGAGGTAGGTAGTGGATTATCTCTTCAGGATCTCAGCCATCTTTTCCTTGATTGAATCGGGGAATATGGCATCTGATGCCCATCTTAAGAAGAACTTAGAGGGTTTCTTATCCGGAGTCATAAGCAATTGCCTTTGTTCTGTAGAGAATTTAATTCGTTCTGCCTCTAACATATACTTAGGTAACTTAGTAAATTCTGCCTGAGAGAATGAGATAGTAGTTTTACCGGTCTGAGCCCTAAAGGGTTTCTTCCTTTCCTTATACAGATAGGGAACGATCTTCTTTGAGGGACCTTGCAGAATACTGAACCCAAATAGAATCATAGGGTCAAATTTATCTATCTTAGGATCTTTTGCTCTCTTTATACATCTTGCCATCCATGAATAAGAATCGAGATATTGGCCATTGTTGGTGGGTTCTCCCACATCTTTCTTATCGAATTTAAATTCCGGGAAATGATAAAGAAAATCCTCTGTAAGGATGAATACAAATCCAAGATCTCTAAGATACTTAATAATATCTTGTTGGCTTTTGCCTTCATTTACCATCTTTTCTACATCAGCAAGGATATCTTCTCTTGGGGATTCCAATTCTTTAGATTGAGTATTAGAGGGTCTTCCTCTACCTGCAGATTCTTTGATTGGTAAGTTACCAGATAATTTATCCAAGTATTCTTTGAATTGAGAAATATCTTGTTGATTAACAAGGGTTACTTCTATTCTTATGGGACCTTTATGTTGTACCTTTGGACCGGCATACATCTCAGTGTAAGCATCTACTAATCTATCAGATAAAGGATTACCATTTTCTGAAAGTGTAGTGATACGCAGTTTGGGTTTGAATATTTCTTTTTCTTCTTTCATAACTTTAGAGATAAAAAGGGCCTGGACAAAAATTATTGCCAGGCCCAAAACTACTAATAACTAACAAAACAAATATAAGAATGGAAATTAATCCTCGTCTTTGGCCTTTTTCTTCTTAGAATCTTTGGCCTTTTTATCTTTCTTAGAAGGCTTATCCTTTTTGGATTCCTTCTTAGATTCTTCCTTCGGCTTAGATTCTTTTGGAGTCTTACCTGCAGCCAATTTTCTCTGAGCCATACGATATTTCTTCTTTTCTTCGGAAGTCATTTCTCTTCCGTCTACCAAAGGATAATCGTATTTAGTTGCTGTTCTACCTGAACTAGCTTTTTCCTTTTTCTCTTTTGCTTTAGCTTCCTTCTTAGCTTTCTTTTCATCTTCAGAAGCCTTTTTCATTTTTACCAGCTTTTTCTGATTAGCAGTGTCTTTCTCAGGATATTGGGCAGCAACTTTATCTCTTTCCTTGTTAAGTTTTGCCATAAGTTCTTTTACTGCCTTACCATGAGTTTTGTCCTTTGACCAATCCTTTGCAGGATCCAGGTTATTTTCTTTCAGGTAGTTTTCCAAAGCCTTTGCAGCTTTTGTGATTTCCGGAGTCTTATCAGCCGGTTTCTTTGCTTTTTTAGCAGGTTTTACTTTCTTGGTCATATCTTTATTAATTTATGAGTTTATATTTACCTATAGAAGTGAATCCGGATTAAAGGTAGGGATTTCCTTGATTTCTAGGATTTTTAATTCAATCCCTTTTACCATTGCACAAGTATGAAGATAATCAGATATCTCTCTTTGGGTTAATCCTGAGAAAATACTGGTTTTAGTTTCATTTCCCCATATATATTTCACTTCTAGAACTGGATTGTTAAGAATATCTTTTACTCTTTGTGATAAAGAATAAAGTTTTCTTTTCTGATACATAATATGGGCTTGGTGTTTCCTATATTCACCCATCTTATTCTGCTGCAAGGATATATGAGCTTGGTATTTATAGTATTTGATATCCTTGTATATTTCAGCAATCTGTGAAATTAAGGATGAGAAGGATCTTTTTTCCATTGTGGCCTTTTTATTTGGGATTGATATTCTAAAATCATTTCCTTAGCTTCTGATATTATGTTTTCTGTTAATTCCCTTTCTGAGGGATTTTTGCATACTTCTAGAAATGAAGTATAATCTTCTATCAGATTATTAAGTGCAATGATTTGTATATTCTTTCTTATCTCTTCTTTGGTTACCATAGGTTATGAAAATAAAAAAGCCCATCACCTTTGTGAGGCAATGGGCTTTGGATAATGGATATAATGTATAATCGTTATGGAGTTTAATCTTCGTTTTCTTCAGAAGTTTCTTCTTCATCTACTTCCTCGTCAGTGTCTTTTTCTTTCTTTGACTTCGGAGTAGTGATGATACCATGTCCTTTCTTTGACTTAATTGCCAATTCTCCGGGAACAAAAGCAACCGATGTGTTTACTGGAGCACCATCTACTACCAATACTGAAGTTACCAATACTCCCTGAGCACCTTTCTTTGTTTTGATTGCATAACCAAAGTTCTGAACTTCTGAGTTATCAGAAATCTTGATAACATCGATTTGTTTACCGTTCGGTCTCTGACCTGCAGGACGGTTTTTAATAGCTTCCATACGAGCTTTGCGTTTAGCTTCTTTTTCAGGATCTTTTTCCTTAGCACCCTTTTTCTTGGTGTCTTCTTTTTTCTTTGCCATAATCTTAATAAGTTTTTAAAAGTTGTGTTATAAATAAGTTGTGACTTCTACATAACCTAATAGTAGTTAATTTTTAGGGTAGGAGATGATCCCTACCCTTTATGCTAGGTAAATGGATTATTTTTTACCCTTTTTACCTTTACCCTTAGCTTCCTTCTTAGCCGGCAATTTGATACCTAATTCTTTGGCAATTGCCTTACGAAGTTTCTCGATGTCTTCTTCATCGAAGTCGTCTGGATCAGTATCAAGGTCTTTGTCATCGCAAACATCTTCCAATTCTTCGAAGTCCATTTCAGCAAGAGCTTCTCCAGTCAGTTCTTCCTCTTCTTCCTCCTCGTCTTCTTCATCTTCATCGGAATCATCCTCTTCCTCTTCCTCTTCAGAATCATCTTCATCTTCGTCATCTTCCGATTCTTCTTCCTCTTCTTCCTCCTCGTCTTCCTCTTCTTCGTCTTCATCATCGGATTCTTCCTCCTCTTCTTCGTCTTCATCTTCTTCTGAACCGAAGATTTCAGATGCCTGATCTGCAGTCAGCATAATGGGAGCCGGGATAATCTTTACCGAACCATCTTCGTAAGTAATGATGATGTTACCGTTGATTTCTACTCTAGATACTTCTTTAAGTTCAACTTTCTTAGTTTCTTTTTTCTTAGCCATAATTGTTTAATTTTAATGGTTTGTTAATGAATATAGTTAATCACTCAGTTATAAGCTTTTTATACTTCTTTAGGAATGGTCCCAAAGATTCATGTGCATTATTAAATTGTTTTATGTTTTCTAGAACGGTATTAAACTGTTCCTGTGAAGTTATTTCAACTACTTCAGAGTTTATAACTTGGTCCACTTGATTATAGGTCATAATCTTAAAGGATTTGCCCTCAAATGGATTATATGGTCCATGTTGTTCTAATTTAGTGTTCATCGCTATATGATATTTTAGTTAAACCTGGAAAACCCAATTTACCCATCATTTCTGTGTATGATTGATATTTTCCTTTTTTCGAAGTTTCATAGTTATCAGAAAATCTTATTGGGTAGACCCAAATTTCTGAATCTAGTTTCCTATTGGTCATGAAGTAAGCATACTTATTCCTTATTTTATAATCAGATAAAGGTTTCCATAGTTCCCATTGTAATTCTCTTATGAGATATTTATCTGGGATAATAATCTGATTCTGAAATTTCAAAGAAGCTTCTCCAAAGTCATCTAAGAAATCGTAGGCCTTTTTGAATAAGATACGATTAAACTTAATATGATATACCTTGGTAAGGAACAGGGCTATTTGCCAAATCCTAGGAGGATGATTCAAGCAATCAAGGTTAAATTGGTTCTTTTCCCCTTGACTCAGCTTGTTGTATCTCCTGTAGGATAGCATAATGGACCTGTAATCTCTTTTGCTTTCGATATTCAGGTGAGAATTCATCCCTATACCCGTATAATGCAATTTGGTATGCCCTGTTGAATGCCCTTCTTCCATGTTTCTTATAAATTTTATTCATTCTTACTACAAAATGCCTTCTCCTATGTTTATCCATTCTTGCTTCAGCAGGAAAGATAAATCTTCGTATTTTAGTTGGCTTACCCTTAAAGAATATCGATTGATGACCTTTCTTGGGTAAATCAGTTATGCCTTGTTTTATAAGATTCTTACCTTTGATAGTATGAATGTATAAATTGGCATCTACTCCTAATAAAAGAGTTATGGTTCTTCTAGCATGGTATCTTGAAAAGAATCCTAAACCACATATATGTTTTTTATATAACAACTTCTCGGTTCGGTATTTACTTTCTGTTGCATATTGATATTTGGTCCATCCCCAATATTCATCAGGCCTCCAAGTCCATACATATATTAAGTCTGGGTATATTTTCCGATTATCCCTTGCTAGTTTTACCATTTAATTTCCTTTTTGCAGCCCTGTACCAGAGTTGAATGGATTTCTCATTAGCATCAGGGAATTTCTTTTTCATTCTCCTTACTACTCTCTCTTGGTCAAATCCCTTTTCGGTTAATTCATAACAGTAGGATTTCTTAGTACCCTTGATTAGATTAAAAGAATCTCTTTCTCTTGGAGGTTTCTTTTCTTTGGGTTTCTTTATACCTGGTACTCTTTTTAATTTTCGAATACCATCTTCTCCCTCTTCTCCTAAGAATCCTAATCTTAATCTTGAATTACGGATTGGGTCAGTTTTATCATAACCAATTGCTTCCAATTGTTTATCTGCCCATTCATCATACTGGTCAATTAGAGATTTATCGGGTTTGTTGGTTGAGTTACTGATATACTTGATTAAATCAAATACTCCTGCAGCACAAGCATCAGGAAAAGGCATACCAAGGATTACCGCCTTTCTTTTGAGATCCTTGTACTTCATGTTTCTACCTGCAGCTCCTAGGAAATTTTGTTTTTCCTTTGATGGAGCTGGTTTATCTTTTTTCTTTTTTGCCATAGTTTTAAAACCTTTGATTGTAATAGGTTTGAGTTAATTCTTCATGAGTTACATACTCATAGGGAACTAATCCCATGTTATCAATCTTATCGAAGAGATCATTAGGTAAATCATAAGTGATTAACCATAAGTAATTCTCTTGAGTAATGTGGTTTGATACCATATCCTTAATTTTTGGGAAATTAGGTAATAGGTTCAATTTATCATCCTCCCAGCTATCACTGAATTGGTTGAGGATATTATTTGCTTTGTTAAAGCGGATGTCTAAGTTGGTATTCTTCATATTGTCTTTAAAATTTTGTCTAATTAATTTTCTGATGCAAATATAATACTTATATATTATATAGAAAAATATTCTACTTATTATTTTAATATTAGCTGAGGATCAATAGAAGGAGTCTTCTTTCACTCTAGCAGCTCCTGGTTGAGGTTTCTTCTTTGGTTTTCGTTTTATGTGAGTGTTATAGGCCATATCCAATTGCTTCACATTGAAATCCATGTTATTTACCTGATTGTAATTCAAAGCCTTTTCGATACATAATCTATATTCTGGCCAAAACTTCTGACCTAGTTTTACAGTAGTAGTCTTGGCATTGAATTTAGATACCATGAATCCAAATGTATCTGCATCATCCTTATCCTCGAATATATACATGTAGAATTTACTGAATTCCCTCATTACCTCATCTGTAGGTCTTACGGGAAGTAATAAATATCCATCAGTATATAAATCTTCAGATATTAAACATACCCACCATTTCTTTATACTAGGCTTTACCTTATACTTAAACCTTTCTCTTAGTTTAGTATGAACCCATTCTGGTACTTTCTCTAATAAGTAGTTGATATAAATCTTTTCTTTCTTATTGGCTCTTCTTTTGAAAGCAGAGGGTTGCTGTACTTGCCTGGGTAATATCCTAAAGTTATTCCATCTATCGAATTCTAATATCAAACCTAGAGAATGTTTATCCCATTCATTATCTGAACCTTGTAGTCTTCTTATATTTCTTTCTAGATTACGAGTATTTACCTTAGGAACTAATTGGGAGGCATCTCCAGTATTTAGTAGAGCCTCTTTCCTTTTCATCCTTTTTTCTATGCAAGCCTCGATATAATCCTGGAAGTTTCTTTCACATGGGCAATCTGGTCTAAATATTGACTCATGTATTTCGAAGAAATCCGAAAATAATCGGAAGAACTTTTCAGACCTTTCTTTTATTTCTAGGTACTTATAATGGGATAACTTTAATATCTCCCCAGCTTCCCAAGAGGATTTACTCTCTGATAACTGAAGAAAAAGGGACTGCTGCTCGGTTGGAGTCAAACAGTCCCATGCTTTCTTTTGGTATTCATTCATATTAACGCCTCCTTTTATTAATGTTCTCTTCTATCTTTTCAGAAGTAATAGAATTTGGGTCATAGTCAAATTTATTACAATGTAATTTATCTGGGTCTGAATCCTGATATACACTGTAAAGAACACTGTCAAAATCAAGAGTTACTTCCATTTTACCATGTTCTGGGTAGATTAGTACTTTTACTGTTCTATTAGAGTAATTTACGTCTAATACTGTAGCATCTATACCTTCATAGGGATACCCTTTTAAAACGATATAATCACCAGGTTTTACATTCATAAGATCATCAACAGAGTATTTTTTATTTGCTTTTGCTAATCTTATGAACCTTCTTACATCTTTTCTAGAACAAGTTGCAACTAATGAAAAATCATCGAAGTCTTCAGCATTATCTATGCGTACCTTCTTTTTTCTTTCGTGCATTGTTTCAGTAGATTTAAGAAAGGTTCTTATACCTGAGATATTTCGTTTTAGTTTATTTAAAAAAGGCCTTGAGAAAGCATTCTCTGTGGGCATTCTCATAAAACCATAATTGAAAAGTATAGGAACAGATTCAAATACCATCTTACCCTTTACTGTTCTCTTAAGTATATCTAGAGTTGGGATAATAACCTTGATATTTTCGTATCCCTTTTCTTTTAACTCTTTCTCGATAAGGTGATAATACTTTCTTTCTAGGTAGAAGATTACATAGGAGTATGGGATACGGTTTTTCATATTACTGATTTTTTACGATTAACTTAGCTTGTTTGTGAATCATCTTGTACGGTACTTTTAATATTTCACTAGCCATGAATACCATAAGAGTATTCCCAGGTACTTGGATATACATTACCTTAGTAACATACTGGGCAATAATATCTCCAAGTTTAACACCTACTACAAAGAAAAATTCTGATGAGGGCATTGAATTATATCTCATACATAAGATGGGTACTTTCTTTGCCCTTTTAGCATCTTTACTTGCTTGTTCCCAGAATTTTAATATATCACAGGATTTATTACCTAAGAGAATGTGTTCGAATTTAATCTCTTTGTAGTTTTTACATTCTA
>OKVK01000305.1_pt1 | contig 35740 bp, 32 predicted proteins | sample 1604771 | NCBI WGS metagenome assembly OKVK01 (sample SAMN01760906, study PRJEB22395) | human gut metagenome | reverse complement strand
TCGACTGCATGATCGAGGAGAACGGCGAGCTTACGATAATTGACTACAAAACCGACCGAGTCCGCGGCGAGGAGACCGCCGAGCGTGCCGAAAGCTATGCAAGGCAGCTCGAGGCCTATGCCTATGCCGCGCAGCGGATGACCGGCAAGCCCGTGCGCGAGTGCGTTTTATATTTCTTATATTCGGGCGAAACCGTAAAAAGTTCTTGCAAATAGCAAAGCGCTGTGCTACAATTACCTTTGCGTCTTGTAACCACGCTTTTTGCGTGCTCAAGATAGCCTACGACGAGGAGATATGAACAATGAAGGCAGGAATCCATCCTAACTATCAGCCCACCGTTATAAAGTGCGCTTGCGGCGCAACCATCGAGACCGGCTCGACCCGCCCCGGCATCACCGTCGAGATCTGCTCGAAGTGTCACCCCTTCTTCACCGGCAAGCAGAAGCTGGTCGATACCAGCGGCCGTGTTGATAAGTTCAACAAGAAGTACGGCATTAAGTAATTTAAAATTACAAAGTTTAAGACCGCATCCAAACGGATGCGGTCTTTTTCTATTTCTCGGTCACGGGTATGCTGATCTCGGTGACGAATTTTTCGGGGTCGCAGGTGATGCCGAAGTCTATCATCGTGACCTCGCGCGAAAAGCCGGCAGGGGAAAGACCGTTCTCGCGCATGTATCGTGAGAGCTTTTCGTACTGCGCGGCGGCCTCCCTGTGGCTTCCGCAGTAGCGCAGGCTGACGCATTTGGTTTCCGGAACGCATTTTGCGCCTTCAAAGTCCTCGTCCTCGTCGAGAATGAGGAAAATGCAGTCGTATTTATCAAACCTCTCGCCGAGCAGATTTTCGCACGATATGCCGACGCCGACCTTGCCGAGAAACACGGCCGTTTCGTGCGCGCTGTCGAGCTTGCGTATGGGCATCTCCATGTCAAACGGATCGCTGATGCTCAGCGGTTTTTCGACCCAGACAAGGCGGCAGGGCGGCAGCGTTTTCACCTCGATCACGTCAAGCGGAGTGCTGCGCGCGTCGCTTATCATGCGCAGACGGCTGTTTATCTTGCGCTCGATAACGGCAAGCTCGCGCTGCTTTTCTACGATATCATCCTTTTGACGGCGGAGCTTCTGCTCAATGACATCAACGTCGCGGTTTTGGAGGAAATCGCCGATCGAGCCGAGCGGCATATCCAGCATGCGCAGATAGCGCACGGTGTTAAGCGGCTCAAACTGCCGCACGCTGTAGTAGCGATAGCCCGTGTCGGGGTCCGTGTACTCGGGCTTTATAAGTCCCAGTGTTTCATAGTGGCGCAGTGTGCCGGTGCTGAGGTTAAAAAGCTTGGCGACGTCGCCGATAGAAAACAGATTGCTCTTATCCAAGGGCATGCACGTCCTTTCCGCGGCGGCATATTATCCTGTATGCGACGATGCAGATAAGAACCTGCAAGATCGAGCCTGCCGCCGTTGCAAGGCCCATCGGGAGCAGCGTCGCAGGGAACATTTTCGACATCAGGTATGCGCCGGGAACACGCACGAGCGCAACGCCCGAAATGTTGTGGATAAACGAGATCATCGACTTGCCGCAGGCGCAGAAATATCCGCTGAAGCAGAAGTGGATGCCTGCAAACAGGCAGTCGAAGATATAGCCGTGCATATACTGCCCACCGGCGGCGATAACGCCCTCGTCCGAGGTGAATAGGCCGACCACGGGCTCGGCGATAAACTGGAACAGGATGCTGACTATGACGCCGAAGCCGACGGCAATGCCGATTGCGTACCACATGGTCTGCTTTGCCCGGCCGTAATCCCCGGCGCCGATGTTCTGCGCGCCGATGGCGGACACCGTCGAGAGCATCGACGACGGAACGAGGAACAGGAAGCTTATGAGCTTTTCGACTATGCCGACCGCAGCCGAGTCCGTCAGGCCGCGGAGATTTGCGATAACGGTTATGAGGATAAATGCGATCTGGATAAGTCCGTCCTGAAGTGCAACGGGCACACCGATGCTGAGTATCTGCCCCATAACGTCGCGCCGGGGGTGAAGATCGCCGCGCGAGACGGCAACGCTCCTGCGCCGGCGGATTGCGATGAATGCAACGAGCACGCTCAGCGCCTGCGCAAGCGTGGTGCCCAGCGCCGCGCCGATGGGGCCGAGGTGCATCGCGCCCATGAACAGATAGTCAAGCGCAATGTTTGCCGCGCAGGCCACCGCAATGAAATACATCGGACTTTTGCTGTCGCCCATGCCGCGGAAAATGCTGCTTATGATGTTGTATGCGGTTATGAACGGGATGCCTATAAAGCACACGGTGAGATACCTCGCCGTTCCGCCCACGGCCTCGGCCGGAGTTGACATCACGGAAACGATGGGATCGACCAGCAGCACCAGCACCGCCGTCAGCACAATGGAAACGAGCATGAACAGCGTAATGGTGTTTCCGACGCAGGCGGATACGCGCTTTTTGTCGCCGGCTCCGACCGCGCGGCCTATAGACACCGTCGTGCCCATTGCAAGGCCTACGATCATGACCGTCAGCATGTGCATGACCTGGCTGCCGACGGAAACCGCCGTTGTCGATGCAACGCCCTCATATTGGCCGATAATAAATAAATCCGCCAGTCCGTAAAGGGTCTGGAGGAAGTAAGACAGAAAATACGGCAGCGAGAAAATGACGATGTTTTTGAAAACGCTGCCCGTTGTAAGATTGCGCTCCACGGTATATCACCTCAAAAAAGTATGACGAGAGCCGTCCTTAACGAAACCGCAAAATACATCTTATGCCCATAGACAATTAAAAACGGATTGGCTCTCGTCATGCTTATATTAAACTCTACAATTATTGTAGAGTCAAGATTTTTTTGCTATAAAAAGAGTGATATGACTAAGCTGACGAGAGTTGAACCCATATCGCCTGTCGGCGCACCCTTTCGGCTATTTTCGCCTTTTTTGTCTTGATGGGCGCCAGCCCACCTGCATCAAAGAAAGCCGAAAATATCTCGAAAAGCGCAGCCGACAGGTGTCTTGCAGTTTTGTCGGAGCAGATTTTTGTTCAGGCAAGGCAAAGCTTGCAGAGAATACTGTCGTATTGTCAAAAGCTTTAACGCAGCATGGGCGGAAATCTGCCCGTCAAAACCGATATGCGTTCGACTCTCGTCAGCTTAATGTGCATTACAGTGCGAAATGTTTTTGCCGAGCCTATTGAAAACTATCGGCGACGGTGATATACTGCCTCAGTTCCGTTTGAAAAGGGTGAGGCACATATGGATACAACAAAGCTTTTCGGAACCGAAAAAATCAGCAGAATTTTATTCAGGCTTGCGCCGCCTGTTATGCTTGCGCAGCTTATTCAGGCGCTGTACAACATCATTGACAGCCTGTTTGTCGGCAGGTATTCCGGATCGGGTCTTACAGCCCTGTCGATCATCTATCCGATCCAGCTTCTGATGATCGCGCTTGCCGTGGGCACGGGCGTGGGCATCAACACCGTCATGGCCGCAAAGCTTGGCGTCGGCGAAAACGAAAAGGCCGACGAATACGCCGGCGTGGGAACTCCGCTGGCCGTTTTTCTGTGGCTTTTGTTTGCCGCGATATCGTGGTGCGCCATGCCTGCGTTTGCAAAAATGTCCACCGATGACCCGGCGATAATCGCCGATGTGGTCGTTTACGGCAGGATAGTCTGCGTTTTCAGCTTCGGACTTTTCCTCGAGAGCATCTGGACAAAGGTGCTGCAGGCAGGCGGCGACATGAAAACGCCGATGATCGCACAGATAGCCGGCGCGGTCACTAATATTATATTGGATCCGCTGCTGATCTTCGGTATGCTCGGTCTGCCGGAAATGGGCATTTCGGGCGCTGCCGCCGCAACGGTTGCCGGGCAGATAGTCGCGGCGCTGATTGTCATGAAAAAGGGCTTCCGCAGATCTCCCGAAAGGGCGGTATATCCGCACCACATCGGCGAGATATTCCGCCTCGGTGCGCCGAATATTCTGATGCAGTCGGCGTATACGTTTTACATATTTGGACTTAATCTTATTCTGGCGGCGTTTTCCGATCAGGCGGTGACGGTCCTCGGCCTTTACTACAAGTGGCAGAGCTTTTTCTTCATCCCCTTGGGCGCCATGCAGACCTGCATCGTGCCGGTCATAAGCTTCAACTATGCCTCGCGCAATATTGATCGCTGCAAAAAGACGCTTTGGGCCTCCGTATGCTTCGGAATGGCGCTCATGGCTCTGGGAACGCTGTGCTTTGAGCTTATCCCGACCCAGATGCTCCGCGCGTTCAGCTCCGATGAGGCGGTCATTGATATCGGGCGCGTTGCCTTCCGCATCATCGGCGTAAGCTTCCTGCCGCTGGTGACGTCGCTGACGTTCCCGGTGTTTTTCCAGGCGGTCGGCTCGAGCATGAAAAGCTCGGCGCTGACGGTGATCCGCACGGTCGTGCTGTTCGTGCCGCTGGGGTATGCGTTTTCACGCATCGGCCTTAATTGGTTCTGGCTGACCTTCCCCGTGACGGATACCGTTACAAGCATTGTCGGCCTTGTGTTTTACAGGCAGTTTCTTAACAGCGACTATGTCAAAACTCCGTCTCTCGGCGCGGCTCAAAGCATTGCCGCACCTGTGCTGAAGTCCTCGGCGCCGGGAGTTATCATAACCATTGCCCGCGAGCACGGCTCATCCGGAAAGCAGATCGGCAAGCTCGTTGCCGAAAAGCTGGGCATACCGTTCTATTACAAGGAGATGATCGCGCTTGCCGCCCACGAAAGCGGCCTTGATCAGGAGTTCATTTCCGATGTACACAAAAATTCGCCGGATATCCTGCGCGAGCTGTATCTGAGCACGCGCGTCGTGCAGCACGCAATCGAGGCGCAGGAGAAGATCATAAGGAAGATCGCCGATAACGGAAGCTGCGTCATTGTGGGCAGAAGCGCGGACTATGTTCTGAAGGATTACGAGAACGTCGTGCGCGTGTTTGTCCATGCTCCGATGGAATTTCGCATCGGCAGAGTCCGGGAGGTTTACGGCGACACGCTCAAGGAGGCAAAGCGCAATATCCGCCGCTCGGATAAGGCGAGAGCCGCCTATTATAAGCATATCTCCGGCATGCGCTGGGGCGAGGCCAAAAACTATGAGCTGACGGTTGACTCCTCCGTTGGAACGGAAAAAAGTGCGGAGATCATTTTGGCCTATATTTCGGCACATGAGCGCAAAAACTCCTCACCGGTAAGGTGAGGAGTTTTCCGTTGCTTTATATTATGATCCCCTCGCAGTGGTCGATCTCGTGCTGAATTATCTCGGCGGTAAAGCTCGTGAAGGTCTTGACCCGAGTCTGGAACTTTTCGTTCTGCCACTGAACTCTTATGGAGCGCCAGCGTTCGGTCCTGCGCGTGCCGACAAGCGACAGGCAGCCCTCCTCGGCCTCATACGGGTCGAGCTTTTTTATTATGACGGGGTTGAGCATGATCATGTACTTTCCACCGTTTTCAAAGGCTATGATGCGCTTGTTGACCCCGATCATATTTGCGGCCAGCCCGACGCAGCCGTCCTTGTGGGCAATGAGCGTATCCAAAAGATCCTGCGCAACGCCGAGGTCATCCGCCGTGGCCGGCTCTGCCTTCTGCGCGAGAAACGCCTCGTCTTTGCAAATTTCGCGAACCATATTGTGTCCTCCTGCAAATTAAAAAGTCTCCTGATGCGGTTTCATTATCCTACATCGGGGGACTTTTGTCCATTGCATAGTTTCGCAGAAGTGAAAAAATTCCGCTGCACTTCCGACCGAAAATCGACTCCGCCCCCTTGACAGCGAGGGGGCAAAGTATTATACTCCAAACTAACGAATGTTAGTTAGCTTGGAGGGCATATGAAACAGGAGGAAACAAAGCAGAAGATACTCGATAAGGCGCTGGAGCTTTTTTCGGAGTACGGTTACGATTCGGTCAGCGTCGGGCAGATCGCACAGGCGGTCGGGATAAAGGCTCCGTCGCTTTACAATCACTTTCCCGGCAAGCAGGCGATATTCGACGCGATAGTCGAATCGACGGCCGCGCGCTATGCCGAGGGGACGGACAGGCTCTCGGTCCACGTTCAGGATGCCCGGCGCGACGTTCCTGAGTTTTCGCAGATAACGGCAGGCGAGCTTTTTGACAAGCTCAAACAGGTTTTCCTGTACAGCCTGCACGATGAGCCGATAAGCCGGTTCCGCCGCATGATGACGATCGAACAGTTTCGCTCGCCGGAGCTTGCGCGGCTGTATTCCCACCGATACGTCGAGCGGCTGGTCGATTATCACGCGGCGATATTCCGCAGCCTCATAGCCGCCGGAGAGATACGCCCCGACGATCCCGAGGCGCTGGCAATGATGTATGTTGCGCCGGTAATAACGCTTATCGGCATATGCGACCGCGAGCCCGAGCGCGAGGCGGAGTGCCTTGAAAAGCTCAGAGCGCACACGGAGCTGTTCTTCCGCGCGGTGCACGCTTAAAAAGGGGTGATCAGGATGAAAAAACCGCTGATTCAAAAGCTCGGACTTCTGGGAATAGTCAGCCTGCTGTCGTACACTGCGGCGGTGGTATTCTCGCCGCTTGCATATCCGGGCTACGACTGGATGGCGCAGGCCGTGAGCGACCTGAGCGCCGCCGACGCTCCGTCGCTTGAGATGAAGATAGTTCCGGCCGAATACTTCGGCGTTGTCGAGCGCTTCAGCGTTTTTGCGGCAACTGGCTTTAACGCCGCCCTCGGCATACATCTTTTCTGCCTGAAGGAGTAATTTGCCGTTTATTTGCCGCAGGGGGCTAATATCTATAAAGCAAAATGCATATCGAACGTCCGTTCGGACGAATGAAAGGATAGATCACATGGACGCAATAGTTTATACATCAAACACAGGCAGTACAAAAAGATACGCCGAGCTTTTATCGCAGATGATCGGACTTCCGGCATTTGCGCTGGGCGACGCTAAGGATAAGCTCTCGGCCAACGCCGGGATAATATACCTCGGCTGGATAATGGCAAGCGGCGTAAAGGGTTATTCTGCCGCCGCAAAGCGCTATAAAATACACGCCGTGTGCGGCGTCGGCATGGGGCAGACCGGCACTCAGTTAAAAGAGGTCCGCGAGAAAAACCACATTCCCGAGGCTACGGCGCTGTTCACGCTTCAGGGAAATTTCGATTTGAAGAAGCTGCACGGCGTTTACCGCGCAATGATGGATGTGATGGTGAAAACCGTCGGCAAGGCGCTTGAAAACAAGGCCGACCGCACGCCCGACGAGGATGATATGCTCGACATGATGCTCACCGGCAGCGAGCGCGTCAAGGCCGAGAATTTGAGCGCCGTGCTCGAATGGTACGAGGGAGCAAAGGCGTGAAGCGCATTGTTCAGGCGCTTTTTATGGCGCTGCTGGCGGCGCTTATCCTAAGCGGATGCAAGGCGAGCACCGCGCCCGAGACGCCGAGTGCCGCGCGAAGACTCAGCTGCGTGCAGCCAAGCTCGCTCACCGGGCTTTGCCCTGCCGGCAGCGCGAAGGTCGCCCTGTGCCGGACGGACGAAAGCGGAGAGGTCACGACCGTTGAGCTTGTTGACCTTGACGCCGACAGCGTGGCCGCCGAAAAAGAGCTTGACGGCGAGTGGGTCTTGCAGCAGCAGTCATTCTGCGACAAGCGCATCGCCTTGTGCGACCGCGAGCATAATATGTGGCGGTTTCTAAGCCCCAACCTTGCCGATCTTGGCACGGTCAAGGTCGAGACATGCGACGGATATTTTTCGTATGACGCAAAGAGCTATTACTTCCTGCGCGACGATGTTCTGTGCCGCGCGGAGCTTGAAAGCGGAGAGACACAGGCAGTCGAGCTTGACTACGATCTGCGATTTTTGGATATCGCCGCATTCGATGCTTCCGGCAGCAGGATGCTTGCGCACTTTTACCTTTCACCTTACAGCAGCAAGTGCGGCTCGGCGATATTTGACCCCGTAACGGGTGAGTTTTCCATGCTGTGCGCCGAGCGATATCAGGCCGTGTTTTCGGGCGCGGACGTTTGCCTTATGGAGTTTGACGAAAACACCATGGGCTACAGTGTGCTCTTTGGCGCGGATGACGGCGGCTTTTTCTTTGCCGATGCAGGCATATTCCTCGACGGCAGCAGCGAGATCTACGGCATATGCGCCTCGCCGTATCTAATGGGCACGAGCAGCGAGGTGAGCACGCTTTACTCCGTCGGGCAGAAGGTGCGCTCGTGCAGTCTCTCGTCTGTCGGCATATCCGGGGCGATATACTCTGCATGTTATCTTCCCGATGAGGGGGTACTCGTCGGCTCGGTGTACGAAAACGGGGCGTTCAGCCTGTATGTTATTTACACCGGAGGGCTTGAATTTCAGGACATTGCCGATGCTGCCGTCGTTGCGTCGCCGCTTACGGTGAACGATGAGCTTGCGCAGGCGTACATTGGCGAAAAAAGCGGCGGAGAGGTCGCGCAGACGCTTTCGCAGGCGCGGCAGCAGGCCGACGCTCTCGGCGAGAAGTACGGTGTGCAGATTCTGCTTTCGAGCCAATGCGCAGGCGCGGCGGCGCAGTGCGATTACGATATCGCGCTGACCGATACAATGGATTCGCGCGAGGAGCTTGGCAGCATAAACGCAGCTCTCAAGAGCATCGAGCGCTGCCTTGCGCTGTATCCCGACGGATTTTTTGCGCAGCTGAAAAACTCAACGGGCGAGGGCGGCGTGCGCTTTTTGCTCGTTGAGGAGATTAAAAGCGGCTTCGGCACCTCCGGCTGTACCTATGAGCGCGGCGCGTGGCAGAATATCGCTCTGGATATCCGCCTGGCATATGAGCTTGACGGCATCGTGTGCCACGAGCTTTGGCACGCGACGGAAAACCACATTCTATCCTGCGACTATTCGCTCTTTACGGTCGAGGGTTGGGCGCAGCTCAATCCGCAGAGCTTTTCGTACTACGAGGGCTACGACTACTCCGACCCCGACAGCCGGCGCTGGACGTATTACAGCGGCGGCGACGAGGGCGTTTATTTTGTTGACAGCTATTCGCGCACCTTTGCAAGCGAAGATCGCGCGCGGATAATGGAGTTTTTCATGACGCGCGACGATGATGCGCAGGAGCTTATAAAATCTCCGGCGATAAAGAAAAAATTGCAGCATATGAGCAGCGCCGTGCGCAGTGTTTTTGACACGAGCGGCTGGGAAAGCGTGCGCTGGGAGCGGCTTTTGTAAGGAGAGATCAACATGATACCGGAATGGAAAACGTATCCGAGAAGTCAGGGTCACAGCACGGTGTATCTGCAAAACGTTGTGCACAGTGACTTTATCGAGATCGGAGACTACACCACATATGACGATTTTGAAAAAGACCCTCGGGATTTTCAGCGCAACAACGTGCTGTATCATTATCCCGAGTGCAACCACGATAAACTCATAATCGGCAAGTTCTGCTCCATCGCCTGCGGCGCAAAGTTTATTTTCAACGCCGCAAACCACACGCTGGGCAGTCTGTCAACCTATCCGTTCCCGATATACTTCGAGGAATGGGAACTGCCGACGGATGTCGGCTCAATAGCGCAGGCGTGGGATAATCACGGCGATATCGTCGTCGGAAACGACGTGTGGATAGGCTACGAGGCCGTCATCCTCTCCGGCGTTACGATCGGCGACGGTGCGATAATCGGAACGCGCGCACTTGTCACCAAGGACGTGCCGCCCTACACCATCGTCGGCGGAACTCCGGCAAAGCCGATACGCAAGCGCTTTGACGACGAGACGATAGAAAAGCTCAGAAGGCTAAGCTGGTGGGACTGGGACGAGGAAAAGATACGCCGCAGCCTCCCTGCGATTATGTCCGGTGAGCTTGACGCGCTGCTTAATCGAAAATAAGGATGCAATGATATGAAAGCAAAACAAATCGCCGCCGCACTGCTGACCGGCATTTTCGTAAACCTGTTCGGCAGGCTTTTCGCCGGCGCAAAAAGTGCAGAAAAAACCGGAGTCGCATGACTCCGGTTTTTCGTATCTATTCACTTAAAAGCTTCTTGAACGAGCCGATGATATCATCGCTTATGCCGCCGGTGAGGGCGTTATTATAGTTGCAGATGAACGTTCCGGCAATGAGGATCATCATGCCCTCGGCCTCGCGCGCGCCGACCTCGTCACCGTAAATTCTCTTAAGGCACAGCTCCATCACGCGCCGCCACTCGGCAAATTCCTCGCGAACAAGCTCGCCGACACGCTCGTTGTAATGGGCAAGAACATAGGTCTGCGTGGTTGCGTTCGGGCGCTGCTCGCCGGTCTTTCCGCGCGCAACATAGCTCATGAAGGCGTTCATGTATTCGGCGTTCGAGCCGTAGTCGGTGCGGTCATGCTCGTTAAACCAGGCAAGGCACTTTTGGCTCATGTAATCGCGCGTGTAGCGCACATAGCTTACGAGCAGATCCTCCTTGCTGTCGAAATAATTCAAAAGCTTTGCATGGCTCATGTTCGCCTCGGCGGCGATGTCACGCAGCGAAACGTTCGTCAGCGGCTTGCGATCGATGCAGCGCTGGAATGCCATGAGTATTTCCATGCGCACGGCTTCCTTGTCAACAATAAGCGGCATATTTATCTCCTTTGCGGTTATTTACAAGGCCGATATTTTGTGATAATATGTTACCAAGTGGTAAATAAAAACTGTGAGGACTGAATTATGACTGATGAAAGATCACCGATCAGGATACATGTTCTGCATTGCGGCAGCATGCTCGTGTCGAAGGCTGTGCCGTATGGCGGCGGAGTGAACCTGAAAAATGCGCGGCGCGGCGTTTTCGATAAGGCTGCCGACCGCGTCGAGCTGCCGGTTTCGGCGTATCTCATTGAGCATCCCAAAGGAAAGGTGCTTATCGACACGGGCTGGAGCCGCGAGATAAGCCCCGATGGCGTTTATGACGCAGCGGCGGTGAAGCGGCAATTGCCCGGCTATCTTGCCGCATTTTATCACCCGTGGGTGGAAAAAGGCAAGACCGTGGCCGAGCAGCTTGCTCAAATGGGCATTACGCCGGAAGAGCTGAACGCCGTTGTGCTCACGCATCTGGACGCAGACCACACAAGCGGCCTGCGCTCGGTGAAAAACGCGCAGCGCATCCTGCTGCCCGAGGAAGAGGGCTGGTGGACTATCCGCACAGTGTATAAGCTGCGTCAGCCCGAGAGCATGTACGGCGGCGTTCCGATCGAGCACTTCTGGTTCAAGGGAACGATGGACGGCCCGTTGTGGTGGTCATATGATCTTTTCGGCGACGATACGATAAAATTCGTCTGTCTGCCGGGACACACCGACGGACAGATCGGCGTAAAGATTAAAAACGGCAAAAAGTTTGTTATCCTGACCTCGGATGCCGCGTTCACCGAGCGCTCGTGGCGCGAGAGGATACTGCCGGGCTTCGGCTTTAACGACAAGGCCATGCTCAAATCCTTTGACTGGATCGAAGAGCAGGCAAACGACCCCGACTGCATTGCGGTCATCGCGAACCACGATCCCGATGTTCAGCCGCAGGTCATCGAATTATAGAGCAAACAACGTGCTGGCACAGGAGCAGTCCGGCGCTCGCCGGGACCCACACGAGCGAGCCGGGAACGCTCCGGCGACCGGGAGGCGGCGCTTCAAACTGCGCTGCTTTCATCGCCTCCTCGGGCGAGAAAACAACGTCGTGATGCTCGATGCCGATGCTGCGCAGCTCCTTGCGCACCACCCTTGCCAGCGGACAGCCGCTGGTTTTTTTTATGTCGCACAGCGTAAGGCGCTGCGCGTCGCACTTGTTGCCGGTCCCGAGGGCGGACACGATGGGTATGCCGCGGCTCTTTGCCGTCCGGATGAGATCGACCTTGCAGGCCACAAGGTCGATGCAATCGACAATGAAGTCGTAGTCTGCAAAGAAATCATCGCGGTGCTCGGCGTCATAGCGGCCGACGATGGTTTTCACGTCCGCATCGGGATTTATGTCCTCAAGGCGCTGCCTGACTACCTCGGCCTTCGGCATGCCGACAGTCGAGGTCAGCGCGCACAGCTGGCGGTTTATGTTGCTCAGTCCGACCGTGTCCTGGTCGATAAGCGTAAGATGCCCGACGCCGCTTCGCGCGAGCGCCTCGGCGCACCATGAGCCGACGCCGCCGAGTCCGAACACGGCAACGTGCGCGTTTTTGAGCTTTTCCATTGCCTCGGCTCCGAGGAGCATTTCGGCGCGTATGGTTCTCTCGTTCATTATTGGTGTCCTCGTCATTAAAAAAGGCCGCTCCAATGGAACGGCCTTTTTAAATCATAATTTATCAGAGTCCGACATAGCGGGAAGATCCGTTGTACGAGCCCTTGTAAGCTTCGACGATGCCGCTGAAAACATGCTCGTTCCACTCGCTCAGCACATCCTGCTTGAGCAGATTCTCCGCAACATAGTCGCAGTAGTTCTGATCGCCGCTCTCCTCGGTAGGAGCCTGGTTGTTGTCGCGCTTGGTGAACACGACGACATAGCTGCCGGTGTCGGAATCAACGACTGCGGTGTCGCCGGCCTTTCTGTCAGCGCTTTTTATCCACTCGGACAGAGCGGTCTCAACGGAGGAACCGGCAAGATCGGTCTGCTCCTTGACCTTGGCGTCGGTCACTACTGCCTTTGCCGCGTCTGCAAGAGAGGTGCCGTCGCTGAGCTTTGCGAGGATCTCCTCTGCGGTAGCCTTGGCTGCTGCCTTTGCCTCGTCGGTCGGCTCGTGAGCGTGCTCATCCTCATCCTCGGAGTGCTCGTGCTCGGGGAGCTCGGCAGCTACGAGATAGTAGCTGTAGGTGAACTTATCGTAGCTGTCCTTGACGGAATCATACTTTTCGGCAAGCTGCTCGGCAGTGTAGGTCTCGACATCGGTGATGCTGGTCTGAACCTTGCCTGCGAGGGTCTGAAGCTCCATTATCGCGCGTGCAACGGACTCGTTGCAGCCGCGGCCGTAGTTTGCGGCGAGGAATTTGCTGACGCTGCCGTAGTTGTTTTCCTTGGCGGTGCTTTCGATGGACTTGATAGTCTCGTCGATCTCGGCATAGTCGTCGTCCGTGAGCTTGATATCGTGCTGCTCGGCATAAGCCTCGAAGGCTGCAAGCTGCACAAGCTGGGACTTGGTCGCGTCGCGGAAATACTGATCCCAGGTGTAGTTTTCCTTGCCCTCTTTGTTCAGGGGGCAGGTCTGCTCGTCGAGAGGCTTGGTGGTGTCCAGCTGCAGGAGGGTGGAGGCGTAGTTGCCATAGGTGTTCATAAGGCTGATATACTGCATATGATATACATAGTTGCACTCAGCCACGGAGAAGCCGCGCTCGCCGGCGGAAATGGTCGTGTCGCCGACGGTAACCTCGGTGTTCTTGACTGTCAGCGCGTCAAGCGATCTGTACAGTGCGCCGGAGTTGAGATAAATTGCAAATGCAAAGAAGATGACCAAGGCAACGCCTACGATGATCCATTTGGTCCTCTGCTTTTTTTTCTTGTCGGCTTCCTTTTTCGCATTGATGTCCTTTGCATAGGAGCCTTCGCTGCGAGCGGTCTGCCTGTTTTTTCTTTCGGTTGATGCACTCATGTCTTGTCTTCCTTTTTAATTTGGATGTGATTTATACATTATACCCCAAAAGCACGGCGGTTTCAATACCAAAGTTGCGGCATTGGCGGCTTTGTGGTACAATTGACTCAAACTGATTTAAACTATAGCTAAACATTTCGGAGATGCAAATTGAAAACTAAGGGCAAAAAGCACAGAGGCCGGGGCTGCCTGACGGCGCTTATTATTCTTGCGCTGATCGCGGCGGCTGCGGCATTTTTAATAAAAGACAGCCGAGACGATCTCGAGATAAGCCGCTACGAGGTGGCATCTCAAAAGCTTCCGGAGAGCTTCGACGGATTTAAGATCGTGCAGTTGTCGGATCTTCACGGCGCGGAGTTCGGCGAGGACGGCATGGAGCTTGTCGAAAAAGTCAAGGAGCTTGAGCCGGATATTATTGCTCTGACGGGGGATTTCGTCACCGACGAGGGCGACCTTGCCGCCGTCAAAAAGCTTGCAGGCAGGCTCACGGAGCTGTGCCCGGTGTATTTCGTCAGCGGAAATCACGAGTTCGGTTCCGGCCTGGCCATCAAGGTCAGGAACATTTTGGAGCGCGCCGGCGTAAAATATTTAAGCAATGAATATCTGACGATAAGCCGCGGCGAGGACGAGATACTCCTCGGCGGAGTTGAAGATCCGCTGGCCTACGCAGACATGCTCAGCCCCGACGAGCTTGCGCAGAAAATGAACGACGCCGCTCCGGACGCATTCAAGATACTGCTCGGGCATCGGAACTACTGGATGACCGAATACCCAGAGCTGCCGGTCGATCTTATCTTCTGCGGCCATGCGCACGGCGGACTTATCCGCATCCCAGGCGTGGGCGGGCTTATCGGAACCGACCGCCGCCTGTTCCCCGATTTTGACGCAGGGCAGTTTAATAACGGCCGCTACACACTGATCGTCTCGCGCGGCCTTGGAAATTCCGTGCCGATTCCGCGCATTTTCAACCGCCCCGAGATAGTTTGTGTTGAGCTCTCGTCAGCTTACGCTCGGGCGTAAATAAAAATTTTTGTCATGTTTCCGCCGGTCGCAGCATATACTGAAAGTATGCTGAATTTGAGCTGAGGTGAAAAACATGGGAACAGATATTGACGATATGATATTCGGAGACTACGATCCCGGTCCGAGTGATCGTTGAAAGTCCTGCTCTTGAGCAGGACTTTTTCATATCATTTTCATATCACGGCGCGGAAAACTATGCTCTTTCCGTCGGCGGTCTCTGCATTTATACTGCCGCCGAGCGCCTGGACGATGGCTCGCGCTATGGCAAGGCCGATGCCGGTTCCGCCGTCGTAAGCGCGCGATTTGTCGGCACGGTAGAAGCGGTCGAAGAACCTGTCAATGTCGCCGAGCGAGTCCGGCGGACAGGTATTATAGACCTCGATAACCTTATTTTTATGCTGCGCGCAGACCGACAGGCGGATCTCGCCGCCGTCATCGGAGTATTTAAACGCGTTGTCGAGCAAGATCGATATAAGCTGCTGCACGGCGGCCATGTCGCCGGTCATGTTGAGATCGGGTGCAATGTTCTGGCTGTAGCTCTTGCCCTGCGCCTTTGCGCGCATTTCAAACGGCTCTGCGGCCTCCCATGCGGCGTCGCTGAGCGAAAAATCGCTCTTATCCGGCAGCGGCATGCCCTCGTCAAGGCGCGAGAGCATAACGAGGTTTTTCACGAGCTTTGACATGCGCACGGTCTGCTTCTGAATGTTATCGACCCATTCGTTGTCGCCGTTTTCCATTTTCAAAACGTCCGCGCTCGTGGATATCGAGGTCAGCGGAGTTTTAAGCTCGTGTCCGGCGTCGGTGATAAACTCCTTTTGCAGCTGCATATTGCGCACATACGGCGCGATAGCCTTTTTGGAAAACGCAGCAACGAGCGCAAAGCATGCAAGCAGGCTCGCCGCCGCAACGATGAGCGATACGTTAAAAAGCGTTTTCATCGACTGCCGCTCGGGCGAGGCGTTTAAGAATATGACCGCCGCGCCGGACGAGCCGCTTTTGAGGCAATAGCGATAGTCGCCGTAATAGCCCTGTGTATGCCCCGACGACAGCGCGTCGGACGCATAGTAAAGCGCCTCCTGCGCGCTGACGGTTGCAATATAATCGCTGAACACGCGCACCGCGTCGCCGTCGGAGTCGTACACCACGGCAAAATAGCGCGTCATGTATTTTGACTCCGGCGAATTATCGCTGAAAATGTCCGGCAGGGTGAAGCTCGACGAGCCGCTGTAAGGATTTTTGCCGGTGGTTATAAGCGAATTTATCGTGTCGTCGAGCCTGTTTGTTGTTATATTATAGTTCCACAGATTTATAGCGACCAGCAGCACGAGCGTAACGGCTCCCATCGCCGCCATAGCCGAGGCGATAAATCTGCGCCGCATTTTCGTAAGCATCATTTTGCCTCCAGCGCATAGCCTGCGCCGCGAATGGTTTTTATCTCAACATCCGCGTCAAGCTGCCTGAGCTTCTTGCGCAAAAAGCCTATGTATGTCCACACAACGTCCGTTTCCGACTCCGTGTCGAGATCCCAGACCTTCTGCATGAGGGCATCCGTCGAAAAAACGCGGCCGCGATTTCGCATGAAAAGCTCCATGAGCTGAAACTCCTTATTATTAAGGCGCACGCTGCCGCCGACGGAGGAAAGCGTGTAGGAGCTAAGATCAAGGCTCGTGCCGCCGACGCATATAACGTCGGGCGCGTAATTTCCGCTGCGGCGTGTGAGCGCGCGCACGCGCGAGATAAACTCGCCCATGGCAAAGGGCTTGGGCAGATAGTCGTCCGCGCCTGCGTCAAGACCAGCTATGCGATCCTCGACCTCAGCCTTGGCCGTGAGAAACAGCACCGGCGTTCCCACGCCCTTTTCGCGCGCGCGCTTTAAGACCTCAAGCCCGTCAAGACCGGGCATCATTATATCAAGCACCACCGCGTCGTAGGAAACCGACAGCATATATTCAAGCGCGTCGAGTCCGTTGTGAACCATATCGACGGCAAAACGATTTTTTTCGAGAACAAGCTTCAAGGCCTTTGCAATGCCGACCTCGTCCTCCGCTATAAGAATACGCATAGTATCATCTCCGATACACATATTAATATACCCAACTGAAACGAACCTGAAATCATTTTAACAGCGCAGGTGAAAAATTCAAAGCATGTTTTTTCAAATTCACATTTTGATAACAAAACTTTTTCAGCTCATTTCAGGTTCGCGGCTTATTCTCATGACAGTTCCACGAAATACAGGTAACTGCCCACCGGGCGAGCAGAGCTTCGCCGAAGCGGCAGACCAACAACGACCGCCGGATTGACAAATGCGGCGAAAAGATACATTATGTGCTAAAGATACATTATGTGCTCAGTCACAAGGAGGCCACCAGCATGGATAACATGGAAAACAAAAACGAAAACGTTCAGGATCAGCAGAACGCACCGGTTGACGGTGAATACAGCTTCTTTTACGGCCACAAGCCGGAGGATGAGCAGAGCAATTCTCAGCAGACTCCCAAGGCCGAGCCGGAAATGCCCAAGGCGGATAAAAAGCCGTTCTGGAAAAAGCCCGGCACGATGGTCGCCGGCCTGCTCGTTGCCGCAATGCTCGCAGGCTTCGGCGGCTCGGCTATCGGAAACGCAGTGTTTGGCGGCTCGAGCGGCGGCACTACCGTCAACGAGGGCAAGCGCCCGACCTCGGTCATAAACACCGCAAGCATCGACACAAGCAAGCAGATGACCGCTGCCGAGGTTTATGCCAAGAACGTTAACTCCACCGTCGGTATCACGACCCAGGTAACGACAAACTACTGGGGCTACACCACGCAGTCGGCAGCATCCGGCTCGGGCTTTATCTATTCCTCCGACGGATATATACTCACAAACTTCCACGTCATAGAGTCGGCAAGCTCCATCAAGGTAACTCTTTATGACGGCACAAGCTACGACGCAAAGCTTGTCGGCTACGATGAGAGCAACGACATTGCCGTTTTGAAGATCGACGCGGAAAACCTCACTCCGGTCACGATCGGCGATTCGGATAACCTCAACGTCGGTGACTCCGTCATCGCGATCGGCAACCCTCTCGGCGAGCTTACCTTCTCGCTGACCTCGGGCGCGGTTAGCGCGCTTGACCGCGAGGTCACGATGTCGAACAACGTCACCATGAATCTTATTCAGACCGACTGCGCCATCAACTCCGGCAACTCCGGAGGCGCGCTGTTTAACCTCTATGGCGAGGTCATCGGTATAACCAACGCAAAATACTCCGGCTCGTCCGGTTCCGGCGCGTCGATCGACAACATCGGCTTTGCCATCCCCATAAACTCCGTGCGCAGCATCGTTGACAGCATCATCGAAAAGGGCTACGTTGCAAAGCCCTACATCGGCGTCATGGTCGCAGATGTCAGCGACGAGGCCAAGAACTACGGCACCCCGGCCGGTGCGGCGGTTGCGTCCGTCACCGAGGGAGGCCCTGCCGACAAGGCCGGACTTCAGGCAAACGATATCATCACCGCCGTTGACGGCACGGAGATAAGCGGCAAGAGCGACCTCAGCTCCATAATAGCCGACCACGCCGCCGGCGATAAGCTCACACTTAGCGTTTATCGTCAGGGTCAGACCCTTACCCTGACCGTCGAAATCGGCGAGCAGACCACCTCTGCCATAGCCGACCAGCAGGACAGCCAGCAGAGCCAGTCGCAGCAGCAGACGCCCGGATTTTTCGGCTTCGGCGGCTGATATTTAAATAAGTCTCTTCTAATCACCTTTCTTTCTAATACCCTATTTAAAAACAACGGATGTTCGCCAGAGCATCCGTTGTTTTTTTCCAAAAAAGCATTGACTCGCGGTGTGGTGCAGGCGTATAATATACCTATCTTGTGAGCAGCCGCTCACGACACAATCCGACGGAGAACGGAAAATGTACAAAAAACTTGACGACAACGCAAAACAGCTCATCCTCGAAACGGGCATCGACGAATTTGCCGAGCGCGGTCTGGACAGGGCAAATATCAATGTTATAGCAAAAAAGGCCGGCGTTTCGGTCGGCGTTATATATAAGTATTTCGGCGATAAGGACAGCTTTTTCCTTGCCTGCGTGCGTCACTCGCTGGCGCTGCTCGACGCGGTTTTGAGCGAGGCGATCTCGCACGAAACGGATATAGAGTCCGGCATAGAGAGCATCGTGCGCGCGCTTATCGTCCACGCGAGAGAGCATAAAAGCCACAACGCGATGTATAACGAAATCACCTCCGGCGGCTGCAAAAAATACGCGGCCGAGCTTGCGCGCGAGATCGAAGGGCGCACGGCGAGGGTATATTCGGAGCTTCTTGAAAACGCGCGTGCGGCAGGCACGGTCGATCCGGGGCTTGACCCTAAGCTTTTCGCGTTTTTCCTTGACGATATGTTTATGATGCTCCAGTTTTCCTACAGCTGCGATTACTACGCGGAGAGAATGAAAATATTCTGCGGCGAGGACATTGCCGACGATACGGATAAAATGACGGAATGCTTTATGCGTTTTGCAAAAAACGCATTGAAAATAGGGAGAGGATAAAGAATGTATGTTATCGCGTATGACATAGGAACAACGGGCGTGAAAACCTGCCTTTTCGAGGCCGGCGAAACGCTGCGGCTGCTCGAGGGCGAGTATGAGGGCTACGGCCTTTATATCATGCCCGGCGGCGGTGCCGAGCAGGACGCCGACGAATGGTGGGAGGCGATGAAGAAAAGTACTCGCCGCCTTATCGAAAAGACGGGGATAGACCCCGAAAAGATCGGCGGCATATCCTTCTGCTCGCAGATGCAGGGACTTGTGCTCGTCGATGAAAACGGCAAGGCCCTGCGCAGACCCATGAGCTATATGGATCAGCGCGCGGAAAAGGAATTTGCCGAGTGCCAGACCCACGGTATAACGGTTTCGGGCGTGAACGTGCTCATGCTGCTGAAAAGCCTTGTGAGAACGCGCGCTGCCTCCACGAGCGTGAAGGACCCCCTGTGGAAATACAAATGGGTGCGCAAGCACGAGCCGGAGGTGTTCAAAAAGGTTCACAAATGGCTCGATGTTAAGGAGTATCTCATCTGCCGCTGCACGGGAAGATTCATCATGACGCGCGATTCGGCGTATTCGACGTTCCTTTACGACAGCCGCCCCGGAAAGGGCTGCTGGAGCCGCGAGCTGTGCAAAATGTACGGCGTGGAGTTTGACCACATGCCGGAGATAATTGAATGCACCGACGTTGCAGGTCCCCTGAGTGAAGAAGCCGCGGCAGAGCTTGGCCTTGCGCCGGGCTGCCCGGTCTACGGCGGCGGAGGCGATGCAACGCTCATCGGCGTGGGCGCCGGCTGCACCGAGATCGGACAGACGCACATCTATTCCGGCACCTCCGGCTGGGTCGGGACAGTTATCGACAGCCAGAAGGTTGATCTTGTTGCCATGATCGCCGGCATAGTCGGCGCGCAGGAGGGCAAGTACAATTACTTTGCCGAGATGGAGACCGCCGGAAAATGCTTTGAATGGGTAAAGGAGCACCTTGTGCTCGACGAGATCGGCATTTACCTCAAAAAGATAAACGTCGCCGAGAGCAAGGAGACCGTATACGAAAGCCTTTATGATTACATGACCGACACCATTGCGGCCATACCGCCCGGAGCCGGCGGCGTTATATTCACCCCCTGGCTGCACGGAAACCGCTGCCCGTTTGAGGACCCCAAGGCGGCAGGTATGTTTTTCAACATAAAGCTCGACACCGGCAAAACCGAAATGCTGCGCGCGGTGCTCGAGGGCATATGCTATCACCTGCGCTGGATGCTCGAGTGCGAGGATAAAAAGGTCAAAGCCGGCGATACGCTCCGCTTTGTCGGCGGCGGCGCACTGTCGAGAGTGACATGCCAGATCCTTGCCGACGTGACGGGCAGAACCGTTGAGACCGTGGCTTCGACAAAGGATGTCGGCGCCGTGGGCGCCGCGATGCTCGTCGCGGTCGGAAGCGGACTTATAAAGGATCTTTCCGAGGCCGGAAAGCTCATAAAGCCTGAGGGCAGATATGAGCCGAACGCCGAAAACAAAGCGCTTTATGACAAAAACTACGAGGTATTCAAAAATCTTTATGCGGCAAATAAGAAAAACTTTGCCGCGCTGAATTAAGGAGGGCATAAGCGTGGAAGAAAAAATCGCAAGAGAGCTTATCTGCGACACCGGACGCGAGCTTTTGAAAACCGGCCTTGTCGCAAGAACATGGGGCAACGTCAGCTGCCGGCTGGACAAAAGCAGCTTCCTCATAACCCCGAGCGGCCTTGACTATCTCAAAACTATGCCGGAGGACATAGTGTGCGTAGACTTGAGCACGATGGAATGGGAGGGCAAGCACAAGCCGTCGAGCGAAAAGGGCGTTCACGCGGCGGCATACGAGCTGTTTGGCGATGTCGGCTTCGTTATCCACACGCATCAAAACTGCGCCTCGGCGATCGGCCTTGCCGGATTTGACAGCATGGATATAACAAGCGCCGAACGCGAGGCTCTCGGCGGCGTTGCAAAGGCAGAGTACGGCCTGCCCAGCATGAAGAAGCTCAAAAACGCGGTGAAAAGCGCTATGCAGACCGGCGCGCACACCGTTTTCATGGTAAACCACGGCGTTGTGGTCTGCGGAAGCGATAAGAAGCAGGCGATGGAGCGCGTGCAGCTTTTGGAGGATATCTGCCGCCGCAATCTGCACCTCGGCAATGCGGCTCCGAAGCGTCTTTCGGAGAAGAAAGCAACAGAGCTTATCTCCGCGGTAAGGCAGGAGATACCCACGGCGGAGCTGTCCGGCGGCGACGCGGCCGTCATGTGGTCGGGCAAAAGGAAAACGCTTCACGCCCAGCTTGACGACATGGCGCAGATGCTCGGCTCGCATGTTCCCTGCGTCAGAGCATCGGCGAAGAAGGCGGTCAAGGCGCTGTCTGCGCGCGATGCGGTGTTCGTGCAGGGCGTCGGCGCGATCGTAAAGGCCGACGATCCGGACGATCGCGAGGCACTGAAGCTTCTGACCGAAAAATCGGCACTGTGCGCGCTGCACACGGAGGCCATGGGCGCAAAGGTAAAGCTCGGTGCGGTCGATACGGCGCTGATGCGCTTTGTGTACAAGAAAAAATATTCAAAGAGGAAGGGATGACATATGAAGGCGGAGAAAAAGAAAGAAACTGCAAGAGTCATAAAATTCATTCTCTTTTCAGCTTCTGCCGGTATAATCGAAACCGTTGCAATGATCCTCTGCGAAGAGGTCATAAAAATCCCCGGCCACTGGGTATGCTACACGATAGCGCTTGTGCTCAGCGTTTTGTGGAACTTCACGTTCAACAGAAAGTTCACCTTCCAGAGCGCAGAAAACGTGCCGAAGGCAATGCTTCTTGTGTTCCTGTTCTATGTGCCGTTTGCTCCGTTTACGATATGGAACGAGCATTTCCTTGCCGATACGCATGGCTGGAACGAATACGCAGTCCTCGCCATCAATATGACACTGAATCTTACGCTTGAGTATCTGTGGGATAACTTCGTCGTCTATCGCCACAGCAAGGACACAAACGATATAGCCAAGAAAAAACTCGAAAAGGAGACAAATGAGCATGAATAACTGTGCAATAAGCAGATGGGACGATCCCAATGAGATCAACGCAAAGCTCAAGGAGCTGACCAGCCAGCCCATATGGGAGGTCACCGACGAATATTACAAAGACGTTGTTATGAAATACTACGACGAAAAGTGCAAGGCCTCCAGAGCCGTGTACGAGGAGTCGAAAAAGTATATCCCCGGCGGCGTTCAGCACAACCTTGCGTTCAACAAGCCCTTCCCCATGTGCATGGCAAAGGCAGAGGGCGCATATCTGTACGATAAGGACGGCAACAAGTACATTGACTTCCTTCAAGCAGGCGGCCCGACCATCCTCGGCAGCAACTATCCCGTCATCCGCGAAAAGGTCATCGAGCTTCTCAACGAGTGCGGCCCCGTAACCGGTCTGCTGCATGAGTCGGAGATGCTCATCGCACGCGAGATCAACAAGCACATGCCCAACGTTGAAATGTTCCGCATGCTCGGCTCTGGCACCGAATCCGTCATGGCCTCGCTGCGCATTGCGCGCATAGCTACCGGCAAAAAGCGCATCATCAAGATCGGCGGCGCATACCACGGCTGGTCCGACCAGATGGTCTACGGCCTGAAGATCCCCGGCAGCCGAGCACTGCTCGAGTCGCACGGCATTCCCGGCGGTGCTTACAGCACCACCGACGAGGTTCGTCCGAACGACCTCGATATGCTCGAGCGCATGCTCAAGCGCAACAAGCTCCTCGGCGGCACCGCGGCAGTCCTCATCGAGCCTGTCGGCCCCGAAAGCGGCACGCGCCCCGCTGCGCACACCCATCACAAGGGCGTTCGCGCACTGTGCGATCAGTACGGCGCACTGATGATATTCGACGAGGTCGTCACCGGCTTCCGCGTGGCGCTCTCCGGCGCACAGGGCTACTTTGACGTGGTTCCCGACCTCACCGTTTTCGGCAAGATCGTTGCCGGCGGCTACCCCTCCGCAGGCGGCGTCGGCGGCAAGAAGGAGTACGCACAGCTCATGGCGGCAGGTCTTGCGACCGGCAAGCACAGAGCATACGTCGGCGGCACTCTGGCAGCTAACCCCCTGTCCTGCCTGGCAGGCTACACCGCCATTCAGGAGATCGAGCGCACCAACGCCTGCGAGGTCGCAGGCAGAATGGGCGACAGGCTCTGCGACGGACTCAAGGAGCTTATCGACCGCTACGGTCTGCCCTTCGTTGCGTATAATCAGGGATCGATCGTCCACCTCGAGTGCACCGGTGCAATGAGCTTCGACTTCTCGTCGATGTCCTTTGTCAAGTCCGCAGTGGGTCTGCTGCGCAACAAGGACATGATGTATGTCCGCAAGGACTCCATGGAGCGCATGGGCGCAGCTTATATGGCAAACGGCATCGTGACGCTCGCCGGCAGCCGCCTTTACACCTCGCTGGCTGATACGCCCGAGATCATCGACGAGGCGCTCAACCGCTTTGAGGAAGTTTTCAAGCATGTAAGCAAAACCGACAAGGGCCTTGTAAAGTAAAGATAAGCGTGAAAGCCCACCGCAGCCGCGGTGGGCTTTTCTTGACTTTGGAGCATTGGCAATGTATAGTTAAATAGGTTTGCCCAAATAGAGAGAGCGAAAGGTAACAACAATGGAGAAAAACGAACACAAGCGCGACGGCTTCCGAAGCCGCAGCGGCTTTATCATCGCCTGCATAGGCTCCGCGGTCGGCATGGGAAACATATGGCGCTTCCCGATGCTGGTTTCAACATGGGGAGGCTTGACCTTCCTGCTCCCGTACTTTATATTTGTCGTCCTCATCGCGTCCACCGGCGTAATCGAGGAGTTTGCCCTCGGCAGAGCCGGCGGTGCAGGCCCGATGGGCTCGTTCGGCATGTGCACCGAGCTCAGATACGGCAAGCGCAAGGTCGGCGAGCGCATAGGCTACATACCCATCCTCGGCTCGCTCGCGCTCGCTATAGGCTACACCTGCGTTATGGGCTGGATATTCAAATACACCTTCATGTCCTTCACCGGCGATCTGTTCTCCATGGGACAGGATATGGACGTCATAAACGGCACATTCGGAGGAACGGCAAGCGCATGGGGTGCGAACATATGGATTATCGTCGCAATAGTTGCAAGCTTTGCCATCATGTCATTCGGCATTGCCGGCGGCATTGAAAAGGCCAACAAGGTCATGATGCCCATCCTGTTTTTCCTGTTCGTGGGTCTTGGCATCTACATCGCCTTCCTGCCCGGCGCAAGCGACGGCTACAAGTACATCTTCAAGCTCGATCCCAAGGGTCTGGCCAATCCCATGGTCTGGATCTTCGCCTTCGGCCAGGCGTTCTTCTCCCTGTCCGTCGCGGGCAACGGCTCCGTCATCTACGGCTCCTACCTGCCCAAGAAGGAAAACATCCCCAACTCCGCCAGAAACGTTGCCATCTTCGATACGCTGGCTGCTCTGCTCGCTGCCTTCGTCATCATCCCCGCCATGGCTGCTGGCGGCGCTCCGCTGGAGAAGGGCGGCCCCGGCCTCATGTTCGTCTGGCTGGTCAACGTCCTCAACGGTATGCCCGGCGGCCGGATCATCGGCGTCATCTTCTTCGTCTGCGTTCTGTTCGCCGGCCTCAGCTCCATCATCAACCTGTATGAAGCACCCGTTGCGACCCTGCAGGATAACCTGAAGATCAAGCGCGTTCCGGCTACTGCCATCATCCTTGTCATTGGCTGCGTGATTGCAATCCTCATCCAGGAGATCACCTCCGACTGGATGGACGTCGTTTCGATCTACATCTGCCCGCTCGGCGCTCTGCTGGCTGGTATCATGTTCTTCTGGGTCGCCGGTAAGAAATTCGTCCTCGACGAAGTCAACGACGGCCTCCAGAAGCCCATCGGCGGCTGGTTCTATCCGCTTGCCAAGTATGTCTACTGCATCCTCTGCATCGTAGCGCTTGTTGCAGGCGCAGCCCTCGGCGGCATCGGCTGATAACCATTCCAATTTCCCAAAACGCGCGTACCGGCTCCCGGTACGCGCGTAAACTTTATCTGCATATTACAATCTCGCTGTGCGACAGGAAATACGGTTCGCCGCCGGAAAACCGAATCTGGTATGTGTCGATATGCGCCTCTCGAAGCCCGGTTTCATCACCGGACAGGATCTGCGTACGGAATGTGTCCCATTCTGCATCATCGACTGTGTGTTCCGCCTCCAGAAACGTCAGCTGCATCGTATAAACAGTCTCTCCATCCAAAGTGTCGGCTTCCAGTGAGTCAAGACGGACGAGCGGCTTCTGTCCGGCGCCGGCATTGCGCAGAGAATAACCGCCGTCTTTAAATTCCCAGACGTCCGGCAGATCGTCAAAACTCAGCCGCCGGATGGGGAAATACTTCGAGATATTGGCATAGGCCCAGTCTGGCTCGATCAAGCCTTCCGCGTCCAGCGTTTCCTGATTTACTGCGTATAGCCATGTGAGATACGCCGAGGCGCTGTCCGGCAGGCCGTTATTCTCAGCAGTCTCGTCAAACTGGAAAACCGGCAGTTCGTCCAGCCGCCATTGAACGGCAAAGTCGAACCACTGCGCAAAGACCGCGCGCTGCGCGTCTGTTTCCTCCCGGCGCACTAGCATGGTGTCCAGATCCAGCGTAAACGCTTCGCTCCCGCCGTTCGGCAGGCCGGAGATTGTCAGCCGTATAGTCTGCTCTGTCATGGAGACTGACCAGACCGTTTCATAGTTCCACAGTCCAAGCTGGGAAAGCATGCTGAACTGCCCGTCCAGATAGTCTGCGAAGCACTCGAAGGGGAGTTTCTGATAAACGCTGCCGAGCAGCGCATTATATGTGTATGTCCTGACGTTCTCCGGTGCGTTTTCGTCGGTACACGCTTGAAAGCAGCGGAACCGCGTGTCGCTCACAAGCCCTGTCTCTCCGTGATAGATCAACTCGTCGAGAACCGTGTCCTGCGCGTCGGGCAGATAGAGTGTGAGACAGGCGTCCGTGCTGCTCAGCCGCTCGGCTGTCCAGCGTGATTCTGCGTTGAACGCACCGCGCACATGCAGCGCGTCGAAGTTGTTTATCAGATAGGAGTCGAACGCTGCCTTTTCGCTGTCTGACAAGACAGAACCGCCGGCATCATCTAAGAGGGCCTTTAACTGTTTGTCTGACGGCTCCGCTTCTTCGACCCGGGCTGAAACGAGCACCTCCTGCGGTTCCGTTTCAGAGGCCGGCGTATCCTGTGCGACACTGCCCGTCATCGTGCACCCTGCGGCAAATGCGGCAATCAGCACGGCGGTAAGCAGCGCCGGGAGTGCAGGCTTCACCGGCTTTGCCAGTGCATGAATTCGTGCCCGAAGCTGCCCGCCCCGGCCGGACATGGTGGTTGCTGCCGACAGCAGGCGTGCATGTGTGTGGCAGGTCATGCGCAAAAGCGTCCTGCCATACGCAGCGCGCTCCGCTTCGCCGAGACTTTGCACAGCGGCTGCATCGCAGGCCAGTTCTGCATCTGTGCGCGAAAGGGCGGCCGCCCACCACACAAACGGGTCAAACCAGTGCAGGGCCAGACACATGCAGCGCAAAGCCGACCAGATATGGTCGCCGTGCCGGAAGTGCGTCTGTTCATGCGCAAGGCAGTGCCTCCGCGCTGTCTCGTCAGCATCCGCCTCCGGCGTCAGATAGATCGCGGGCTGAAGCAGTCCAAACAGGCATGGCGAACCGGCAGCAGGGGAGACGAAAACAGCCGGGCAGCCGTGCTTTGCCGCAGAAAGCTGCTGCGCGCCTCGCCGCAGGCGGCAGCCGAATACAAGGTCGCAGCCCAGAAACCAGCAGAATACCGCTGCCGCGCCGCAGAGCCAGACTGTACGCAAAATCTTTTTCAGATCGACTGTGACAGAAGCCGAACCATCCGATTCCGGCGCGGCCTGCTCTGCGGGAGCCGACGGCTCTGCAGCCTGTTCTTTAGATTCTGCCTGCGAAGACGGCTGTGCGCTGCGCTGCGCCAGATATAAAACACGGTGCTCCGCCGCAGGAACGAAATTCTCTACGCTTACCGCGCTCTGTCCGACTGAAACCGGCACAAGCAGCCGGAGCAGCAGCAGTGCCCAAAGTCCATATTGCAGCCTCGGACTGATTTTTCCGCGCAGCGCAAACCGCAGCGCGATGAGCACCGCCGCAAGCACGGCAGAGGACACGAACCATTCAGTCACGCCGTTTTTTCGCCTCCATTTCATTTAAAAGCGCGTACAATTCGTCGATCTCCTTCTGCGGGAGTGCCTCCTCCCGCGTCATGGCGCTGACGAGCATGCTCAGACTTCCGTGGTAGACCCGCCCCAGCAGGTCACGCGTCTGCCGAACAGCGGCATGTTCGCGGGTGATATTTGGGAAAAAGGTACGGATGCTGCCGGAATCCTCATAGCGCACCGCGCCCTTTTCCACCAGCCGCCGCAGAAGCGTCAGCGTCGTGCTGCGCGACCAGCCGGTTTTCTGTTCCAAAGCCGCAGTCAGTGCCCGTCCTGTGCTGCCGGGAGCAGCCCAAAGCTGCTCCATCACAGACCATTCCGCGTCCGTCAGACTCAGCTTTTTTTCCATGTGTAATTCCTCCTTTGGTTACGTTTGTAATCTTAGAATAGCACAGTTGTTTATACTTGTCAACAACAAACTGCGCCACTTGACAGACTGCGCAGCCGGTGGTATAACTACGCCATCAAAAAGCCACTCAAACGGCAGAAAGTGCGTTTTTCTATGGAGATTCAAGTCAGAGCATATACGCGGGCCGATCTTCCGGATTTGATCCGAATCTGGAACGAGGTCGTGGAGGATGGTGTCGCTTTTCCACAGGAGGATTTGCTGGATGCTTCGTCCGGCGCAGACTTTTTCGCAGAGCAGACTTATACCGCCGTCGCGGAGGAGCGGCAGACAGGCCGCATCTGCGGCTTATATATTCTGCACCCCAATAACGTTGGCCGCTGCGGACATATCTGCAACGCCAGCTACGCGGTCGAGCGCACAGCGCGCGGCCTGCATATCGGAGAAAAGCTGGTTTCCGACTGTCTCAAACAGGGCCGGGCGCACGGCTTCCGCATCCTGCAATTCAACGCTGTCGTCGCCAGCAACACGCATGCGCGGCACCTGTATGAGCGCCTTGGTTTTCATCCTCTCGGTGTCATCCCCGGCGGCTTCCGCATGAAAGACGGACATTACGAGGATATCTGCCCGTATTATCACATGCTGTAAACGCACAGCCTGCGCCGCAAATGCTGCGCCGCAGGCTGTGCGTTTGTCTTCAGGACGCTTTTCCGGACGGGGCGAGGAACCACAGATAATCCGGCAGCGTGATGCGGCGTGAGACGAAGCTGCGCGGCACCTGATACGGGTCCATGCCGGTCTGATAGGTCCAGCCGTCCATGCGCAGGGCAAATGTGTAATAATCCTTCGCCACGTCCATCGTCAGGTGACTGTATTTGCCCTCCGGGTAGCACAGCACATACGGGATCTGTCCCGTCGCGGCAGCCAGCGCGGCGTTGGCGCGCTCCATTTCCTGCCGGAGCGCAGGTTCGTCCATGGCGCTGAGATTTCCGTGCGTGTAGGTATGGCTCTGGATGCTGACGAGGCCGGAGGCCGCCAGCTCGTACACCTGCTCCTGCGTCATCTTGTGCTGGCTGCCCATGGCATTGCCGATGACAAAGATGGTCGCCTTGGTCTGATACTTTTCCAGCAGCGGATAGAGCACCGTGTAATTGTCGTCATATCCGTCGTCGAAGGTCAGAATGACCGGCTTTTCATAGTCTTCGATGTGCGCAAGGTCTGAGAACCAGATCGGCTCATATCCGTTTTCCTGCAAATATTGCAGCTGCTCCTCCATCCCGGCCTCGCTGACAAACAGATCGGAATATCCCCAGATCTCGTCCCCCACGGCGTGGTACATGAGGACCGGCACGTTCCAGCCCTCGGGGATCTGGCCGACGGTCTGCCGCCGTGCCAGATAGCGAAGTCCGTCCGGGGCTTCGCCCCATTCCAGCCCGAGCCGCTGTGCGGCCTCTGCCAGCGGGACATAGTCTTGCGCCTGAAAGCGAATCGTTTCCACTCCCGCAAGCATCTGTGCATCAGTGTTTAAGGGCTTTGCCGCTTCCAGTATGTCAGCCAGCGCGGCCCATTCTGTTTCGTCCGCGCAATAAAGTTCCGTCAGCCGTCCCAGCAGCCAGACCGGTTCCGACAGCAAAAGCGCGGGTTCCGGCTCCTCTTCGATGATAGGCTCCACCGGCGGTTCAACCGGCGCGGGCGGCTCCTCCGGAGATTGCACCTGCGCGGCGGGAGGCTCCGGCAAAGCCGCCTCCGGCGCGGCGCAGGCGCAGAGCAGCGCCAGCAGGCAAAAGCAGGCAAGCAGGCAGGAAATACGCATTTGGGATCCCTCTTCGTTTCGTTTTTTGTCAGTTTACCATGATTTTTCAGGCAAAACAAGTCTGGGGAGCGGTTTTTCTTGACGGCGGTGCGCCATCTGATTATAATATAGTGTATTCCAGAAAGGGGACGGCTTTCCGTTATGCTTCTATCGTTTTTTCGACGGCTTGAAAGACCGTTCCGTACCATGCGTCCGGGACGGCTGATCGTGTTGGTCTTTCTCTTCATTATTTTGCTTGGAGCGGGTCTTCTATGCCTCCCCGCCGCGTCGCGTTCCGGCGAGGCGACGCCGTTTTTGACAAGCTTATTCACCGCAACCTCCGCGACCTGCGTCACAGGCCTTATCCGTGTTGACACCGGAACCCATTGGGCCATGTTCGGTCAGGTTGTCATCCTCCTGCTCATCCAGGTCGGCGGTCTCGGATTTATGACCATCGCGTGCCTGTTTTTCTTTGCGCTTCGCCGGAAGATCGGTCTGCGGGAACGCATGGTTCTGGCGCAGGCGCTTGGCAGCGACAGCTATAGCGGCATTGTGAGTCTTGTGCGCAACATCCTGCGCGGCACGGCTGCGGTCGAAGGTGCAGGCGCGCTTATCCTGTTTTTTCGTTTCCTGCCGGAGTTCGGCTTTGGAAAAGCTTTGTGGTACGGCGTATTTCATTCGATCTCCGCGTTCTGCAACGCAGGCTTTGATGTGCTTGCGGATACAGATGTTGGCGGGAGTCTTTGCCGCTATGCAACAGATCCAGTCGTGAATTTCACCATCATGGCACTGATTATCATCGGCGGCCTCGGTTTTGCCGTCTGGGGTGATATCCGGCATAACCGCCGTTTCTCCCGCATGAGCGTCTACACGAGGCTGGTCATCATCATCACAACAGTTCTGATCTTTGGCGGCGCCGGCATTTTCGCTGCGCTTGAATGGAACAATCCCGGCACGCTCGGCGGCCTGACACCGCCGCAGAAGCTGATGGCTGCGCTGTTCCAATCGGTTACGCTGCGCACGGCAGGCTTTGCGACCTTTGACCAGAATGCGCTGTCCGACGTTTCAAAGGCTGTTGCGGATTTTTTGATGCTGATCGGTGGATCATCCGGTTCAACAGCGGGCGGCGTCAAGACCGTGACGGTCGGCGTGATTCTGTTTGCCGCATGGTCAACCGCGCGGGGACGGACAAGCGTGCAGATCATGAAGCGCCGGATTCCGCAGCAGGCGGTTGCAAACGCATCCGCGCTGTTTATTCTGGTTCTGCTGCTGTCCGGGCTCGGCGCAGCGTTTTTGAGCATAGCAGATCATGTGAGTCTGGAAAACGCACTGTATGAGACGATTTCCGCACTGTGCACTGTCGGTCTGACGACCGGCATTACAAGTTCACTGTGCGTTGCGTCGCAGCTTGTTCTGATCCTGTTCATGTTTTTTGGGCGGCTCGGGATCATGACTATCAGCGTCGGATTTATGGCGGCTGACCGCGCAGAAGAGCGCGTCAGCTATGCCGAAACAAAAATCATGATCGGCTGAGCAGGGGGAGTAATATCATGAAAAAAACATATATTGTAATTGGACTTGGACGCTTTGGAAGCGCGGTCGCGCAGCGGCTGTATGAACTCGGCAGCGAGGTGCTGGCCATTGATCTGCGCCCGGAACTCGTACAGAAGATGGAAAGCAGAGTCACCTGTGCTGCTGTGTGCGATGCGCGGGATGAAGACGCCCTGCGCACGCTCGGCGTCCGGAATTACGACTGCGCCATTGTCGCCATCGGCGGCGACTTGGCTACCAGCGTTGTTGCGACGCTGAATCTCAAGGAATTAGGCGTGCAGAGAGTTGTGTGTAAAGCCACCGACGAGACGCAGCGCCGCGCGCTGGAAAAGATCGGCGCGGATCATGTCGTCGTGCCGGAACGTGAGTCCGGCATCAAGTTGGCGCAGTCCTTGACTTCGTCCAGTATTCTGGATTTTATCGAACTTTCGCCGGACTGCGGCATCGCCGAACTGCAAACGCCGTCCGAATGGTGCGGCAAGAGCATCCGGGAGTTGGATATCCGTGCCAAATACGGCGTCAATGTTATCGCTGTGCGGGAAAACGGTAAGGTGCATGTCACAGTGGACGCTAACCGTCCGCTGAACGAGCACATTACGCTCGTATTGCTCGGGGAGAATGACCGGCTTGCAAAGGTGAAGCCGTGATGGAGCAGCGGATTACAAGCCGTCGGAATCCGCTTCTGACGCACACAAAAAAGCTGCTTACCTCGCGCGCCTACCGCGAAAAGTGCGGTGAGTTTGCCGCCGACGGTGTGAAGCTGCTGGCAGAAGCTGCCCGCTGGTATCCGGGATTGCATACGGTGATTGCGGAAGAAGCTGTAGAACTATGCAAATTACCGGACACCGTCCGCGTCATCCGTGTGCCAAAAGACGTTATGCAGTCTGTCTCCCTGATGGACGCGCCGCAGGGAGCAATCTTTCTCTGCCGCCTGCCGGAGCGGAAGTCCGGCGCGCTCACGTCGGGAACGCTTTTGCTGGACGGCATTCAGGACCCCGGCAATCTCGGTACGATCCTCCGCACGGCGGACGCACTGGAGATTCCAGTTGTTTTGCTCGATGGCTGCGCCGACGCATATAACCCCAAAACGGTTCGTGCCTCCATGGGCGCGGTGTTTCGGACCCAGCCTGTCAGCATGACAAGGACGCAGGCCATCGCTGGCTGCCGGGAGCAGGGCATTCCGCTGCTGGCAACTGCCATGTCAGCTGATGCTGTCGATCTGCGGCAGGCTGATCTGCGTGCTGCAGCGGTCGTGATCGGCAGCGAGGGGCAGGGAATTTGTCCAGAACTATTCGCGGCTGCGGAGCAGAAAATCATCATTCCCATGTCGCCTCGCTGCGAGTCGCTGAACGCGGCAGTCGCTGCGACGATCGTTTTGTGGCAGATGAAGCGCTGAAGCCATATATAATATATCAAAAATCCGAGAAAGACAGAGGGATTTTTATGCTGGAATACTGGTTGTGGCTGACTGGACGCAGGGGTGTCGGTCTGCGTGGGCTGCGTGCGCTGCTTGAGCAGTTCGGAACGCCCGAGGCGGTCTACTGCGCTGCGGCGGGCGAATATCCGCAGGAACTTCGTCCAGAGGGGCGCGCTGCACTTGCTGACAAGGAACTTGCGCCTGCACGTCAGATTCTGCAGCAGTGCTACCGCAAGAACATCCATGTTCTGACGTTTCAGGATGCTGTCTATCCGAACCGGCTTAAAAATCTTGACGATGCGCCGTTGGTATTGTATTATCAAGGCGTTTTCCCGGACTTTGACGCGGAACCCGTCATCGCTATGGTCGGCACGCGCAAAGCCTCCGCATATGGATTGCTTCAGGCAAAGCGCCTGGGCTATGAACTTGGCCGCTACGGCGCAATCGTTGTTTCCGGCGGTGCAGCCGGAATTGACACCATGGCGCTGCGCGGGGCCGTATCCTCCGGGACGCCGCCTGTGGCGGTGTTTGCCTGCGGTGTGGATGTTGATTACCCGGCAAGTAACCGAAGCCTGTTTGAAGACCTGCGCACCCACGGCTGCGTCATCAGCGAACTTCCGCCAGGAACACCTCCTCTGCCGGAGCATTTTCCGCCTCGCAACCGACTTCTGAGCGGCCTTTCGCTTGGTTCTGTTGTCGTGGAGGCACCCAAAAAGAGCGGCGCGCTCATTACCGCCCGCCATGCGCTCGAACAGGGGCGGGATGTGTTCACGCTGCCTGGGAATCTCGGAAATCCGACCTGCGAAGGGAACATCCAGCTGCTCAAAGAGGGTGCGATCCTGATTGCTGAGGGCTGGGATGTCTTGCAGGAATATACCTACCTCTATCCGGAACTACCGCTGCGTCAGAAGCCGATTGGGCCCATGACGCTCAGCCAACAGGAAACGAAAGACAACCTTGTTGTGGCGGAAACTCCGTCCAATCCGGAAAAAACTGACACAAAAGCCGTTGACAAGCTGGAAAACAGGGCTTATATTGACGTACAGGAAATTTTGCCGCGCGTATCTGCCGACGAAGCAGAGGTTCTCCGGCAGCTGGAGTCCGGAAAACAACCGGTTGACCGGATGATCGACGAAACGCAGCTGCCCTCCGGGCGTGTGCTCTCCGCGCTGACGCTGCTGGAGGTCAAGGGCTTTGTCAAGCGGCTGCCGGCCCGATATTATGAGTTGGCGAAAAAATAACATGGAGGCGTCTATGCCGAACGCAAAACAGAATCTGGTCATCGTGGAGTCTCCCTCGAAGGCCAAAACCATCGGAAAATACCTCGGCCCCGACTATCAGGTCAAGGCCAGCATGGGACATCTGCGTGATCTGCCAAAGAGCACGCTGAGCGTCGATATTGAACACGATTTTGAGCCGGAGTATCAGCCGCTCAAGGGAAAGGAAGAGATCATCGCAGATCTGCGTAAGGCTGCGAAGGGCTCTGGCCGCATCTACCTTGCAACCGACCCGGACCGCGAGGGCGAAGCCATCTCCTGGCATTTGAAATATCTGCTGAACATTCCAGACGATGAGACATACCGCGTGACCTTCAACGAGATTACGCGCAACGTTGTGCAGGAGTCCATCCGGCACCCGCGTCCCATCGACCAGAATCTCGTCGATGCGCAGCAGGCGCGCCGCGTGCTCGACCGCATCGTCGGCTATCAGCTTAGCCCCTTACTCTGGAAAAAGATCCGCAAGGGCCTGTCTGCCGGCCGTGTGCAGTCTGTTGCAACCCGTCTGGTCGTAGACCGTGAAAACGAGATCCGGGCCTTTGTCCCGCAGGAATACTGGACGCTGGACGTGAATCTGAACCGGGTCGGTAAGTCTGGCAGCTTTACTGCACACTATTATGGCGACCCGCAAAAGCGTGAACTGTCCAGTGAGCAGGATGTGCAGTCTGTTCTGGACGCACTGGAAGGGCATCCATTTTCTGTGACCGGCGTGAAAAAGTCGGAGAAAAAACGCACTCCCGCGCCGCCCTTCATCACCTCGACGCTCCAACAGGAGGCGTCGCGCAAACTCAACATGACCCCACGCCGCACAATGATGATCGCGCAGCAGCTTTACGAGGGCGTAGAGATCTCCGGTGAGGGCTCTGTCGGCTTGATCACTTACATGCGTACCGATTCCCTGCGTATCTCCGAGGAGGCGCTGGCCGCTGCAGGCGAGGTAATTCGCAGCCGCTACGGCACGGCATATTATGCTGAGCCTCGCCGCTACAAGCCAAAATCCGGTGCACAGGACGCGCACGAGGCCATCCGCCCATCGAACGTTGCACTCTATCCGGAAGCGGTCGAGCACGATCTGACCAAGGAACAGTACCGGCTCTATAAGCTGATTTGGAGTCGATTCATCGCGTCGCAGATGACAAACGCGCTGTACGACGTGACGGCAATCGAGGCCGCCTGCGGAAACCATGTCTTCCGCGCAACCCACCAGAGCATGAAGTTCTCTGGCTTTACTGCCATTTATGAAGAGGGCCGTGACGACGAACAGGAAAAGCTGGATTCTCCGCTGCCTGACCTTGCCCCAGGCGAGGCGCTCACGGCAGTCGGCTTTGATAAACAGCAGCATTTTACCCAGCCGCCCGCGCGTTATACGGAGGCGTCCTTGGTGCGCGCAATGGAGGAAAAGGGCGTCGGCCGCCCGTCTACCTACGCAGCAATCATTGCGACGATTCAAGACCGTGAATACGTCATCAAGACCGATAAAAAGCTTTCGCCGACGAAGCTTGGCGAGGTCGTGAACGGGTTGATGATGGATCGCTTCCCCAATATCATCAGCGTTGAATTCACTGCTGACATGGAGAAGCAGCTTGACCAGGTTGAGGCCGGGCAACGCCGCTGGAAGAGCGTGCTGGAGGAGTTCTATACCGGATTCCATCAGGAAATGCTCGACGCGGAAGAAGCGCTCAAGGACACCCGGCTCAAGGTGCCGGATGAGGTTTCAGACGAAAAATGTGAGATCTGCGGTCGGAATCTCGTCGTAAAGACGAGCCGCTTCGGTAAATTCCTTGCCTGCCCCGGCTACCCGGAGTGTAAGTTCACCAAGGCCATTACGGAAAAAATGCCGGGCCGCTGTCCGAAGTGCGGCAGCGCGATTCTGAAACGCAAAAGTAAGCGCGGCTACGCTTATTACGCTTGTGAGCGCGGTGCAGCCTGCGGTTTTATGACGTGGGATGTGCCGACGGATCAGGACTGCCCGGTCTAGATCGGAAG